>Ga0308175_100000726_pt1 | contig 21932 bp, 20 predicted proteins | sample PhyCR1_3_FD_203893 | JGI IMG/M metagenome (GOLD analysis project Ga0308175, IMG submission 203893) | Soil microbial communities from UC Gill Tract Community Farm, Albany, California, United States - DLSLS.C.R1 | ecosystem: Environmental > Terrestrial > Soil > Agricultural land | place: USA...
AGCGCCTCGGCTTCATCCTTGAACCTGGTCACCGACACCACCGGCCCGAAGATCTCTTCCTGGAAGATGCGCATCTTGTTATGGCCTTCGAAGATGGTCGGCTTGACGTAGTAGCCGCCGGCGAAGTCGCCTTCCAGCATGTTCTGCGCGCCGCCGGTCAACACCTTTGCGCCTTCCTGACGGCCGATATCCAGATAGGACAGGATTTTTTCCAGCTGTTCCTGCGATGCCTGTGCGCCTATCATGGTCGACGCGTCGAGCGGATTGCCCTGCCTGATCGCTTCCACCCGCTTGACCGCGCGTTCCATGAAGCGGTCGTAAATGGACTCCTGCACCAGCACCCGCGACGGGCAGGTGCAGACCTCGCCCTGGTTCAGCGCGAACATGGCAAAGCCTTCCAGGCACTTGTCGAAGAAGGCGTCGTCCTTGTCCATCACGTCTTCAAAGAAGATGTTGGGCGACTTGCCACCGAGTTCCAGCGTGACCGGGATGATGTTCTGCGACGCATACTGCATGATCAGGCGGCCGGTGCCGGTCTCGCCGGTGAACGCGATCTTGGCGATGCGCTTGCTCGATGCCAGCGGCTTGCCGCATTCCAGGCCAAAGCCATTGACGATATTGACCACGCCCGGCGGCAGCAGGTCGGCAATCAGTTCGATCAGGACCATGATCGAGGCCGGCGTCTGTTCGGCCGGCTTCAGCACCACGCAATTGCCGGCCGCCAGCGCCGGGGCCAGCTTCCACACCGCCATCAGGATGGGGAAGTTCCACGGGATGATCTGGCCAACCACGCCCAGCGGCTCATGGAAATGATAGGCATAGGTCTCGGAATCGATCTGCGCGATCGAGCCCTCCTGGGCCCGGATCACGCCGCCGAAGTAACGGAAGTGGTCTATCGCCAGCGGGATGTCGGCCGCCATGGTTTCGCGGATAGGCTTGCCGTTGTCTATCGTCTCCGCGGTCGCGAGCAGCTGCAGATTGGCTTCCATGCGGTCGGCAATGCGGTTCAGAATCAGGGAGCGTTCAGTCAGCGAAGTCTTGCCCCAGGCCTTCTTCGCCGCATGGGCGGCGTCCAGCGCCAGCTCCACGTCCTCAGCGGTAGAGCGCGCCACCTCGCAAAACGTCTTGCCGATCACGGGGCTGATGTTCTCGAAATACTGGCCGTTCACAGGCGCCACGAATTTGCCGCCGATGAAATTGTCATAGCGTTCCTTGAACGGGTTCTTGATGCCGAGCTTGCTGATGTCTGCGAGATTCATGGTGTCTTCCTCTATGCGTTGTCGTGGTATGGTCGAGCAGGCGAATCTGCCTGCTGCAAGTCTATTAACGCAATCCGTATGCCAGGCGCTTGCGCCGGCATTGCGGGGCATAAAGGATGAGGTTGGACGCCGCACCTGCTCTGTTTTGCAACAGTGCTGTCCTAGTTTGGAATAGTGCGCAGGCCGCGCTTGTCAGCCCATCCCGGGAAACCACGATGGGAGTCAACAAAAAAGCCGGCGCAAGGCCGGCTGTCCTGATGGCTGCGGCGTATCAGGGGCGACCCCGCCGACCGGGCAGCATGCGCTGGAATACCTGGTCGCGGTCGACCAGCAAATGCTTCAGCGCGCCCAGCACATGGATGGCGATGAGCACCACCAGCGCCGCCGCCACCACCTCGTGGACTTCGCCGAAGAAGGCGCGCAGGGCCTTGTCTTCCCAGCCCCATTGCGGCAGCGGCATCCCGAAGAACTTCACCCCGAATTTGCCGAACGATGAGCCAAGGTAGCCGGAAAGGGGCTGCAGCAGGATGCACAGGTACAGCAAGCCATGGGTCCAGCCCGCCGACAGCGCTTGCCAGCGCGGCATGGCGGGCGGAAATGGCGGCGGCCGGTGCGTGGCGCGCCAGCCCAGGCGCAACAGCACCAGGATCAGCGCCAGCACGCCAAAGGACTTGTGCAGGTTCACATAGAAGCCGCGGGCCGGCGTGTTGCGCGGGATATCGTCCAGCGAATAGCCCAGCCACAGCATGCCTATCACCAGCACCGCAAGCAGCCAGTGCAGCAGCATCGCCTGCCAGGTGTAGCGGGATATGGCCCGGACTGCCGGCGGCGCGGCGCCGGCGCTGACGATGACGTTCATCGGATCACGACTCCCCATGGCATCTCTCCCACGCTGATTTCCTTGCTGACTGAATTGCTGGCAGTATCGATCACCGATACCGAGTTGGACCTGCCGTTGGCGACATACAGCTTTTTGCCGTCCGGCGTAATCGCCATATTCCACGGCCGCTTGCCTACCGGGACTGTCGCCACCACGGTGTTGCTGGCAGTATCGATCACCGATACCGTGCCATCCTTGCCGTTGGAAACATATACCCGGCTGCCGTCGGGCGCCATGGTCACCCCGTTGGAAAAATTGCCGGCCTTGATTTCCTTCAGCACCCTGCGGCTCGGCACGTCGATCGCGTACACCGTGCTGGCCAGTTCACAGGCGACATAGGCAACCGCGCCATCCGGGCGAAATGCAATCCCGCGCGGACGCTTGCCGACCTTGATGGACGCCACCTCCTTGCGCTGCGCCACATCCACCAGGTCGACGCTGTCGGCCTCCTCGGCGCTCACCAGCATCAGCTTGCCGTCCGGGCTGAATACCGCGTGCTCCGGGTTCTTGCCAGCGGTGGCAACGGAAAATTCCTTGCGATTGCTGGAGGTGTTGATGAAATTGACCGAATTGCTGATTTCGCTGGCGGCCGCGATCCAGTCGCCGGCAGGAGACGCCGATACGCCTTCCGGCGATTCTCCAAGGGAAACGGTTCCTGTCGCCTTCCTGCTTTTCAGGTCCACCATCACCAGCGCATCGGCCGGCTGGTCGCTCACATACAGGGTATTGCCGGCAACCGCCAGCCCGCGCGGCTTGGCGCCGGCCTTGATTTCCGCCACCACAGTGTCGCTGGCGCTGTCGATGACTGACACGGTGCCGGATTTCTCGTTGGGCACATAGGCAAAAGGACTTGCCAGTGCAATGCAGGGCAGCAGCAGCACGGCGTGCAGCAGCCGCAGCGCAACGACGGCCGGACGATGTCGCTGTGTCATTCTTATCTCCTTGTCTTTGTTTGCACGGTAGGCGCGATTCGGACGCGGACCTACAGCAGCCCAGGAGCAAGCCGCATGCCCGTACCCGGGGCGCTTTCCGCTGGCAAATGCCAACCATAGTGTACTTTGTGCGCGGCTTTGCCGCAGGACGGGAACTGTGAGCCTGCGCGGCAACTGCGGCGTCAGCGCCTGGCGCGCCAGCGGACGGATTTGCCCGGCGCAGGAAATGGCTTTTAATCAGGCGGGAAAATACGAACAAGAAAAAACAAGAACAGGCCTGTCTCTGCGTTCCCAAGCCGGGAAGCGTCGCACTGCCGGCAGGTCCGCCCGACCATACCGCAAGCCGGTTTTATTTGTTCGATTCATTATCCTCCCGCGGTTCGGGCGGATTTCCCGAGCCGGCGGCGGCCAGCCAGTCAAGGTCATTGTCGGCCAGCCTGCCGGTTTCGGCGCGCATTCGGGTCTTGAGCCGCTCCAGCGCTTCTTTGGGCGCTTCCTGCGCGAGATAGCCAGCGGCGAGTGCATCAAGCAACTGGTCCAGCTTGTCTTCTTCGTGGTTCACAGTGATTCCTTTAAAACCATGGATGGGGTAAAAAGGCGCCCTTACTCCGCGTGAGCAACCCAAACCGCTCGATACGTTCCACCCGTTTCCGCCTGCGGATCACGCAATCACAAATAATGCGCCATCTCTTCGATCAGTTTGCCCTTGGCGCGCGACAAGCGGCTTTTTACAGTGCCGGATGGCACGCCGAGTATACTGGCCACGTCGTCCAGCAGCATGCCCTCAAGCTTGACCATGATCATCACTTCCCGCATATCCTCCGGCAGCTTGTCGATCGCCTGCTGCAGCGCAATCATGGTTTCCTTGCGTTGATAGCGCGACTCCGGTTCGACATCGTGACCGGATGGCGTTTCAACGTACAGCGTTTCATCCAGTTCCACGTCGCGACTGTGTTTCTTCACTGTCCGGTTGTGATGATTGCGCGCCAGGTTGAGCGCAATGCCGAGCAGCCAGGTGGAAAACTGCGATCCGGCGCGATAGCCGGGCAAGGCGCGCCAGGCGGCCAGGAACGTCTCCTGCGTCAGCTCTTCGGCGTCATCGCGGTTTTTCACCCACTTCAGCAAAAATCGCCAGACGCGACTGTAGTAAGCATCCATCAGCCTGCCGAATGCTTCATGGCTGCCATTGCGTGCCTGCTCGACCCAGCGCTCACCTTCCATTGCCAGTACCTTGCTCATACCATTTGCCTTTCCGCCAGGGCGGTGAATCGACCATTAAGCCGCATGAGTTCCTCATAGGTTCCAGTCTCCACAACACGTCCCCCTTCAATAAAAAATATGCGATCGGCGCCGGCGATCGTCGACAGCCGATGAGCGACCACGATCCTGGTTGCCTTTAGTTCCGCGATGCTGGCTGCCACGACAGACTGAGTGCGATTGTCGAGCGCACTTGTTGCTTCATCGAACAAAAGAATCCGGGGTTTCCTGACCAGTGCGCGCGCCACCATCAGCCGCTGCTTCTGGCCGCCCGAGATGGTGCCAGCGCCTTCCGAGATCACCGTGTGCATGCCCATGGGCATGCTGCGCAAGTCGTCCTCCAGCCCGGCCAGGCGCGCCGCCTCCCATGCATCGTCCATGGTGAGTGGCGCAGCCCCGACGATGTTGGTGTAGACATTGCCGGCCATCAGCCTGCCGTTCTGCAGCACCACGCCGCACTGGCGGCGCACCGCGACCTTGTCGAGCCCCGCAAAATCCTGGCCGTCGTAATAGATCGCGCCCGCCTGCGGCCGCTCGAAACCGAGCAGCAAGCGGCACAATGTCGATTTGCCGCAGCCGGACGGCCCCACCAGCGCAATGAATTCCCCGGCCTGAATGCTCATGGACACGCCGCTCAATATTTCCGGTCCATCGGGGCTGTAGCGGAACGCCACGCCGCTGATGTCGATGGCGCCGCTGAGTTCGCCCGGCGCGTGCTGGCCTTCGCCGGACTCCGGCACGGTTTCCAGTATGGGCCTGCCCATTTCGTACAGCGGAATCACCGCCAGGGTGCTGGTCAGCGCCGCACTCAGGGCCAGCGTTGCGCCCAGAAACTGGGCGAACGCGCTGCTGAATGCAAGGAACTGGCCGGTATGCATCTGCGGCAACAGGAAAGCAACCACGCCGAACAAGGCCATGGAGCACACCAGGCTATAGCCGGCGTCGATGGTGGCAAGCATGGCGCCTATGCGATGCACCCGGACATCCAGGCTTTTCTGCCTCGCAAACAGGTTGGCCCACAGCGCGAACGCGCGTTGCTCGGCGCCGTGGGCGCGAAGCTTGGCAATGCCATCGAGTACCTGGAACACAAGGCTGGCAACGTCACCGGACAGCCTGGAACCCTTGCGCTGCAGCAAAAGCGCCCAGTAATTCAGCGCCAGCGTCCAGCCCAGTTCCGCGCCTACCAGCGCCAGAGCCAGCAAGGCCAGCCGCAAGTCGAGGTAAAACAGGTAGAACAGGCTGAACAAGCCGAATATCCAGCCGAAAACCGCGTTTTCCGCAGTATTGCTAATCATCTGCAATATGCTGTCTATGCCCAGCGCGCGCTGCGCCAAGTCGACCGCCTCGTATTTGCGGAAGAACGGCGCCGGCATGCACAGCAGCCTTTCTATCACGCCGGCCTGGATGCTGTTGCCGAGCCTGGTCCGCAGCCGCATCGCCGCCAGTTCCCGGCACAGGGTGAATGCGGCGATGCAGATGGCGGTGATCGTCAGCAGGGCGACCAGTTGCCCGAGTTCGCTGCGCTCCGCGCCGGGCAGCACCCTGTCGACCAGCAGGCGGGTGACCACGGGCGTGACCAGCCCAAGGGCGCCGGCGGCCAGGCCGAAGCCAAGCAGGCGCGCGCGGTCGCGGCCGCTCCCGGCCAGGCCGAAGCGCAGTAAGTCAAGAAAATGCACGCGGCCGCCAGGCAGGGTATTGAAAAACATCAGCGCATGATGGGCCAGGCCGGCGGCGACGCCGGCATCCACCCGGCGCCGCGACCCATCGGCCGGGTCGGCCAGCAGATAGCCGCCGGCGTCCGGCAGCAGCGCCAGCGCAGCGCCGTCCGCGGCGCGGAATGCCAGCAGCGGCCCCAGATCCTCGCGCCACCAGGCCGGTCCGGAAAGCGCCACGCGGCGCTTCGCCAGGCGATGCCTGCGGCAGAACTGCTCCAGCCAGCATTCCATATCGATGGTGGCGGGCGGCATCGCGACCTGATGGTCGAGCAGGCACCCGGATGCGCGCAGCACCATGGCGCAACATGCATGCAGCGTACCGCCGCCATCGGAAGCCGGCGCACCGGATGTTGCAAGCACGCCGGCGATGCCCGACAAGGCGCGGCCCAGACCCTCGGTTTCGGCCACGGCCCTGGCATCGATGGCTGCCTGTTCGCGCGCCGCGGCCTCGTGCGCGCGGCGCTCCAGCAGCGCCAGCAAGGCGGAGTGGGTCGCGCGCGCAGCGGCGGCTTCAGCCGGCAAGCCAGGCAGGGACCGCAGCAGCAGGCTGCTCCAGCCTTCCAGCAGCGGCCGCAACAGCGCGGCGGCGCCGGGCTCGGCAAGCGCCGCCGCGCCGCCATGTTCCAGGCGCAGCCAAACCGTCCCCGACAGGGCAACCGCCATCAATGCTGAAGTAGCAAGGCCGGGGCGGTCAAGCAGCGCGTCGCCGGGCCCGATGCGGCATACATGACGGCGTACCCCGGCCGGGAGGCCATCGACTACGGCGACATGGAACAGGTCGATGCCGCCCTCTTCCACGATCCACACGGTGTCGCCGGCGCCAAGCAGCGCCGGTTCCAGCGCCAGCGGCGCTTCAAGCCGGCCGAATGCCGCCAGCCCCTCCAGCAGGCGGCATGGGCTGTTGCTGACAGCGCTCATGCCGTGATCTCCCCAAGCAAGGCGGCATAAGCGCCGCGGCGCCGAATCAGTGCTTCATGGGTGCCCCGTTCGACGATGCGGCCACGCTCCATCATGATGATTTCATCGCAGTCGCGGATGGTGGACAGCCTGTGGGCGACAATCAGGCAGGTGCAGCCGCGCCGGCGCAGATTGTCGTCTATCTGCTTTTCGGTGGGCGGGTCGAGCGCCGAGGTGGCTTCGTCCAGCACCAGGATGCGTGGATTGCCGGCCAGAGCGCGCGCAATCTCGAGCCGCTGCCGCTGGCCGCCGGAGAAATTGGTGCCGCCTTCGGTGACCTGCGCGTCATAGCCGCCAGCGCGGGTGGCAATCACGGCGTGGATCGCGGCATCGTGCCCGGCGCGCACCATATCCGCTTCCGCCAGGCTGGCATCCCATAGCGACAGGTTGTCGCGCACGCTGCCGGCGAACAGATAGATGTCCTGGTCGACGCTGGCAAGGCTGGCATTGAGCGCGCGCGGCGCGATGTCGTAACGCTCGCGGCCGTCGAACAGGATCGCGCCCGACCATGGCTGGTACAGGCCCATCACCAGCCTGGCCACCGTGCTCTTGCCGCTGCCGGACGCGCCCACCAGCGCCACCCGCTGTCCCGGCGCCAGCGTCAGGCAGAAATTCTCCAGCAGCGGCGGCTCCAGCCGGCTGTAGCCAAAGGTGAGATTGCGCAACTCCAGCGCGCCCTGCAGCTTTTCATGGGCCCGGGAATCGCACCGCGCCGCGCTGTCCCGCGCCTGGAAGCACGGGTCTGCCGGATAGCGCAGCACGTCATCCAGCCGGTTCAGATCGGCCGTGGCTTCCTGCAGGCGGCCGCTCAGCCCCATCAGGTTATTGACCGGGCCGGTGAAGGAAGCCATCAGGCTCTGGAATGCGATCAGCATGCCGACCGTCATCTCGCCGGACATGACCCGCAAGCCGCCAACGCCCAGGATCATCCCGCTGATCACCGCCGATACCAGCAGCGGCAGGACGCCCAGCAGCCGGCGGTGCAGCATCAGCTGCTGCTCGGTATTGCTGAGCGCCGCCTTCTGCCCGGACCAGCGGCTGAAAAAGTCGGCTTCGCCACCGCCGGCCTTGATGGTCTCTATGGTCCGGATGCCGCCCATCAGGGTAGCCATCAGCTTGCCGCGCTGCTGCTGCAGGCGCATGGCGCCATCGGCGCGGGCGCGTGATATGCGCGCCAGCAACAGCACGTTAAGCATGGTCAGCCCAATCCCCGCCATGGTCAGCGGCACGTCATAGGAGAACATGATGGCGGCATAAAAGATCAGCGTCACCATCGCCACCACATTGGTCGCCAGCTCGCCCGACACCAGGTGCGCGATATGATCGTTGGCGCTTACCCGCTGCGCGATACCGGCGGCGTGACGCTGGTTGAAGAACTCGACCGGCAGCCGCAGCACATGCCAGAAGAAGTGAGCGGAGGACGCGAGCGCCAGCCGGGTTTCCAGCCGCAGCAGGTAGAGCTGCTGCAGCCAGGTCAGCCCGGCGCGCAGCACCGCGGTGAGCGCCATCCCCAGCAGCAGGGGCTTGACCCAGCCGCCCAGCCCGCCTATCAAATAGTTGTCCACGAAAACCTGGGAGAACACCGGTATCGCCAGCCCCGGCATGACCATCGCAAGGCTTGCCGCAAGCACGAACCCGAGCGCGCCGCGAACATTGCGCAGCCTGCTGCCGAGGACGGCGACGATGGCGCGCGGCTTGCCGCCGGGCTGGAATGCCGGCCCGGGCTCGAACAGCAGGGCGACGCCGGTGTAGGAGCGGTTGAACTCGTCCATGCCGGCCACGCGCGGCCCCGACGCCGGGTCGTTGAGCCAGGCGCGCTGCCCGTCCAGGCCTTCCAGCACCAGGAAATGATTGAAGTTCCAGAACAGGATCATGGGGAAGGCATGCCGGTGCAGCATGTCGATATCCAGCCGCATGCCGTGCGCCTCCAGGCCATAGCCGCGCGCAGCGCGCACCACGCTGCTGGCCTTGCTGCCGTCACGCGAAACGCCGCAGGCAATGCGCAGCTCTTCCAGCGCCACGTAGCGCCCGAAATAGCGCAGCACGATGCCAAGCGCGGCGGCGCCGCATTCAACCGCCTCCATCTGCAGCACGGTCGGCGTGCGCACCCGGCGCCCGGGCCGACGGCCCGGCAGGCGGAACAAGGCGGCGAGCAGTCGTTTCATCATCATATGCCCGACACTTCGCGCAGCAGCGGGATCAGCAGGCTGATGGGTCGCTTCGTCTCCACCACGAAGGCGCCGCTGGCCAGCGTGCCGCTGGATAATTCGACCTTGGCGCCGGTGCCGGAGGACCATTTATAGCCGCTGCGGGTGGTCGGGTCTTTCGCCAGTTCGACCTCCACCGAGAGCGGCGGCCCGTTGCGGGTCAGCTCACGCACCAGCACGGGATTGTTGAACAGCGACAGCATGCCTGCCTCGGTGGCCGGGTACTGGGACACCGCCGTGACTTTCCCGACCAGGTAGCCGAACCTTTCCTTCTTTGCGGTCACCGGCGAAATCTGCGCCGCCATGCCGGGCTTGAGGAGCTTGGCGTTGGAGTCGGGCGGCAGGTAGACCACCGCCTCCAGCACCCCTTCATTCACCTCGATGCTCAGCACCGGCTGGCCGCTCTTGATGACATCGCCCTGCATCGCCATGGTCTCGACCACCAGGCCGGCATACGGGCTGGTCAGGCGCGACGCCAACTGATGCTGCAGCACCAGGTCGTCCAGCCGGTTTTGCGCCTGCAGCAGCCGGCTGCGGATTTCGCGCAGCCGGTTCTCGCGCGACACGGCCGTCTCTATCTGCTCGACCGACAGTTTCTGCAACATGCTCCGCGCATTGTCGATTTCACTTTCAGCTCCCATCGCCTGCTGCCGGGTCTGTTCATAGCGCTGTCGCGTGATGAGGCCGTCGCGCAGCAATTCCCTTTGCCCTGCCAGGATGACGCGCAGCGACCGCAACTGCTCTTCCTTGGCGCCGATGCTTCGGCGCAGGACTGCCCGCTGCAGCCGCATTGAGGCTTCCTGCACCGGCTGCAGGGCCTGGGCGCTGCTGCTGGCGTCCCGTTCCTCGGCGTGCAGCTGTTGCACCACGACGCGCTGCGCCTGGACCTGCTGTTCCAGTTGGGGCTGGGCCACGTGTCCCAGCACCTGGCCCAGGCGTATCGGGTCGCCGACCTTCAGCTCAGCCATTTCGGTTACCACGCCGGTGCCGAAGGACACGATATTGAAAGTGCCGCCTTCGCGCATGATGACGCCCTGCCCCTCGACGCTGGCGGGCAAGCTCCCGAAAACACTCCACAGCAGCGCCGATCCCATGATCAGCAGGATGGCCGCCAGCGCAATCCAGGCGCGCGGACGGGTAATGCGCAGCGCCTCATCGAGCTGGTCGGGGGCGATCAGGTTTTCCAGCGCTGTCTTGCGGAACATTTCCGGTTTCATTGCAACTCCGGCAGGGTTGTCAGGGACTGCAGAGTGAGGGACTGGGCGTCCCCGCCGGCATTGAGCAGCGTCCCGGTCTCGAAGCGGTAATTGACCAGCGCCTGCGCCAGCAGGCGGCGGGCGATGATTTCATCGAGCTCGGCATTGGTCATCAGTGCTTCAGCGGTCAGGACGTCGAGGGCGGTGGCCAGGCCGAGCCGGTATTTCTTGCGCTCATTGGCAAATACCTGGGTCCGCAGCCGGACCTGCATCCGCACCTGCTCAAGCTGCAGCGCGGCGCTCACCAAGGCGGCGCGCTGAATTGCGATGCCGGCGCGCGCGGATTGCCGCAGGGCGTCAAGCTCGACCCGCGCCTGCTCGGCAAGCGCCGCGCGCTGCCGCACCAGGCCACCGCGGCCATTGCCTTCCACTGGCAGCACATAAACCAGGCCAAGCGACGCATTCAGGCCGGATACAGGCTTGCGCAGCGCATCCAGCGTCACCAGGGCGGAACGGTTCTCCACCTGGCCGCCATAGCCAAGCGAAACCGTCACGTCGAACTGGGATGCCGGTTCCCGCAACGCGGCGTCATACAGGACTTCAGCCGAAGCCAGGCGCCGTTGCAGGGCCAGCAGATCGAAGCGGCCGGCCGGCGTCATCACCGCTCCCGACGCCGCCAGCCGGCTTGCGGCGGCCGGCTGCAGTTCGGGAAAATCGTCGACCGGCATGGCGAGAGCGGCCGCATCCGCTGCCGGCACGCCCATGGAAAGCAGCAGGATGTTGCGGGCTTCAGCCAGGGTTTGCTCGGACGCGACCCGGAATGCGCGGTCGCGCGCCAGTTGCGCCTCGTATTGCAGCACATCGGCCGGCGGAATTTCGTCGCCCTTGGCCAGGCGCTGCGCATCGTAGAGCAGTTGCCCGGAACGGCTCTCGGACTCCAGCCTGATGCCGCCGGCGCGCAGCGCCGCCAGATAATCCCAGTAGGCAACGGTCGTTTTGCTGATGCGCGCCGCCACCGTGTGGCGATAGCTGAAATCAGCCGCCTGCAACACCTCTCCCGCCGCCCGCTCGCCGGCAGTGTTGACTTCCCTGCCCCGCCCCTTGAGCAATGGCAGCACAAAGTTCAGCGCGACTATGCCGGTGGCGGGCTCAGTCACGTTGTTGAAATTGTCGCTCACATGGTTGACGCCCACTGTCGGCGCCACGATGACGCCGGACCGCAGGCGGCGGGTGACGCCCAGCGTATAACTGGTGCTGCGGGCATCGATCTGGTCGCGGCCAGAGGACTGGAAAGGCGCCGCCAGCGGCGTATGGCTTTGCGCGATGGCGACGCCGGCATTCAGCGCCGTGTCGAACTCGGCGTTGGCGCTTTGCAGTTGACCGTGGCTCAGCATGATCTGTCGATTGGCGGCTGCGATATTGGGTTCGTACCGCAGCGTCAGCAGCACCGCATCCATTAGGCCGCCGTTGAAACCCGGCACCTGCGCCGCGCCAGGCCCCGGCCATAGCGCCGCACAGCACAGGAGGCAAAGCGCGGCGCGAACGAGTTGCATGCGCATGCATCTGCGCGTCATCAGACGAAAATCCCGGAAGAAGCGTTGATCTGGAAGCGGCCGGATTGATTGCATTCGCATCGCGACAGGGCACTGGCGCTCCGTTCATGTTTGTCAGTCTTGCCTGGCGCTTATAAACCCTGTCGGGCCTGTTCCCGTCCAGGCAATGCACTATGTAACGGAAAGACAATGCCTGTTCCCGGCACAATGCCGGTAACAGGCTTTTTGTTCGAAAAGTTGGTTAATGGGGGCGGCGGGAGCCGAAGCGGTGAGCGTAGACCCAGGTGAATTCAGCGCCGAGGAGGAAAATCTGGGCCGAGTAATAGACCCATAACAGGATCACCACCAGCGACCCGGCGGCGCCGAAAGTCGAGGTGACGCCGCTCCGGCCGATATAGATGCCGATCGCGTATTTGCCTATGGAAAAAAGAAGAGAAGTAATGGCGGCGCCGATCCATACATCGCGCCAGGCAATGCGCACCCGCGGCATGATCTTGTAAATCAGCGCGAACAGGACGGTAATGATGGCGAAGCTGAGGCCTATATTGAGAGCGCTGGCCAGCAGTTCCTTCCCGCCAAACACGGAACCCCACCAGGTTTCAAGCACTGCCAGCATGGCGCTGGCTACCAAGGAGGCGATCAGCAGCAGGCCGATGCCGATTATCATGCCGAACGATACCAGGCGGGTGCGCAGCAGTTGCAGCAGGCCGCCTTTCCTGGCCTGTTCCGGCACCCGCCAGATGCGGTCCAGGTCGCTCTGCAACTCGCCAAACACCGAACTGGCGCCAGCCACCAGCAGCAGCAGGCCGATCAGCGTGGCCGTAATATTTTCAGCCGGCTTGCGCGCGCTGGCCAGCAGGCCCTGCAGGGCTGCCGCCGCGGCGTCGCCCATCAGGCCGCGCGCCTGGTAAAAGACGGCTCCGCGCGCCGCATCATCGCCATACACCATGCCGGCAATCGATATGACGATCAACAGCAGCGGCGCGATCGAAAAGATGGTGTAGTAGGACAGCGCCGCACCCATGCTCGGCGCATAGTCATTCTGCCAGGCGGACACGGTCGCCCGCGCCATGTCGGCCAGGTCCCTGAATCCGATGCGACTGCGCGCCGACGCTTCAGTCGAGGTATTGGACGATGCGGCCACCACTGGTTTGCGCATAATCGCTCGCATAATCGACCGCCGCTTCCATGTCCGCAAATGACGCCAGCGGCTCCGTGCGGCCGACCTGGTTGACATGCCATTGGCCGCCTTCCCCCTGCTGCATCTGGATCAGCAGATTGTCCTGTGCATTCGGTTCCATCGCTTTTCTCCATCTTTCCTGTGGTTGCCGGCGCGAGCCGCCAGCGAGCTTGGCAGGCTAACCGGACGCATTGCCCGGCGTCGGTTAGCTGGCGCACTTATCCGCTGACGGCGAACGGCAGGCCGTCGTCATTCAAGAGCGCGTGGTCGCGTCGCGCCGCTGCAACTGGTCTTCCAGTTGGCCGATATAGGCGGACAAGCTGGTGCCTTCCTGGCTGACCGCGGCGCGCAGGTTGTGCTCCATCTGGTCCAGCCTGGACTGGAGGGTGTTGCGGCTTTCCAGCGACTGCTGCTCCAGTTTGAGCAAGGCGCTGTTCAGCAGATTCTGCAATTCGGCGATCCGGGATGCCTCCGCCTGGTCAGCCAACTTGCGCTGCGCCTCCAGTTCCTTCGCATGCCGCCGCGCGTCCAGCAGCGTGGTGGTCTGCAGGTAGCCGGCGAACACCGCGAACAACCCGGTCAGGAGCACGAGCATGCCGAGCATGACCACGCCCAGCGGCGCCTCCACCGTCGCCACCAGCAGCGACAGCGTGGTCGGGGTGGTGATGGCCGTCCAGTTAAGGGCGGCAAACAGCACGATGGCGAGCAGGACCAGCAGCAGCAGAATGGTGCGTAGTTTCATAAGACTCCATTCGGCAAGAAACGACATTTCATGGCTTTGCCCCGTTACCTGTGAATTGATTTGACCGTGTGCGGTACGGAACATTCCCGGATGCCACGTGAAGATAATAGCGAATAGCGGCGCGCCGTGCCGCGCTTTCAGGGTGCCTCGTTCAACAGTCGTGCGCGCCTTTATCAAGCGAAACAGCTTGCCGGCATCAAGGCGCTGTCAGTTGCAGAATGACTGGCGAAGTGGAATCGACGCTCTTGAGCGGGGAACGTCCCTTGCCATCGTTGACCAGGCCGCCGTCCGGAAGCGGGAAGCTCGACTCCGTATATTGATACACGGACCTCATCCTGAAAACGCCCGGCGTTACCTCGACGAAGGTCGCTTCAAATCGGTCAAAGTCTACAAACGTCCTCGTGGTGTGAAATCCGGAGGGAAGAGCCACAGAGTCCTTCAACGTCGCAAAGCTTTGTCCGTTTGCATGAAAAGTTATTTGTCTCAGGCAGGTAGCGGCATTATCGTTGTAACTGACTATTATCGAGTCAAAAATACTGCGCTTGCGATAGCCGATAATGCTTTGCAGGAATCTCCATTTATTGATAACCCCCTGCGCGGTTGTTATTTGGCCGGCTGGAGGAATCGTCTCAATAAAAATCTGCATGTTGTCCTGGGTTTCCTGCAGATCCGTCACAAATTTTATATTGGCGAAAAAGTCGGGGTCATGGGCCGTATCGGCTGGCGTCGACAGCACATTGTCCAGCGCGACGACTATCTTATAAAGGAGATCCTTCGTCATCGTGAAGGCCTGATCTTTCCGGAATTGCGCCTCCAGCGGGGCGACGTTTCCAGCGCTGCCCGAGCACGTGCCGCCAGTATTGTCAGCGATGGCGGCTACCGGAAGCAGAGTGCTTACTCCCAGAATGCCGCTCAAGATCGTCTTAACTATCAGTTTCATTTTTTACTCCTGCGGTATGAGATTCAATTAAAACGCAAATAAAACCCACGCAAGTCTTTTGCGAAAACAAAGCAGGTCCCCGCAGCAATAGCCACGATGCTTTAACGGCAGGCGATATGAAACAAGGTGCTGGGTTATGCGCAAAAATATTAAAGATGAGAGCTGAAACCGTAATGAGAATAACGGAGCATCTTTAATATGAATTTAGTTTATACCGGAAGTAAAATAATTCAAGTAACCATGTAAAAGATTTACCCGCCGCCTCACAATAAGCGGCGCTTTTTAATGCATGTGAACTCCCACTTTAATTCGGTGACAAACGACCCCGGATCCGCCTGTATCGCGCCACACCATTGCAGTGTTCAGATCACGCCGTCCTGTCGAAGCCGGGCCACCAGTTCAGCCGGCAAGCCCCAGTCGCTGAAGATGCCGTTCCTGTCCTCCTGCCCGGGAGAAGCCGGGCGCGGCATCCCGGCCGGCGTCTCGCTGAAACGCGGCGCCGGGGCCGGCTGCACCACGCCATCCACCGTGACAAACGCCTGGCGCGCGACATTATGCGCATGCCGCGGCGCCTCGTCCCAGTCCAGCACCGGCGCGAAGCAGACATCGCTGCCTTCCATCAGCGCGCACCATTCGTCCCGGGTCCTGGTCATGAACACCTGCGCCAGGCGTTGTTTCAGCAGCGGCCAGTCCTGGCGATTGTGCTGCGCCGAGAAAGCGGGGTCGCTGATGCCTGTGCGCTCCAGCAGCAGCGCATAGAACTGCGGCTCCAGCGAACCGATCGCAATGTGCTTGCCGTCGGCGCAGGCATAGGTGCCATAGAAATGGGCGCCGCCGTCCAGCATGTTTTCGCCGCGCCGGTTGCTCCACTCGCCGGCCGCCTTCATGCCATACATCATCGCCGACAGCAGCGCCGCGCCGTCGGTCATCGCCGTATCCACCACCTGCCCGCGGCCGCTGTCGCGCGCATGATGGAGCGCGCACAGTATGCCGAAGGCCAGCATCATGGCGCCGCCGCCAAAGTCGCCGATGTAGTTCAACGGCACCACCGGCGGCTCATCCGGCTTGCCTATCGCGTGCAGCGCGCCGCTGATGGCGATGTAATTGATGTCATGCCCGGCCGCCTGCGCCAGCGGCCCGGTCTGGCCCCAGCCGGTCATGCGGCCATACACCAGCGTCGGCCGGCGCGCCAGGCAAATGTCCGGCCCCAGGCCCAGTCGCTCCATCACGCCGGGGCGGAAGCCTTCGATCAGCACGTCGGCGCGGTCCACCAGGCGCAGCACCGCGTCCACCGCGGCGGGTTTCTTCAGGTCCAGCGCCAGCACCCGGCGGCCGCGCGCAAGGATATCGAAGCGTCTTCCGGTCCCGGCAGCGCCCGGACGCTCGATGCGCACCACCTCGGCGCCCATGTCGGCCAGCATCATCGCGCAGAATGGCGCGGGGCCGAGGCCGGCCATTTCAATGACCTTCAATCCTTCCAGGGGACCTGGCATATTTTGTCTCCATAGTCTTGTTATCGGCGCACATTCTAGCGCGGCCGCGCCATTTCATAGGCCAGCCCGGTAGCCGTCCCGCGCCAGTATGGCCTGCGCCCGCCCGGCAGCAGCCAGGCCGCCTCCCCGCTCAGCGGCACTACCATGCCGTCGTGTTCCTGGTAATCCGACCAGCGCCCTTCCCAGGGCGCCATGACAACCGTCTTCCCGACCGCGCGGCCGCGCGCGTGGGCCGACACGGTTTCTATCAGCCCCTGCGCATTGAAGCGAAACAGCAGCGTCGCTCCAATCGGACCATCGGTCAGCGTGGCGCGTGCCGAGCGCTCGTCGATTGGCAGCCAATGCACGCCCTGGCTGGGCAGCAGCGCGGTCGGATACCAGGCAGCCTCGGCCAGAAATCGTATCAGTTCGCCTTGCGCCACGTCGCCGTCGCCGCGTATCCGGCCCAGGTTGCACAGGCCCAGCAGCGCGGGCTCCAGGATGCCGGCGCCGCCGACATAGGCATCATGCACATGCACCGGCAAACCCGGCATCACCCTGACTCTGGCATCCCATACAAAGCCTGGCCGCCGCGTGACCACGCGCTGGCTGGCGCTGAACGGCTTCCATTGCTCGCGGCAATGACCAAGGTTCATGCTGCCTTCCTGCCTGACATCCACCGCGGCAATGATGGGCTGCCCCTCTTTCAGCGCGCTGCGAAAGTAACGCCGCACCGGCGCTGGCAGGCCTTCGAGTTCGCGCGGGTCGTAATGCGCTGGCTCCGGCGGCATGCGCGCGGCTTCCAGGCTTGCCAGCAGCGCGCGGCTGGCCTCATGCCAGCGCGCCGCGCCGTAAGCGCCAAGGCCGGCGCGCGCCGCAGCCAGCGCGCCCAGGGCCAGGCCAGTCGCTTTCCACCACTTCACAAGCCGCTCCTTTCCGGTAAGGTCCGGCAAATGGCAGTTTAAGATGCGGGGAGGATGTAAGCCCCGGGAGTCCGCTTCAGCGTTCGACGCAACTCAGGTACAGATAACTGGTGGCCAGCATCAGAAGCACGATGCACGAAAACGCAAATGCAATGCCAACCGTCATGCAGAGCAGCGCGGCATACAGGTGGTTGTTGCTTTGCGTCTGCGTGCTGAGCATCAGCGAGGAAAGCAGTTCGGTCATTTTCAGCAGGCAGATCGCGATGCCCACCCACTTGGCCATGTAGAAAGGCAGGATGCCGCGCAAAGAGCGGTTGAAGCGGTAATTGGCGATACGCTGTTCCGTGCTGCCCTCACGCGCATCGCGGAACAGCCAGAACGGGATCGCGAGACGCCAGAAGGCGCGCAGCTTCAGATGCAGTGTGTTCTTCAATGGTGCATTCCGATCGTCCATATTGCTGCCGATTTGCCTCATCCACAGGTTTAGTCCTGATTTTTCGCCACGGGTTCTAGAGCAGAAGCAAAAAAGGCCCGCTATCCTTGGCGGGCCAGGTCCATCCTTGAGGAAGGTGGAGGAGACAGGAAGCATGATACGCATTCCATGCCGCGTTCCCAGTCGGAAAAACACGCGGAATTCTGTAGGAAAATACCGGCAGGGCTGTCGGCGGGATTGTACTTTTCTGGCTGGAAATGCTGCCTCGGCGCTGGCGTCATTTCTTTTCTCCAGGCTTCACCACCGATCCTTTCCTCTCCTCGCCGCGCCACTCGGTGCGCTGCGAATCGCGCCAGCGGAGAAAGATGACACGGAGCGCGGCGAGCACCGGCACCGCCAGGAAAATCCCCGCCACACCTCCAAGCTGATCGCCCGCCAGCAGGCCCATGATGACCAGCAGCGGGGACACTTCCAGTCCTTCGCTCATCAGGTAGGGATTGAGCACGTAATCCTGGAACACGCGATAACCGCCAATGAACAGCACCAGCCACAGCAGATGCGGATAAGCGCTGAATGCGGACACCACCAGCACTCCGGCCGCGGCAATCAGCGGACCGACAAATGGAATCACTTCCAGCAAGCCGGCGGCAGCGCCCAACAGCAATGCGTAAGGCACGCCGAGCATCGAAAATACGCTGCTATAAACGATAAAGGCCGCGATCGACAGGATCAGCAGCGCCCGCACATAACCCGCCAGCATCACGTCAAGGTCATTGATGACGCCAGCCCAGAAGAAGCCGTGCGGCCGGCTCAGCCACCCGAGCATCTCCCGCTTCAGGCGCGGCGCCTCCTTGATCAGCAAAAAACTCAGGATGGGAATCAGCACCAGGTAGATCAGGTTGGTGGCGGCATGTACGACGCCCAACCCGACTTTCTGGGCCAGCGGCGCGGCCTGGCCGGAACTTGCCTGAAAATGATCATTCAGCAAATGCAGCAGCCGGGCCCGTTGCGGCTCCAGGAAATGCGGCAGCGGGATAAGGTCGGATATGTTTTTTAGGTTGAGCCATTGCGGCAACTGCTGGCTGAGGCGATTCGCCTCCTCGGCAACCTGTGTGCCGAGCAGGCTGCCTGCGATCAGGATGATGAGCAACACCAGTACGAACACGGCGCTGATGGAAACAATGCGCGGTATGCGCGGCGGCTTGTACCGCTCTGCCAACTCGATCAGGGGATAGACGAGGTAGCTGAAAAAGATGGCGAAGACGACTACCAGCAGCGTGTGCCGTATTGTGTATAGGAGGAACAGGAACAGCGCGATCAGGACTACCGTCCAGACGATTTTCGCAACGCGGATATCGAAGCCTAGCATGGGCTGTCCTTCAGTCGCTGCGGTCATATACCAGCCTATGTCCTGTCACCAGGCTGGTAAGGCCGGCCAATCCCATGAAACCTGAGACCTCGTCCACTTCATTAAAGTTTGGAATTGCAAACAAGTTCCGTTAAGTAAGCGCAAAGGCGGCGGCAGGAAAGCGCCGCGCTTGCCTGCCGGCGGACTGAGCAATATCAAGATAAAGCCGGCTTCAATGTTATTTGATGGCAGTCAATCAGATTGGACTTGTATTGTCGACTTAACGGGAGGTCACATGCATTTCTTTATCAGGCGCGCGACACCGATCCATGTGCTGCTTGCATTGCTTATTCCAATGCTGGCGCATGCGGCCGACCAGGCAAGGGGCCGGCACCAGGCCGCAGGGAAACTCACCAACGGACAATACGTGGAACGCGGCCGCTACCTGGTGAGGACCAGCGGCTGCAACGACTGCCACACGGCCGGATATGCGGAAAGCGGCGGCAATGTTCCTGAAAAAGAATGGCTTACCGGAAATCAGCTGGGCTGGCGCGGGCCATGGGGCACAACCTATCCAGCCAATCTGCGGCTGACCATGCATGAAATCTCCGAAGATGAATGGATCAGGGCAGCCCGCACCAAGCAGTTGCGGCCGCCCATGCCCTGGTTTGCGCTGCGGGACATGAGCGATGACGACCTGCGTGCGGTCCATCGTTTTATAAAATACCTCGGGCCCGCAGGAAGCCACGCGCCCGCCTATGTTGGGCCGGACGAGACCCCGGCCGGACCGTATGTCCAGTTTCCGGCACCGCCCAAGTAATCATTTGGCGCAGCAATACAGGCGCACGTGAAGAGCGGCCCGCACCCCGCGGACAGTCAGGGATGCAGGCCGGTGCCCGCTCAGGCGGCTTTCACCTCAATTTTCCGCGGCTGCACATGCTCAGCCTTGGGTATGCGCAGCTTGAGCACGCCATTTTTGAATTCCGCCTGCACTTTCTCCTTGTCGAGTTCCTTGGACAGGGAGAACGTCCGACGGTAACGCGGCATCCTCACTTCAACGTGCGAGGACTCCATGCCTTGCGGCGTATCCAGCACCACATCGCCTTCAATCGTCAGGCTATCCATTTCGAGCTTGACGTTCAGCTTGTCTTTCGGCACGCCCGGCATGTCGGCAAAGAGCGTGATGCCGGATGGATCCTCGACTACGTCAACCGGTGGAATCATGGCCATCTCGCTGCCCTCTGACTGCCTGTCCTGCGTTGCGACATTGGCCTCACGAGAGTTTGCCTGCTTGTCCTGCGTTACTACGTTTGAATTTGCGCTCATGACATTCCTCCTTGCTTGCGTATTTCTCCTTGTTTACTGAACAGTTATACGGCGCGGCTGAGCCGATTCACGACGCTTCAGGGTGACATGCAGCACGCCATCCCGGTACTGAGCCGTTGCGCTGCCGGGATCGATGTCGTCCGACAGGCTCATCACCCGGCGGAAACGGCCGACGAAACGCTCATTGATGTGCACCGTGGACTTTTCATCCTGGCTCGGCAGATCGGTCGCGCGCTCGGCCGCGATCGTCAGCACACCCCGTTCGAAGTTGACTTCAATGCTGGCCGGATCAAGCCCTGGCGCAAAAGCATACAGCTCCACCGACTGCGGCGTAGTCCCTATGTTGAGCGCCGGATAGCTTCCCAATTCAAAGCCGCGGATGCTGGGGCCGGATCCGAAGGCACGCTGCATTTGCTGCTGCAGACGATCAATCTCCGAAAATATATCTTGAGGAAACATTGATCGGAACATTTTCGACTCCTCCTTTCAGTGTCAGATACGCCCGGTCCAACTGATATTAACCTGGGCTCTCAACCAGAAAAATAGGCATCGCGGCAGGGAATTTCAAGAGCCATTCTGGCGGTCCGGCGGGCTGGCCGGCCGCATGGCTCAGGGAGCGATGTCACGGCTTGGGAGCCTCCAGCGCGGGCGCCGTCTTCTCGCGGCTGGTTTGGGGCGCGACAGTCGCATTCGTCACGCCGCTCAGGCATGACTTCATGAAGGCTTTGCGTTCCGCCCGCTTTTTTCCCTGGGCCGCGGCCTCTTTATTGCAGCTTGCCATCTGGCTTCGCTGCGCCGTGCGCGATGTTGATGGCGCGCCAGGCCGGGGCGCGTCAGCGGCGGCGAACGATGACCCGCTGAATGCGGCCGCAACAAGGACTGCGGTTATTTTTTTCATGGAAGCTCTCCTTATCAAAGATGACTTGAACGTCTGTCGGTCCGTCAGAAAATCTTACACATTATGCCGCTTCTGCTTCAGCGCCTTTGTAAGGCACTGAATACACGGGTAGTTTGAAAACAGGCGCACAGCTTGCTTGCCCTCTCTGCCTGCTCATGTGGGCAGCTGCCGAAGTGAAAGGTACTCGATATGAACACCCGCTCACGACGTTTGCTCGCTTTTCTGGCCCTCTCTTTGTCTGCCACCGCTAGTCAGGCGCTGACTTATACAGCGCATCTTACCGGCCCTGGTGAATCGCCTTCGAATACATCGCCTGGGATTGGAGACGGCACCGTCAACCTGGACTTGACTGCGCATACCTTAAGCATCGACATGACATTCAGCGGCTTGCTCAGCGGCACCACCGCATCGCATATCCATTGCTGCATAGCGCCGCCGGGCGCGACCGCGGTTGCGACCCAGGTCCCCACGTTTACCGGATTTCCCCTTGGCGTCACCAGCGGCTCTTATAGCAACACGTTTGACACGCTATCGGCTGCAACCTGGAATCCCACTTTCATCACCGCGAGCGGCGGCACTGCGGCGGCAGCGGAAGCAGCGCTGTCAGCGGGCCTGGCTGCGGGAAACAGCTATCTGAATATTCATACTTCCCAGTTTCCGTCAGGCGAGATTCGTGGCTTCCTCACAGCATCGACAGGAGGACAGGTGCCTGAA
>Ga0308175_100000727_pt1 | contig 21893 bp, 17 predicted proteins | sample PhyCR1_3_FD_203893 | JGI IMG/M metagenome (GOLD analysis project Ga0308175, IMG submission 203893) | Soil microbial communities from UC Gill Tract Community Farm, Albany, California, United States - DLSLS.C.R1 | ecosystem: Environmental > Terrestrial > Soil > Agricultural land | place: USA...
GCTGGATGGTCAGCCGCGACGCGATCTGCTTGTTCGACAGCCCCTCCTGCAGGAGCGCTGCGACCTCCAGCTCGCGGGCGGTGAGCCGCGTCCGGGCCGCGGATGAGCCGAGGACCGGACCGATCGTCGCGAGACGATGCAGGAGGCTGGCCGCGATGAACGGCGGGCAGTTGAAGTCACCTCGCGCGGCGTCCTCGATCCTGGCCACCAGCTCCTCGAGCGAGGTGCTGTCGGTGACGTAGCCCGCGATGCCCGCTTCGGCGCACGCGATCACCCCCTCGACGCTCTCCTCGACCCCTAGCGCGACGACGCTCGCCTCGGGCCCCTCGGCCAGCCGGCGCAGGCCGAGCAGGCCCGACGGACAGCGCAGGTCGTAGAGGACGACGTCGACTGCGTGTCGCCGGACGACAGGCAGCGCCGCCTCGAACGTCTCGGCGCTCCCTGCGATCACGAACTCGTCGTAGGTCCCCAGCACGTGGGTCAGTCCCTCGCGGTAGACCCTGATGTGGGACACGACGAAGACGCGGATCGGCCCGGGGGCAGGCCTCGCTCGGCGCATGGCGCCCGTTCCCCGTATGTCGCCCATCCGCTCCACCCTGGTCCCGAGGGAGTCGGCGTCGCCCGAGGTTGTGGCACAGGCACCCGTCACACCTGTCGCGGCCTGCGGCGTCAGCCCGGGCACATCTCGCCGCCAGGAACGACCGTAGCGGCGCAGAGCGGGTCGTGTCACCCGGTCGTTCGACTCTCGAACGACACAGGCCGGTCCCCCCATGTCTCCCCGATGGATCTGGCCGGGCTGGGCCCCGCGTGGACCGATGACGGTCCCTGCGGCTCCATTGCCTGCGAACGACCTGGCCCGGAGTGTCGGTGCATGGCGACGAACCGAGCCATCGCTGCCACCTCGGCGGCGCTCGTGACGATGCTGACGGCGGAGTCGGAGCGGGAGGCCCAGGCCGACCCGCTCCTGCCGAAGTGGACGGTGAGCCTGTACCAGGCCGAGCAGCTGCAGAAGCCCACCGAGGGTGTCGTCATCAGCGTGTACCTGTATCGCGTGGGCCTGAGCGTGGCCCGGCGCGACCGGGGTCTTCGAGTCGGCGCCGACGGTACCTACCTCGCCTCCCTTCCGGTGGACCTGCACTACCTCGTGACGGCGTGGTCGGGGAGTGCGGACACCTCCCAGCGGCTGCTCGGATGGGCCATCTCGGTCCTCAACGACACACCGGTCATCCCCACGAGCATGCTGAACACCTTCCCGGGAACGCCGGTCTTCGACGACGACGAACAGGTGGAGCTGCTCTGGGAGCCCCTCTCCCTCACCGACCTGTACGACGTGTGGCAGGTCGCCTCTCAGCGAGCCGCCCCCTCGGCCAGCTACGTGGCCCGCGCCGTCCGGATCGACTCCCAGGTGAAGATCGAGGGCGGGGGAATCGTCCGCGAACGCGACCTCGAGGTCGCGAGGGGACCGTCGTGACGCCGCCCACCGTGCTGGAGACCGTCCGCCGGATGCCCTTGCTCGGCCTCCGGTTCCGCGACGACGTCACGAAGGAGGTCGTGAGCGACCTGCGGGTGCGCCTGGCCATGCCCGGCCTCGCAGCTCCGGCGGACGCGGTGACCACGCCGTCCGGAGTCTTCGCCTGGCGCAGCCTCCCGGGCCTGACCGCCTGGGCGCTCGGCGACGCCGGCCCCGTCGGCACGCGTCTCGCCCGGGTGAGCGTGGCCGACCCGTCCGGCCGGTACCTCGCCTACACCGTGACCCTGCCGGTCCCGCTCGGCGACATCGCGGACGTTCCCTGTGGGAGCCCGCAGGAGAGCGAGCCGAGAGAGACCCGGGCGCTCCCGCTCTTCTCCGCCCCGGGTCGGACATCGCCCACCGCCATGGGCGTCGTCCGCGCCGCACTGGTGCGCGCCGCCGACCGTCAGCCCGCGGCGTACGCGACGCTGCGTGTCACGGCCGACACCGGCGAGACCGCCCGTGGTATCTGCGACGAGCGAGGCCAGGTGGCGGTGTTCCTCCCGTACCCGAAGGTCGCCCGGGCGCCCGGGTCCGGCCCGTTCGGTGCGCGTCAGGCGCTCACGCAGATGCAGTGGGAGCTCGCGGTCTCGGCGTCTCTTCCCGACCACCCGCTGCCGATGCCTCCACGTGGCGAGCCGCCCGACCTGTGTTCCTTGCTCGACCAGGCGCCGGCGTTGCTGCGGACCCAGCGCACCGGAGAGCCGGCGCGCGCGCTGAGCTCGCTGACTCTCGCCTACGGGCGCGAGCTGGTGCTACCGGTCACCGACCCGTCCCGTCCCCGCCCCGAGCTCCTCGTCGGTCCCTGAAGGAGGCCCTGAATGCCCGAGTACCTTGCCCCCGGCGTCTTCGTGGAAGAGGTGTCGTACCGCACCAAGTCGATCGAGGGCGTCTCGACCACGACCACGGGCTTCATCGGTCCCACCCGCTACGGCCCGCTCTCGGTCGAGCCGGAGCTGATCACCGGCATGGCCGACTACGAGCGCGTGTACGGCGACGGCGGGCAGCTTGCGTTCTCGAACGCCGCCAAGCCGCAGCACAACTTCATGTGGCACGCGGCCCGGGCCTTCTTCGAAAACGGGGGCAAGCGGCTGTACGTGCAGCGCGTCTTCGAGGAGGGCGAGGGAGCCGCGCACGGCGGTCGAGCCCACTGGGACGGCGGGGGGCTGACGATCGAGTCGCGCTTCCCGGGGGCGGCCTCGTCGCGACGCGTGCGGATCACGCTCGAGCTCAGCCCCAACGTGCTGTCGGCCCTTCCCGAGCTGGATCGGCCGCAGGCGGTCGGATCACCGCCCGAGGGGTCGCCTCCGGAGAGCGACGAGCGCCCCGGCACCGCGGTGCTGCACACGCTGGCCGATCGGGACGTCGTGATGATGACCCGGCGCTCGGCGGGCGGCGCCCGGGGATTCTTCCTCGCTCGCTCGGAGGAGACGAGCACCGGACGGACGTGGAGGTTCGAGGGCGCCACGGACGTGTCGTCCACCGACCTGAGGGTCTATCTGGGCGATCCCGACCGGTCCGACCTCGTGCAGATCGTCACCGCGACGGTCACGGTCTACCCCGAGGACCCCGAGACCGCCCTGCCACAGGTGTGGGGCAGGCTGCCGCTCGATCCCGAGCACGTCTCGTTCGGCGCCCACGACTCGCTCACCTTCCAGTTCGCCGAGCGTCCCGAGAACCTCGACTGGCGGAGGACGGTGCCGATCGTCGTCACGCTGCCAGCGGCCGTCGAGAACGGTCTGGAGTTCTACGAGCTGCTGGCGGCACAGGCGGACGACTACCGGAGCCGGCAGACGCCGCAGTGGCAGGCGCAGCACACCGACCTCGCCACCGCCCTACCCGACCCGCTCAGCGACCTCGTCGACCGGTCGTTCGACGTCTACCTCGACGACGGCGACGACGGCGTCCGCCCGGGTCCGGGGGCCTACGAAGGGCAGCAGCTCGACCCGGACGACAAGTCGGGGCTCAAGCAGTTCGAGGACCTCGAGGACATCTCGATCGTGGCCGCACCCGGCGCGACGTACCAGATGTCGGATCCCGCACACCGAAGCGCAGCCCTGACGATCATCCAGTCACTGCTCTCCCATGCGGAGCGGATGCGCTACCGGATCGCTGTCCTGGAGTCCGGAGACGGGCAGGACCTCGGCCAGGTCCAGGAGCTGCGCGCCGGCATGGACTCCAAGCACGGCGCGCTCTACTACCCGTGGGTCCGCACGTTCGACCCGATCACCAAGCAGGAGATCTCGCTCCCGCCGGCCGGCTTCGTCTCCGGCATCTATGCGCGCAACGACACCGAGCGCGCGGTGTTCAAGGCTCCGGCCAACGAGGTGGTCACCCTGGCGACCGGCTTCGAGCGGACCCTGAACAAGGCCCAGCAGGAGGTGCTCAACCCCAAGGGCATCAACTGCTTCCGGTATTTCGAGGGCCGCGGCAACCGGCTCTGGGGCGCGCGGACGATCAGCTCCGACCCCGAGTGGAAGTACGTGAACATGCGGCGGTACTTCGCCTACGTCGAGCGCTCCATCGACGTGGGCACCCAGTGGGCGGTCTTCGAGCCCAACGGCCCGCAGCTGTGGGCCAACGTCCGGCGTAGCGTCTCCGACTTCCTCTTCAACGAGTTCGTCAACGGCGCCTTCGTCGGGGACAAGCCGGAGACGTCGTACTTCGTGCGTTGTGACCGCTCGACCATGACCCAGAACGACCTCGACAACGGACGACTGGTGTGCCTGGTCGGCCTCGCGGTCGTCACCCCCGCGGAGTTCGTCATCTTCCGCATCGGCCAGTGGACCGCCAGCGCGAAGAGCTGAGCGCCGCCTGCCGCCGACCGTGAGCCAGCCGACAACCGAGAGGAGCCACTGGTATGGCCGTTCCCCCGAAGAGAGACCGCCCGTACGGCCAGTTCAACTTCCTGGTCGACCTCGGGACGGGTGACACCGGATCGATCGATGCCGGGTTCCAGGAGTGCAGCAACCTCGGCATGGAGGTGACCGTCGCCGAGTATCGCGCCGGCAACTTCAAGGAGAACGGCGTGATGAAGGTGACCCTGTTGAACAAGGCCACCGACGTCACGCTCAAGCGCGGGGTCATGGGCTCCTCGACGCTCTACGACTGGCTGCACGAGATCCGCCAGGGCAGCGAGAACTCGCTGCGCACCGTGCGGGTCCAGCTGATGAGCGAGGACCACCGCGACGTGGTCGCCACATGGAGCATGCTCAACGCCCGGATGATCAAGTACGTCACCGGGCCCTTCAACGCCAAGGCCACCGACGTGGCCATGGAGGAGATGACCCTGGCCTACGAACGGCTCGAGGCGGAGTTCGGCTCGTGACGGTCACCGACGTCCGTCAGCTGGCAGGCGTCTCGTTCCTCGACACCCCGCCCGCGTCACCGCGCGTGCTGCCGCGGATGGACGTCGTCGGCTTCGTCGGGTTCGCCCGGACCGGACCCCTGGACACCCCCGTCCTCGTGGAGAGCGTGGAGGACTTCCGCCGCCTCTTCGGCGGGGAGGTCGAGCTCGCCTGGGACGACGTCGGGCGCCAGGTCGTCGTCGGGCAGCTCGCAGGTGCGGTCCGCGACTTCTTCGTCAACGGCGGGACCCGGGCCTGGGTGGTCCGGGTGGCAGGTACGGGAGTGGCGACGGCCCAGGTCCCGCTTCCCGGCGTGCTGGCGGTCGGGACCGGCAGGAACGGGGCGGGCCTGCGGGCCGCCGGTCTCCTCGCTGCGTCCCCGGGGACCGCAGGCGAGGCGGTCGGGCTCGCCGTCGCCGTGGCCGTCGACCGGCTGGAGGTGCTCGAGCAGAAGGAGCTCTCCCCAGATGACCTGGACCGGAAGGCCCGCGCCCGGAGGAGCTCGAACGAGCACGACCAGGCCCCGCAAGGACTCGTCGAGCTGGTCGTGCGATCGGCCCGCGAGGTGGTCGCCGGGGATCTCTTGCGGCTCGCCCCGGCGGCCTCCGAGGACGTCTACGTCGCCGTGACCGAGGTACGCGCCCAGCCCGCGGTGCCGACCCGGCGGAGCGGTGGGCAGGCTGCCCCGACGCCGGGCCAGCTGGTCACGGTGTCCGCACCGCTGCTAGCGCTCGGTCGCGAGGCGGCGGTCGTTGTGAACTCCGGCGACGTCGAGATCATCGCGCCGGGAGCCGACGCCCTCGTCGTCGTCGGCGAGGTGGTCCCGGGCGCCTCCCGGGCCACGCTGGCCTCCGGCTCGGTGGAGTCGGTCCGCGTGACGGTGGCGCATCAGACCGACCTGCCCCAGGTGGGCTGCTGGCTGAGGCTCCCGGGCTGGGTGCACGCTGAGGGCGCGAGCACCCCGTCTGACGCCTGGGTGCTCATCGAGGAGGTCGAGCCGCCCGAGCGGATCGTCGCCGGCACGCTCGTGCGCTACGCCGCAGACGTGCACGGGCGGGTCGCCCTCCCCCGTGCTCCGCTGCCTCAGTCCGCCGGCGCCGTTCCCGTCCTGCCGGCTGGAGCGGTCGTCGAACGGCTCACCCTCGAGGTGCACGCCGACGTCGACGGTGGCCGTTCCTCGCTGGCCGGCCTGGGCCTGCTCCCCACACACCCGAGGTACGTCGGCACCCTGCCCGACCTCGCGCGGCGGCTACGCCAGGAGCCCCACGAGCGGCATCAGCAAGCGGCGTTCGAGGACCTCACGGCCTCCGTCTTTCCCTGGGCGGGTGCGGACAGCGAGACCGCGGAGCCGGGAACGGCGCTGCTGCCGGTGCTGGCGGACGAGGCGATGCTGACGTGGGTCCGCCCGCTGCGGTCCGGCGGCTCTCCGGCCGAGCGGAACGGGCTGGCCTCGCTCGACGCGCACGCGTTCCTGGACAAGCTGTTGCTCGACAACGGCGTCGACACCCTCGTGGGTCACGCCGAGGATCTCCGCTGGCGGGGGGCGCTCGCTCACCGGCTGCGCGGCATCCATGCCCTCCTGCCGGTCGACGAGGTGACGGTCATCTCGGTGCCCGACGCCGCCCACCGGGGCTGGCAGGCGGCGGCACCCCCGCCGGTGAGGGTTCCGGCCCCGGCCGCCGAGCGGGCTGGTCCCGAGCCGTGCGACCACGGCGACTTCGACGAGTGCGCGCCCGCCGTCGTACCCCCGACACCGGCCTGGGAGCCGTACGAGCAGCTGGGCGACGTCGTGCTGCTGTCCTGGGACCCCGAGCCCGGGGGTCCGGGCGAGCAGTCCGGCGTGGCGCCCACGTTCCGGGTGGAGGAGTCGGTGGACCCGACGGGCTGGGAAGGTGCTCGTGCGGTGTACGTCGGGTCCGAGCCGCGCGTCTTCGTCCCTGCGGCCTCGCCCGTCCCTCGCTACCTGCGGGTGCGTGCCGAGCTGGACGGGGAGGCCGGCCCGTGGTCGGACGGCCTCGGCCTGCCGGCGAGCTCCGGGCAGAGCCTGGTCGTGGTCAGGGCGGAGGACTTCCACACGGACGTCCTGGCCGACGTGCAGACGGCGTTGCTGCGCATGTGCGCTGCGCGCGGCGACCTGCTCGCCGTGCTGTCGGTGCCCGAGCACTTCCGCGCGGCGCAGATCGCGGACCACCTCGACGGCCTGACGCGGACGCCAGATCCGGCCCAGGAGCTGATCCAGAGACCGCGCGCCGTCGCGCCCCTGGGCCCGTGGGAGGCGGGCGTGCCGGGCTACGGGGCCGTCTACCACCCCTGGCTCGTCCACGGCACCGGCAGCGCCGGTCGTCCCGTCACGGGCGTTCCGGACGGTGCCGTCGCTGGAGTGCTGGCCGCGCGGGCGCGCAACCGGGGCGCCTGGGTGGCCCCCGCGAACGAGCGGCTGCGCGAGGTCGTGGCGCTCGCCCACGAGGAGCCCCTCCCGGCGCGGCAGGTGCTGCGGTCGCGCCAGGTCAACGTCGTGCTGCGCAGCCGTGAGGACTTCCTGTGCCTGTCCGAGGACACCCTCGGCGCCGACCCGGACCTGCGACCCGTCAACGTCCGCCGCCTGCACTCCCTGTTACGCCGGGTGCTGCTGCTGGAGGGTCCGCACTACGTCTTCGAGCCCCACGACCCGGTGCTGCGCCGGGGCATCGAGCGCGGGTTCACCGAGCTGATGCGCTTCCTGCACAGCCTCGGTGCCTTCGCCGGCCGGTCCGCCGGCGAGGCGTTCCGCGTCTGGGTGTCCGAGGCGGCCAACCCGCCGTCGTCGGTGGACGCCGGGCGCCTGGTCGTGGAGATCGCCTACGCTCCGTCGCGGCCGCTGGAGTTCGTGAGGGTGCGGCTCGTGCACGCGGGTGAGCCCGGCTTCAGGCTGGTGGACTCCTGATGGCCGCCGAGACCGCCGGTGGCCGCCCCTTCACCACGTTCAGCTTCTCCGTGGAGCTGCGGGTCAAGGACGTCGCGCCCCGCGTCTGCAACGCCCAGTTCTCCGAGTGCGACGGCCTGGAGATGACCATCGAGGCGAAGACGATCAAGGAGGGCGGCAACAACAGCCAGCTGCACCGCTCGGCCGGCGCGATGGGCTACGGCACGCTGACGCTGAAGCGGGGCATGACGCCGAGCTTCGACCTGTGGACGTGGTTCAGCAGCACGGCCGAGAACCCCAGCCTGCGGGCCGACGGCGAGGTCGTGGTGCTCGCCCAGGACGGCGTCACCGAGCGGGTGCGGTTCGTGCTCCAGCGGTGCCTTCCCGTCAAGCTGAAGGCGCCGGCCCTCAACGCCCGCGACGGCGCGGTGGCCATCGAGGAGCTCCAACTGGTCTACGAGAGCCTGACCGTGCGCGTCCCGGAGGGCAGCCATGCCTGAGCCCGCGACCATCGAGCGCGCCGAGCTGCACGAGCTCGACGCCGACTTCAGCAAGACCATCAACGACGACCGCACGGTCAAGGTGCAGTTCAACCCCGAGACCCTCAAGGTCACCTACGCCAACCAGATCGTCCAGAACAACGGCGCGGGCGACCAGCGCGGCTCCCAGACCCGTCAGTTCGTCGGGGCGGGGACGACCAAGCTGGCGCTGCAGCTCTGGTTCGACGTGACGTCGTACCCCGACGGGTCCGCGCCCGAGGACGACGTGCGGAAGCTGACGGCCCGGGTCGCCTACTTCATCACGCCCCGCAAGCTCGACTCCGGCTCCGGCGGGACGGGCGGTGGGTCCGGCGGCTCGGGCGGCCAGTCGCAGGGCCAGTCACAGGGCCCGCGCTACGCCCCGCCGGCAGTGCGCTTCATCTGGGGCTCCTTCCAGTTCGACGGGCTCGTCGAGGGGATGGAGGAGAGCCTGGAGTTCTGGTCTCCCGACGGCCGGCCGCTGCGGGCCAGCGTGTCGCTCGGCCTCTCGCAGCAGCAGATCACCTTCGCGTTCTCCGGCCGTGGTGGCGCCGGCGGTGGCGGGGGTGGCCTGCGCTCGCCGCTGTCGGGAACGACCCCGCTGGCGCAGGCCTCGGCGGGGGCCACCCTGCCGGGGCTCGCGTCGTCCGCCGGAGCCGGAGGCTCCTGGCAGTCGATCGCGAGCGCCAACGGCATCGAGGACCCGCTGCGCATCCGGCCGGGGACCTTCATCGACCTGTCGGCCCGCGCCCCAGGGGGGCTCTCGTGAGCGTCGTCGTCAACGAGTTCGAGGTCGTCACCGCCCCGACGGCGGGGGTTGGACCGGGCGGTCAGGCCCCCGGACAGCCCACGCAGCAGGCGGGTGGGGGAGCACCGGCCGGCCCCGCGCCGAGCCCCTGGGCCGCCCTCGAGACCGCGACCGCCCAGCGCCGTCTCGCCGAGCGGGCGGCCAGGCTGGAGGCGCACTGATGACCACCACTCCCGTCATCGCGCCGGCCCGGCCCGCGATCAAGGTCAACGGACAGGCTGCGCCGTCACTGACGGCGGGCCTGCTCCGGCTCCAGGTGCACGAGACCCAGGACGGGCTCTTCAGCTGTGAGGCCACGTTCGGCAACTGGGGACCGGACGGCGGCCGGACCGGCTTCTTGTACTTCGGCCGCGACCAGCTGGAGTTCGGCAAGCCGTTCGCGGTCTCCCTCGGGGACGGCACGCTGTTCGACGGCCGGATCACCGGGCTGGAGGGGACCTTCTCCGACGGCGGCCCGCCCGAGGTCACGGTGCTGGCCGAGGACCGCTTCCAGGACATGCGGATGACCCGGCGTACCCGGACCTTCACCCGGCAGAGCGACGAGCAGGTCATCCGGTCCATCGCCCAGGACCACGGGCTGACGGCCCAGCTCGACATCTCGGGCCCGACGCACGTCGTGCTCGCGCAGCTCAACCAGAGTGACCTGGCCTTCGTCCGCGAGCGGGCCCGGGCGCTGGACGCCGAGCTCTGGATGGACGACCGGACGCTCCACGTCGCCGCTCACTCACGGCGCCGTGGCCAGAAGACCCGGATCGGCTACGGCAACCAGCTCAGCCGGTTCACGGTGCTGGCGGATCTCGCGATGCAGCGCTCCAGCCTCCGGGTCACCGGCTGGGACGTGGCCGGGAAGCGCGCGCTGTCCGAGCAGGCCGACGACCAGTCGCTCGGTGCCGAGGTCGGCAGCGCCGACAGCGGCGCCAGCGTGCTGAAGACCGCGCTCGCCGAGCGCAAGGAGACCGTCGCGCACGCCTCGCCGCGGGGGAGTGCGGAGGCCCGCGCCGCGGCCGAGGCCATCTACCGGCGCGGTGCCCGCAGGTTCGTGCGAGGCACCGGCTCCGCCACGGTCGACGCGAACTTCCGTGTGGGGGCAACCGTCACCGTCGACGGGGTCGGCCCGTTGTTCTCCGGCGACTACTACCTCGCCGAGACGACCCACCTGTTCGACGGGGTGCGGGGCATGCGCTGCGAGTTCGTCGTCGAGCGCCCCGGGCTGGGGAGGCCTTCGTGACGATGCTCGCCCACCGACCCCACGACACCGCCCGCTGGTACGGCGTCCAGATCGGGCTGGTGACCGACCTGCGCGACCCCGACGGCCAGGGCCGGGTCAAGGTCCGGTTGCCCTGGTCGCCCGACCCGTCCGGTGCGGCGTACGAGGCCTGGGCCCGCCTGGCCACCCTGATGGGCGGCAACAACCGCGGCACCTGGTTCGTCCCCGACAAGGACGACGAGGTCCTCGTGGCCTTCGAGGGCGGCGACCCCCGCGCGCCCTACGTCCTCGGCGGCCTCTGGAACGGACGCGACAAGCCGCCCGAGTCCATGGACTCCTCGGGGCGCAACGCCACCAAGGTCATCCGCTCGCGCAACGGCGTCAAGCTCACCCTCGACGACACCGACGGCCAGGAGAAGTTCGTCGTGGAGACTCCCGGAGGGCAGCGCATCAGCCTGACCGACTCGCCCGCGGGGGTGGAGATCGTCGACTCCGGCGGCAGCTCGGTCAAGCTCGACAGCGGTGGCGTCACCGTGAAGACCAGCTCGACCGTGACCATCGAGGCCTCCCAGGTGAAGGTCAGCGCCGCCATGGTGACGGTCGACGCGGCCATGGCGAAGTTCAGCGGCGCGGTCAAGGCCGAGACCGTGATCGCCTCGGCCGTCGTGTCGAGCTCCTACACGCCGGGAGCGGGGAACATCTGGTGACCACCTCGCTCCTGAGCACGCCCGCCCACGACGTGGGTTGGATGACTGCCTCCCCGTTGTGGCACGGACTCCTCGCGGCGCAGGCCGCCGGCGTCGATCTCGCCGCCATGCAGCGGCCGGCCCTCCTGCGGATGACCACCGACGACTTCATGGACGAGCTCCTGGCCCTGCTGCGGGACCACCCCGAGCAGCTGGCCGCCCTCGAGGCGACCCCGCGCAGCTACCGCGCCCGACCGCCGGCTGCGGACCCGTCGTACGAGCCGCCGATCGACCACCTCAAGCTCTTCCAGCCCGTCCACGGCCACTACAACCTGGTCGCGGCCGCCCTCGTCTGCCGGGTGGTCGGGCTCCCCGACAAGGAGGTGGCCAAGGCGACGCAGGAGTCGGTCGGGTTCGTGATGCGACGCCTCCAGGGCGCGACGGAGCTCGCCTGGACGGGTGCGGCATGGACGCCGCTGACCGACCCCGTGACGCCGGCCGACGGGGAGGAGCTGCTGCCGATGTTCGCGATGAGCAGCTCGGGTCCCGACCGGTCCCGCCGCCTCTTCGTCGGGATGGTGCCCACGTCGAGCACGGCCAGCTCCAAGAGCCGGTCCGGCAGCCTGCTGGAGGCCGACCCCGGCGATCCCACGCCGCCGGACCCGCGCCCCGCCGAGATCCAGGTCAAGATCGCCGATGCCCTGTCCGCCGTACAGAACCCCCTGGTACCCACGGACGCCACCACCCTGGGCCGGACCGGCCGGGTCGAAGCCTCGCAGTTCCTCCTGCTCGACCTCGCCGACGTCCTCATCCGTCACCTGCCGGCACTGTGGGCGGCGGTGAGGCAGGGTACGGAGCCGCCGTCCGGTGCTCTCCGCACCGCCTACCGCCTGCTCGACCAGACCGGCACCGGCGGCACGGGACCGACGTGGCGGGCCGCCGTCAGCACCGCCTACGACCAGCGAGCCCGGATCTGGGGGGACGAGGGCCCGGCGCCCAGCCTCGGCATCGACCTGCGTACCTCGCCGATGCAGCCGGCCAGCCTGCGCGACGCCCTCGTCGGTGCCCTGCCGACGGCACCCGCGACCGATCCTGGTGAGGTGCCGGAGGGCTTCGAGTCGCCCAAGATCGATCCCCGGCCGGGGGTGCGGTACGTGGTCCGGTGCGTCTACCGGCGGCCGTGCTGCGCACCGCGGCACGCCGACGTCGTCAGTGCACCCAGCGTGCCGTTCGCCATCGCGCCTTTCTTCGACCCGGACGCCCCTGCGCGACAGGTCCACATCGCGATGCCGCTCGACACCTCCATCGCGGGGCTGCGCAAGGCACCGAAGAACGTGCGGATCATGGTCTCCCGCGAGCTGCAGAGCCAGGTCAACCGGGTCACCGACCTCAAGAAGACCCTGGACGGGAACCTCAAGGACGGCGAGCCGCTCGACCTCGGGATGATCTGCTCGTTCTCCTTGCCGATCATCACGATCTGCGCGCTCATGCTGCTGATGATCTTCGTCGTCGTGCTCAACCTGGTCTTCTGGTGGCTGCCCTTCTTCAAGATCTGCTTCCCCGTGCCCGTGAAGGGGAAGCCATGACGAGCACATCGATCATCGGCCCCCTCATCGGCCCCCTCATCGGCCCCCTCATCGGCCAGGGCGTGAGCTTCCCGCCGCGGCTCGGACCGGACGGACGGTGGGCCTGGTCGTCGGGGGAGCAGAACGTGCGCGAGTCGATCCGGGTGATCTTGATGACCGAGCTCGGCGAGCGCCTGCGCCGTCCGGACTTCGGGGCGGGCCTGACGCAGTACCTGTTCGAGCCCAACACCGTCACCACCCGGCGTCAGATCCAGGACCGCATCACCAAGGCGCTCGCGGTCTTCGAGCCGCGCGTCGACGTGCAGTCCGTGGCCGTCGAGGCGGACCCCGAGGACCGGGACGCGGCGCTCGCCACGATCGTCTACCGGCTGGTCGCCACCGGCGCCCAGGAGGCGGTCACCACCACGATCCGGATGAGTGGGTGAGCGGGCTCCCATGACGATCGAGCAGACGCCCCAGGCGCGGACGACGGTTGGCGGGACGACCCCGCCCGTGCTCGAGCCGCGCGACTACCAGCAGCTCCTCGACGAGGCGCTCGCGCGGATCCCCGTGCACAACCCGGAGTACACGAACTTCAACGGCGCCGACCCCGGGATCACGCTGCTGGAGCTCTGGGCGTTCCTGACCGAGGCGCTGGCCTACCGGGCCAACCAGATCCCCGAGCGCAACCGACGCAAGTTCATCCAGCTCCTCGGCGTGCCGACCCAGCCGGCACTGGCGGCCCGCGGGTTGGTGAGCATCGCGCGCGAGCGGAGCGAGCTGGAGACGGTCACCCTCGACGCCGGACTCGAGGTGAAGGCGGGGGCCGTCTCGTTCCGGACCGACGACGGGCTCGACGTCCTGCCGGTGGTGGCCGAGTGCTTCGTCAAGCTGCCGGTCGCGGGCCGGCCCGCCGACGTCGACTACTACCGCCAGCTCTACGCGTCGCTGCTGGGGCCGGTGCCGGACGGCAAGGACGTCCGGCTCTACCGGACGGTGTCGTTGTCGGACCTGGCCGGCCAGGGCGGCGCGCGGCTGCAGACGACCGCCGACGGCTCGCTCTGGGTGGCGCTGCTGCTGCCCGAAGGTCCGCCGCCGACCGACGCGGACCGCCAGGCGGCGGCCAGGGCGCTGGCGGGGCGGACGTTGACGCTGGGCGTGGTTCCCGTGGTCTCCTCCGACGACGCCGCGGCCGACGCCGGGTCACCGCACGCCCCGGTGCTCGCGCCCCTCGACTACCAGCTGCCGGCGCTGGCTCCGGACCACCGCCTGCCCGACGACCCCGCGGCCCGGGTCGCCACCTACCGGTCGCTGGTCGCGCGGGCGGGCGGGAACGTGCTCGTCGAGCCCGGCACCGTCCAGGTCTCGCTGCCCGACGCGGCGGGCGACATCGGTCTGTGGAGCAACCTCGAGCCCCTCGAGGACGGTGCCGCCGACTTCCCGCCGAGTCTGGAGGACACCAAGCTGCGCGACCGCGTGGTCACCTGGCTGCGACTGAAGGCCGCCTCGGGTGCCCAGGCGGACCTGCTCCACGTGGGGATCAACACCGTGACGGTGACCCAGCGCGAGCGCATCGTCCTCGAGCCTCTTCCGGACGGGACCGGACAGCCCGACCAGTCGGCACAGCTGGCGAAGGCGCCGGTGCTCGCGGGCACCGTAGCCGTCGTGGTGACCCCGCTCGCGGGTGCGCCGCAGGCCTGGCACGAGATCGACGACCTGCTCGCGGCCGGTGCGGAAGTGGCCGTCCGCGACCCGCGCCTGCCTCCCGGCACGCCGTCTCGACCGGTCGGGGACGCGCTGGTGTTCGCGGTCGACCCGGCGACGGGCCTGGTGCGGTTCGGGGACGGGGCACGCGGGACGCGACCCCCGGCCGGTGCGCGGGTCCAGGCGAGCTACGACGTCACGCTCGGTGCCGCGGGGAACCTCGGCGCCGGCGCGATCTCGACCGCACCGGAGCTCGCGGGGACGTTCACGGTCACCAACCCGGTCCCGACCTGGGGTGGCGCGAACGGTGAGTCCCTGGCCGAGGCCGAGAAGCAGGCCGCCCGCTACCTCCAGCACCGTGACCGGCTCGTCACCGCGACCGACTTCGAGGCCATCGTCCGGCGTACCCCGGGGGTGCAGCTGGGCAGGGTCGAGGTGCTCCCCACCTTCAACCCGCAGACGGTGCCGCCGACGCAGGCACCAGGCGCCGTGACCGTGATGGTCATTCCTCGCGTGGACGCGCTCCACCCGTCGGCGCCCGAGCCCGACCGGCTCTTCCTCAACACCATCTGCCACTACCTGGACCCGCGACGGCTGGTCACCACCGAGGTCTTCCTGCGCGGCCCGACCTACGTCGACGTGTGGGTGGCGATCGGGCTCGAGGTCGGGGCGGGTCGCGACATCGCCGTCGTGCACGAGGCCGTCCGTGACGCCGTACGGCGGTTCCTCTCGCCGCTGGACCCGACCGACGACGACTGGTTCCTGGCCGCGTCCGTGCCGCTCGGCGCCGACCCCGGCACGCGCGAGCCGCACGGCTGGCCGCTCGGCAGGCCCGTGCAGCGGCTCGAGGTCGCCGCGGTCGCCAACCGCGTGCCCGGCGTCCGGCTCGTCCGGGACGTGGCGATCGCCGGCAGTGCGGGCCAAGGTGTCGAGCAGCTGACGATCTCCGGCCTGGAGCTGCCCCGATTGCGTGCCGTGGGCATCGGCACCGACGCCGACCTCGACGCACTGCGGGGCCAGCAGCCGCCGCCCACCTCCGACCTCGTCCCCGTCCCCGTCGTCCCGGACGTCTGCTGATGGACCCCAACGGCAGCCGCTACCACCTGCTCCTCAGCCAGCACGACTGGCTGGGGGAGGACACGACGTGCACGCCCGAGGGCGGGCTCGTGCACGACGCTGCCTGCGGGTTGCGGCTGCGGTCCGAGCCCTACCGCTTCCCGGCGTCCGCGGGCGACCGGGCACCGCAGCTCGGCGACCGGCGGGGCGTCGGTGCGGACCGGTTCCACAACCTCTACTGGGTCGACCACGACCGGACGGGGATCCGGGTCCGGTCCGCGGGCAGTGGCTCGAGCTCGCTGTTCTGGCACCCCGGGCTGGGCGCGACCGCGGCCGCCCCGCGAGACCTCCCGGGCGACTTCCGCCCGGTGAGCGCGCCTCCGGTCCCGCCGCCACGGGCCCTCTCCGGGCTGGCGGTCACCGAGGACCACTATCTGGTGGTCGGCACCCGTGACCCCGACGGGCTGCTGGTCATCGATCTGTGGCAGCCGGCCTCCCGCACCCAGGAGGTATGGCCCACCGACGTGCCGTTCACCCCCTTCGACCTGTGTGCGCGGACGGGAGGGGGCGTCTTCGTGCTCGACCGGGACCACCGGCGGCTCTGGGAGCTCGACGGCCGGCTGGCGGTAGTCGCCCGGCATGCCCCCGAGCCGCCCGTGCCTGTCGACTTCTCCGCTGATGACTCCGCCGACTTCTGGGCCACCGATCCCGCCGCGCGGGAGGGGACCGGCGCCGGACCGGTGCGGGCCCGGATCCGCGAGACCGACGCCATCGCCCTCGATCCGGGTGGGGGCCCAGGGGGCGCCGTCGTGGACCCCTGGGCGGTGCAGGCGACCGGTGACGGCCGGGTGCTGGTGCTGCTGCGGGACGCGTCCGGACCGTCGCGGGTCCGGGTGGTCTCACCGGACACCGGGACCGGTCCCGAGGTGGCGCTGGTCGACGGCCGGGACCCGGACGACCCGCTGGCCGTCGTCGCCCACGCCCTGGCCCGACTGGTGGAGGGCGCGCACCAGCCCTTGGGGCGGGTGCTCGTCGCCGACGCGGGTGGCAACCAGGCGTACGCGTTCGACCTGACCGAGGACCAGGACGGGCTGCACGCCGAACTCTCGGAGGACAGCTGGCCGATGCGGCTGTTCGGCGGCATGGGGCTCGTCGCCGACGGGAACCGCGCCTGGTACGACGTGGGCGACGGCTGGGTGCCGCTGGTCTCCCAGGCGCGCCGCCGCTATGTCGAGTCCGCCACGCTGCGCACCCGCCCCCTCGACGGCGCCCTCCCGGGGACGGTCTGGCACCGGCTGCTGCTGGACGCGAGGATCCCGTCCGGGTGCCGGGTCTCCGTGCGCAGCCGGGCGGGCGACACCGACACCGACCTCGAGGGGGCGTTCTGGCGACAGGAGCCGGCGTTCACCTACTCGCGCAGCCAGGGCAGCGAGCTCGCCTTCGAGGCCGACGAGGTGACCGCTGCCGTGTGGGCGACCTGGGAGGTGCTGCTGCAGGAGGCCGAGGGACGCTTCCTCCAACTCGAGATCGAGCTCTCCGGTGATGTCCGGAACACGCCCTGGCTGCGTGCCCTGCGCGTGTACTTCCCCAGGTTCTCCTACGTCGACCACTACCTCCCCGCGGTCTACCAGGAGGACCCGGCCAGCGCGTCCTTCCTGACCCGCTACCTCGCCAACACCGAGGGCACCCTCTCGGGCATCGAGGCGCGGGTCGCCACCGCCCAGGCCCTGTTCGACCCGCGCACGGCGCCGGATTCCGCACTCGGGTGGCTGCTCGGCTGGTTCGACCTCGCGGCGGACCCGACCTGGGGCGCGGACCGCCTGCGGCTGTTCCTCCGGAACGCCACGACCTTCCTCGGCCTGCGCGGGACCCGGCTCGGGATCGTCACGGCCCTGCGGTTCGCCCTGGACGACTGCCTCGACGACGACGTGCTCGCAACCGGCCTGTCCCAGCCCACCGGCCCCGGCGGATACCGGATCGTGGAGCGGTTCGCCACCCGTCGGGCACCGGTGCCTCTCAGCACCACCAGCCAGCGGACGGTCGGCGTCGCCGGCGACCGCTGGGACCCCGGCCAGGGTCGCGACGACCTGGTCCGGCGGTGGCGGGCGGCGACCGGGTCCGGGTCGGCCGGCTTCCCGCTGTCACCGGCCGCGGCGCAGGACCAGGCGGCCGAGCTCGGCACGGACGTTGGTACGTGGACGAGCTTCGTCGACCGGGTGCTCGGCATCAACCCGGTCGAGGCGGTGGACGACGGTGACTGGCGGCAGTTCCTGACGGACCGCTACGGACGGGTGCAGGACCTCAACACCGCCTACGGGCTCGTGGCGCCCACGGCGTACGGCTCCTTCGAGGACGTCGCCGCCCCTGCCGAGCTGCCGGCCGACGGCGTCGCCCTGCGCGACTGGTACCACTATGTGGCGGTCGTGGCTCCGTCGCGGCGGGGGGCGCACCAGTTCACCGTGCTCCTCCCGGTCGCCAGGTCGAGCCAGACCGAGACCGACGCCGAGCGTCGGCGTGCCATCGCGAGCCGGGTGATCGAGCTGCAGAAGCCGGCGCACACGACCTTCGGCATCCGCTTCTTCTGGTCCGCCTTCCAGGTGGGCTCGGCGGTGCTGGGGCAGGACACGCAGGTCGAGCTGGGCGGACGCGACCCGCAGTTCCACCAGCTCCTCGTGCTGGGGCGGGACTACGCCGGGGAGACCAGTCTCGGCGGTCCACCCGCCCCCACCGGCGGACACGTCGGACGCGACCGGCTCAGCGGCTGATCCCAGAGAGCCCCAGAGGAGATGACCCAGACCAGATGAGCACAGGAGATGACCCCATGACCACCACTCCGACCGCTCCTACGGGCACCTTCGGGACCGACCTGTCGACCCTGCCCGGTGTGGCCGCGCTCGACCCGACCAAGCACGTCAAGTACACCCTGGGCATGGTGCTCGGTGTCCAGGACTTCGAGCAGGAGCACACCTACCTCACGGCGCGGGACGAGTGGGCCGTCCGGGACCTCGCCGGCTACGGCACCGTGTCGGGACTGGAGGTGTCGGTCGCCGTCGACGGGGAGCTGGGGCCGCGCGTGAGCGTGTCGCCGGGATCGGCGGTGACGCCCTGTGGCCGGCTGGTGTGCGTCAGCCCGGCGCAGTGCGCGGTGCTCGACGACTGGCTGGCCCGCAACGACACCGAGGTGCGTGACCGGCTCGCCGGCGTGGGCGGCTCGGTCGCCTCCACGGCCTCCGTTCACGGTCTGGGGCACAGTCAGGGGCACGGTCCGGGGCACTCGCAGCTCGCCGGGTCGTCCAGCGCTGGTGCGACCGTGACGGCGTACGTCGTGCTGTGCGCCCGGGACTGCCTGACCGACGAGCTGCCGATCCCGGGTGAGCCGTGCCGGACGGAGGACGCGCTGTCGGCGCCGTCCCGGGTCAAGGACGACTTCCGGCTCGAGCTGCGGCTGGACCCGCCGCCGCACCTGGAGGAGCACGCCGTCCGCGAGGTCGTGACCTGGCTGCGGTTGATCCCGGTGGTCGACGGACCGGGATCGACCGAGGAGGAGCTCGTCGACGCGCTGCGAGCCGCGGCGACACAGGCCTTCGCGGACGTGAGCGAGGACGTGGCGACCGGCCGGGTCTACCTGCCGGCACCCGACCCCGGGCTGACTCTCGGCTCGGCGTTCATGCGCGACTACCTGCGAGCGGCGCTCGAGGTGTGGGTCACCGAGATCCGGCCGCTGGCGCGGGCAGGGACGTGCGACCAGGGCTGCGGGTGCGGCGGCTCGGCGGTCCCGACGGTGACCAGTCCCTGCGGTTGCGGTACGACGGCCGCCACCGGAGCGGCCGGTTGCGGCGACGACCAGCTGCTGCTCGCGGCGGTCGACCTGGACGTGGTCGACGGCGCCGACGGCACCTTGCAGGTCCGGCACGACGGGTTCCGCGTCGACGTCTCCCAGCGCCCGTGGCTGCTGACGACGCGCTTCATCCAGGAGTGGCTGCTGTCCGCCCCGGTCCTCCGCGACGGCGGCTCACCGGTCGAGGGCGGCATCGGAGCCCAGGGACCGAAGGGCGACAAGGGCGACAAGGGGGACAAGGGCGACAAGGGCGAGAAGGGGGACAAGGGGGACAAGGGCGACCCCGGCATCAACGGCACCAACGGCGCCAACGGGGCGCCCGGCACTCCGGGCACGCCCGGCACCAACGGGAAGGACGGGCGCGACGGCGACCCGTTCGTGGTGGCGGCGTTCGAGTACCGCTTCGAGAACGACCAGCTGGTGTGGGACGTCGGGCGGGTCAAGGTGGTGCCGCTGACGGCCCCCGGGGGGCACGTGTGGGTGAACTTCGACGGCTACGACGAGCGCCGCCAGTACCTCCTCAAGGGCATCACGATCACCCGGTTCGGCGACAGCCGGGTGCACGCGGTGGAGCGGGTCAACCGTGACGACAAGATCGACCGCATAGTCACCGACACCGGTGAACCGCCCGAGGAGGGCATGGTCGTCAGGGCCGGCATCAACGGTGACGTCACGCCGCTCGGGTTCTACCTGGAGATCGCCGACTACTCGACCGTCGCGCGGGTGCACTGATGGCCGCCGGCACGGTGATCACCGAGCAGCCGATCCTGGACGGCGGCATCTCCTCGGTCGCGTTCTTCAACGGGCGGCTGCTCACCGGCGAGGACCTCACCAAGGAGCAGCTGGCGACGACCGAGGCGCGCCTGCGCGTGGGCAGGGTGCTGGGCTCCGGGGTCGCGTGCGGGTTCGGTGTCCGGCTCGAGCCGTCGGGCGACGTGACCCGTCCGGTTCTCGCGATCACGCCGGGCCGCGCCGTCAACCCGCGCGGCGCGGTGCTGGAGCTGCCGGCCGGGGTCGACCTCGCGTTGACCCGTGACGCGACGCCGAGCGGCAGCCCGGAGGCGGTGTTCACCGACTGCACGCCGTTGCAGCCCGGGACCTACATCGCCGGTGCCGGTGCCTACGTGCTCACGGTGGCGCCGGCACGCCGGGGGGTCGGCCGGGCGCCGGTCAGCGGCCTGCAGAACGCGCAGGCGCAGTGCAACGTCGCCTACTCCGTCGAGGGCCTCCAGTTCGACCTGCTCCGCATCGCGCTCCCGGCGAGCGCGCTGGCCGAGCCGGACAAGACCCGCAACCGGGTGGCCCATCTGATGGCCGGGACGGACACACCTGAGCGTCTCGCCATGCTGGCCGACCCGCTCGCGCCCGCGCCGGCCCGCTACGGGATGCTCGACGAGCTCGTCGAGCAGGGCTGCCTCACCGACGTGCAGGTACCGCTGGCGTTCCTGCTCTGGACGGGGGAGGACGGTGTCGTCTACGTCGATCCGTGGTGTGTCAGGCGTCCCCTGCGGCAGCCGGCTGCCGACCGGTTCGCGGGCCTGACGGGCGACAGGGTGCGGGGGGACGCCCAAGCGGTCTTCGACCAGTTCCAGAACCACGTGGCCGACCTCGTGGCCGACCCGGGTACCAACGCGGGCCTCGCCGGCGAGACCGCGGCGGACCGCTTCGAGCTGCTGCCACCGGTCGCCATGGTGCCCATCCGGGACGGCGCCTCCGGGGCGGGCTGGGACCCCGACACCTTCCTGGGCACCCAGGGGTCCCAGGGGCTCGCCACGCTCGACGCCGACGCGCTGCGCGAGCTCGTCCGCGACGGGCTGGACCACACGCCGTACCTCGTCGGCGGCGGCACGCCCGTGCAGCGCTACCTGGTGTGGGAGAACGAGGTCGCCCGCTCCATCGGGCTGAGTCCGCAGCGGGTGATGGTGATCGCCCGCGAGGGCCTCGGCTACCGCGGGGTGGCGAGGTACGGGCAGGCCCGCTTCGCCCTCAGCCGCTACGCACCGTCCGTCACCTAGGAGAGACCATGGCCACCAACTTCCAGAACCAGATCTCGGACGCGCAGTTCGGCCTGAGCGAGAACCTCAAGGACGCGGCCTTCAACCGCAACGTGCTGCTCGGTCTGCTTTTCGGGCCGAGCACCGGAGGCAAGCAGATCGGCACCGGCGGCTCCAACCAGGGCGGTGGCAGCACGACGCCGACCACCCCCGTGCCGACCGGGCCCGCGGCTGCGACGATCCTGGACACCATCCCCTACGTCTCCGACGGCGACGTGATCCGCGCCGAGGACCACAACGACCTGGTGGCCGCCGTCCGGCTGCTCGCCCGGCTGGTGGACACCGGTGAGATCTCTCCGCAGATCGTGGTGAACGCGGCCCCGCTCATCCAGCCGGTCAACACGTCGAACACCTCCTCGTTCGCCATCGACGAGGGCTTCGCCCGGGGGCCCAGCGGCGACCCCGCGAACATTGCCGGCTGGATGCCGCTGGACCTGCCGGACGGCTACACCCTGGACAGCCTGCGGGTCCTCGGCAGCTACCCCGGCACGCAGGTCACCGACTGGCCGGTCTCGCTGCGACGGGTCGAGCTCGGCAAGGAGGGCGACACCACGATCATCTCGGGCAACCTCAGGACGGGCACGACGGTGCTGGGCACCGCGTTCAGCCAGTCGTTCGCGTTCGACGCGCGGGGGCACAGCCGCGCCGAGGCGGACGAGCTCCTGCTCGTCGACTCGAGCTAGTACCGCTACCAGTTC
>Ga0308175_100000728_pt1 | contig 21891 bp, 17 predicted proteins | sample PhyCR1_3_FD_203893 | JGI IMG/M metagenome (GOLD analysis project Ga0308175, IMG submission 203893) | Soil microbial communities from UC Gill Tract Community Farm, Albany, California, United States - DLSLS.C.R1 | ecosystem: Environmental > Terrestrial > Soil > Agricultural land | place: USA...
CGCCGACCGCGACCCAGGCGACCGGCAACAGGAGTCCCGCCGGCCCGTCCAGCAGCACGCCGACGGCGAGCGTGACCAGCGCGCCGGCCACCAGCACCGGATGCGCAAGCACCGCCATCGCGGCGGTCAGCACCGCCGACTTGGCCCGACCCGCCACGACGTCCTCTCCCCACCGCGCGCGTCACACCCGGTCATCCTCCCGCACCTGCCCGGTAGGACGTCGGCGCGCGACTCGACGGTGCGGCGGCGCCCGGCGGGTGCGGCAGACTGGCGGGTGGACGCGACGGTGCGCCCGCCCGCGCCGGTACGGCTGGTGGCGGTGCCGGCCGCACCCGGGGTGGCAGCCGACCTCGGCATGGGCCAGCCGCTCGGCCGCGCGATCCGCTCGGGCGACGGCAGGGACATCTGCGTTGACCCCGGCACGGCAGGCTGCTCTGCTGACGGGTCGTGAGGCTGCTGGAGCGCGACGCGCAGCTCGACGCTCTGCACGCTGCCCTGGAACGGGCGCGGCGGGGCGCGGGCAGCATCGTGCTCGTGTCCGGCGAGGCCGGGATCGGCAAGTCCAGCCTGCTGGCGGGGTTCGCGGAGCGGGCGGCCGGGCAGGCCCGGCTGTTCCGCGGCTCCTGCGAGGACCTGGTCACCGCCCGGACCCTCGGCCCGTTCCGGGACATGGTCCGGCAGCTGCCCGGCCTCCCGCTCGGCGTCGGGCCGGGTGAGCGGGACGCTCTGCTCGAGGCACTGCTGGCCGAGATGGCCTTCACCCAGCGCCCCGCGGTCGTCATGGTGGAGGACGCGCACTGGGCCGACCAGGCGTCGCTGGACGTGCTGCGGGCGCTGGCCAGCCGGGTGCCGGAGCTGCCGGCGCTGCTCGTGATCTCCTACCGGGAGGAGGAGCTGGGCTCCGACCACCCGCTCTGGCGGGTCGTCGGCGGGCTGGCCGGCCCGGTCGTGCTCCGGCTGGAGCTGCCCGGGCTGTCCGACGCCGCGGTCGCGGTGCTGGCCGCCGAGGCCGGCGTCGACCCGGCGCCGGTGGCCGCCGCCGCGGCCGGCAACCCGTTCCTGGTGACCGAGGTGCTCGCGGCGCCCGGCGGCGCGGTGCCCACGTCCGTCCGGCACGCGGTGCTGGCCCGGGTCTCCACCCTGCCGCCGGAGTGCCGGGCCGCCGTCGAGCGGCTGGCCGTGGTGCCGACCGAGGTCCCGGCCGCGCTGCTGCCGGAGCTGGTCGAGGACCCGGCCGCGCTGGAGCCGGCCGAGCGGCGCGGCATCCTGCTGTCCTCGTACGGGGCGGTGCGGTTCCGGCACGAGCTCGCCCGCCGGGCGGTCGAGGAGGCGCTGCCCGGCACCCGGCGGACCGCGCTGCACCGGCGGGTGCTCGACGCGCTGGTCGCCGCCGGCGCCGAACCGTCCCGGCTGGTGCACCACGCGGTGGCGGTCGGCGACGCCGCCGCGGTGGCCCGGTATGCGACGGCCGCCGCCCGGGAGGCAGCGGCCGCGAACGGGCACCGCGAGGCGGTCGCCTACGCCGAGCTGGCGATCGGCTCCGGCCGGCTGACCGTGCCGGAGGCGGCCGAGGCGCACGGCCTTGCCGCCCGGGCCGCGTACGCGCTCAACCGCTTCCGGGACGCCGCCCGGCACGCCGACCGGGCCGTCGAGCTGTGGGACGAGGCCGGCACCACCCCGCTCGGGCTCGGCGAGGCGCTGCTGATCTCGGCGCGGATGAACACGCTGCTGGCCGACCCGGCCACCGCCCGGCACCGGGCTGTGCGCGCCCTCGCCGTGCTCGAACCGTTCGGCCCGACCCGGCAGCTGGCCCTGGCACACAGCACGCTGGGCTCCCAGGACGCGCTGCAGGCCCGGTTCGAGGACGCGATGGCGCGGCTGGACATCGCGCTCGAGCTCGCCCGCCGGACCGGGGCCGACGACGTCGTCGCGCACGCGCTCAACTACCGCGGCGTCGCCCTGGTCACGCTCGGCGACGAGACCGGGCTGGCGGACCTGCGCGAGTCGGTAGGGCTGGCCCAGGTGCTCGGGCACGCCGACTACACCACCGTCGCGGCGCACAACCTGGCCGTGATGCTGCTGCGCTCGGCCCGGATCGCGGAGGCCGAGCCCTACCTCGAGCTCGGCGCGGCGGTGGCCCGCGAGCACCGGCTGGAGACGGCGGCCTACCGGCTGGAGGCCCAGCGGTGCTACGTGCTGACCCTGCGCGGGCACTGGGACGAGGCCGAGCGGCGGCTGCGGGCCCTGCTCGACGCCGCCGACGAGCCCGGCGCCAACGCGGTCAACCCGCTCGCCTTCCTCGGCCGGCTGCTGGCCCGCCGCGGCGACCCGGCCGGGGCCGGCTTCGTCGAGCGGGCCTGGCAACTGGCCGGCGCGACCGGCGAGGAGCAGAAGAGCTCGGTGGCGGCCGCGGCCCGGATCGAGTGGCTCTGGCTGGCCGGCGAGCACGTCCGGATCCGGGCCGAGGGCGGCCGGTTGCTGGAGTTCGCGGTCCGCGCCCAGCACCCGTACCTGCGCGCGGAGATGCTGCGCTACCGCCGCCGGGCCGGCGAGCAGGTCGAGCCGTTCCCGGGCTGCCCGGCCCCGTTCGCGGCCGGGATCGAGGGCGACTGGGCGGCCGCGGCCGACCTGTGGGAGCGCGCCGGCAACCCGTACGAGCAGGCGCTGGAGCTGACCGAGGCGCCCGAGCCCGAGCCGGCCAGGGCCGGGCTGGCCATGCTGGACCGGCTGGGCGCGGCGGCATCGGCGAGGATGTGCCGGCGGCGGCTGCGGCGGGCCGGCGTCCCGGTGCCGCGCGGGCCGCGGGCCGCGACCCGGGCCAACCCGGGCCGGCTGACCGATCGCCAGCTGGAGGTGCTGGCGCTGCTGGCCGAGGGCCGCACCAACGCCGAGATCGCGGCACGGCTGGTCGTCTCGCAGCGGACCGTCGACAATCACGTCGCCGCGCTGCTACGCCGGCTCGGCGTCAGGTCCCGGCGAGAGGTCGCCGCGGCCGCTGCCGACCTCGGCCTGCCGGCGCGGACGACCAAACGTGAGCACATCGCTGCCCCAAAGTAGGTAGCGACCGCGCACGACGGGCACGTCCGCCCGCCGTCACCATCCCTCCAGCGGACCGGACCGTGCCGGCCGCGAGGGGGCGGGGGACATGAGCACTGCGATCGAGGAGGCGCCGGCGCGCGGCGCGGACGACCCGGTGGACCGGATCAGGGCCGGGCTGGTGGGCGAGGGCGACCTGCTGCCGGGCCCGTACGGTCCGCGCCGGCTGACGTACGCGGACTACACCGCGTCCGGGCGGGCGCTGGACTTCGTCGAGGACGCGATCCGGACCCGGGTGCTACCCGGGTATGCCAACACCCACAGCGAGAGCTCGACCACCGGGCGGCGGACCACCCGGCTGCGCGAGCAGGCCAGGGCCCGGATCGCCCGGGCGGTCGGCGCCGGACCCGACGACGTGGTCATCTTCTGCGGCTCCGGCGCCACCGCCGGGGTGGACAAGCTGACCCGGCTGCTCGGCCTGGCGGACCGGCCGTCCGGGTCCCGGCCGGTGGTCTTCGTCGGCCCGTACGAGCACCACTCCAGCGAGCTTCCCTGGCGCGAGTCGGCAGCCGAGGTGGTGGCGATCGGCGAGGACCGGCGCGGCGGGGTCGACGCCGACGAGCTGCGCGACCGGCTGCTCGCGACCCGGCAGCGGCCGCTGCGGCTCGGCTGCTTCTCGGCCGCCTCCAACGTCACCGGCATCCTGTCCGACACGGCCGGGGTCACCGCGCTGCTGCACCGGCACGGCGCGCTCGCGGTCTGGGACTACACGGCCGCCGCGCCGTACCGGCCGATCCGGATGCGGGAGACGACCGCCGGCGGCATCGACGCCAAGGACGCGGTGGTGTTCTCGCCGCACAAGTTCGCCGGCGGCCCGCAGACCCCGGGGGTGCTGGTGGTGCGCCGCGAGCTGGTGCGCCGGCCGGTGCCGACGACCCCCGGCGGCGGCACGATCGCGTTCGTCGACCCCGGCGGCGCGCTCTACCTGGACGACCCGGTGGCCCGGGAGGAGGGCGGCACGCCGGCGATCGTGGAGTCGGTGCGGGCCGGCCTGGCGGTCGCGGTCAAGGAGGCGGTCGGGGCCGACCGGATCCTCGACCTCGAGCGGCGCTGGCGGCTGCGGGTGTTCAGCCGGTGGGCCGGCAACCCGCACCTGGAGATCCTCGGCCACCCGGACGCGCCGCGGCTGCCGATCGTGTCGGTCCGGATACACCGGGCCGGCCGGGTGCTGCACCACGAATTCGTCGTCGCGCTGCTCGACGACCTGTTCGGCATCCAGGCCCGCGGCGGTTGTTCCTGCGCCGGCCCGTACGGGCACCGGCTGCTGTGCATCACCCCGCGCCGTTCGGCGGCGCTCCGTAGCCAGGCCGCGCGCGGGTACCTCGGGATCAAGCCGGGGTGGGCCCGGGTGACGTTCCCGTACTTCATGTCGGAGACGGTCGTTGACTACGTCGTCGAGGCGGTCGGGCTGGTGGCCGAGTACGGGCACCGGCTGCTGCCCGACTACGTGTTCGATCCGCGCTCGGGTCACTGGCGGCACCGCGACGCGCCGGTCGGTGCCGACCCCGACCTGGCCGAGCTGCTGGCCGGGCCGGCCCCGGCCACGCCGCGGCTCGGCGAGGACGCGCTGGCCGGCCAGCTGGAGCGGGCCAGGGCGGTGCTTCAGTCCCGGCCGGACGAGCTGACCGACCGGCCCAGTGGGCTGCCGCCGGAGCTCGAAGCGCTGCGCGAGTTCCACCTCCCGCCCGGCTGCCTGCGCTGAGCCGGCGGCGACGATGGACACCACCTCCTGCCCGGACTGCGGCGCGCCGGCCGAGGTGCTCGACCGGTTCGTGCTGGAGAGCACCGACGGACCGATCGACCACGCCCGGGTCCGGTGCGTGCACGGGCACTGGTTCGTGCTCTCGCTGGACCTGCTGGCCCGGGTGCACGCCCGGCTGACCCGGACGATCCGCTGACCGCTACCTCCCGGTGACGAGGGCGCGGCGGACCCTGGCCAGCGCCGCCGGCGGCGACCCGGCGACGGTCATCGCCTCGACCACCGCGCCGAACACCGGCGGCGCGTCCAGCACGGTGACCGTCGCCCTCGCCGCCACCGCGGCGATCCCGGCGGCGACCCGGTCGTGCGGCACGCCGCTACCGGCCTGCAGGACGCCGCCGCCGAGCACCACCTCGACATCGGTGCGGGCCAGCCGCAGCCGCCGGATGAGCGCGACGGCCATGACCGCGACCTCGTCGGCGAACGCGTCGACCAGCCCGGCGGCCACCGGGTCCCCGTCCGCCGCGGTGGCGAACAGCACCGGTGCCAGCACGTGCAGCTCGTCGTACCGGATCGCGCCGGTATGCACGGCGACAGCCACCTCTCCCGGCCGGCGCAGCGCGAACGCCGCCGGCACCGCGGTGGCCAGCAGCGTCGCCGGCCCGCGGCCGTCCCGGGCCCGCACCGCCGCCCCGAGCGCGGCGATGCCGAGCCCGATGCCGCCGCCCGAGTCGCCGGTGCAGGCGCCGAGCGCGAGGAAGCCGGCCGTCCGCCCGGACGGGTGCACTCCGACCGCGTTGATGCCGGCACCGGAGACGACCGCGACCCCCCAGTCCCGGCTGGCGCCGGCGCGCAGCACGGCCAGCGTGTCGTTGCCGACCACGGTGATCTCGGCCAACCCGGCCCGCTCGAGCTCGCGGCGGGCGATCCGGCCCTCCACCGCCAGGTCGACGTTGGCCAGGAAGTACACCGCCGACACCGCCCTGGTCCGCAGCCCGGCCGCCCGCCGCGCCCCCTCCACCAGCGAGACCAGCCCGTCCCGCCAGCCGGCCGGGTCGACCAGCGGAGACAGCACGCCGGGTCCCCGCACCCGGGCCAGCACCCGGCCCGCGGTCGACGCGATCACCACGTCGGTCTTCGAGTTGCCCCCGTCGACGGCGACCACGTGGTCAGGCATGGCGCTCAGGCATGGCGCTCAGGCCTCGGTGGGGAAGAACCGCGGCAGGTGCCGGCGGTTCGCCTCCAGCAGCGCGTCCAGCAGCGGCACCGCGACGTCCCACTGCCGCACCAGCGGGTTGGCCAGCAGCGCCCGCAGGGCGGTGCGGCGGTCCCCGGTCCGGGCCGCCTCGATCGTCAGCACCTCGTACGCGGTCACCGCCTGGACGACGCCGAGCATCTCCGGCGGCAGCGGGTCGACCGGCACCGGGTGCGGCCCGGCGGTGTCGACCACAGCCGGCACCTCGACCACCGCCTCGGCCGGTAGCCCGGCGAGCGTGCCGTCGTTGCGCACGTCCACGTAGTGGTGCCCGCCGTCGCCGGTCAGCAGCGAGGTGACCAGCGCCGCGGCCGCCTCGCTGTAGTACGCGCCGCCGCGCTGTTCGAGCAGCGCGGGCTTGTGGTCCAGGGCCGGATCGGCATACATCTCCAGCAGGGTGCGCTCGATCTCCAGCACCTGTTCGGCCCGCTGCGGTCCGCTCGCCTGGGCCTGTACGGCCTCGTCGGTGCAGTAGAAGTAGTGCAGGTAGTACGACGGGATCGCGCGCAGCGTCTGCAGCAGCTCGGGCGGCAGGCCGGAGCCCGCGGCGACCTCGCCGAGCTCCGCCGGGTCGAGCAGCTCGGCCAGCCGGTCGACGCCGTCCACCTCGACCTTCCGGATCCAGGTCAGGTGGTTGAGGCCGGCGTGGTCGAGCCGGACCCGGTCCGGGTCGACGCCGAAGAACCCGGCCAGCCGGCGCTGGAAGCCGATCGCGGAGTTGCATAGCCCGACCGCGCGGTGCCCGGCGTCGAGCAGCGCGCGGGTGACGATGCCGACCGGGTTGGTGAAGTCGACGATCCACGCGTCCGGCCGGGCCAGCTTCGCCACCGTGTCGGCGATCTCGAGCACGACCGGCACGGTCCGCAGCGCCTTGGCGAACCCGCCCGGGCCGGTCGTCTCCTGTCCCAGCAGCCCGAACCGGCCGGGCAGCGTCTCGTCCACCAGCCGCGCCTCCTGGCCGCCGACCCGCAGCTGCACCAGCACGGCCACCGCACCGTCCACTGCGGACTCAAGCGAGGTGGTGGTGACCAGCCGGCCCGGGAACCGCTGCGTGGCCAGGATCCGCCGGGCCAGCCCGCCGACCACGTCCAGCCGGTCGGCGGAGACGTCCTGCAGCACCAGCTCGTCGACCGCGAGCACGCCGGCCCGGCGGGCGAACCCCTCGATCAGCTCGGGCGTGTAGGTGCTGCCGGCGCCGACGACTGCGATCTTCACCGGTCCCCCTCGTCCTCCTGGTCCGCGCATTCGGCTCGCCGCACCGGCTCTCGAGCGAGGACGCGATCCAGGGTGCGCCGGCCCATCCGGCTCATCGGCGGGTTGCTGTCCACGTAGTACCAGACCGCGCCCATCGCCTGGACGAACGCCCAGGCCCGGCCGCGCTCCCACGCCAGCTCGGACGGGCCGAGGTCGTCCCGCAGCACCTGCCGCGGGCCGGGCTCGAGCAGGTGCCAGGCCGCCACCAGGTCCAGCGCCGGATCGGCCGGACCGAGCCCGCCGACGTCGAGCACACCCGCCAGCCGCCCGCGGTCGACCAGGACGTTGCCGGGGATGAGGTCGCCATGGCTCATCACGTCGGGCGCCGATCCCCGCGGTAGCACGCGCAGCCGCGCCCACAGCCGGCGCAGCCGCGGCACGTCCAGCAGGCCCTCGCTGCGCTCGAAGCAGGTCTCCAGCCAGGCGTCGTGGTCGCGCAGGTCACCGCCGCGGCCGGTGCCGGCGAACACCCGCCCCCGGGTGTCGATCGCGCGCACGCCCCGGATGAACTCGGCCAGGTCGTGGGCGAACCCGACCGACTCCGCCGGGTCGGCATCGGTCGCGACCGTGCCGGTCAGCCAGGTCTGCACCGACCAGGGCAGCGGGTAGCCGGCACCCGGCTCGCCGAGCGCGACCGGCTCCGGCGTGCGGAACCGGGTGCGCCCGGCCAGCTCCAGGGCCGCCTCCGCCTCGGCCGCAAGCCACGCCCGCGCCTCAACCACGTCCCGCGGGACGAGTGGGAACCGGGCCGCGAGCCGGTCGCCGAGCCGGAAGATCGCGTTGACCGTGCCCTGCGCGGCGACCCTGGTGACCGGCAGGTCCCGCCAGGCCGGGAACTGCGCGTCGACCAGCGTGCGCACGGTCGCCGCTGGGACCGTCAGCTGATCCGGATGCACCGCGCTAGCCGCCCCGAGCAGTCTCGCCCGGCGCCGTCCTGCCCGACGCCGTCTCCCCCGACGCCGTCGCCCCCGGCGCCGTCTGCTCGGGCAACGGGAGCGGCCGCGGTGGCACCGGAGTGGACACCACGATGGAGCTGACCGTCTGCCCGTGCAGCAGGAAGCGGTCGAGCACCTCCTCCAGGTCCTGGATCCGGGCCACGTGCACCTTGACCAGGAAGCAGTCCTCGCCGGTGATCCGGTGACACTCGCTGACCTGGCCGATCTCCCGGGCCAGGGCGGCGATCCGGTCCAGCTGCCCGGCGGTCGGCCGGATCCGGGCGAACGCCGTGACCGGCAGACCGAGCGCGGCCGGGTCGACCTCCATCCGGAAACCGGTGATCACCCCGGACCGCTGCAGCCGCTGCACCCGCTCGGTCACCGCGGGCGCCGACATGCCGACCCGGCGGGCCAGTGCGGACATGGTGATCCGCGGGTCGTCGTGCAGCTCCCGCAGCAGCCGGCTGTTGACCCCGTCCAGCAGCTCGGACCGGCTCTGAAGCTCAGCCATCGATCTCACCTGCACATCCCTGGGAATCGGGCCGTTCTGCCGTTGATCGGCCATGGTGGCACGCCGTCCCGCCTTGGACGATAGGCCAGGTGTCCGTACCGACCGGGCGAGTGGCCGGCGCCGTCGCGGCGCTGCCGCCGAGCTCGTTCTTCCTCACCAGCGCGGTCTTCCACTACCTCGGCCCGTCGCTGGCGGTGCTGCTGTTCGCGCACGTCGAGGTGCTCGGTGTGGCCTGGCTGCGGATTGCCGCCGCGGCCGTGGTGTTCGCGCTCTGGCGCCGACCGTGGCGGGTGCTTCGCGACGCCTCGCCGGACCGGCGGCGGGTGCTGCTCGCGCTCGGCGCCGTGCTCGCCGCCATGAACTCGCTGTTCTACCTGGCCGTCGACCGGCTGCCGCTCGCCACGGTCGGCGCGGTCGAGTTCCTCGGCACGATCGTGCTCGTCGCGGCCGGCACCCGCACCCCGCGCAACCTGGTCGCGCTTGCGCTCGCCGTCGGCGGCGTCGCCGTGCTCACCGACGTCCACCTGGCCGGCGAACCGCTCGGCTTCGCGTTCGCGTTCGCCAACTGTGCCGGCTTCGTGCTCTACGTGGTCCTCGGCCACCGCGTCGCCAGCAGCGGGGCCGGTCCGCTCGCCGGCATCGACCAGCTGGGCGCCGCCATGCTGGTGGCCGCGGTGGTCGCCACCCCGTTCGGCCTGCACCAGGCCGCCGCTGCGTTCGGGCACCCGCTCTGGCTCGCCTGGGGCATCGGGGTCGGCGTGTGCTCGTCGGTCATCCCGTACGTGACCGACCAGCTGGCGATGGCCAGGCTGCCGCGGGCGACGTTCGCGCTGATGCTGGCGCTGCTTCCGGCGGCCGCGACCGTGATCGGCCTGCTCGTGCTGGCCCAGGTGCCGACCGGGCGCGACCTGGTCGGCATCGCACTGGTGATCGCGGGCCTCGCCGCCCACCAGACCGCCCACCAGACCGCCGATCCGCCGGTCAGTCGTGGCCGAGCACCGGATGCGGCCGGTACGGCGCCTCGAGCCGGGCGAGTTCGTCCTGGCCGAGCGTGACGGTGACTGATGCGATCGCGTCGGCGACGTGCCCGATCTTCGTCGCGCCGACGATCGGGGCGGTCACGCCTTGCCGGCCGGACAGCCAGGCCAGCGCGACCTGCGCCGGCGGCAACCCGCGCGCCGCGGCGACCTCGACCAGCGCGTCGACCACGTCGAAGTCGCCCTCGCCGTACGTCGCGTCGGCCAGCGGGTCGGACCGGCCCCGCACGGTCGTGGTCCGGTCGGAGCGGCTGCGGGTGCCGGCGAGCAGCCCGCGGGCGAGCGGGCTGAACGGCAGCACGCCGACCCCGGTCTCCCGGCAGTACGGCAGCATCTCCCGCTCCTCCTCGCGGTAGGCGAGGTTGTAGTGGTTCTGCATCGACACAAACGGCGTCCAGCCGGCCGCCCGCGCCCGTTCCTGGGCCTGCACGAACTGCCAGGCATACATGGCCGAGGCGCCGAGGTAGCGCGCCTTGCCCGCGCGCACCACCTCGTCGAGGGCCTGCATCGTCTCCTCGATCGGCGTCAGCGGGTCGTACCGGTGGATCTGGTAGAGGTCGACGTGGTCGACGCCGAGCCGGCGCAGCGAGCCGTCGATCGCGCTGAGCAGGTGCTTGCGGGACAGGCCGCCGGCGTTGGTCACGCCCTCCCGCAGCGGGAAGTAGACCTTGGTCGCCAGCACGTAGTCGTCCCGGTGCGCGAACAGCCGGCGCAGCAGGGTGCCGGTCGCCTCCTCGCTGGCACCGCGGTCGTACATGTCCGCGGTGTCGAACAGGGTGACGCCGGCCTCGATGGCGTGCCGGACGAGCGGCTCGGCCTGGTCGGCGGTCAGGTGCCAGGCCCGGCGGCTGGTGTCGCCGATGCTCATCATGCCGAGGCCGATCCGCGAGACGACGAGCCCGGTCCGGCCGAGCCGTCCGTACTGCATCTGGTTTATCTCCTAAACTACGCCTTAGGCCATATACTAGTGCGGTGGTCAAGCCCTATCTCCCGCTCGTCTGGCTCTCCCCCGAGCCGGAGGACGGCCGGCGGCTCACCCGGGCCGCTGTCGTGCGGGCCGCGGTCGCGGTCGCGGACGAGGCCGGGGCGGCGGGCCTGACGATGACGGCCGTCGCCGGCCGGCTCGGCGAATACAGCCCGATGGCGCTCTACCGGTACGTGGACAGCAAGGACGGGCTGGTCGACCTGATGCTCGACCACGCGGCCGCCGAGATCCCGCTGCCCGACCCTGCTGCCGGCGACTGGTGGGCCGAGCTCCGCCGGGTCGCCCTGGACAGCTGGGCGATGGCCCGCCGGCACGTCTGGTATGCGGAACTGGTGCACACCCGCCCGCCACTGGGGCCGAACCTGCTGCGTCGCACCGAGGCACTGCTCGGGACGCTGTCCACGACCGGCCTCGACCTGCCCGAGGCGCTGAGCTACGTGCAGCTGCTCGACCGGCACGTGTACGCGGCGGCGCTGGCCGACGCCGAGGAGCAGGCGATGCTGCGGACCTACGGCGTCGACGACGACAGCGAGTTCGCCGCCGCGGTCCGCGACCTGCGCGAGACGGTGGCGGCGACGCACCCGCTGCTGGGCCGGTGGATGGCCGCGCCGACCGGCCCGACCCCGGAGGAACAGCTCACCCGCGGGCTGGACTTCCTGCTCGACGGGATCGCCGGCCGGATCGCCGCGGGTACGTCGCGACGATGACGACCGCCGCCGCGCGTGCCGCCGGAAGGTAGTTCGGCCGGGTCCGGACGGCAGACTGGGCGGATGAGCGACGCGCCGGTGTGCTCGATCGACCCGTTCGACGAGGCCGTGCTGGCCGATCCGTACCCGATGCACGAGCAGTTGCGCGAGCTCGGCCCGGTGGTCCGGCTCTCCGCGTACGGGATCTGGGCGATGGCCCGGCACGAGCAGGTGCAGGCGGCGCTGGTCGACCACGACACATTCTGCTCGTCGGCCGGCGTCGGGCTCAGCGACTTCCGCAAGGAGACGCCGTGGCGGCCGCCGAGCCTGCTGCTCGAGGCCGACCCGCCCGCGCACACCCGGGCCCGCCGGCCGGTCACCCGGGCGATGTCGCCGGGAACCGTGCGCCGGCACGCGGAGTCGCTCGTGACGGAGGCGAGCGCGCTGTTCGACCGGCTCGCCGGTCGGGACGAGATCGACGGGATCGGCGACGTCGCGATCCCCTACCCGCTGACCGTCTTCCCGGACATCGTCGGCATGCCGGCGGAGGGACGGGAGCACCTGCTGCCGTATGGGGACCTGGTGTTCAACGGGTTCGGTCCGCGCAACCGGCTGTTCGTCGAGGCGATGGCCGGTGCGCCGCCGGTGCAGGAATGGGTGGCCAAGGCCTGTCGGGCCGAGAGTCTCGAGCCGGAGGGGATGGGCGCGCGGCTGCACGAGTACGCCGCCGAGGACGGGTTCCCGCCGGAACAGTCGGCGCTGCTGATGCGCTCCTTGCTGTCGGCCGGGCTGGACACGACCGTGCACGCGATCGGCAACGCGTTGTGGTGCCTCGCCGCGCACCCCGACCAGTACGCGTTGCTGCGCGCCGATCCGTCCCGGGCCGGGGCGGCGTTCGAGGAGACGCTGCGGTACGAGTCCGCGGTGCAGACGTTCTTCCGCACGACCACACGGCCGGTGGTCGTCGGCGACGTCGAGATCCCGGCCGGCGAGAAGGTGCTGCTGTTCCTCGGCGCGGCCAACCGGGACCACCGCCGGTGGCCGGACCCGGACCGGTTCGACATCGCCCGTAAGGCCAGCGGCCACGTCGCCTTCGGCGCCGGGATCCACGCCTGCGTCGGCGGCGCTCTGGCCAGGGCCGAGGGCAGTGCGGTGCTGGCCGAGCTTGCCCGCCGGTACGCGACGATCAGCCTGGCCGGGACCCCGGAGCCGCAGCTGAACAACACCCTGCGGGCGCTGCGCCGGCTCCCGCTCGCGGTCACGCCATGACACCGTGGGCCCGCTGCTGGTGCGGATAACCGCACCACGATCGGGCGGTCAGCCCTGCTGCCGGCGGTCGTCGCCGCGACGAGGCTCGACGCCATGGACGACGTGCTGGAGCTGACCGGCGTGACCCGGCGGTTCGGACGAGCGGGCCCGGTCGCGCTGCGGGACGTCTCGCTGCGGGTGCCGGCCGGCTCGTTCGTGTCGGTGATGGGCGCGACCGGCTCGGGCAAGAGCACGTTGCTGCACTGCGCGGCCGGGCTCGACCGGCCGACCGCCGGGACGGTGCGCCTCGCCGGCCGGGACATCTCCCGGATGCGCGAGCGCGCGCTCACCCGGCTGCGCCGGGATCGGATCGGGTTCGTCTTCCAGTCCTACAACCTGCTCTCCGAGCTGACCGTCCGGCAGAACGTGCTGCTCCCGTTCCGATTGGGCGGCCCGCGCGGCCGGCCGCTGGCCGAGGTGCTGGCCCGGGTGGGTCTCGCCGGGCTGGAGCGGCACCCGGTCGGCGAGCTGTCCGGCGGTCAGCGGCAGCGGGTGGCGATCGCCCGCGCGTTGGTCACCGCACCGACGGTGGTGTTCGCCGACGAGCCGACCGGTGCGCTCGACCCGACCACCGGCGGGCAGGTGCTGCGGCTGCTGCGGGACGCGGTCGACCGGGACGGGCTGACCGTGGTGATGGTGACCCACGACCCCCTCGCGGCGGCGGTGAGCGACCGGCTGGTGCTGCTGCGCGACGGCCGGCTCGTCGCCGACTCCCCCACCCCGGGCGCCGCCGAGATCGCCGACCGCTTGCACGCGGTCTCCACCCCGGCCGTCACGGTGCCGGCATGACCGCAGGGCTGACCCGGCAGGCATTGCGCAGGCACCCGTGGTCGTTCGCCGGGCCGGTCGCGACGCTGACCCTCGGCGCGGCCGTGGTCAGCGCCGGCGTCGGCGCGCACTCGTCGTTCGGCGGCGCCGACCTCGACGCGGCCGGCCGGCGCGCACTGGCCGCAACCGATGCCGCCGACTTCGCGACCGTGTTCGTCCTGCTCGGGATCTATCTGTCGATCCTCATCGTGGCCGTCACGATGGCGGCCACGATCGCGCGGCAGGGTCGCGACCTCGCGTTGCTGCGCACGGCCGGCGCGACCCCGGGCCGGGTCCGGCGCGCGGTTGCGATCCAGGCCACGGTCGTGGCGATCCCGGCGGCGCTCGCCGGCGTCCCGCTCGGCACGCTGGCCTGCCGGGCCTGGGTGGGCAGCCTCGCCGGGCACGGCGTGGTCCCGACCGCGGTGGCGTTCCGGTTCAGCGCCGTCGCGTGGCCGGCGGCGCTGGGCGTCGCGCTCGGCGCCGGCGTGCTCGGCGCGCTCGCCGCGGCCGTGCGGCCGGCCCGGGTGCGACCGGCGGTGGCGCTGACCGAGACGGCGGTGCCGCGCCGGACCTTCGGGCCGGTGCGGACCGGGTTCGGCGTGCTGCTCGCGGTCGGTGGCACGGTGCTGGCCGTGGTGGCCTCGGCGCTGCCGGCGGACCAGGCCGAGGACCTCGGCCTGCTCGTGGTGCTGGCGCTGTGCGTGGGCGCCGGGCTGCTCGGGCCGGCGCTGCTGCGGGTCGCCGCACCGCTCTCCCGGCCGTTCGGCCGGGTGGGCACGCTGGCCGCCGACAACGTCGCGGTGCGGGCGAGGGCGCTGTCCGCGGCGCTGGTGCCGCTGGTGCTGTCGGTCGGGTTCGCGGCGATCAAGGTCACCGCGCACACCACCGCCGCGCACGTGCGCGGCACCGCGGACCCGGCCGCCGACGTCTGGCTGGACTACTCGGGCACCGCGGTCTACGTGGCGTTCGCCGCGGTCGCGGCCGTCAACACGCTGGTCACCCTGGTGCTCAGCCGACGCGGAGAGCTGGCCGCGCTCCGGCTCGCCGGCGCCACCCGCGGCCGCGTGCTCGGCGTGCTGACCTGCGAGGCTCTGGTCGTGACCGGGACGGCACTGCTCGCGGCGGCGTGCGTGGCGGCGGTGACGCTGCTGCCGCTGCTGCACGGCACGCTGGGCACCTTCCTGCCCTACTTGCCTGCGGGTTGGCTGGCGGCGTTCGTCCTCGGGGTGTTCGGGCTGGTCGCGCTCGGCACGGTGGCACCCGCCGCGGTGCTGCTGCGCCAGCCGGCGATCGAGGCGGCCGGAGTCGAGCCGTGATCCGCCGGATCCTCCGGGCGCCGGTCGACGGCCGCACCTGGCGCGAGTTCGGCTACGTGCTGGCGAGCCTGCTGCCGGCGGTGCCGGCGTTCGTGCTCGCCCTGCTCGGCGCGGTCGCGTCCGTGCTGTCGCTGTTCACCGTCGGCCTGCCACTGCTGGTCGGCGTGCTGCTGTTGGCGCGGGTGGCCAACCGGGCCTTCCGCTGGCCGGCGCGGATCGTCGGCTGGCACTGGCCGCTGCCGCCGCCGGTGCGGCGCGACCGCGGCCGGCTGCGCTGGGCCCGGGCGGTCCTGCTCGACGGCGCGGGTTGGCGTGCCCTGCTCTACTGCTTCGTCACACTGCCGGTCACCGCGCTCGCCGCCTACATCGCCACGGTCTCGCTCGCCGTGGGGCTGGTGTTCCTCACCTCCCCGGTCTGGTGGTGGCTCACCCCGACCGGCTTCGGCGAGATCGACGACCACGGCTGGGTCGGCACCTGGCTCTACGTGCTGCAGGCGGTCGGCGTTCTGCTGGTCTGGCCGTGGTTCCTGCGCCTGCTGGTCAGCCTCGACCGCGTGCTGGTCCGCGCACTGCTCGAACCCAGCCCCGACCGGACCCGGATCGCCGAGCTGCAGACGAGCCGCGCCCTGCTGGCCGCCGACGCGGCCACCGTCCTGTCCCGGCTGGAGCGCGACCTGCACGACGGCACCCAGGCCCGGCTGGTCTCGCTCGGTGTGACGCTCGGCCGAATCCGCCACCGGGTCACCGATCCCGAGGTGCGGGCGCTCGTCGCCGCCGCCCAGGAGACCGTGACCGACGCGCTGGGCGAGCTGCGCGACATCGTCCGCGGCATCCACCCACCGGCGCTGGACGCCGGGCTGCCGACCGCGGTCGCGACGCTGGCCGCCCGCAGCCCGGTGCCGGTCGAGACGGCCGTCGAGCTGACCAGCGAGCCGCCGGCAGCCACCGCGAGCACGCTCTACTTCAGCCTCGCCGAGCTGCTGACCAACATCACCCGGCACGCCGGCGCGACCAGGGCGCGGCTGCGGTTGGCCGAGGAGCCGGGGTGCTTCCTGCTCGAGGTGACCGACGACGGCCGCGGCGGGGCGACCCTCGACGGCGGCGGCACCGGGCTGGCGGGCCTGGCCCGCCGCGCGGCCGCCCTCGACGGCACGCTGCGGGTCGACAGCCCGCCCGGTGGGCCGACCGCGGTGACGATGACGCTGCCGAAGGAGGGGTGAGCATGCGTGCGGTGATCGCCGAGGACAACCCGCTGCTGCGAGACGGCATCTCGTTGCTGCTCGCCGACCACCGCATCGACGTCGTCGGCGCGGTCGACAACGCCGACGACGCGGTCGCGGCGGTGCGCGAGCACCGGCCGGACGTCGCGGTGCTCGACGTACGGATGCCCCCGACGCACACGGACGAGGGCGTCCGCGCCGCCATCCGGATCCGGGCCGACCATCCGGAGACCGCGGTGCTCGTCTTCTCCCAGTGGGTCGAGACCAGCTACGCGCGCCAGCTGCTGGCCGACGACACCGCCCGCGTCGGCTACCTGCTCAAAGACCGCATCGTGAGCACCGACGCGTTCATCGAGGCGCTGCACCGGCTGGTTGACGGTGGCACCGTCCTCGACCCCGAAGTGGTCCGCCAGCTGCTCTCGGCGGCGGCGATCGACGCGGGGCTCGCCCGGCTCACCGACCGCGAGCGGGAGATCCTCGGCCTGATCGCCGAGGGCCGGTCCAACGTCGCGATCGCCGAGACGCTGCATCTGGCCGGCCGCAGCGTGGAGAAGCACGTGAGTGCGATCTTCACCAAGCTCGACCTCCCGGCCGCCGACGCGGACAACCGCCGGGTCCTCGCCGTCCTCCGCTACCTCAACACCCGCCAGCCATGAGCACCGCGCCGGGGTCAGTGCGAGTCGCGGGTCACGGTGGAGCCGCTGGATCCGCGCAGGAAGTCGAGGTCGGCGCCGGTGTCGGCCTGGCCCACGTGGTCGATGTAGAGGCGCTCCCAGCCGCGGGTCGGCCGGGCGTAGCCCGCCACCGCCGCCTCGCTCGGCGTGCGCGCGGCCAGCTCCTCGGCCAGCAGCTCGACGTCGATGCGGCGCGCGGCGACGTCGAGGTTGATCACGTCGCCGGTCCGGATCAGCGCGAGCGGACCGCCGGCCGCCGCCTCCGGCGCGACATGCAGCACGACGGTCCCGTACGCGGTGCCGCTCATCCGCCCGTCGCAGACCCGCACCATGTCCCGCACGCCCTGCGCGAGCAGCTTGGGCGGCAGTGGCAGGTTCGACACCTCCGGCATGCCGGGATATCCCTTCGGCCCGCAGCCGCGCAGCACCAGCACCGAGTCGGCGTCGACGTCGAGGTCCGGGTCGTCGATCCGGGTGTTGAAGTCCTCGATCGAGTCGAACACCAGCGCCCGGCCGCGGTGCCGGAGCAGGTGTGGCGACGCCGCCGCCGGCTTGACCACCGCGCCGTCCGGCGCGAGGTTGCCGCGGAGTACGGCGATCCCGCCCTCGGCGACCAGCGGCGCCGCGCGGGGACGGATCACCTCGGTGTCCCAGATCGGCGCGTCGTCCAGGTGGTCGACCAGCGGCCGCCCGGTCACCGTGAGCGCGGTCGGGTCGAGCAGGTCGCGGACCTCGCGCAGCACCGCCAGCAGCCCGCCGGCCCGGTGGAAGTCCTCCATCAGGAACCGCCCGGCCGGCAGCAGGTCCACCAGCACCGGCACCCGCGACCCGATCCGGTCGAAGTCGTCGAGCGTGAGGTCGACCCCGAGCCGGCCCGCGATCGCCAGCAGGTGCACGACCGCGTTGGTCGACCCGCCGATCGCCGCCAGCGCCACGATCGCGTTGTGGAACGACGCCCGGGTGAGGAACGAGCGGGGTCGCCGCCCGGACGCGACCAGCTCCACCGCCAGCCGCCCGGTCTCGTGCGCCGCCTCCAACAGCCGGCTGTCCGGCGCCGGCGTCCCGGCGACACCGGGCAGGACGGTGCCGAGCGCCTCGGCGACCAGGGCCATCGTCGACGCGGTGCCCATCGTGTTGCAGTGCCCGCGACTGCGAACCATCGCCGACTCGGACTGGGCGAACGCCTCCGGCGTGAGCGTGCCCGCGCGCACTTCCTCCGACAGCCGCCACACGTCGGTGCCGCAGGCGAGCGGCACGCCGCGGAACGTGCCGGTCAGCATCGGTCCGCCCGGCACCACGACCGCCGGCAGGTCGACCGACCCGGCCGCCATCAGCAGCGACGGGATCGTCTTGTCGCAGCCACCGAGCAGCACCACGCCGTCGATCGGGTTGGCCCGCAGCATCTCCTCGGTGGCCATCGCGGCCAGGTTGCGCCAGAGCATCGCGGTCGGCCGCACCTGGGTCTCCCCCAGCGACACGACCGGCAGCTCCAGCGGCACGCCTCCGGCCGCCAACACGCCGTCCCGCACGGAGACGGCCACTTCGGTCAGATGCCGGTTGCACGGGGTCAGATCCGACGCGGTGTTGGCGATCGCGATCTGCGGCCGGCCGAACGCGTCGGCCGGCACGCCGCGACGCATCCAGGCCCGATGGATGAAGGCGGTCCGTACATCGCCGGCATACCACTGCGCGCTGCGGAGCTCCACGGGCACCGTCCCTTCCTGTCGTCTCCCTGGATGGTCGAGCCGGCCGGCCGGATCGTCTACATCGGAGTATCCGGCCGGTCGAGCCGGCACGAGCCCCGCGCGCTCGTGCTCGACGACGTCAGGTCGGTCGGGATCCGGTCCGCCTCACCGGGTCTGGACGCCACCATCGCGGCGTGCCCGGCCGGCGTCGTCGGCCCGCGCCGGCTCCCGGCCGCGACCGCCGGCCCCGACAGGGTCGGCGTGATGATGGCCGGCGAGTGGCCCGCGGACGCCGGTCCGGGGCCGGAGATCCACCTCGACCAGCGGCTGCGCCGCGCCGCGCCGCAGCGCCCGCCGGACGATGCCCGGCGGAACGAGGAACGCCTCTGCCTCCAGCGCGGCGAGCGCGACCCGGGGCAGCTGCCGGCCGGACTCGTAGCAGAGGTAACGCGGCTGCCAGCCGGGCTGGAACTTGGCGTTGAAGCGGTGCAGCGTCTCGATCTGCCACCAGCGGGAAGCCAGCAGCAGCATCGACCGCCACAGTCGCGCCACCGGACCGGCGCCGATCCGCTCGCCGTTCTCCAGCGCCGCCCGCATGACCGCGAAGTTCAGCGACAGCCGGGTGACGCCGAGGCGGCCACACCGGCCGGCCAGCGCGACCACCATGAACTCGTTGATCCCGTTGTCGGCGTCCCGGGCCCGACGCATCAAATCCAACGACAGCCCGTCCGACCCCCACGGGACGAAGTGCAGCAGGCCGCACAGCGACCCGTCCGGCCGCCGGGCCGTGACCAGCACGCAGTCGGGATCGGTGGGATCGCCGAGCCGCGACAACGCCATCGAGAAGCCGCGCTCGACCCCGCTGCCGCGCCAGCCGTCCGCGGCCGCCGCCAGCTCGACCAGCTCGGCCGCCGGGACGTCGCGCGCACGCCGGACCGTCGACGTGACCCCGGCGCGCTGCACCCGGGCGACGGCCTGCCGGATACCGCGCATCGGCCGCCCGTCCAGACTGAACGCCGGTACGTCGAGGACCGCCTCGTCGCCGAGCTCGTACGCGCTGAGGCCCGACCGGGTCCACACGGTCGCGCCGCGCTCGCCGCAGCCGATCACCGCGGGCGTCCAGGCATACCGGCGGGCCAACCGCAGCGTCGCCTCGATCGCCCCCGGCCACGCCTCCGGGTCACCGACCGGGTCGCCGCTGGCCAGCAGCACCCCGTGCAGCACCCGGTAGGACACCGCCGCCTTGCCCGACGGCGAGAACACCACGCTCTTGTCCCGGCGCAGCGCGAAGTAGCCGAGCGAGTCGCGCCGGCCGTGCCGGTCGAGCAGGCCGCGCAGCCGCTGCTCGTCACTCGGGTCCAGCAGCGCGAGGGGCTCGGCCGGCCGCAGCGCGAAATAGGCCGTCACGAACGCGGTGAGCAGCCCGAAGCCGAGCAGCGTCGCCCCGACCAGGTCCGCCGCGCGGTCCGAGGCGAACCTGACCGGCCCGGTGACGCCGACCAGCCCAACCAGCACCTCGGTCAGCTGTGTGCGCAGCGAGGGCCGGCCGGCGAGCTGGCCGGAATACGCCTGCAGCAGCAGCAGCATCCCGAGCGCCACGCCCAGCGCGGCCAGCTGGACGAACCGCCGCACCGCCAGCCGCCGCCCGATCGGGTCGGCCTCCGCCCCGAACTCGCGCCGGCAGCCGAGCAGCAGCCCGAGCACCAGCGCCGAAGCGCTCGCCTCCTCGACGTCGAGCCCCTTGGCCAGATGGGACAGCGCCACCACCGCGGTCACCACGACCGCCGCCACCCAGGCCCGGTGCTTGCGCCGGCGCAGCCCACCGGCCAGGTAGAGCAGCAGCACCCCGAGCGCGGCCGCGACCGCCGCCGCCGCGTCGGCGACCTGATAGGGCAGCAGCTCGGTGAGCAGCCGCAGCCGGGCCCCGTCGGGCGGCACCAACGCGCTCGCCACCGTGATGATCCCCAGCAACCACGTAGCCGCCGCCACCACGGACGCCGCCCGCGACGCCGCCCCGGGCCACCGCGACACCGGCCAGCGCAACAACGGCCACCACGACACCGGCCACCGCGACGCCGGCCACCGCGCCGACTGCCGCGAGCGGGGGCGGCGGGTCGCGTCGAGGGTCACGGTCGACCGGGTCACGTCGTGGTCCTCCTGCGGTGCGGGATCGCCGGGGCGACCCGGCCCGGTGTCGGACGACCCGACAGTACGAAAGGCCCGGCCAACGGCCGGGAACTCCTCGGTCAACGGACCGTCAACGCGGGCGCCGACCTGCGCAACCCGTGCCACCGTGGACGGCGTGAGCGTGAACGATACCCTGCCCGCCGTCGAGCAGCCGGAGCCGGAGCCCGAGTCCGACCAGGCCCGACCGGTCGCCCCGGCACGCGGCAAGACCGTGCCGGTCCGGCGGGCGGTCGGCTCGGCGATCATGCTGGTCGCGATCCTCGCGGTCACCCTGTTCGCCGTCCCGCTCGCGGTCGCCGCCGCCCGGCTGTACGAGGACGAGGCGTTCGGCCGGCTGTCGGCCGAGGCCAGCCGGGGGGCCGGCTACCTGTCCGGCGACGCGCTGCGGCCCGGCCGCCCGCCCGGCGCGGGTTACGCCCTCCCGCCGGTCCGGCACGCCGGCATCCGGCTGGCCGCCTACCGGGCCGACGGCGCCCGGTTGATCGGCTCCGGCCCGGAACACAGCGGCCTTGCCGTGCGGGTCGCCGCCGACCGGGACGAGGAGCAGGACCTGGCCGGCGGCGACCTCGAGGCCGCGGTGCCGGTCCGGGCCGACGGTCAGGACGTCGTCGTCCGCGCCGCCCTGCCGTACTCGGACGTGCTCGACGACACCTGGCTCACCTTTGCGGTGATGGCCGGGCTCGCCGTCGCCGTGCTCGCGTTCTCCTGGGCACTGGCCCGCCGGCGGGCGGCCCGGATCGCGGCGCCGCTGGAGGAGATGACCAGGGTCGCGCACGCGCTGGGCGCCGGCGACTTCGCGATCGAGCCCCGCCCGGCCGCGATCTACGAGGCGGCCGAGGCCGGCCGCGCGCTGCAGGCGACCGCCCGCCGCCTCGGCGCGCTGCTCGAGCAGGCCCGCTCGGCCGCCGCCGACGCCTCGCACCAGGTCCGGACGCCGCTGACCGCGCTGCGCCTGGGCCTGGAGCGGGTGCTGCTCACCCCGGACGCGGACCGCGACACCGCCATCCGGGAAGCGCTCCGGCGGGCCGAGCGGGTCGAGGCCACCGTCGCCGAGGTGCTCACCCGGTCCCGGGACCCGCTCGCTCCGGTCGAGCCAATCGACGTCGGCGCGGTCATGGTCGCCGCCCGCGCCGGCCGCTGGGGTGAGCTGGCCCGGGCCCGCCGGCGCACCCTCGACCTGGTGATCGAGCCGGGCCTGCCGGCCGCCGCCGCCACCACCGCCGTGCTCGACCA
>Ga0308175_100000729_pt1 | contig 21879 bp, 15 predicted proteins | sample PhyCR1_3_FD_203893 | JGI IMG/M metagenome (GOLD analysis project Ga0308175, IMG submission 203893) | Soil microbial communities from UC Gill Tract Community Farm, Albany, California, United States - DLSLS.C.R1 | ecosystem: Environmental > Terrestrial > Soil > Agricultural land | place: USA...
CCCACCTAAACGCCTCCGCCACCGACCCATCACCGGCCGACAACGTCTTCACCTACGCCTGGACGGTCGTCAAAACGCACGCCGGCATCACCGTGCCCTTCGCCTCCGGCGCCGGCCCATCCATCGACTTCACCCCCGACGACGACGGCGCCTACACCGTCTCCGCGACCGCCACGGACAAAGACGGCGGCACGTCCACTCCGGCAGTCCAAACCGTCACCGTCACCAACACCGCCCCCACCGCCACCCTCTCCAACCCCAGCCCGGTCAACGAAGGCTCCCCCGCCACCTTCACCTTCTCGAATCAGCAGGACGCCCCCGCCGACCTCGCCGCCGGCTTCGCCTACTCCTTCGACTTCAACAACGACGGCGACTTCACCGACCCCGGCGACGTGCTCAACTCCGCCTCGCCGTCCGCAAGCTTTACCTTCCCCGACAACGGCACGTTCAACGTCCGCGGCCGCATTACCGACAAGGACGGCGACTTCACCGACTACGTCACAGCGATCACCGTCAACAACGTCGCCCCCGTCGCCTCGATCACGGGCCCCTCGTCGGCCAAGAAGAATACCGCCGTCGTGTTCACCCTCTCCGCCGCCGACCCCTCGTCGGCCGACCAGTCCTCCCCCTTCACCTTCTCGATCGACTGGAACGGCGACGGCGTCTTCGACCAGACCGTCACCGGCCTCTCCGGCCTCACACTCTCCCACACCTTCTCCCGCGGCAACTACCTCGTCCGTCTGATCGCCACCGACAAGGACGGCGCCGCCAGCCCCGCCGCCACCTTCACCATCGGCATCACGAATTGACAGCCCTGTTTTTCCGAAAGGCAGCCCCCGAATTTCGCAATCCGCGGCCCGCCGGCCGCGGTCATCAGCGTGTTACGCGGCATGCGCGAAGGTCATCACCGGCCTCACGTACGCCACGCCGTTGACCGCCGCCAGCGCCCCAACGTGCTCGGCGGCGAGGGTGGCCTCAAGCACGCCCATGTCGCCGTCGTAGCTGTGCACCACGCCGTCGCGGCCGCAGATCTCGCCGAGGATCTCGAAGGCATTCGCCCCGCGGGCCAGAACGATCATGACGTCGGATTTCATGCTCATGCGGCACCTCTTCATCCCGGTGAGACCTGAGTTCCAGGCCCGCTCCGGGCCTGCCGTATGGTTATCCGGCGAACCTCTTCAGGGTTGCACGCCCCCCCGCCGCCCCTGCCGTAAACCCGGCGGGCCGAAGCCCTTGCTCGCGTCGTCCAGCACCAATACCCAGTCGATCTGCTCGCCGGCATCCGGCGGCTGGAATCGGCGCTGGCCGGTGTTGGGGAATTCCCCGATCGCCGTCGCCTCACCCGTGCGCGGGTTGAACCACCACGCCTTCACCTTGCCGCCGCCGATCTTATCCATCCGGACGGAGAACGCCCGGCCGACCGGCGCGTAAACAAAAGCGTACGCGCCGCCGGCGTCGCGCGTCGCGACGAACCGCTTGATCCCCCCGCCCAAGACGGCCGTCGCCACCTCCGGCGTCACGATCACCGAATCGTCCGGCACGCGATTAAGCATCGGCCGCGATTCCAGCAGCCACCGCCCGTACTGCACCTGCGCCGCCCCTGGCTGCTCGATCGCCTCGTACCACGGCATCAGCGGCCCATTCACCGGCTTCCGTCCCGGCACATAAAACTGCCAGACCGAGTGGTGGCCGTACGTATGGCCACAGGCGCCGGAGAACAGGTCCCAATACAGCGGCCGGCGGATGTCGGCGGCGACCGAGTGCCCGTTGTCCTTCGCGTTGAACGCGATCGGGTGGTCTTCGTACAGCGGCTCGCCGTCGATCACGGGCTTGGCCGGCGTTCGGTCGTACACCTCGCGCGTGCGGACGTAGCGGGCGAAGTCGCCGCCGTGGCCGTTCTGGTTCATGTTGAAATCGAGCCACTCGTCCTCGTGGAACCACGTCGCCGAGCTTTGCCCGCCGCGCGGGTGCAAGGTGATGAGGTGCGTCCCGCCGTCGCCTTCGCGCAGCCCGCGCGCCATCGCGCGAATGATCTCCCGGTGGCGGTCGTTCTCGATATTCCGGTCGCCGCCAAGGATCCAGATGATCGGCTTGTCCTTGTACCGCCGCCCGAGCCACCGGCCGTACGGTCCGGCATTCTCCGGCGTAAAAATCTCCGGCCCCGCGCCTTTGCCACGGTTCCACTTGTCCCCCCACGTCGGCAGCATCCCGACGAACAGCTCCAGCTCCTCGGCCTTGTTCACGACCCGGTCCACGTCCTTGAAGTAGTCTTCGTTCGGCTGGAGCGGGTCGTCGTCCTTCAGCGGCGTGTGGCCGTACGCGTTGGGCGCGTGCAGCCCGTCCAACTCCGCCAGTACCACCGCCTGAATGACCGTAAACCCGCGCCCCGCCCGGTTCTGGAGGTACCGCTCGGCTTCCTCGTATTTCAGCCGGTGAAACAGTTCCCACGCCGTATCACCGAGATAAAAAAACGGCGTGCCGTCGTCCCGAACGATGAACCGCCGGTTCTCGCTGACCTTCAGCCGCGGCGCCGCCGCCACGCCAACCGCCCAAGGCACCGCGATCAACAGCGCTATGAATCGTTTCATGGTTCCACCGTAATCACCGCCCGGCGGAAGGCGAATAGGCCGGGCGACCCGTCGTCGCGGAGTTCAAGAATGACGTGAATCGTCTGCGGCCGCGCGACCGCCGGCGCGACGAACGTGGCTCTCATTCCCTCGCCGTCCAGCGCCACGTCCCCGCCATACGTGCCGGCCTCGCGATACACCCACCACTTCGCCGCCAGCTTGTTGCCGTCGGGGTCGCGGCTGCCGGCGGCGTCGAGCGTGACACTGTTGCCGCCACGGACCCGCATCCGCACGGCCCCGCGTGAAGCGTCGCCATTCAGCACCGCCGCTGGTGCGTGGTTGGCTTTCGCAAACCCGTCCGCCACGTCCCACTCCAGCCGCGCCGCAAAATCCGCCTGATACGCCTCCCGCCACCGCCACACCGAAGCCCGAGCATCGGTCACCGTCCCCACCGTATCCCGCGCATCCCGGAACAACCGCCCCCCGGCTTCGTCGCTCGCCGCCACCTCGTACCTTCCGCCCCACCCGCCCCACTCCGGATGCTCCGGATCCCCCACGCCGTTCGGCAGGAAAAAGAACCACGACGGCGTGTCTCCTTCCTTGATCGCCGAATGCGGATTCGGCGCCGTCCACGTTTTCGGCGGGTAAATCGCCCCCAGTGGCCCGTGCTTCTGGCGGACGTGCGTCTCCATCCACTCCCGCGACACCAGCGACTCGTCGCCGCCCAGGTACATCCCGCGGAACGCCCCCTCCCGCTTGTCGCGCCCCCCGGCCGCCTTGCCCAGCACGTAAAACATGCCCGGGAACTCTTTCCACATCCAATCCGCAATGCCGTCCTGGTCGTCGATGTCATAAACGCGGAACTTTGCGACAAACGCGCGCAGGCCCTCGACGCCCCGGTCCTGCCGCACGCGCCACAGCGCCTGCGCCAGGTCGGTCTGCCCTCCCCAGATGGCAATATTCAGCGGCCGCGGGTCGGGCTTGTCGATGGATTGAACGATCCAACGCGAGCCGTCGGTGTCCTTCCCAGCGCCCACCGCATCCCGCCCGCGATCCGGATTTCCGGCCCTGACCTTGGCCAGCAGCTCCTCGGCCGGCGGAAAACCCGCCGCGTGCCGCACCAGGTTCGGCCGCACCCTCCCGTAAGCTTCGACAATGTCGCGGATGAGCTGCGGGTTGGTCTTCCGCTGCTTCAACTCCCCCGGCGTCCCGGCGGCGGAAGCAATCAGCCCCTCGATCTCGAATTCGTTCGCGTAATGCATCAGCCGGACCATCGACTGCTGATCGTCCGGGTCGCCGCCGATGTCGGTCAGGACGAGCAATCGCGGGCGGGACGATCCGGCGGCCGGCAGGGTTGGTGACGGCGCGGCCGCCGCCAGGGCCGCATGGGCCCAGATCGCCACGAGAATGACGGCGAGCAGTGGTTTGTCGGGCATTGGAAACACCGGGGTCGTTTTCGCGAGACGCTACAATAAGGCCGAGGAGGCCAACCGGTGTCAACGACGACAGCCGCCGGCGGGGTGTCGCTCGACTACGCGGACGTGGTCACGCGCTGGGGAATTTCCTGCGTCCGCGAGGACGGTATCCTCCGGCTGGTGGTGCCGCCGGTGCCGAGCTTCCGGCTGCTGGGGCGAGGGTACCTGATCGCTTCGATAGTCCTGATCGCCATCCCGTCGGTGATGACCGTGGCGTACCTGATCGCCCCCGGCGGGGCATGGGGCGCCGTCCTCGGCAACTGGATCATGTACGGCGGGGTGCTGGCGATCGTGCTCGCCCGGGCGCGCTACCGACTTTCGCGACGGATTGTTTTCGAAGTCACTCCCGAGCATCTGATCTTCTCTCGACCAGGCGCCGGCGGCGGCTCGAACGCCGCCTGGCCTCGCCACAGAATCCTGGCGGTGAAGCGAAACGCATACAGCGGGCTGCTGCTCCTGCGCATTGCCGGCGAAGATACGCGGGAGTTCTACGTCAGCCCGGACCGGCGGGTGACCGAATGGGTTGCCAAAACGTTGGACGAGGCCTTGCACGAAGACGTGCCGCCGCTGGCGAGTATGGCGTGCGCTCCGACCGCCGCGCCGCACGGCCCGGCGTCCGTACCACCCGCCGCGGCGCCGCAGCGCGGCTCCGGCGTCACGATTGCGCTCGGCGTACTCGCGCTCATCGGCGCGGTGAGCTTTTTCCTGTTCGGCGGGGCGTGGTGTGCGATCGTCGAGCTCGGTCTGCTCCTGGCGGCGATCCCCGCCGGGATTGCCTTCGGGACCCAGGATAAGGATTTTTACGCCTGACCCACGCCGCGCCCCATTGACTAAAATCGCGCACCAACCAAAGGAGTGCGACGATGCCCACCCTCCCCCAACGCCCCCTCGGCAAGTCCGGCCTCTCCGTCTCGGCCCTCGGTCTGGGCTGCATGGGAATGTCCGAGTTCTACGGCGCCCGCAACGACGACCTCTCCATCCAGGTCATCCACCGCTACTTCGACCTCGGCGGCAACTTCCTCGACACCGCCGACATGTACGGCTCCGGCCACAACGAGCAACTCGTCGGCGAAGCCCTCAAGCGAGCCGGCCTCTCCTCAGGCCCGTCCCGTGATAAAGTCATCCTCGCCACCAAATTCGGCAACGTCCGCGGCCCCAACGGCGAATTCCTCGGCATCCGCGGCGACCCCGCCTACGTCCGCCAGGCCTGCGACGCCAGCCTCCGCCGACTCGGATTGGAATACATCGACCTCTACTATCAACATCGAGTCGATTCCAGGACACCGATCGAAGACACCGTCGGCGCAATGGCCGACCTCGTGAAGCAAGGCAAGGTCCGCCACCTCGGCCTCTCCGAGGCCGCCCCCGACACCATCCGCCGCGCCGCCCGCGTCCACCCCATCGCCGCGCTCCAGACCGAATACTCCCTCTGGACGCGCGACCCCGAAGAAGGCGTGCTCCCCACCTGCCGCGAGCTGGGAATCTCCTTCGTCGCCTATTCCCCGCTCGGCCGCGGCTTCCTGACCGGCCAATTCAAATCCCCCGCCGACTTGCCGCCCGACGACCGCCGTCGCGATTTCCCCAGGTTTCAGGCGGAGAATTTCGAGCGGAACATGGCGCTGGTCCGCGTGATCGAGCAGATCGCCGCGGACAAACGCTGCACGCCGGCCCAACTCGCCCTCGCATGGGTGCTCTCCCGCGGCAACGACGTCATCCCCATCCCCGGCACCAAGAAGCTCGACCGCCTCGAAGAAAACCTCGGCGCTCTGCGCGTTCGCCTGACGTCCGACGAGCTTTCACGCCTCGACACGGCCCTCCCACCCCCCGCCGGCGAGCGCTACCCCGAGCCGGGAATGAAGACGCTCCACCGGTAGCCGCGCCGATCGTCACTGTAAAAGCGCCAGGTTATTGGCCCCGGGTCCCGTCGCCGCGGCGATGCTAAAGCGGCATCGCCCGCGGGCCGATTCGCTCGACGGGGCCGTGGTTATTCGGAACCGCGGCTCCCAAGTCAGGACCGCCGGAGAGTCGTCACCGGAGAGTCGTCAAATGTCTCAAAGGGGTGACCAACGAGCTGCCCCGGCGTTGCCGGAAGTGGCGGACGCGCAGCCGTGCGACGCGCGCCTGCTCTCGCTCGTCCGGAATTGTCCTTCGCTCCCGTCGCTGCCCACCGTCGCGATGGAAGTGCTGGAGATGACCCGCAAGGGCAAGTTCAACATGCGCGACCTGGCGGCCGTGGTTTCCAAGGACCCCGCGCTCGCCGCCAAGATCCTGCAGGCAGCCAACTCCAGTCTTTACGGGCTCCCGCAGGCGGTCGCCAGCCTCCGCGCCGCCGTCGTGCTTCTGGGCGAGAGGACCATCAAGACGCTGGCGATCTCCTTCTCGCTCACCGGCGTCCTCTCCCGCTACGGGCCCAGGGGGTTCGACCGCATGGCGTACTGGCGGCGGAGCCTCTACGCGGCCACGGCGGCGCAGGAGGTCGCGGCCGCGGCGGGCAACGTGCCGGTCGAAGGCTGCTTTCTCGCCGCCCTGCTGATGGACATCGGGATGCTCGCGCTCGAAGCCGTGCTGGGCGCCAACTACGCCGACGTCGTGAGGCGCGCCGCAACGCACGCGGGCCTGGCGGCGGTGGAGACGCGGGAATTCGGCGTCTCCCACGCCGACGCCTCGGGCGTGCTGGCCGAGAAGTGGAACTTCCCGCCGACGCTCGCCGTGGCGATGTCACACCACCACCAGCCGCGGAACGTCGCCGACCGGCGGCTGCGGACCTACGCCGAGATCGCGGCCCTGGCCGGCCGGTGTGCGGACGTGTTCGTGGGCGGGAGGCCGGCCGAATCCATCGCCGAGATCCGCGCCGCCTGCACCGAAACCCTCCGGATGAGCCCCATCGCCTGCGACGCGATGCTCGTCGAAGTCGGACGGCGGACCATGGACCTGGCGCCGATCTTCGCCATCCCGATGGACGGGCAGACCACCTACGAGGTGCTTCTGCGCCAGGCCCAACTCGACCGCGGCACCCCCGACCCAGTCCCGGGGGCCCACGAGCCCGCGGCTTAGCCGGCCACGACCCGCCGCGCCGCCCCGTTACGACCACGCCTCTCCAACCCCGACGTTCTTTCCTCACGCGCTACCGCTACAATACCCCACTACCCCAGGAGCCCTCATGCGCGCATTCGTCACCGGCCAGGTCGGCGTCGACAAAGGCCCCTACCTCGAAGCCGTCAAGTCCCTCGCCCTCAAGGCCGGCTACGACCTCGAGGTCTGCCACGTCGGCCGCATGATGTACCAGGAAGCGCCCGACGTCCCCGTCGGCCGCATCCTCAACATCCCCATCTCCCGCCTCAACTCCCTCCGCCGCGCGGTCTTCAAGGAGATCATTCGCACCGCCGACCGCCACGAACACCTGCTCGTCAACACTCACGCCACCTTCCGCTGGCGCCACGGCCTCTTCGCCGCCTTCGACTTCGACCAGATCAAGGCCCTCAACCCCGACGTCTTCATCACCCTCCTCGACAACGCCGAATCCGTCCACCAGCGCCTCGTCAAGGACCACGACATCGACCACTCCCTCAAGGACATCATGGTCTGGCGCGAGGAGGAGCTGCTGGCCACCGAGATCATCGCCAACATCATGCGCGGGTACGGCCACTTCTACATGATTTCACGCGGCCGCAACGTGCCGACGGTACAGACGATCTACCGATTGATGTTCGAACGGGAGAAAAAGAAGGTTTACCTGTCGTTCCCCATGTCGCATGTGATGGATTTGCCACAGACGCTGGCGGAGATCGACCGGTTCAAAGCCGCCATTAATGACCATTTCATTACGTTCGACCCCGCCGACGTGGACGAGTTCGTGCTCCATACAACGGCCGTCAAGGCCATGCAGGAGGGGCGTACGACCATCGAGGTGCAAAGCGCCGAAGGCCCCATCACTCTCAAGACCGCCGATGTTGCCCAGATTTCCGGGGACATCATGGGCCAGATTTACGCCCGCGACTTCAAGATGATCGACCAGTCGGACATGATCATCTCCCTGGTGCCCGAGCTGCCCAGCGGCAAACCGGCCCTCTCCTCCGGCGTCGAACGTGAGCTTCACCACGCTTACGAGGGCGGCAAGGAGGTTTACGTCATCTGGACCTGCCGCGGCATGCCTTCGCCGTTCATCACCGAGACCGCCACGCGCGTCTTCACCAGCACCGACGAGACCCTCGACCATTTCCGCCAGAAGGGTTACATTCGATCCCAGTAATGTATTGCGCGCGCCATTCATTCGACGCGCCTTAGCAGCGTGCAGCAAATGTGCCCTCAGACAATTACCATAGGAAAGCGACGATTCGTCGTCGTGCCCGAGCGTGAGTTTTTGCGGCTCCAGAAACGGGCCGCCGAACTTGCGGTTCGCCCGGAGTTTGCCCGCGAAGCGATGCGCGAATTGCGGGCATACCGCAAAACTGGTAAAGCAACCAAATGGGCCGACGTCAAGCGCAAGCTGGGGCTGTGATATGGCGTACACGGTCAAGCTTTCGGGCAAGGCCCAGCGCCAACTCGAAAAGCTTCCCCACCACGTGCAGCAGCGCGTCGCCCGATGGCTTAACCTGCTGTCAGAAGACCCCCACCGTCAACCTTCCCGCCAGCTCGAGGGTTATCCCGAGCTCCGCCGCATTCACGCCAGCAAGGACTACGTGATCGTCTATTCCGTTCTGAAGGGCGAACTCGTCGTACTCGTCATCCGCGTGGCCCATCGGCGAGAGGTGTACCGCGGACTGTAAGCCGCCCGTCATAGACCCGGCTGTCAACTAACGCCCCCGCAATAAACCTTCAACCGGCACGTTCTTACGTCGATGACGCCCCCGTCGCCGCCGAACATTTTTCTTTGAACTGTTCGCGCCGCTCCGGTAATCTACGGCGTCATTCCCAATCGCCAAGTGAGGGCTTGCGTCAGGGCTAACTTAGGCTACCGGGTCTTCAGGAGTCCCGCACCATGAATATGGCATCGCCGCGCCGCCACGCACAGTCACCGTCCGTTCCCCGTACCAAAGCAGCCCACGCGCGCCAGCGCGACGACGGGCGCCGCGCCGTCCGCCGCGCCGCCGGCTTCGTCGCCGAGCAGCTCGAGTGCCGCCGCCTCCTCGCCACCGTCACGTGGGTGACCCAGGGCAGCGGCCTGTGGAGCAACGGCGCCAACTGGGACACCGGCTCGCCCCCCAATTCCGGTGACGACATCGTCATCAACGTCATCGGCCAGAACATCAACGTCACCTACGACCTCGGCGCGCCCTTCACCTTCCACAACGTCCTCAACAACGAGGCACTCACCATCGCAGGCGCCGACGTCACCTGGGACCAGGGCACCTGGTCCGGCGCCGGCTCCACCACCATCTCCGGCGCCTCCACCCTCTCCATCACCGGAAGCGCCGACAAGACGATGCGCGACGGCTACACGCTGAACAACTCCGGCGTCACCACCTGGACCGGCACCGGCAACATCCTCGGCGCCGTCGGCGCCACCATCAACAACAACTCCGGCGCCATCTTCGACGTCCAGACCGACGCCGACATGCTCTTCCTCCCCGGCGTCGGACACGGCGTCTTCAACAACCGCAACGGCAGCCCCGGCGGCTTCACCCCCGGCGGCCTTTTCGAGAAAACCGCCGGCTCCGGCGAGACCATCATCGGCGGGCCCAACGGCTGGGCCTTCAACAACGGCTTCGCCTTCCCCGCGCCCCCGCCACGCCCCTACGAGCTCCCCGCCGTCGCCGAAATCGTCACCGGCAAGATTACCCTCAACGCCGGCGCCACCAACACCACCGACAACTTCGGCGAATGGTTCGTCGACGCCGGCACCACCCTCGAATTCCAAGGCGGAACCCACAACTTCCCCATCCACCGCGAAACCAGCTCCCCCTCCGGAACCATGGACGACGAGCCCCTGCTCGTTGACGAGGACCCGCCCACCCCCAACGGCGGACTCCCCGCCCCCAGCGTCAGCCCCGACCCCTCCCTCCGCAACCACACCGGCACCGTCATCTTCTCCGGCGGCACCGTCAACATGTTCGGCTTCTACGAAATGCAGAACACCGTCGTCAACGGCGGCTCGGTGTTCTTCAACGGGAACATGAACGAGCAAACCCTCAAGCAGGAAAACGCCTCACTCACCGCCGCCTCCCTCCCCGTTGACGAGTCACACACCGACAACCTCTTCCTCTCCGCCGGCACCCTCGGCGGCAACGGCGCCGGGCTCTTCCCCACGCCCCCCCCGCGCTTCCTCCCCGGCTTCATCGTCGACGTCTCCTTCGACTGGACCGGCGGCAACCTCCAGGGCGACGACCTCGGACGCATGCTCCTCGGTCCCAACTGCGTCACCACCATCCGCGGATCCGGCGCCCACACCATCTCCGAAGACTACATCCTCGACAACCAGGGCGTCGTCCACTGGCAGGACGCCAGCACCATCGTCTTCGACCCCACCGGCGGCTCCGGAATGCAGCCCCCCGGCATCCAGAACCACGACACGGGCTCCTTCCTCATCGAGAACAACTCCACCATCTCCTCACCCAACGGCCCCAGCCAGTTCGTCAACGAAGGCAACATCGCCAAGACCTCCAACGGCGTCACCTCCTTCGGCATCAACATCGACTTCATCAACGACCACACCTACGACCCCAACACCGACACCACCATCATCCCCGTCATCAACCGCAACACCTCCTCCAAGGTGGACCTCGAGGTCGGCACCCTCCAGTTCAACGGCTCCGTCACCAACGCCGACGTCTTCCTCGTCCAGCCCCCCGCCACCCTCGAATTCGCACAAGGCAGCCACGCCCTCGGCGGCTCCATCATCGGCTCCTCCCAGGGCTCCGGCACCGTCGATTTCGGAACCTCCACCATCACCGAAACCGGCCTGTACGACATGTCCACCACCATCTTCGGGAACGGAACCTTCAACTTTAACAACGTCAACCCCGGCTCCGCCGTCACCGGCACCGCAACCCTCACCGCCGGCACCCTCGGCGGCGCGGGCTCCTTCAAGGTCACCAACGTCTTCCACTGGGCCTCCGGAACCATCTCCGGCACCGGCTCCCTCCTCATCTACACCGGCGCCCTCCTCGACATCCCCGACGGCGCGCCCCGAAACATCCTCGGCAACTACACCCTCGACAACCGCGGAACCGTGGACCGCGCCGGCTCCAACGTCGGCGTCCTCAACATCACAGGCTCCTACAACCAGGCACGCGTCAACGACGTCGGCCAGATCACCGGAAACCTCGTCGTTGACCTCGACGGCCCCTTCCCCAACCAGGACCAGATCAGCGTCATCGGGACCGTCGCCCTCGACGGCGCACTCACCGTCCACCCCAACTTCACCCCCACCCCCGGCGAATCCTTCCCCATCATCCTCAACGACGGCAACGACCCCGTCGTCGGGACCTTCGCCGGACTCCCCGAAGGCTCCACCCTCAACGTCAACGGCATCCGTTTCGCCATCAGCTACATCGGCGGCGACGGCAACGACGTCACCCTCACCGTCCCCACCGTCCCCGACATCAGCATCACCCCCGTCACCCTCCCGGAGGGAAACAGCGGCCCCAACCCCTTCGTCTTCACCGTCACCCTCTCCAACCCCACCATCCAGCCGGTCACCGTCGATTTCTTCACCCAGGACGGCACCGCGCAGGCCGGCTCCGACTACACCGCCGCCTCCGGGACCATCCTCTTCAACCCCGGCGAGACCCAGAAGACCATCACCGTCACGGTCAACGGCGACACCGCCCCCGAGAACGACGAAACCTTCGTCGTCCAGCTCGCCAACCCGCAGAACGCCACCCTCGCGGCGCCCACCAACGCCGTCGGCACCATCCTCGACGACGACACCCCCGCCGCCGTCCAGTTCTCCGCACCCACCTTCGTCGTTTCCGAGGGCGCCGCCTTCGCCGTCCTGACCGTCACCCGCACCCGCTCCTCCACCCCGCTCACCGTGGACTTCTCCACTTCCCCCGGCAGCGCCACCGCCGACGTCGATTACCAATCGACCACCGGGACCGTCTCCTTCGCCGCCGGCCAGCCCGCGGCCCTGCTCCAGATCCCCATCATCAACGACCGCATCTTCGAAGGCGACGAGACCTTCAACGTCACGCTTTCCAACGTCCAGGCCCCGCCCCCCGGCGGGTTCCTCGGCTCGCCCGTCACCACCACCGTCACCATCCAGGACAACGACCCCGCGCCCGTCATCTCCATCAACGACGCCACCGCCCCCGAAGGCGCCGGCTCGATCATGGTGTTCACCGTCACCATCCCCAACCCCAGCTCCCTGCCCGTCACCGTCCCCTTCTCCACCCAGGACGGGACCGCCCTCGCCGGCCAGGACTACGTCGCGACCTCCGGCACCCTCACCTTCGCCCCCGGCGAGACGACCAAGACCGTCAACGTGCCCCTCATCGACGACGCCGTCGCCGAGCCCGCCGAGCTCTTCTTCCTCAACCTCGGCACCCCCACCAACGGCACCGTCGGCCGCGCACAGGCCACCGGCACCATCCCCACCGACGCCGGCACCTTCGTCTTCGACCAGGCCTCCTACACCGTCAGCGAAGTGGCCGGCGGCATCAACGTCACCGTCCTCCGCACCCTCGGCGCCGACGGCGCCATTTCCGTCAACTACGCCACCGCCGACGGCGCCGCCCGCGCGGGCGCCGACTACATCGCCACCTCCGGAACCCTCACCATCCCCGCCGGGCAGACCTCCGCCGTCATCAACATCCCCATCGTCAATGACCGTCACTTCGAATCCACCGAAGACTTCTCCATCTCCCTCTCCAGCCCCTCCGGCTTCGCCGCCCTCGGCACCCCCTCCACGGCCACCATCTCGATCCTCGACGACGACCCCCGCGCCGGCACCATGGCCGTCCCCGTCGTCGTCAACAAGACCGGAATGGTCCGCGTCTTCGACTCCGGCACGCGCCAGTTGAAATTCACCGTCAACGCCTACGCCGCGCCCTTCAAAGGCGACATCCGCGTCGCCATGGCCGACGTCAACGGCGACAACGTCCCCGACATCATCACCACCCTGGGCGCCAAGTCGTCCGAGGTCCGCGTCTTCGACGGCGTCGCCGGCGCGCCGCTCGCCACCTTCAACGCCTTCCCGGTGCCGTTCAAGGGCGGCCTGTTCGTCGCCGCCGGTGACCTCAACCGCGACGGGCACGCCGACATCGTGGTCGGCGCCGGCAGCGACGTCGCCACGATCGCCGCCTTCGACGGCGCATCCGTCCTGGCCGGCAACCCCACCACCCTGGTCTCGCCGTTCCCCGCCTTCCTCGGCAGGATGAAGACCGGCGTCTCCGTCGCCGTCGGCGACGTCAACGCCGACGGCTTCGCCGACATCATCGCCGGCTCCGGACAAGGCGCCTCGACCGTCCGCGTCTTCTCCGGCGCCGACCAGTCCATCCTGCATTTCTTCTTCGGCTTCCCCGGCAAGGCCAAAAAGGGAGTCGTCAAGGACGGGCTCAAGGGCGGCGTTTACGTCGCCGCCGGCGACGTCAACCAGGACGGCGCCTTCGACATCATCGTCGCCCCGCGCAAGGGCGGCGGCTCACGCGTCAACGTCTTCAACGGCGCCGACCCCGCCAGCCAACCCGCCCCCATCTACTCCTTCGCCGCCTTCGACGCCGACGGCGACGGCTTCGACGACATCGTCACCGGCATCCCCCAGAAGGGCGGCCCCGAAATCCGCATCATGTCCGGCGCCAACCCCAACCAGAACCTCGTCGACTTCTCCCTCGCCTCCGATAAACAATCCGCCTCCTACGTCGCCGGCGAGTAGCCGCCTGCTATTACGAATAAAGAACTGCCCACGAATTCACACGAACAGGCGCCAATAAGAAAAAAAGCCTCCCGGCGCTACTTATTCGGATTAATTCGTGTCAATTCGTCGGCGGCTGTCTTTCCGGCTTCCGCGGCACCTTCGCGTCCATCATCGCCGCGTCGTACGCGAACGTCGCGAGGATCACCGCCGCCTCCTTCAGGTCGTCCGCCTGGATCCGGTCGAACACGTCCTCGTTCGAGTGGTGCGTCCGCGTCCAGTACTCCACCGGGTCTTGGATGAACTGAAATCCCGGCAGACCGATCGCGTCGAACGACAAATGGTCCGTCCCGCCCGTGTTCGCCAGGGTCAGCGTCGAAGCCCCCAGGTCCGCAAACGGCGCCAGCCACTTCCGGAACAGCGGCCGCACCGCCTCGTTCCCCTGCAGGTACACCCCGCGCACCCTCCCCGTGCCGTTGTCCAGGTTGAAGTACACCGAGAGCTTCTCGTACTCCTCCCGCTTCACCAGCGCCGGCCGCGTCGCGGCGGTGGTCGGCCGCGCGCCCTGCCCCCGCGCGCCCCCAGGCCCGCGCGTCGCGCGCGAAGACTTCCCCGCCGCCCGCGTCGTCGGCCGCCGCGACGGCCCGGTCGTCGGCTCCGGGTAATACCCGAAATGCTTGCCCACGTACGCCTTCGACCCCAGCAGCCCCTGCTCCTCCCCCGTCCACAGCGCCACCCGGATCGTACGCCGCGGCTCCAGCCCCAGCGCCTTGATGATCCGCACCGCCTCCATCACCGCCGCGCACCCGGCCCCGTTGTCCGTCGCCCCGGTCCCCGAATGCCAGCAATCCATGTGCGCCCCGAGCATCACCACCTCGTCCGCCAGGTCGGTCCCGCGAATCTCCGCGACCGTGTTGTACGCCATCGGGCTCTCCTCGTGCAGCGCGACGCGCAAGTCCACTTCCATCGTCAGCCGCTCCTCCGCCCGGATCATCCGCACCAGCCGGTTGAACTGCTCCGTAGCCAGCACCACCTGCGCCGGCCCCCCGATCGGCTGAGTCGTCGCCCAAGGCCGCGGGAAGTTACTCGGCACCACGCCGCCCCCGCCCGGCGCCGGCGGCGTCGGACTGTCCCCCGGCACCGACGCGCTGGTCACGAAAAACGTCCCCCCGTCCCCCTGCGTGCTCGGCGTCACCACCACCGCCGCCCCCTCCTCCGCCATGAACGACAACACCCGCGAAATCGGCAGCGCCGCCGGCCCGGTGCTCGGCCGCGACGCCGGCCGCCCCGCCGCCACCGTCGCCGGACGCGTCCCCGCCCGGCTCAGCCGCGCCACCGGATTCCCCGCCAGCATCGCCAGCCGCTCCGACGGCGTGATCGTTCGCGCCAGCCCCGGCGGCGCAGGCGTCGAAACGTCCGAGTTCGCCAGCCGCAGCAAATCCGTGTCGCCCAGCCGCACCGCCAGCGGATCGAACCGCGCCTGCACCTCCCGGACCGCCCCGAAGAGCACCACCGCCCCGCGCAGCTTCCCGTGATACTTCCCAAGCTCCGCCATCGTCGCCGCATCCACGTGCACGACCTCCCCGCTCACCGGCCGCTCAAACCCCGGCGTCCAAGCCTTCGGAAACGCGATCAGCGGAATGTCCTGCGGCGAGATCACCTGCGCCGAAAACCGCCTTAGCGACCACCCCCGCCCGAACGGCCCCCACGCCTCCAGGTGCGCGTTCGACAATCCCCACGACTCGAACCGCTCCCGCGTCCACTCGTTCGCCCGCCGCAGGTTCGGCGAACCCGTCAGCCGCGGCCCGATCACGTCGCTCAGGTAGCTCAGCGTCTCCATCGCCTGCGACCGATTGAGCCCCTCGTCGCGAATCCGGCTCACCGGGTCGTCCCCCCGCGTCGTCGCCGCCCCCCGCGGCAGCGGCTCGTCCGAAGGCCGCGTCTGCCCGCGCGCCGACGCCCACCCGAAACACGTAATCATCGCAACGACGACCCAGCGACTCTTGGCGTTCAACCGCGTCATAGGTGTGCCCTGGCCCGAGTGTGAATGTGCAAGCGGATCGACAACGATGCTACCTCCCCCCGCCGCCGCCCCGCAAATCCGCGGTTTTTCACGTCCGCTCTTGACACAGCCCCATTCTGCCGATTATGTATTGAGCACCAATGCAGCGACTTTCCCTCAATTCACCGCGACTCAGCCCGGCCCTGCTTGGCCTGGGGCTGCTTACGCTCACGTGAACCCGTAGGGATCGATCGCTGCTCAGATGACTTTCGACCGGCCCTACGATTGAGATCGTGGGGTTTTTTTGTTGGTATGGTCGAGTTGAACCAGGTCCGGCGACAGACAGGAGCCCCCATGGACACCGTCCGAATCTTCGACACCACCCTCCGCGACGGCGAGCAAGCCCCCGGCGGCACCCTCACCCTCGCCGAAAAACTCGAAGTCGCCCGACAGCTCGAATCCCTCGGCGTGGACATCATCGAGGCCGGCTTCCCCGTCAGCTCCCAAGGCGACTTTGATTCCGTCGCCGCCATCGCCTCCGAAGTCACAAAGAGCACCGTCTGCGGCCTCGCCCGCTCCACGCCCAAGGACGTCGAGCGCGCCGGCGAAGCCGTAAAGCACGCAAAAAATGGCCGCGTCCACGTCTTCTGCGCCACCTCCAAGATCCACCGAGACCACAAGCTCAAAAAAGGCAAGGAAGAGATCATCCGCATCAGCGTCCAGTCGATCCAGAAGGCCCGTGAATACACCGACGACGTCGAATTCTCCCCCGAGGACGCCAGCCGCACCGAGCTCGAGTTCCTCCAGGAGATCGTCCACGCCGCCATCGAAGCCGGCGCCACCACCATCAACATGCCCGACACCGTCGGCTACGCCACCCCAAAGAGCTACGGCGAAATCTTCGCCTACATCACCCGCTCCATCCCCGCCGTCCGCGAGAAGGGAATCATCCTCTCCGCCCACTGCCACGACGACCTCGGCATGGCCGTCGCCAACTCGCTGTCAGCCGTCGAAAACGGCGCACGCCAGGTCGAGTGCACCATCAACGGCATCGGCGAACGCGCCGGCAACGCCGCCCTGGAAGAAGTCGTCATGGCCCTCAAAACCCGCCACGACTTCTACAAGCTCTCCACGCGCATCGACACCGCCAAGATCTACCCCACCAGCCGCATGGTCTCGGCCCTCACCGGCCTCCAGGTCCAGCGCAACAAGGCCGTCGTCGGGCAGAACGCCTTCGCCCACGAGTCCGGCATCCACCAGGACGGCATCCTCAAGTACCGCGAAACCTACGAGATCATGGACCCCACCACCGTCGGCATCCCCAAGAACGAGCTGGTCCTCGGCAAACACTCCGGCCGACACGCCTTCAAGAACCGCGTCACGCAACTGGGGTACGCGGTGACCAACGAGCAGCTCGAAACCGCCTTCGCCAAGTTCAAGGCCCTGGCCGACAAGAAGAAGGAAGTCTTCGACGAGGACATCGAGGCGCTGGTGGACGAATCCCTCGAGCTCCAGCACGGCCTGTGGGAGCTCACCGGCCTACAGGTCACCAGCGGCTCCAACACCATCCCCACCGCCACCGTCACGCTCAAGGACACCAACGGCGAAGTCCTCCAGGACGCCTCCATCGGCGACGGCCCCGTCGACGCCATCTACTCCGCCATCCAGCGCCTCACCGGCATCAAGGTCAACCTCACCGACTACCGCATCCGCGCCGTCACCAAGGGCAAGGAAGCCATGGGCGAGGTCCACATAGAGCTCGAACACTCCGGCCGCAAAATCCGCGGCCGAGGCCTCAGCACCGACATCCTCGAAGCCAGCGCCCTCGCCTACCTCGCCGCCATCAACCGCCTCCGCAGCCTCAGCAACCGCGAGCGGCTTGTCACACAACACACTGGTGTCTAAGCCCACTGCCTTTACCCCCCTCCCCCGGTACTCCGGGGGAGGGCAGGGGTGGGGGGTCTTTCACTAACCCCTGACCCCTAACCCCTAACCCCTTTCTCCTGCCCCTCGCTCACCCCCCACCCCCCGTCCACCGCCAGCACCTGCCCCGTCACAAACTTCGCCGCATCCGACAACAAAAACACCACCGCCGCATCCAAATCCCCCGGCACCCCAATCCTCCCTCCGTCCAGCGGCTGCTTGCTCTTGATGAAACTCAGAATCTCCTCATCCCCCTGCGCCCGCCGAGACATCGGCGTCTCCACCAGCGCCGGGCACACCACGTTAAACCGAATATTCTGCGCCGCATAATACGCCGCCGCCGACTTCGTCAGCCCGATCGCCGCCGACTTCGCCGCCGCATACGCGTGCGTCGAAAAGTGCCGCGGCGACGGCGAATACGCCAGCACCGACGACATGTTGAGCACCACGCCCCCACCCCCCTGCTTCAAAAACTGCCGCACCGCCGCCCGGTTCGACAAGAACAGCGACTTCAAATTCAACTCGATGCACGCTTCAAACCCCTCCTCCGTACACTCATGCAACGGCCCATCCCCCGCCCGCCGCGCCGACCCCCCGGCCACATGATACAACGCATCGAACCCCCCAAACTCCCCCACCGCACGCTCGATCGCCGCGGCTGCCGTCTCCGCCCGCGTAGCATCCCCCACAACCACCCGCCCCGCCTCCCCCAAAACTCCCGAAGCCGCCGCCACGGACTCCGCATTCCTCCCCACCGCCACGACGCGCGCCCCCGCCCCCACACACGCCTTCGCAGCCGACAATCCCAAACCGGTAGTCCCGCCGACAATCACAATCCGCTTATTCTCCAGCGCCGCCATGTTGCAAAGTATAACGCCGGTCGCTGGATTGAGCGGGAGCTGGGCGTGGGGGTTTCGGGTGATTGCTGCGTTGGGGGAGCCGGAAGGTGCGCGCGAGATTTTGGGAGTGAAGGGCCGGCGGTCCGCCCGCGTTTATCGGCCCGCGCAACTAGCCCGCAGCGGGTAATTGATAAATCGCGGGTCTGTAGCGCGGTGGAGGGATTCGGCGATGGGCTTTCTTTGCCGCCTTGAGCCATGCCTCACGCGCGACGTGGAGTTCGGCCAGCGCGTCCTCGGGGGTCTTGCCGAATGCCGAGCAGGCCTCCAGGTCGGGAATGTCGGCGATATAGCCGGCATCTTCTTCGCTGTAGAAAATATTGATGTGATAGTCGCGCATCAGTTGTCCTTGATCTTCAGATTATATCGTTCGACGAGCTTAAGAAACTGCCGGACCTGGTACGGCTTGGCTTTGCCGTGCACTTCTTGAAGGTTGAGTTGTTCGTTCAGACCGGATCGACCGTAAATGTGATGGCTCGCGCTGACGCGAAGCAATCGAAATCCAAAGGCCTCGACGAGTCGCTGGGCATCGGCAAATCGGACGTTAGCGGGACTTGCCAGCACTTTGGCAAGAATCTTCCGCGGGGTCATCGGGTCGCCTCCTCGCGCGCCGCCTCGATCGCCTTCTCCCCCACCTTCTTGATGAACTCCCCCTCGCTCAACACCGCCACCCCCAGCTCCTTCGCCTTCTCCAGCTTGCTCCCCGCCGACTCCCCGGCCACCACGAAGCTGGTCTTCTTGCTCACGCTCCCCGACGCCTTCCCCCCCAGCCGCACGATCAGCCGCTCGACCTCCTCCCGCCCGAACTTCGCAAGCGTCCCCGTCACCACCACCGTCTGCCCCGCCAGCGGCAGGCCGCCGGCCGGCGCCTTGGGTTTCTCCATCTTCGGATTCACGCCAGCCGCCTGAAGCGCTTTCACCGCCTCCATTCCCGCCTCGCTGTGGAAGAACTCATACACCGACTCGGCGATCACCGGCCCGATCTCATGCACCGCCCCCAGCTCCTCCCCCGACGCCTTGGCGATCGCATCCAGCGATCCGAAGTGCGCCGCCACCACGTACGCCACCCGGTTGCCCACATGCCGGATGCCGAGGCCACTTAGCAGCCGCTCCAGCCCGCGCTCCCGGCTTTTGGCAATGTTCGCAACGACCTTGTTCGCCACCTTCTCCCCCACCGTCCGCGTGACGGTCTTCCCCTCCTGCTCCACCTCCGAGCTGATGCCCGCAATGTCCTCCGGCTTCAGCCGGTACAAATCGGCAAACGTCTTCACCAGCCCCCGCTCGACGAGCTGATCCACCATCACGTCCCCGATCCCCTCGATGTCCATCTGCGTCCGCCCGCAGAAGTACCGGATCTGCTCCTTCATCCGGCCCGGGCACAGGTCGTTGAGGCACATGACGTCGATGCCGCCGTCCAGCACCTCCACCGGCTTACCGCACGTGGGGCATTCCTTCGGCAGCTTCGCCCGCTTCACCTTCTTCCGCTCGAAGAACGCGTCGCAATCGGTATTGACGCACCGGTACGCCGCCTGCTCTTCCGGCAGCGCCTCGCGCACCAGCGACGTCTTACAGTCCGGGCATTTCTTCGGCGGCTCGATCGCCTTCGCCCCCTTCGGCCGCTTCTCCTTCCGCACCTCCACCACGTACGGGATCACCTCCCCCGACCGCTCAACCACGACCGTGTCGCCAACATGCACATCCAGCCTCTGGATTTGATCGATGTTGTGCAGCGTGACGTTCGACACCGTCACCCCCCCGATGAACACCGGCTCCAGCAGCCCCACCGGCGTAAGCTGCCCCGTCCGCCCCACCTGCCAGCGCACGTCCTTCAGCACCGTCGGCTGCTGCTCCGTCTCGTACTTGTACGCGATCACCCACCGCGGCGCCTTGCTCGTCGCCCCCAGCCGCTCCCGCTGCGCGAACGAATCGACTTTCAGCACCATCCCATCCGTCATGTACGGCAGTTTCGGCCGAACCTTCTCAAACTCGTGGACGCACTTGATCGCCTCGTCCACGTCCTCCACCCGCCACACCTCCTTCGGCAAAGGCAAACCCCAGTGCCGCAGGTGCTGCGTCCAGTCCCAGTACGATCCCACCTCCATCGGCTCCACCTGCCCCAGCCCGTGCGCCAAAAACCGCAGCCGCCGCTTCGCCACGATCTTCGGATCCAGCCGCCGCAAGGTGCCCGCCGTCAGGTTCCGAGGGTTGGCATACGGCTCCTCCCCCTCCGCCTCGATCTCCTTGTTCACCCGCTGGAAATCGTCGTTATCCATGTACACTTCCCCCCGCACTTCCAGCACCTTCGGCGGCGCCACCGGCGCGCCGTCCTTCCGCAGCGTCAGCGGCACCGACCGGATCGTCCGCGCGTTGACCGTAATGTCATCCCCCACGTTCCCTCGCCCCCGCGTCGCCGCCAGCACCAGCTTCCCGTCCTCGTACCTCAGGCTCACCGAAGCCCCGTCGATCTTCGGCTCCAACACATACCGCGGCTCCTCCCCACCGAGGCCCTTCCTCACGCGCTCATCAAACGCCCGCACCTCCTCCTCGTTGTACGTGTTGTCGATGCTCATCATCGGCACCGCGTGCCGGACGGGTTTGAGCTCCGTTTGCACGTCCCCCCCCACCCGCTGCGTCGGCGAATCCGCCGTCACCAGCCCCGGGTGCGCCTTCTCCAGCTCGATCAGCTCCTGCATCAGCTTGTCGTACTCGCGGTCGCTGATCTCCGGCTTGGCCAGGATGTAATAACAGTGATTCGCCCGGTTCAGCTCGTCCCGGAGCTTGCCGATCCGCTGCGCAACAGATGTGCCCATGTACGCATTTTATTCGGGAATCGGCCGGCTGTCCTTACCGCGATGACGTCCCCCGGCGAGGCAGATTGCTATGAAGCCCTCGAATGAAGGCGCAACTTGTGCAATATCGCCCGCGTCGTGATCAGAAATCATCACGCAGCCATTTGGCGCAATCCCGATGGGATTACCGCAGTGGTCGAGCGACACAATGTACCAGTCCTCGACGCCCCGCCAATGTTCCGCCCAGAACCATTTGGTCTCGTCAACGACGGACCATTGATTTCCCATCACAGTGGCGCGTCGCAACCCAAAAACCGGATAAGGACCAACGATCGCGCCGCCGTACCGCGCGACGAACTCACAGTAATCCGGATCGAAGCGTCTCCCCAGCGCTTCACTGGCCGAACGTATTTCTGACGCCGGGACACCGTCCGCGC
>Ga0308175_100000731_pt1 | contig 21803 bp, 17 predicted proteins | sample PhyCR1_3_FD_203893 | JGI IMG/M metagenome (GOLD analysis project Ga0308175, IMG submission 203893) | Soil microbial communities from UC Gill Tract Community Farm, Albany, California, United States - DLSLS.C.R1 | ecosystem: Environmental > Terrestrial > Soil > Agricultural land | place: USA...
GGCGAGGATCTTGTGCTTACCGGCTGGAACATCCTTAATCTCGAACGTGCCGTCTTCCTTCGCGACAGCATAGAATGGGTTCCACACCGGCATGAAGAATCCCTGCATGAACTCGTGCTGATCGCACTGCAGGCGATACTTGGAACCCGTCTTTTCCTGGCCGCCCTTGAACTTCACCGGCTTATCAAGCTTCGATCCCTTCTCGGCCAAGGCGATATTGAAATCTGTCGAGGAACTCGCACCCTTGACGAAAAAGCTGTGCGGGTTGTGCAACACACCCTTGACGGACTTGGGATCTTCAGGGTCTGCATCATGATTCTCGACGTGGAAGTTCTTTTGAGCGACAACGACGCCGGTGAACGGCAGAAACTCGCAGAATTCAGCGATAACTTCGGTGCCCTTATAGCCGTCCACGAACTCCTTGTCTTCAATGTCCTGCACAGCGATCACGGCATTCTTCAATCCGCCGTCCTTCGCGACTTCAATAGTCTTCAAGAAACGCTTGTCACCATCCATCAATGACTTGTTTGGATTCTTCGGACAAAACTTTGGATTGGGGAACTTCGAGAAAAGGAATTCCTTCTGATCCGCCTTGCCGCTATACGTGACCTTGCCAGTGACGGTTCCTCCCGCAAACGAGGAGAGCGGCGCCATCAAGAACGCTCCCATCATGACTCCCGATATGGCTATGACACTCTTCTTCATGAGACTGCCTCCTTGTGATAGAAACGATAGATTAGTAGACCAACATGCGTATGCGCCCCCGACTATGGGGACTTAGATTCGATTCGAGCTCACTGGCACCCATGGTTCGACCGTACTGGAGGGCCGTCCTAGCGGGCTTGAGAGTACAGAGAAGATTTCTATACTCCAATTCTGTCAAGCGTGTCAAGCACATCCGATTACTTAATCGCCTTCTTTTCGACCGAATTCCTTTGCATGGACGAAAGAATTCGGCCGAGCGCGCCACCGGCCGTCGCGCGTACGGCTTCATCCTGGTCGTGAAGCGCTCGCTTTAAAACAGGAACTTCAGATGCGCCACCGGTTTGCCCTAACGATCGGATGGCTGCAATGCGCGGACGAGGGAGGGGATCTTCCAAAAATGATTCCAACGCGTCAAGCGCTTGAGCATCGTTTGCTTTCGACAAGGCCCTGGCGACGGCGGACCGTACACCGGGATCGGCATGCTGCGCTAACTCATGGATTGTCTCTGATACCTGGTCAAACGGCACGCCAAGATGTAACAGAGAAGACACCGCCGCCGCTCGCACCGGCAAGTTTGCATCGTGTAAGGCCCCTCGAATGGCGCTCACTGAAGTCGTGGACCTTAACTCTCCAAGACTCACGATGGCGGCGGCCCGCACGGCAGGCAAGCGATCGTGTATCGCCTCTTCCAGAAATGGGACGGCTTCTTTAAGCTGAAGATCGCCCATTGCCGCCGCCGCCGCACCGCGCACCGACGGTTGCGTATCCGTCAACGCCGCCGTAAGGATCGACAACCCGCGAGGATCTTTCATCTCGCCTAACGCTCGAAGGGCCGTGGCGCGTTCCTCTGGATTAGAGACCGTGGTCGCCTGCCGTATGCGGTCCCACCCTTCGCCATGATTCAATTGCGCGAGCGCGGTCGCGGCCGTGATGCGAACGATTCCTTGCTCATCATTCAAGGCGCGTTGAATCTTACTCACCGCGGCTGGGTCGCGGGATCGGGCAACGACCTTGACTGCCGCCGCCCGGACCATCCCGGCTTGATCCTCCAACGCTTTATTCAGCGTCTGAGATTGCCGTCCCGCCGGACGTCGTCCCAATCCTTCCACCGCCAAGGATCGAATTAATGCGGACCCATCGCTGATTCCATCTTCAAAATAAGGAATGGCATCGTCGGAATCCAGTTCCTTCAACGCCGTATACGCCGCTCCCCGCATCTGCTCTCGCATATCCTTGAGCATGGGCGTAATGAATGCGATCGCCAGTTCGCGCAGCAACAGTCCGTCATCCTGTTTCGTCTGGTCGAATAAACGTTCGTATTCGCCTAACGCATCGGTCGGCCGGGCGAGGCGAATCAGACTTTTGATTTTTAAGCGGCGAGCCTCGGTCGGGGTGGGCTCTTTAAGTAGCGGCTCGATTATGGTGAGGGCTCGATCATACTGCTTGTGATCAAAAGCTTGCCTTGCTTCCCGAAGCGCTCGATCGAACGAAGCAGCCGCAGACAGCGCGCCGGCATTTCCCAGGCAGAGGAGGACGATCAGAAAGGCACCGAACACATAAGTATGGCTAGAGGCAAGCGCAAGAGGATGGCAGAACCCGAGCCGAGACGGACCTATAGGATGTATCACAATGTGGTCAATGGATTCACAGATTAGCGCTGACGCTCGACAAAGGGATCGATGTTGATCGGCCGCCCCAGGGATTCTTGGCCAAAGCGCGCGGGCTCCATGACCTCGTAGGCGGTTCGTCGCCCGATCGGCGCCGGCAGAGAGAGATTGACGCGGCTCAGTCCCTTCGCCTCTACCGTGACGGTCCGTTCTTCCAGCGTCCCGATGGAAGGATGCCAGGCAATTACGCGATAGGTACCGGGCGGAATACGTTCAATGGCATAGGCGCCGGTCTGATCCGTGATCTCATAATACGGGTTCGTGACGGCCACCGCCCAACTTTCCATATAGGCGTGGAAGCCGCATTGCATCACAAAGAAACGGCGCCCCTTGCTAAGCTGGATTTTTTCCAACATAGATCGTCCGGGTTGGTGCCCGTGGTGCGCATGGAGATCGCCCCGCTGATGATGGGTGTTCAGCGGCAATGGCGAATTAAATAGGACGCGGGCACCCAACTGACGTGAGGTTTCATACGCCTGAATGTCGTGCATCACGGGGTCCATATTGACAACCTCGACGGCGTGCCGGTCGCGCACCACGGTCACGAATGGCGCGAACTGGCAATCCTTGGCTTCCACTCGGGGAACAGAGAGATCAAATGGTTTGCCGGCCTCAATACCTTCTAAAAACACCACGACATCTTTGAGTCCATAAAGCCCGCTGTGCTCATCGACTCGAAAATCGTAGAGCAATCTCCATCCATGCCCGTTTGAGATGCGTCCACAATATTCCGGGTCTGGAAATGTGACGAGATTAAATGCCTTCGGCGTCGGAATCGTCCCCTGTAGCGTAACCACGCCCGTGATCGTGCCGCCATTGTCGACGTCCATGACCTCATATGCCTGAGTTTGAGCGTTAAAAAGTGAGAGCCACACAGTGACCGCTACACTCATGGCAATGTGCCAACGCAATGATAAGTTCACCATGCCCTCATTATAGACAACATAGACAACTGAAAGATTTTGGTTCTGTCATTTGCTTCAGCGAGCGGTCTAAGCGTGAGAGCTATTGAGGATGTTCAAAAAGGCCATCCAGCGCGGCCGCAGCGAACGAAATGCCGAGGCGTACCCTTAGCGGTACGTTGAGGCGTTGAGCGAGTGAGAACAAAGCTGGGGGCATTTTTCAACATCCTCCTCACACTTAAGGTGTTTGTTGTTTCAACGTGGGCAAGATCGCCAACGGCTTGCCCAACGACTCGATGCCATAATGCGGATTTTCTACCATCTCATGCGCGCTTCGCCGACCCGTCGGGGCCTTGAATTCAAAATCTGCCATGACAGGATCTTTGGCGTGCACTGTTACTTTTTGTTCAAGCATGGGCCCGGTCTCGGGATGCCAAGCCACCACGACATAGTCGCCAGGGGGCACATCCGAAATGCTGAACAGGCCGTCCTGATTTGTAATCGCGTAATACGGATTTTCCACCGCAATGCCCCAACTCACCATGTACGCATGAAAGCCGCACTGCATCACGAAGATCCGACGCCCTTTCGTGAGATTGACGGGTTCCGTCATCGGCTCGCCAGCTAGATGCTCATGCGAATGCGCGCCGACCTCGCGCTTATGATGTGCATTCATAGGGAGTGGCGTATTGAAGAGAACCCGCGGCCCCAATTGAGAGGTTTCATATGCTTGAATGTCATGCATAACCGGATCCATGTTCACGACGACAACATCCTGATGGTTTTTGACGGTAGCTACAAAAGGTAAAAATCGACAGTCCTTTGCTTCAATCCTCGGCGGCGTAAAGCTGAACGGCTTTCCCTTGGGAACCTCCGCCAACCAGACCACCACATCTTTGAGACCGCCATCAGTCGCCGTATTGAATTCTTCCAGCAGTCGCCAGCCAGTGCCGGTGGAAATCCGACCACAATAGACCGGATCGGGAAAGGTCACGAGATTGAATGCCTTGGGAGTAGGCTTCCCTCCTGACAACGTCACTTTGCCGGCGATGACGCCGCCATCGGTCACGGAAATTTCCTCATACGACCAGGCAGATGATGCGCCATACATAATAGCGATAGCGAGACCGACAACCGCGATGAACTTTCGCATTGATACCCTCCGAACCTTAGAGCGTGATTAGTCTTCCATCTTACCGGGCTCACCGCCCAAAAAAAAGGGGGAGCCGCTAGGCTCCCCCTTCGACCTCGATGACTACAGCTCTAGTTGGAAGCCACCGGAATCGCTCTGGCGTCAGATGGTTCCCCAGCATCCGCCTTCTTCGCTCCGGCCACCGCGCCGCTCAACGGGAGTAACCGTTGATCGCCTGCCGGAAGGACACGTAAATAGCCCCACTGCCCGGATTGCGAATACGGCAAGCGCTGATTGCTGTAGACGTAGTCGCCGGCCATTCGATAGATGCCGCCTGCCGATGGGATAAAGGCATCGATCGTCTCGGAGCCTGAGAATTCGACCACGCTGATTTGATCGGCTCCCCGCATAAATGGCTCGATCGGCCACTCATGTTTCTCGACGCTGAACATCTGATTCTGCTCATTGTTCGCGCCGAACACGTGGATCCGGACCGGATCGCCGGCATGCGCCTCGATAATCGGCGTCACCGGATCTTCCGGATTGTCGGCTGTACACGGCTGAAACATTTTACCTAACGAGCAACCGGTTTCCTCACGATACTTATAGGGCTCGGACCGGTAGTTGATCCCCGTCAGTCCTGCGACGTTCTGCACATACGGCATGAAGCTGGTGCCGATGATATTGTCTTCATCCTGGAAAAAGAGCGCGGCGTCACGGTAGTTCGACCGCATCTCGTTTCCCGCGACCGAACGATCGATAATCACGTCGGCGACCCAACTATTCTTGTTCGAGATGTCCGTCCCGGTCTTGGGATCTCGATACTTCGATCCCTTCGGCCCGATCACGATCGCGCCGAACAGACCGTTTCGTGGATTGACCATCACATTGCCCCAATCCCACACCAACGTTGCAATTTCACCATTGAAAGGATCAGCGTAATACGTATACGTCCGGCTTTCTCCCGCGGCAATCGTCTGATCGCCTGGGTTCTTGCCGACATTCGCTCCTAGGGAGTCCTTAGGATCGAACGCCAACGAAATAGCCGAGAACGAGGCACGGCCATTCTTCATCTTGTTCTTCAAACTAACTTTGATACAGTCGCCGACATTGGCCCTCAATGTGAGCGGCATGGGCTGCATCCCGCCGGCGACCTTCGCCACGTCTTCTTCCAAGGTATAGATCTTCGCCTCGGGATTCGCGATTTGGATCGTCCGTTCGAAATCGACTTCGATTGTCTCCGGGGCCTTGGGATTGAACTTCATGCCCGGATAATCCTGAGCGACGACATTAAAGGTCTTTACGGGAGCACCTTCCGGACAGACCGGCTGCGCCTTGGGAATCTCGTTGCGTCCCGAATATCCAGCAGGCAGTCTTTGCAGATCCGCTTGCTCCTTATCGTAGACCCGAACGATGCCCCATCCGCCTTCTGAGAACTTCGACGACCGGCCATTGAAATGAATGTAATCACCCGGTTGGAGTCGCGCTCCACCGGCCTGCGGCACAACCAGGTCATACCGCTCGGCAATTCCAATATGAATGGAATTCTTTCGATTCGCATCGCCCGCATACCGCTCGCTTAAGAATGTATGACCGGACAACGTCCACGTCATCGTTTCATTCATGAGTGTATGGAGCAGTCGGAACACCATCGTATCCCCCAGGTACGCACGTAACAGGGGCGTATCGGGATCGCCATGAATTTCGCTGCTAAAAATCTGTGACGCTTCCGGATTGCCGGCTAACCGCTGGGCAATCGGCTCGGCGCGGAAGTTGAGTCCGCTTCCTGTCGTATGCGTCCCGCCGTTCAGGAACGGCATCGGGGTCATATATAACTTCTCCGGCATCATGAAGGACACCGTCTTGCCGGCTTCCAAGGCAACCTCGATCGGCTGTCCAGGAGGATTGCCGGCCGTCACGATATTCACCGTATGCGGCACGGTGTCGTGCACTTGCACCATCAATTCGCGGAAGCTGCCATTCACGCCATATCCCACGGGCTCGGATGTGCGGATATCGGCGACAGGACCGCTTCGAATCTCTTTGCCGGTCTTTGGATCATGATAGGTGGACCCAACCGGTTCGACGATCAATGTACCGAACCCCCCATGAGGCCAGGTTGTGGCCCCGAAGGCATGGTCATGCCAGAACACCGTCCCGACATCGGCATCCGCCCAGAGACGTTGTCGGACAAATTCCACCGTCACGATGTCGTTTTTCGGGTGATCGAAACGCAACGGCTTCACCAGCGTAACCGTATTGCCCTTAATTTCTTTAATGCGCTGAATCTCATTGCCCTTTACATTGTCCGCACCAATCAACAATTCGGTGTTCGGATGGAATTGCGCCGCATTCTTCAGTTGGATTGTGCGTGAACCTTTCTTGGCTTCACCCATGACGACCGTGTTCATCGGCGCCGGAAGACCCTTCTTGGTCTTCTTCTCCAGCATGGTAAACGGACGCACCGACTGCTCATAGGAGAAGCCGGTGATCACGCCGTCCGATGACTGGTTATCAAATTGCAAGAAGTGCGGGTGAATGTTGATCTTGGACGACTGGAAGTTCGTGTAGTCATCGTCATCCCATTCGCTCGTCAGCGTCCAATCAATGCAATCATAAATGTTTGCGCGAAACACCAACGGATACTTCAGATCATCGTTGGCGCGAACGGAGGCTTCTTCCTCGTGCAGCACGTAGATCAAGCCGTTTGGATCGACCACGGGCGGCTCATTCCCCTGCTTCTTGGCCATCGTGATAGGCAGCTTGATAAAGTGGATGTTGTAATATTTCCGGCCGGCATTTTCCGGACAGAGACTCCACCGTCCATTTTCTCCGGGCTTCGCATTATCCGCCGTCCGCTCACCGTTCTCATCGACGTGGATCGGCTCCAGCCAAGGCGCACCGACGTGACCCGGCGAAAACATCACACGCTTTCCGAAATGCGGCGTGAGATGCGGGAAGGATGTTTTTCCGGTTGCGGGCTCAAAGAAGATGGCACGTCGCTGTCCCGGAGTCTTGGATTTGTACTTGGGATTATCAATCGTGCTTTCCTTTTCGGACATGGCGCGAGATCCGTTCCACGTCCAATCGAGCACCGTTGCATCATAGGACACTGTCTGGCCCTTCTCATCGTCCTTATGGCCGGGCTTGCCTTGCGGCGGAAGCTGCATTTCCACCCAATCCTTGATATTCACGACGGCCGGATTGGATTTCCAATTGCTTTTGCCCTTATCGACAATCTGGAACGTCTTACCGAACCAATCCACCGTCTTGCCGACCAACTGATCAGAAGTGACGGGCCCTTTGATTCGTCCTTTTCGATCCGGCAACTCGCGCAGATCCGGCATGACATCGTTGTGGGTTTCTCCCTGCTGCAGCGTGTTGTACACGCGCCAGTATCCCCACATCCCGGCCACATAGTGATGTGCGACATGGCAATGGAACAAGAAATCACCGGCTAACTGTTGGCACAAACCTGACCCGCACTCCGTTTCGAGATCCAGGGCTTCCGATGGTCCGATCACTTCGACGTCAACGCGATCGGTTTTCGCGCGAATCACCGGATACTTCACCGGACCATTCTTGGCGGCATGCCACATCGGCATCTCATCGATTGCGCGCGGGCTTCGCGGCCAGCGAATCGTTCCGCCATGCGGGTGATGCGAGTGGAACACTTCCGATCCGCCGTGCACGAGCCGGAACTTGGCAGGATCGCCCATGTAGGATCTCGGGATCGTTGGGGATGGATCGCCGAAGGTATAGGAACTATACCCCATCGATTCATCCTCGAACCCAAAGTACTCGTGCTGCACATGCATATTGTTAATGCCGAACGGCTCACTGCGATAGTTGATCGCACGGCCACCCGGGCGATACGCATCGGTCAGCGGGTCACGTTGCGGAAGAAATTCACCCTTTTTATTGACCGGACGAAACGCTTCATCACCCACTTCGTGATACATCAGCACAAATTCACGGAAGTCCGGGCCCGTCCCATTTTTAATGATGGTCTGCCAGCCGCTGCGCTGTATGGTCGCATCGCCGGTACCGAGGGGCTCGTAATATTCAGACCCTTTCGGCTCCACGACGAATGTGCCGAACAGGCCCATCACGGTCAGCTCACGATCGTTGCTGTAGCTATGGAACTGGCGAGCGCCCTCTTGCGTCGTGGGATGGATGTACCATTCCAATTCAACGCTCTTATCTTTGGCCACGATGGAATCGGGATTGGTGGTCGTAGCGGGCTTCCCGGTGGAACCGACGATCATGTTGGAGCCGTGGATATGCAAGCTCACATCCTCGCCGCCTTCGAGCGTATTTTGCAGTTTAATCTTGACGCAATCACCCTGGTTCCCGCGAATGACCAGCGGCTGAATCCACTGCGCCTGCACGCCAGGAATCACCGCGCCCGGATCGAACCCTTCCTTCTCGCGTGCGGCTTTATTCTTGCTTTCCTCCTCCCGAACCTTTTCCAAATCTTCAGCCAAGGTGTACATGTAGCCGGGATAGAAATCCAACCACTGATTGAGCGTGATTTCGACGTTAATCGCCGACACGTTGTACTGTCGCACCGGCGCATTGGCAGGGCATCGTCCGCCCTGAGACACCGGCTCAGTCCGAGGGTCGGACATCAACAGCATGTCCTGACCCTGATTGCCGGCTCCATACTGATGGAGCATGGACATGGAGTTGTACATTCCGGAGCTGGTCTGCTGCGCCTGGGGATCATTCGCCATCTGATGCATGATACGCTCGTGCTGCAACTCGACCATCGCGGCGCGGTTGGGGCGTCCCTCCATCGTATCTTCGACGATGGTCTGGCCCTTGAGCCTTTCAGCCCATTCAGGCGTTTGATGCCCCATAGAGATATGCTGAGCATGTGAATCAGGGGACTCGGCAGACGCCGCAAGCGGAGTGCACAGGAGTGCGCCGCCGGCTATGACGCCGAAGACCCAACTAAGAAAACGATAGTGATCCTTGAGGTAATGCATGGACCGGCCTCCTTGCAATGACTATGGATTAGCGATTGATGAAATTATCAGTATGCTGGCGCTGGCAGGTGAAGTCTGTCCCCCACTCCACTCTCATTTGAAAAACGCTTCCAAGCACGTTTGTTACCGTAGCAGGCGCTCAGTAAAAGAGGTCTAACGATACTCAAGTGCCTTTGCCGTGTCAACCCCCGTAGAAACTCTTTATGACTGTAAATCCATTCAGCGAAAGAACAATCAGCGTAGATATAATCAGGTGGCTTCATGATGATGCGTCGGCTTATGGCTTGCCTCCTAAAATTGTCATCTGTATGCTTTTCATGAGTCGTTTCAGCGGCTCATGGAATCCTAATGCTCCGGGCGCCCGCCTTACAGTCATGAACGTTCTTATGAGATAATGCCCGCATGGTTCTTAAGCGCTGGCTTTTAGGCCCCGCTCTCAAAACGGCGCAGGCTGCCCACGAGCGATTATCCAAACGCCTCGCGCTAGCCGTCTTTTCTTCCGATGCTCTTTCTTCCGTGGCCTATGCGACGGAGGAAATTCTCCTGGTGCTCGTGCTGGCCGGATCGGCGGCCGTGTCCTGGTCGATCCCCGTCAGCATCATGATTGTCGCCTTGCTGGCGATCCTCACGATGTCCTATCGGGAGATCATCTTCGAATACCCGGCAGGCGGGGGCGCGTATACCGTCGCACGATCCAACCTGGGCGAGATGCCTGGGCTCACGGCCGCCGCAGCGTTGATTATCGATTATGTCCTGACGGTGGCCGTCAGCGTCGCGGCCGGCATTGCCGCCCTCACGTCTGCCGTGCCATCGCTTTTTCCACACCGAGAGGCGCTTGGGCTGCTCGCCATTATTCTTGTCGTCATCGTCAACCTACGCGGCGTGCGTGAATCAGGACGAATCTTCGCCATCCCGACGTATGTCTTTATCGGATCCATTCTCCTCATGCTGGGGTCCGGCTTTTTTCAAATGATCGTCGGCTATCCCGTTCCGGTCGTGTCGATCCATGCGGACAGCGCGGCTTCCCAGGTCACAGAAGGCGTGACCTTATTTTTACTCCTCCGCGCGTTCTCGTCCGGATGCACGGCCCTGACCGGGGTCGAAGTCATTTCGAACGGCGTGTCGGTCTTCAAACGCCCAGAATCCAAAAATGCCGCGACCACGATGGCCTTCATGGGCGGGATCCTCGGCACGTTGTTCATCGGGATTTCGAGTCTGGCCTATCGATATGGGATCCTCCCCAAGGAGGACGAAACGGTCGTCTCGCAAATCGCGCGGGCGACTTTCGACGGCGGGATCCTGTATTACGTGATCCAAGCATCGACGATGGCTATTCTCATTCTCGCTGCCAATAGCAGTTTCAATGGATTCCCCCGATTGGCGTCTATCTTAGCGCGCGACGGCTATATGCCGGCGCAAATGAAGACTCGTGGAGATCGATTGGTTTTCTCGAACGGCGTCATTCTGCTCGGATTGTTTGCCTGCGGTCTGATTGTCGCGTTTCGCGGCGAGACGCATGCGCTCATCCCACTCTATGCAGTCGGCGTGTTCTTATCGTTTACGCTCTCGCAGTCCGGCATGGTCAAGCACTGGCTGGCGAAACGGGGTCGTCATTGGCGAAAGCGGTTGATGATCAACGGGCTCGGCGCCGTGACGACCGGACTTGCGACGTTGATCATCGCCAGCACGAAATTTATACACGGCGCATGGATCGTCATCGGCCTGATCCCGCTGATCATCCTCTGGTTTCGTTCCGTGCAGGCCCACTATGTGGCCGTCGAGCAGCAGATTAGCTTGACGCGGGACCATCGACCTCCCCAGCCGCGCCGAAATACGGTAATCATTCCCATCAGCAGCGTGAATCGTGGCGTGCTCCGCGCGCTCGACTATGCGCGCAGCCATTCGACCGATGTCCGAGCCGTGTTAGTGGATATCGACAAGGAGGATACGGCGCTCACGGAAATCAAATGGGCCCAGTGGGGATGCGGGATTCACCTGGTCGTCTTGCCGTCTCCCTATCGTTCGGTCTTGCGATCCCTGTTGGACTATATTGAGGAACTCTTGCAAAAAGATCCCAATAGCTGGGTGACCGTCGTGATCCCTGAAATCCTTCCCGCTCGTTGGTGGCAGAATATCTTGCACAATCAGCGCGCCCTGATGTTGAAAGCCGCGCTTCTGTTTAAAGAGCGCGTCATCTTGACCGACGTCCCGTTTCATCTGGAGCGATGATGCAAAATTCGAAATTCACAATTCAAAATGTCAGCAGAGTCTATCTCACTTTTGCATTTTTCATTGTGCACTTAGCATTCAGCGTACCTGCGCTGGCCTTTAAGCTTCTTGCGCCAACGGAAGGGCAGACCGTCTCGGCGGGCGACACCATACCTGTGACGATCGACGTCGGACGGGACACCGGTCTCGTAGAGGTTCGTTATTATTGGTACGGTGAACAAGACGACACGCTGGTTGAGCAGGCAGATACGAATTCGACCGGATCGATTGTCGCGACTGCCTCGCTGGTGTCAACTGCCAGCGGCGACCCGCCATACGGGGGAAGATTGCTCGTCCCGGTAGACGGCCTCGGTCCTATGCGACTGCTGGCGATTGGAGACATCTCGCGAGGACGGCTGGGCGGCCGGTCAGTGTTCGATGAACTCATCGTTCAGATTGAGCCCAAGGCGACGCTCGTCTCGATTGAATTTGAAACCGACAAACCCCTTCGTCTTGGCCGCACGGGGCAATCGTCGGATTATGGCCATGTCGATTCGCTGGGAAAAATCTTCGACTTGCCTGTCGTCGGGATTTTTTCGGACGGCGTGGCGCGCTCCATCCGCTCTCCTGCAGCCGGCACGTCGTACCGGTCCTCGAATGAACAAGTAATCAAGATCCATCCGCATGGCCTGCTGCAAATTGTCGGCAACGGTCTCGCGACCATTGCCGTCACGAATCGCGGAAAGCAGGCAGAACTGGATATCATTGTCGAAGTCAACGACGAACCGAATCAGCCGCCCGCGGCGGATGCGGGACCGAATCGGACGGTACGAGCCGGTAGCCGCGTCGAATTAAACGGCTTGAAGAGTCTCGACCCTGAAGGCGAGGCGCTCTTTTACGCGTGGAGTCAGGTGCGCGGCAGTAAAATTCCGCTCTTGGATCCCAATATGCCGAAGGCCTCGTTCACCGCCCCGGTGGTTTCGGAGAAGCGACTCTACCGATTCAAGCTTCGCGTGTCGGACCGCAAGGGAGCCGAGAGTTTGCCCGCCTACGTCGATGTCATCGTCGAACCTTAGCAGGATGTTGAAAAAGATCCCCAGCTGCGTTCTCGACTCGCCAAGGTCCTCGACGTAGCACTAGGCTACGCCTTACGCCTCCGGCTTTGGCTCGCCTGCGGCCTTGCTGGATGATCTTTTTGAACATCCTGCGTTACCCATCCTTCCTTAGCTAAGAATCACGGGAAGGCATGTGAAATGGTACGCCCGGCTTCTAAGACGCTGCCGGGACGCATAAACGTGACGCGATTTATTCATCGCGCCGTGCGCCTCGTGGCGGTGGCGATCAGAAAAGACACGTCTTGGCGTGCCCGGGGGTTGGACGGGTGAAATGATGCCGTTTAGAACATCCTGAACGAGATGTGGGGAACAGATAGTAGGAAAGGAGGAAGATTCAAGACCGGCTTCACCGTCCGCGTTTATCGAACGGTGAAGCCGTGTGGAATTCGTTACGCCGCGGGACGTCGCCCTTGATTGACGGTGATGAGATAATCACCGAATCCCGGTGACCACAGTGAGATTCTTCCCGATCGGCTCAGGCGATCGATGGCAAGAAATAATTGCGCCCAATTCACTTCCGGGAGCAGTTTACCGATTTGATCCAATGTTTGTGTGCCATGCTGCTGCAACACATCTACTACCCATTCATCGATCGATGGCTTTTCCTGCACAGTCTCACGCCGATCATGACCTTGCCTCGCCTCCGCCATGAGTGTCGTCATAGGATGTTCTCCTTTTCCCTTTGAGGGTAGTAAATTCTGATTTACGCTTAGTCGCAATGAAGCTATATCAGCCGGAGGCTGAAATATGTGTGAGGCATTATCCGACACTCAAACAACTACGTTGAATACCCTTTGCCGTTACCCCATGGGACGTTGAAGACATTCATACTACATCACAATGATCGAACAGCAGGCTCACCGTGACTGTTGCAGATTTTTCCACCAGGACAGTGCATCGAATGGCAAGGCCCTACAAAAGAGAAGCATCAGCCCTTGATTTATTCAAAAGGTAGCAGGCTTAAGGCGGTGAAGAACAAAGGCGAAACATAACGCCACCATGAAAGTAGTAGACGGCTAAGGGTGGCACACTTTCATTTTTTAGGTTGTGAGGCCATCGGCTTCCACTTCTGAACAGCACGTATCCCGTCTACTATGTCAAGCCTTCATAAATAAATGATCCTTCGTCTGATTAGAAGTGACACTGAGGCTTGTTGCGCACTGCAGTGCAACCCCGGTTCAGACACTCTTTCAAATACCATGATTAGCACCCAATATATCTTCTTCTTCGGGTCTATTATCTTCCTATCTTCGAGCCAACGTACAACATTCATCATGTCCAACTGTTGGCCGACCGGACGTACAGCTATTCCCCATTCGAAAAGCATTTAATTGACGATTCCGGCACACCCGCGACACTCACAAAATGCCTGAGACCATCCGACCTCGCTCTTGCAAGACAGATGAAGACAGGCTCCGTTGACTATACATTCTATTCACATTCACGCTACCAGCTCACGCCGCTGCTGAACGTGCGTTATGCTAGGCGACTTGCGCAAGAGGAGCGCGCACAGTGCGAGCCTGCTGACTTGCCATCCGGTTGCGGAGAATGATCTGATCCACAACCTCTCCGCATTGGATGCACCGATCAGCGGTAAACTCGAGTTGCCCCGTGTCGTCCAATAAGTCGATATATCGATCAGCTACCATCAAACCACCGCAACGAATGCATGGTGCTGGATCCATGCGACTGCCGATCGTCAAGACTTTCACTGCCGACTGTGCATGATCTGCCGGTGTCTCGATCATCTGTGCTGCCATCATCCACCTCCTCGGTTTAGGGCTCCGGGAACTTCTCCGCGTCATTGGCAATGACTGGACCTTTGCAATGACTGGGCCGCCTTTGCGCGCTGTCTATTCAGAATATTTTCCTCCTGTCACCGTAGGGGCTCACGAGGGAAGAACTCACGTGTTTATTGCTGAAACAGTCTATGGAGCCCTCGTTTGTGTATGTTTCGTCTGAGGGATTTTCCAACCAAAGACTTCGACAGCTTGTCCATATACGGACACTCCGTCCAGATCGCTCGACACGCGACATACGTATCTGCTGTCGTCTCCGTACGACTTATTTGGACAAGGCACGCAATCGACGGCTGATGGGATGAACCGTTTCAGCGTCTTATGATGTTGGAGAAACTTAACAGGAGGACCCTATGAGACCCAGCCGCGTCATTTGCCACATTACTCAAGTTGCATGTTGCACCTCCGTTCTGGCCGTGTCCTTGGCCGTTCCGGCCGGAGCCGCGTCACCCGAATCGAATCAGTCGAAACAGGACCGGACCACGCGTGAACGACCAAGCTCGACGATGCCTCGACCGAAAGATTGTGCACACATCAAGTCTGGGACGGCAGACAGCACCGCTGAAGCTGCAGCACAAAAGGATTGTGAAAGTTCGCAACACCTCGGCGCGGGAACAGGAACGAGCTCCGGCACCGGTTCAGGAAAAATGCCGTCTGGGAGTGGATCACGCTGAAGGTGCCGCAATCTCAATAAAGGCGACGCTTAAAAGACGGACGGACTGTGCTTCGGACGGACAAGCTGTGCGATCGCTGCAATCTCCAACAGTGTCGGGGGCTTCGAGCGAATCAGCCTGTCGGATGCTGATGGAGATGATCACGTTGTTCCATTTCGACCGATGACTCACGAACAACGATGCAAGACAGTGTGAAATTCCAATGACATACGCGCGCTTCTAGTCTGTTCTCAGGCCTGGGGTTTGCACGGCACCATGGGCACAAGAAGGCAACATGGGCAATCCTCAAACCGATGAGGGAGGTATCATGCCGGATGCAAAGAAACAACGAGCTGGTCGAAAGGGAGGACAGACGGTCAGCAAAGATAGAGCCCATATGGCAGCCATCGGCCGGAAAGGCGGACAACGGTCTCGCGTGAAACGGTCAGAAACGCATGAGCAGAAAGACAACATCGCCGGGTCCTCCATGGAAGCCGCATCTCAACAGAGTGATGGCGCGTCGGAACGAGAGAGCGGGACGTCGGATCAGGCAGTCGAGATGCTGAAAACGGATCATCAGCGAGTCCACAGCCTGTTCGAGGACTACGAAACGGCAGGCGGTGAAGACAAAATCGCGATCGCAGATAAAATCATGAAGGAATTAGAAATCCATGCCGCAATCGAAGAAGAAATTTTCTATCCTGCGTTCAGAGAAAAAGCAGGGAAGCAAGGCCAAAACATGGTCACCGAGGCGCTCGAAGAACATCAGTCGGTGAAGACGACGTTGAAGGAACTAAAAGGTCTGGAACCGGATGATGAGGCGTTCGAAAGCACGTTTGTCGACATGATGCATGACGTCGAGCATCACGTCGGAGAAGAAGAGGGAGAAATGTTTCCTCTCGCCGAGGATGTTCTGGGGGACAGCCTAGAAGAACTCGGAGCAGAGATGCACAAGCGGAAACACGACTTAATGGAAAGTCTGGCGAGCGAGGCTCTGCACTGATGCCTGATGTTCATAAGAAGGCCATGACCGAATCAGGACACACCGAATCCGTATGGATGACGATGCCGAACGTGCCGCCTGTTGGGGCGCTCCCGGATGATGCCGTGACGGACGTCTGCATCGTCGGAGCCGGCATCGCCGGCTTGTCGACCGCATACCTCCTGGCCCGCGAAGGTCTCTCTGTAATTGTGCTCGACGACGGCCCCATCGGTGGAGGAGAGACTAGTCGCACAACGGCTCATCTCTCGAACGCGATCGATGACCGGTATGTCGAGATTGAACGCATCCATGGCCAAGAGGGCGCCCGCATGACGGCGGAAAGCCATACCGCCGCTATCAACCGCATCGAGGTCATCGCCCGGGAAGAGCAGATTTCGTGCGACTTCGTGCGATTGGACGGCTATCTCTTTCTCTCGCCAGACGAATCGCCGTCGCTTCTGCAACAGGAACTTGAGGCGGCGCACCGCGCCGGATTGACTGACGTGGAGTTACGTCCACGGACGCCATTTCAGGGATTTGGAAACGTTCCTTGCCTCAAATTTCCGAACCAGGGGCACTTTCATCCGCTCAAGTATCTGACGGGTCTTGCTCAGGCCATCACACGGTTGGGCGGCCGCATCTATACCTCGACACACGTCACGTCAGTCACAGGCGGCCCGCGCGCCACCATTGAAACACAATCGGGACGGATCGTGAAATCGGATGCGATTGTGATGGCGACAAACACGCCGGTGAACGACTTAGTCGCCATCCATTTAAAGCAGGCCGCCTATCGTACCTATGTCATTGGAGCGCGCATTCCATCCGGCTCCGTGCCCGATGCCCTGTATTGGGATACACAAGATCCTTATCACTATATCCGTCTTCAGCCCTGGGATGACGCCTCGGACATGCTGATTATCGGTGGCGAAGATCATAAGACCGGCCAAGCTGATGATACTGAAGACCGACACGCGCGTTTGATTCGCTGGGCACGCGAGCACTTTTCGATGGTGGGCGAGATCGAATTCCAATGGTCGGGGCAAGTGATGGAATCGATCGATGGCCTGGCGTTTATCGGTCGCAATCCTCTGGATGACCCCAATGTGTACATTGCAACGGGAGATTCCGGCATGGGCATGACCCACGGCACGATTGCCGGCATCCTGTTGACCGACCTTCTTCGCGGGCGTGCCAATCCATGGGCCGATCTCTACGATCCGTCGCGCGTTCGCGTGCGCGCCATGCCGGAGCTCGCGCAAGAAAATGCCAACGTGATGGCTCAATATGCGGACTGGGTCACAAGCGGCGATGTCGAATCGGCGCAGGACATTCCGCTGAATTCCGGAGCCGTCGTGCGCGAAGGTCTGTCGAAAGTCGCCGTCTATCGTGACGCCTATGGCGTCTGCCATGCGCATTCGGCGGTGTGCACGCACTTGGGCTGTATCGTCTCGTGGAATTCGACGGAGCAGACCTGGGATTGCCCGTGCCATGGCTCACGCTTTGACAAAGAGGGCAAGGTCGTGAACGGACCAGCCCTTTCCGATTTGGCGCCTGTTCTGCTGAAAAATCATGCGGCCCGCACATAACCCTATGCTGGCACTCTGGAATCGAATCGCCGGGCGACCGTTAGGCGCGAAAATAACGGCGGGCATCCTTGTAGCCGGGATTTTTTCACTAATGTCTTCCACAGATATACTGAACCATGGAAAGGCTGCGGCCACGTCGCTGGCCAAATCCGCTTCATCCCCCGTGGGATCGACTCCGGTCCCAAGCAGTGATTGCGCGTCTGATCGCCATCGCACCTCGGAAACATTACCCTAACGGTTTAGGAGGATCTATCTATGGAGCGACAAAGCTCACCATTCACACAAGATCTGGGAGGCGCTATGAAGGAAGGTCAGGGAACCATGTCACAGACCAGTCATAAGGGGGACCAGATGGTAGCGGCCGTCGGAGAAAGACTCGGATCGGCGGCCGATACCCTTCGAAGCACGCTTCCTCAGGAAGGTCGCTTCGGAGATGCCGTCAGAGCAGTGAGTGATCGTCTGGAAGCATCCGGGAATTATTTACAGGAACAGGGTCTAAGCGGCGCGATTGATGAAGTGGAATCGCTCATTCGTCGCTATCCGATTCAGGCGCTCCTGTTAGGCGCGGGGCTGGGGTATGTCCTGTCCCGTCTGCGAGCGAGGTAATCATTATGCCCGACACCATACGCCATTCAACTCGAACGAGCATAACCGCATTATTGGAAGGGCTTATCGCCGACGTGAAGGCCTTAGCCATTCAAGAATTCCGATTAGCCACGCATGAAGTGAAAGCAGAATTGGGAAAAGCCGGGTCCGCCGCGTCCTCGCTTGCCATCGGCATCGGCCTGGCGGCCGTCGGGAGCCTGTTACTCATCCTGATGGTGGTTCATATGATTGCCGAAGCCGGATTGCCGCTATGGGCCAGCTATGGGCTCGTGGGGCTTGTTCTTGGCGGATCGGGACTCGCACTTCTCATGAAGGCCAAGCATAAAGCCGCGGAGATCCACGTCGTTCCTATCCGAACGGTTCAAACGATGAAGGAGAATGTGTCATGGATCAAAGAAGAAGTGACGTCGGCCAGGATGTAAGGAACATCCTTGAAACTCGAAATGCGATTTCGCAAAAAATCGAGATGTTGGAACACCGTTTCCAAGAAACGGTCGAAGGAACGAAGAACACGGTAGAAGAAGTGGTCGACCGCGTCAAAGAGGCCGCCGATGACTTTGTCGATCGCACCAAACAAACATTCGATCCAACCTACCAGGTGTATCAGCACCCGTGGGCGATGGTCGGCGGCGCAATTCTTGTGGGGTACGTCTTAGGAACCCTCGAGTCCCGCATGTCCCCGGGGCGAGAAGCCTCCGGCGTATATCCCTATTATCCACCGAACGCCCCGGAGGAAGAAGGCGCGGCAGTCATGCCCACTCGATCCTCTCATCTCTCGAATCTCTGGCAAGACGTCAGCCAAGAAATTTCCGGAGAGATCGAGCACGCGAAAAGCGCGTTAATTGAAGTTGGGCGAACCTTCATACATGACTTTTTTCAGCAGGCATTACCGGCTCTAGGACAAACATTTGCCGGCGGTCGCCGTGACCATCGGTCCAGTGGGTCTTCATACGAGTCGCGTAGTAATAAAGAATCGGAGTTTAGCCGCCGCGCCTGAATGGCTAATGCACGGACGCGTTTTGAAGTGAGAAAACGGGCCACCGCCCGTTTTTTTCTGCCATGGAAGAGTTTTTCAGAACACTTGTGCATGAGGCCGCCATCCTGGCCCCCAAAATCGGGATGGGGCTTCTCATTTTTGCCCTATTCTGGCTCGCCAGCTTTCTGCTTCGTAAGTTCTTCGAACGTCTGAGCCGTCAGGCTGATCACAATACAGCTTTTATCCTCAAACTGGCCGGACGCACGGCCGGCATTGCGCTGTTGGTGTTCGGCGCGGTCACGGCATTGGGCACCATGGGAATCAATGTATCGGCATTGGTCGCCGGCCTAGGATTGACCGGCTTTGCGCTCGGATTCGCCTTGAAGGATATTCTGTCGAACCTGATGGCGGGCGTCTTGATTCTGCTCTATCGGCCCTTTCGTATAGACGACTACATCATGGTGGCCGGCAACGAAGGAATCGTGACCGAGATCGACCTCCGCTACACCACACTCGAAAAGGAAGCCCAGACATTTCTCATTCCCAATTCGGTGTTGTTCACGAACAGCATAGGGGTGGTCGAAAACAAACGACGACGGGTGTCCGAGGAGCCGGCTGCGTAGAGGCTGTGACGCCTGTAAGCTGTCACTGTGAAACACGCAACAACCGCAGCGACGCAAACGAGGTTGGCTCAGCATGTATGCGTCCTACCACTACAGAAAGGGTCAGAAGCGGGACGGACACTTTCTCTCCGCTTAGATGTCAGAGTGCCGATGGCAAGATGCACGCCGCCGCGCCGGCTGGCATGGCGTCCAGGCCTGTCGTGTTCACGCCAACGGCGCGGCGGTTAGGCGACGAACATCACTGCACCGTTTGGCCGCCGTCAAGGACCATAGCGTGCCCGATAACGAAGGCAGCCGCGTCCGAGCACAGCCACAGCACGGCTGCGGCGATCTCCTCGGGCTTGCCCATCCGCCCGATTGGCTCCTCCGAGATCACCTTCGCCCGCCCCTCGGGGGTGCCCCCGGTGAAGCGATCCATCATCGGAGTATCGATGTAGCCGGGACAGACGGCGTTGACGCGGATGTTCTGCGCGGCGTAGTCGAGGGCCGCCGATCGGGTGAGCCCGATCACGCCGTGCTTCGCAGCGGTGTACGCGGAGCTGTTCTTGATGCCAATGATTCCTGCACCTGAGGACGTGTTGACGATCGCGCCGCCTCCCTGCTTGAGAATCAGCGGGATCTCGTGCTTCATGCACAGGAACACGCCGCGGAGGTCGGTATCGATGATCCGGTTCCACTCCTCCTCCTCGTACTCCGCTATCGGAGCCGGCTTCCTCGGCTCGATGCCCGCGTTGTTGAAGGCGAAGTCGAGGCGACCGAACGCCTTGATGGTCTGATCCAGAGCACTGCTCACATCTTCCTTTCGGGTCACATCGCACGTCACGGCGAGTACTCGCCCGCCGAGTTCTTCGATTAGGCGCGCCGTTTCTTGGTTGCGCTGTTCGGAAACATCGGCGGCCACTACGCTGGCGCCCTCGCGCGCGAACGCCAGCGCCGTGGCCCGGCCAATGCCGTTCGCTGCTCCGGTGACGAACACAACCTTGCCGGTGTAAGCCCCACTCTTGTTCATTGCCATGTGTGCTCCTTAGTGTCGCGATTCAGATCTGAAGAGACACCATGTCGATGGAGAAGCGGTACTTCACATCGGACTTGATCAGTCTGTCATACGCTTCGTTGACTTTCTGAATGGGGATGACCTCGATATCGGCGGTGATGTGATGTTGGCCACAGAAGTCAAGCATCTCCTGGGTTTCGGCGATGCCCCCGATGTTGGAGCCGGAGAGAGTGCGACGGCCGAAAATGAGGGAAAAGGCCAAGACCCCAAGCGGCTTCTCGGGTGCGCCGACCACGGTGATGTTGCCGTCGATGCGGAGCAGATTGATGTAGGCATTGATGTCGTGATCGGCCGAGACGGTGTCGAGGATGAAATCGAAGCTTCCGGCATGCTTCTGCATCTCCCCGGTGTTGCGGGACACGACAACTTCATCGGCCCCGAGACGGAGCGCCTCTTCCTTTTTGTTGGGTGAATGGGTGAAGACGACGACGTGGGCTCCGAAGGCATGGGCAAACTTCACGCCCATGTGGCCTAATCCTCCGAGACCAATGATGCCAACCTTCTGCCCCTTGGTGACGCCCCAGTGGCGCATGGGCGAGTACGTCGTGATCCCGGCGCAGAGAAGCGGCGCGGCTCCGGCGGGATCGAGCGCGGAGGGCACGCGCAAGACGAACCGTTCATTGACCACGATGCTCTGGGAGTACCCACCGTAGGTCACTCCGCCGAGGTGCCTGTCAGGGGAGTTGTAGGTGAACGTGACGTTTCGGCAGAACTGCTCGAGACCTGCTTTGCACTGTGCGCAGGTCCCATCCGAATCTACCATGCAGCCCACCGCGGCGAGGTCTCCGACCTTGTACTTCG
>Ga0308175_100000732_pt1 | contig 21770 bp, 15 predicted proteins | sample PhyCR1_3_FD_203893 | JGI IMG/M metagenome (GOLD analysis project Ga0308175, IMG submission 203893) | Soil microbial communities from UC Gill Tract Community Farm, Albany, California, United States - DLSLS.C.R1 | ecosystem: Environmental > Terrestrial > Soil > Agricultural land | place: USA...
GGTGTGGCGGGCGGCGCTGACGATGATCGCGGCGCGGGGGCCGGCGCTGCACGCGATGCTGGCGGCGGGGAGGTATGGGGGGGTCGAGGAGGGGCTGGCGGTCGTGCGCTACGAGGCGCGGCACGACACGTTCGTGAAGATGCTGGAGCGGAACGGGAAAAAGGAGGTCATCCGGGACGTCTTCTCGAAGGTGCTGGGGAGGGAGGTGGGGGTGAGGTTTGAAGTGGATCCGGCGGGGGCGGCGCCGGCGGAGAAGGCGGGGGTTGCGCCCCCGCCCGCCAAGCCGCAAGTGGCGGCGGCGGCTGCGGCGGCCCCGGCGGCGCCGGTGCGGCTGACGAGCGAGCAGCTTGAAGAGTTGCGCAAGGATCCGCTGATCCGGGCGATCGAGGAGCTGGGGGCGACGATCGTGAAAGTGGAATAATCCAATCCGTTTTGCCCGGACCAAATCTCAATCGGCGCGGGGTATAATCGGGCATGCTCGACTCGCTTAAAAATCTCGGAAACCTCGGCGACCTGATGCGCAAGGCCCAGGAGATGCAGGGGCAGGTGCAGAAGATGCAGGAGGAGCTGGGGAAAAAGACGGTGACGGCCGACGCCGGCGGGGGGATGGTGCAGGCGACGGTGAACGGGCGGCTGGAGCTGGTGAAGCTGAAGATCGACAAGGGGAAGATCGACGTGAACGATACGGAGATGCTGGAGGACGTGGTGGTCGCTGCGGTGCACGCGGCGCAGGGGCGGGCGGCGGAGATGGCCAAGGAGGAGATGCAGAAGGCGGCGGGGCAGATGGGGTTGCCGCCGGGGATGCTGGGGTAGGGGGCGCACGTGGTCACCGGAGGTGACCACGCCGCGCAGGTTTCGGTGGGCTATGTGTTGAGGTGGAAGTGGGAATCGGTTGTGGGGCTGACCTTCGCGCCTCCTATCCTTGCGGTTTTGGGGAGGGTGGCGGCGAGGATGCGGGTGGGGGGGTCGATGGCGCCGTTGATGGTGACGGATTTGATGGTCGAGCCGGGGAGGAGTGTGTCGTCGGCGTCGAGATAGGTGCCGTTGACGGGGTCGAGGCCGGCGGCGATGAGGGAGTTGGTGGCGGGACCGTTGACCTTGACGGACTTGAGGACGGCGACGCCGGGGGTGTCGTCGCCGCCGCCGAGCGAGAGGTCGGCGCCGAGGCTGGTGCCGGCGAGGATGCGGGCGGAGGAGAGGGCACCGGAGACTTGAACGCTGGACAGGCCGACGGCGGCGATGGTGCCGCCGGTGACGCTGCCGATCTGGACGGTGGAAAGGAAGGGGGCGGTGAGCGTGCCGGTGAGATTGGTGGTCCTGGCCTGGACGGACTTGAGGGCGCCGCCGCCGGCCTTGATATCCTTGATCGTCCCGATCCCGCGGCTGGTGAGGGCGAGCGTGCTGTTGCCGGCGTTGTTGACGGTGACCGAGAGGCTGTTGTCGTCGTTGCGGAAGACGGTGCCGGTGCCGGCGCCTTTGAGGGAAAAGGTGATGGGGACGCCGCCGGGGTCGGTGGCGGTGAACTTCTGGTTCTTTTTGCCGTTGACGAGGCCGAACTGGCCGAGCGGGTTGGAGGAGGCGGGCGGCGGGTTGGGGGCGGAGCCGGGGACGGCCAGGCGGCGGAGGGTGGAGGAGGGGCCGGCGGCGCCGGCGCTGGTGAGCGTGGCGACGAGGACGCGCCCATCGGGGGCGAGTGTGGCGTCGGTCTGGACGAGGTAGGTGGGCTGGAGGACGGCGCGGGTGCGGTCCAGCGGGACGGCGACGGAGGAGGCGCCGGTGCCGGCGAAGTTGGGGTCGGGGGTACCATCGGGGAGGTAGGCGACGACGGCGGCGGCGGGGTTGCTGCCGGTGCCGGTGGTGCCGACGACGATGATGTCCCCCATTGTGCCGGCCGTCGCGGGTTCGATGAGGACGGCGTCGGCGTCGTCGAAAGAGCCGAAGTCGGCGACGGCGATGCCGGTGGTGGCGAAGGTCGTATCGAGGGAGCCGCCCTGGTTGAGTCGCGCGGTGGCGAAGTCGCCGCCGGGCGTGCGGGCGGCGACGATGGGCTTGCCGTCGGATTGAACGGTGAGGCCCGTGGTCTGGTTGTCGGCGACGAGTTGCGCGAGGCGCAGCGTTCCGGTGCCGTTGAAGGTCGGATCGGGTGAGCCGTCGGCGTTGTAGCGGGCGAGGGCGGCGGCGCCGCCGCTGGAACCGGCGGCGAAAACGTGGCCGTCGGGTGTGGCGGCGAGGGCGCCGATGACGTCGGCGGGGGAGCCGAGGTCGTTCACTTCGGTGCCGGTGCCGTGGAAGGAGGTGTCGAGCGAGCCGTTGGTGTTGTAGCGGGCGAGTGCGAAGTCGCCGCCGCTCGTGCCGGCGAGGAGGATCTTGCCGTCGGCCTGGACGAGGACGGCGTAGGCGGCGTCGTCGCCGGGGCCGAAGTCGGTGGTGGTTTGGCCGGTGGAGTTGAAGGTGGTATCGGGGGAGCCGTTGGTGTTGTAGCGGGCGAGGAAGAAGTCGAAGCTGCCGGGGGCGCCGGTCTGGCCGGCGACGACGATCCTGCCGTCGGACTGGACGGCGACGGCGCGGGCGACGGTGTTGGTGGTGGAGGTTGCGCTGATGACGAGGAGGCCGTTGGTGCCGAAGGTCAGGTCCACGGAGCCGTCGGGGTTGAAGCGCTGGAGGAAGGACTGTGCGGAGTTGCCGGTGGGGTCGCCGCTGTGGCCGGCGACGACGGCGCGGCCGTCGGGCTGTGCGGCGACTTGCTCGACGCCGAAATCGACGGGGACGGCGCCGCCGCTGCCGAAATTGGGGTCCACTTCGGCGGGCGTGGTCTGGCCGCTGGCGGGCAGGACGGTGATGGTGCCGAGTGTGGCGGGGCTCGCGAAGTTGCCGGAGGTGTCGCTGACGCGGCCGGCCTGGAGCGTGACGGTGAGAGGGTTGTCGGCGGGGTTGAAGCCGCCGGGCGGGGCGAGGATGCGGTACTCGGCCAAAACGGTGTGGGTGGTGGTGGTCAGGACGCCTTCGAAGAGGTCGGTGAAGGTGACGCCGCCTTCGGAGCGGACGAGCAGGTCGGTGTCGTCGAGCGTGAGAGGGTCGGGGGCGACGTTGTCGGCGTAGGTGAGGACGAAATCGTAGAAGGGCTGGTCGGCGAAGGGGCCGGCCGGGGCGGAAAGGGAGGCCGTGGGCGGCGTGGTGTCGGCGGGGTTGGTGGCGACGAACACGTCGAAGGAGGAGTTGGCGTCGGCGGGGGCAAGGTCGGTGGCGTTACTGAAGAAGGAGACGAGCCGGCCGTCGGCGGTGGTGGAGGAGGCGAAGGCGGGCTGGTTGCTGCCGCCGGTGCCGGAGGTGTTGAGGCTGAGCAGGGCGGTGGTGCCGGTGGCGAGGTCGCGTGAGTAGACCTGCTGGATTGCGGAGTTGGCGCCGACGACCAGGTCCGTGGCTTGGCTGTCGAAGACGACGAAGCGCCAGTCGGAGGAGAGGTGCGGTTCACTGCTTTGCTCGTTGCCGCCGCGGGTGCCGGCGCGGTTGACGCTGATCAAAGTTGTCGTTCCGGTCTGCGTGTCGCGGAGGAGGACGTCGCCGACGTCTGCGGCGGGCTTCTCGGGCGTGAGGTTGGAGGCGGAGGTGGTGAAGGCGACGAAGCGGCCGTCGCCGCTGACGGTGGGTTGTCCGGAGGGGTGGTTGCCGCCGCCGGTATTGGTCGTGTCGGCGCTGACGAGGCGGGTGGCGCCGGCCTGGAGGTCGCGCTCGAAGACGTCGGTGGCGAGCGGGGTGTAGTTGGGCACGAGGTTGGTGGCGGTGCTGGTGAAGGCGACGAACAGGCCGTCGGCGCTGAGGGCCGGTTCGATGCTGCCGCCGTTGGCCGCCGTGCCGGCGGCGCCGGCGCTGACCAGCGTGGTGGTGGCGGCCTGGACGTTGCGGACGAAGACGTCGGAGTTCTGGTTGGTGTCGTTTGGGACGAGGTTGTCGGCGTCGCTGGAGAAGGCGACCAGGTGGCCGTCGGCGCTGATGGAGGGGTCGCGGGATTCGGCGTTGCCGAAGCCTTCGTTGAACTGGTCGGCGCTCAGGAGCGTGGTGGTGCCCGTCTGGGTGTCGCGGAGGAAGACGTTGGTGCCGACCGGCTGGCCGAAGGACGTGGCGGTGAGGTCGGAGGCGGCGCTTTCGAAGGCGACGAAGTGGCCGTCGGCGCTGACGGCGGGGTGGTCCGAGGGGGCGTTTCCCCCGCCGGTGCCGGCGGCGTTGATGCTGATCAGTGCGACGGCGCCGGTCTGGAGGTCCTTGAGGTAAACGTCGCTGGCGCCGCTGACGGCCGGGCCGGGGACGACGTTGGTGGCCGGACTGGTGAAGGCCAGGAACCGGCCGTCGGCGCTGAGGGCGCTGTCCTGGGAGTTGGCGTTCAACTGGGTGCCGGACGCGGTGGTGCTGGCGAGCGTGACCGAGAGCAGCACGCGGTTTTCGAGGGGTTCAATCGCGCAGGCGGCGGGCGCGCTTCCGCGTGAGGATCCGAGAGGCCTTTGCATCGTTCTTCCTCCTGCCCCGATCTCCCTGAACCGGCCTTGAACCGGCCCAACCGGCGGGCAGACCCTACCCGCAACACCCGAGCGGGCACAACAGGAATGTGAGAAACTTCTTCAAGGATGGCCGATGCGGGGGTCGTGCGTTCCGCCAAACACCGGGACAACAGCGTGTTCAACGCCCCGGCGCCCGGGGGCCGGCCGGCGATCCTCGTGGACAACGACCGACCTGGAAAAGCACAACCGGCACATCACGGTGAACGGGCTGTGGTGATTCGGCGGGAACCTCGTCACGGCCAAGACCAGCACCAACAAAAGCGCGCTCACCGTGAACGGGTGCTTCATTTCGGGCGGGATGGCCGGCATCGACCTCAACTTCGACAGCGACCTGGCGTTCACCTGGGAGGCGCGGGCGTCGATCGCGTTCTTCAACACCAGCCCCAGGCCTGCGGCCATCAAGCAAGATCTTCGGCTGGAAGCCGTGAACCGGCGGCGAGCGATCGCAACGGGGGCGGAACTGGCGTTGGCGGGCGGCGGGCGTTGATCTAAGATGGTGTACTCCGGGGAGAAGCAAACGCGCCGCTTCGTTCGTGAAGCGACGGGTCCTTGGGCGTTTGCTGAAGAGAACCCCCGCGCATGGGCGTCAAGCTGATCACCGTCGAGGCGAAGTCGCTTTTTCACACGGACGTGACGCGGGTGGGGCTGTTCCCGCCGGTGCCGCCGGAGGTCGCGCGGGGGGGGGCGGGGCAATGGATCGAATTGCGCAGGCCCGACGGCAGCAAACTCGTGACGAGCATCGAACGGTTTGACACGTGCTATGCGCGGGCCCAGTGCATCGTGCTGCCGAGCGGCGTCACGTACGACGACGTGCCGGTGGGGACCGAGGTGTGGCTGGTAGATGCGCCGCTCGACGGCGGTGCGAAGCAGAAAAACCAGTGACGGGCAGGCGGGGCATCGGGGGACTCCTGACGCAAGATTAGGAAAATTTTTGTAGCGTCGGCGGCTTCGTCGCATATTCTTGACGCCCTCGTCACGGGGCTATGGAAGGAGCGCGCCATGGGTCGGACGTTAATCTGCGCGTGGTCGTTCGTTTTCGTGGTTTGGGCTGGCGCGGCGCGGGCGCAGGTCGTACTGAAGCAGACCGTGCTGGGACCGATGCCGACGGACATGCGTGCGCTGTCGATCGCGCCGGACGCCGGGCGGGTCGCGCTGGCCGCGGACGCCGGCAGCCGCCAGCAGGTGTTCATCGACGGGGTTCCGGGGGAGCAGTACAGCGCGCTCACGCCGGCGGCGAGTTTCGGACACGGGGACGTGCCGCGCTTGTTGCTGATCAGTCCGGACGGGCAGGTCGTCGCGTACGGCGCCATGAAAACCCCCGGCCAGGCGGTGATGGTGGTCAACAACCACGACGGTCCGGTGTTCGATCGCATCGGGGGCTCGGCGTTCAGCCCCGTGGGGCACCGGTTCGTGTACACGGCGCACCGGGGAGGGCAGAGCTTCGTCGTGCTGGACGGGCAGGTCAGCCCCGGCTACGGTCGCCTGCCGGAGAACGAGATCTGGTTCAGCGACGACGGCCGGCACCTGGGGTACGCCGCCGTAGGCGGCGACGGGAAAATGCACGCGGTCCTGGACGGCATAGAGGGTCCGGGGTTCCAATCGGTCTCGAACCTACACCTCAGCCACAGCGGGCACGTGGCGTACGTGGCCCACACGTCGCCGAGCGACAACTTGGACGACCACATGGTGGTGGACGGCCAGGTGGGGCCGAAGTACGCCCAATTCCAGAAGTTCGTATTCAGCGCCGACGGGAACCACTGGGGGTACATCGCCAAATCGAACGAGCGGCAGGACCGGGGATACTACCCGACGGTGGCGGTGATCGACGGCCAGGTCAGCCCCAGTTACCTCGAAGTCGGTTACCTGATGGCGAGCCCCGACGGGAAGCGCTGGGCATACAGCGCCGCGGCGGTGAACGGGCGGACGATGAGCCGCTACGCGATGGTGGACGGGAACAAGAGCCTGGACTACGCCAACGTCGACACGTTCCGCTTCAGCGAAGACGGGCGGCACTTCGTGTACGTCGCCACGCAGAACACGGCCAACGGGAAAAAGGACATCGCCGTGCTGGACGGGCAGGAGCAGCAGCCGTGCCAGGAGATCGACCGCTCGACGTTGCAGTTCAGCCCGGACGGGCAGCACCTCGCTTACACGTACCGCGAGGGAAGCTTCGGGTACGCCGTGATCGACGGAAAAAGGGGCCCGCCGTACCAGGCGATCGACCCCCGCAGCCTCCAGTGGAACCCGTCGCTCGGCCAGTTCGTCTATAAGACGCGGGGGAGCACGGGCGCGTGGTTCGTCGGGATCGGGACGCAGGCCGCGGCCCCGGCAGGTCCCAGCGGCGTACAGGGCGGCCCGGTTGACATGGTGTTGACACCCGACGGCAAGCACACGGCCGCCGTGGTCGGCAAGGGCGGCGGCGAGGCGGGTGAGGCGGGCGTGCAGGTGCTGCTGGACGGCAAGCCGATCGGCGACGTTTACTCGCGCGTGGAACAGCTCCAGGTCAGCCCCGACGGGCAGCACGTGGCGTTCCTGGCGACACCGACGCGGGACTCGGGCAAGAAGGGGACGTTCGCGGTGCACGACGGGCGCGAGGGCCCGCCGTATTTCAGGATCGACAAGGTGCTGCTGAGCCCCGACGGGCGGCACGTCGCGTACAACGCGATCGAGGCCGGGACCAAGTTCTACGCCGTGGTCGATTCGCTCCAGGGGCCGGCGTACGAGCAGATGCCGCTGGGGCTCACGTCAAAGTACGAAGCTTTCCAGTTCCGGCCGGACGGGTCGCTGGTGTTCCTCGCTGTGACCGGCGGGAAGCTGAACCGAATGGTGTACCCGGCCGAATCGCTCGCGGCGATCCCCAAGGCGCCGGGCGCGGCGGCGGTGGCATCGGCCCCGGGTTTTGCGCAAATCTACGCGTTCGGAAAGGTGGAGAAGGACGGGAACAAGCCGGCCGTGCTGGCGGCGGCGCCGGACGGGACCCTCTTGGGCGCCACGAGCGGCGGCGGCAAGTACCAGCGCGGCATCCTGTTCCGGATCAAACCCGACGGGAGCGATTACGCGATCCTGCATTCTTTCACCGGCGGGCGGAGCGACGGGCAGTACCCCACGTCGCTGTTCGTCGGCGCCGACGGCGCGGTGTACGGGTCGTACATGATGGACGGGCCCGGCCAGGGTGGGATCTTCCGCTGCTCGGCCGACGGCAAGGACTACAAGATCGTGCACGGGTTTAGCGGTAACGACGGCGCCAGCCCCATCGCCCAGGTGATGGATTCGGACGGCACGCTGTACGGGATCGTCAGGAGCCCCAACGCGATCTTCCGGATGAAGCCCGACGGCAGCAATCCGACGCTGATCTACACCGCCAAGCCGGCGTACCGCGGCCCGCCGCCGATCGAGGTCGGCCCTTTCTGCGACGGCGGGGACGGATTCCTGTACGGCTGCAACAACAACGCCGTCTACAAGATTAAGAAGGACGGGACGGGTTGCGCGGACGTACGCAAGTTCGAGGGACAGCCGGTGGACATCAATTTCGCCGACCGCGCGCCCATCGCCGGTGGGGACGGCATGCTGTACGGCTACTCCTCCGCCGGCGGGGCGGGCAACGGCGGGGTCGTGTTCAAGCTGGCCAAGGACGGCAGCGGGTACGCGCTGATCGTGAACCCGGAAAAGGAGCAACTCCGGCCGCACGCGATCGCCGAGGGGCCGGACGGGAAGCTCTACCTTTTCGTGGACAAGGGCGTGGCGAGCGTGAACAAGGACGGGAGCGATTACAAGGTCGTCCAGGCGATGGACGGCGGGTCATTCGCGCCGGTGGCCGTTTCCCACGGCGGGGCGATCTACGGCCTGCTGGCGCAGGGCGGCAAGGGCGCGGGAGCGATCGTCCGCTGGGGCTTCGGCGGCGGCGGGAGCGCCGCGCCGGCGGGGCCGAGCGTGGTGATCCAGAACGTGCCGCCGACGCCGATGGGGATGCCGGGTGACGCGGTGCCGGCGTCGGGGCATTGAGGTCCGGCGAGCGGCGGTTTGGCGTTTTTGCAACAAACAATTCGCGGGGCTTGGGGTTGACGGTGCGCGCGTCCCGTTCGCAAGATGTTCGGCATGGAGGAAGACGACTTCTCCTTCCGCGACGCCTTGCCGAACGGGCCGATGCACCGGCGCGGGGCGGGGCTGAACCCCGGCAACCGCTTCGAGACTTTTCGCCTGCACGTGCTCGGGGAGGAGATCGATCGGCAGTGGGTCGAGCGGGCCAGCGGCGAGGGGCCGCCGGACCGCGTCGAGCGGCAGGTGTTTTTTGATCGGACCAAGCGGATCATCAACCAGGTGGCCAAGACGTCGGACGTGCCGTTCGACTGGACGGTGAACCCGTACCGCGGCTGCGAGCACGGGTGCATCTATTGCTTTGCCCGTCCTTACCACGAATTTCTGGGGTTCAGCTGCGGGCTGGATTTCGAGACCAAGCTGATGGCCAAGCCGGACGCGCCGGAGTTGCTGCGGCGGGAGCTGGGCTCGCCCAACTGGCGGCCGGAGCCGATCGTGATGTCGGCGATCACGGACATTTACCAGCCGATCGAGCACCAGATGCGGATCGCCCGTGGTTGTCTGGAGGTGATGGCCGAGTGCGGGCAGCCTGTGTCGACGATGACCAAGAGCGCGCTGGTGCTGCGCGACACGGACCTGTGGGCGCGGATGGCGGAGATGAACACGGGGCGGGTGACGGTCACGCTGGTGACGCTGGATACTGATCTGGCGCAGAAGCTGGAGCCGCGGGCGTCGTCGCCGGCGGGGCGGTTGCGGGCGATCCGGGAATTAACGAAAGCGGGCGTGACGGTGACGGTGAACGTGGCGCCGATCATTCCGGGGCTGACGGACACGGAGCTGCCGAAGATTCTGGAGGCGGTGGCGGAGGCGGGGGCGCGGCGGGCGGCGTGGGTGCTGCTGCGCCTGCCGTACCAGTTGAAGGACCTGTTCCTGGACTGGCTCCAGCGCTGCGTGCACCCCGAGCGGGCGAAGAAGGTGGAATCGCTGCTGCGGCAGGCGCGGGGGGGGAAGTTGTACGAGTCGAGGTACGCCAGCCGGCGCAAGGGGCGGGGGCCGATCGTGGAGCAGATTGCAAAGACGTTCGACGTGTTCACGCGGCGGTACGGGTTGAACCGTGACATTCGGCCGCTCTCGACGGCGCATTTCCGGCGGCCGGACGCGGGCGGGCAGATGCGGTTGTTTTGACCGCGGCGCGAAACGTTTGCCGGTGCCGTCGGTACTATCCATCACAGCAGTCCCGCGACCCCAACCAAGCCTCCCCATGCAGAAATCGATCCACAGATTCGCCCCCGCCGTTCTCGTGATTGCCTTCTATGCCGGTGCCCAGGAGTGGCGCGTCCCGGCGGTCTCGCTGCCCGCGTCGGCGACGCACCCGCTGGTCGCGTGTACGGCCGAGGAGCTGGGGCGGCTGCGCGCGGCGTACGCCGGGCGCGGGGCGGCGCATGACGTGGTGGCTGGCGCGGTCGAGGCGGGCGACGAGGCGTTGACCCGGGAGATTACATTCCCGCCGCGCGGGGGGCAGCACAACCAGTGGTACCAGTGCGAGAAGTGCCAGCTCGGCCTGCGGACGATCGACGCGACGCACCACCAGTGTCCCAGGTGCAAGACGGTTTACAGCGGCGAGCCGTACGACGACGTGGTGTTCAGCCACGTCCACGGCCGCAACCTGCGGGCGGCGCAGGACGCGGCGTGGGCGTACGCGATTACCGGGAAGCGGCCGTACGCGGAGTTTGCGGCCAAGGTCCTGCTCGGGTACGCCCAGCGTTACCGGCAATACCCGTTCCACGACTCGCGGCTGCGGGTTGGTGACAAGGCGAGCAAGTCCGGCGGCCGGCTGTACGAGCAGACGCTCACGGAGGCCAGCGCGTTCGTCGGCTCGATCGCCCCGGCGTACGACTTGATCCAGGCTTCGGGCGTGCTCTCGCCGGAGGACGACCGGGCGGTTCGCGAAGGGCTGATCCTGCCGATGCTGCGGACGATCGACGGCTACAAGGCCGGCAAAAGCAACTGGCAGACGTGGCACAACGCCGCGATGCTGTGGGGCGGGGCGCTGCTAGGCGACGCGGCGTGGGTCACCAAGGCGCTGGCGGACCCGAACAACGGCTTCGCGTTCCAGATGGCAAACGGCGTCACGTCCGACGGCATGTGGTACGAGAACAGTTGGGGGTACCACTTTTACACGCTCAGCGCGATGGTGGACATCGCCGAGGGGGCACGGCGGCTGGGGATCGACGTCTGGAGCCACCCGTCGCTGAAGAAGATGTTCCTGATCGCGCCGCGCTACGCGATGGCCGACGGGTCGCTGCCGCGGTTCGGGGATGACGTGCGGACGTACGCCAATCGCTCGCCCAGCCTCGTCGAAGCCGCGTACAACGCGTACCACGACCCGCAGCTTGCGGCTGAGCTGGCGTCGGGTGTGACGTGGGAATCGGTCCTGCTCGGCCGGCCGCCGGTGGCCAAGGCGGAGCGGCCCAAGCCTCGGGGCAGCGACGTTTTTCCCGGCGCCGGCCATGCGATTCTCCGTACGCAGGGGAACGCCGGGCTGACGGCGGCGTTGACGTTCGGCCCGTACGGCGGGGGGCACGGACATTACGACAAGCTCTCGTTCGTGCTGTTCGGGTATGGCAAGGAGATCGGGGTGGACCCGGGGCGGGCGTCGAGCCAGGCGTACCGGCTGCCGATCCACAAGGACTGGTACAAGGCGACGCTGGGGCACAACGCGGTGCTGGTGGACGGGGCGTCGCAGGCGCCGGCGACGGGGAAGCTGGAGGTGTTCGCGGCGAACGAATCGTACGCCGCGGTCGTCGCCAGTTGCGACGCGGCGTATCCCGGCACGTCGTACCGGCGGGTGCTGTGCCTGACGCCGACGTACGCGATCGTCGTGGACGAGCTGTCCAGCGAGAAGGAGCACCGATTCGACTGGTTGTTCCACGACCGGTCGGCGTCGGTGAAGGCGATGCCGGCCGGCAAGGGGGCCGACGCCGAAGCCCTGCCGTTCCCCGGCCGGTCCTACATGCGCAATCTCGCCTCGACGAGCACCGACGGGCCGATCCGGGTTGATTTCAACGCATCGGCGATGACGACCCGGCTCGCGATGGCCGCCGCGCCGCAGACTGAAGTTTCGACGGCCGACGGGCCCGCGTCGTCGGTGCTGGATCGCGTTCCGATGGCGGTCGTTACGCGCAAGGGGAAAACCGCGTTGTTCGCCGCCACGATCGAGCCCGCCGCGACCGGCCATCAGCCCGCGATCACGGCGGTCTCCGCCGGGCAGACGGGTGACGGAATCAACGTGCAGATCGAGAACGGCTCGGAACCCGAGACCCTCACGTTGTCGCGGGAGTTGAAGCTGACGCTCACCCGCGGCCAGACCCTACTGCTCTCGGGCGAGCCTCACTGAACGGTTTGCGTCACGCCGAGCTTGGCGAGCACCTCCGGCGGGGGGCCGTCGAAGCGGGGCAATTGGACGTTGCCGACGTAGCCGATGGCCTTCCAGCCCTGGGGCGTTGCGTAATACGCCGCCGCGGCGAGGGAGCGGAAGCGGCTGAAGAAGTGGGCGGACTTTTTTAATTCAGCTTTGGCCGTCGCGGCGTAGCAGACGTCATCGCAGATGGCGCGTTTGTGATCGTCGCTCACATCGGCGAAGGACTTGCCGAAGCGCTGGCTCGATTCGGCGTCGATCCAGGCGAGGCCTTCGAGGATGACCGGCCGGTCGGCCTGCTGGTCCGGGTAGGGGGCGGAGACCCACTCGTCGAGCATCTCGATCACGCCGACGTCACTGGCGGCGGGGCCGTACTTGTCCTCCGGAAGGATCGTATCGGCCAGCGCGGTGGCGGCTTTCTTCTGGGCGTCGTTCAACGTCAGCGGCCAGAACGCGCCGGGCTCGTAAACTTTGCGCAGTTGCGGGTCGACGCCGTACCCGTGCGGCACGGGCACCGGCACCTGCTCTTTGAGGGCCTTCTCCTGCGGCGTCGTCGTGCGTCCGACCTCCTGGGCAAACGCGCCGCCCGGCGCCGCCGACGCCGCGACGGCCGCCATCACCCACTGCATCGCCTGCCGCCGCGTCACGCGGCCGCCATCTTCGGTCGTCACCGGCAATTGAACGGGGTCGTTCGTGCTCACAGGTTCCCTTTCTTCGCCTCTTCCACCAGGTGGTCGCACGCCCGCCAGGCCAGGGCCATGATCGTCAGGGTCGGGTTCTTGTCGGCGTTGGACGCGAAGGGCGCGCCGTCGCACAGGATCAGGTTTTTCACGTCCCACGCCTGCTGCCAGCCGTTGCAGACGGACTTGGTCGGGTCCTCGCCGATGATCGTGCCGCCGACCTCGTGGATGATGCTGCCGGGCTTTTCGATCACCTCACCGGGCGGGCGCTCGCGCGGCGGCCTGGGCAGGTGCGGGGTGCCGCCCATGGCCTCGATCAATTCGGCGAAGGTCTGCTGTGCGTGGCGGGCCTGGTTGATCTCATGGTCGCTCCACTTCCAGTGGAAGCGCAGGACGGGGATGCCCCACTTGTCTTTGACCGCCGGGTCGAGGTCGCAGTAGCAGTGTTCGTTGGGGATCATCTCGCCGCGGGCGGCGTAGCCGACGAACGAGCCGTAGTAGCGGCGGGCGTCTTCCTTGAACTTCGTCCCGTAGGATCCCTTGCCCATGTCGTCCGGGACCGGGTTGTCGCCGCCGGGCATGTCGCGCGAGCCGCCCATCTCGACGTGGTAGCCGCGGGCGAAGTCGAGCTTGCCGGCCTTCTGCTGCTGGTAAAGCCACCAGGGGGCGTAAAAGTGCCCGCCGCCGGCGCCGTCCTCGTTGTGCGGGGGGAGATTTTCCAGCGCGGGGACGTGGCCGCCGAGGCGGGCGCCGACGGTGTCCATGATGTACTTGCCGACCAAACCCGATGAATTGGCCAGCCCGTTGGGGAAGGAATTGCTTTTCGAATTGAGCAGAATGCGGACGGTCTCGCAGGCGCCGGCGGCGAGGATGACCGCCTTGCCCTTGACGCGCGCCTCGTTGCCGCTGGTCTTGTCGATGAACAGGACGCCGGTGGCCTTGCCGTCCTTGCCGACGATCACCTCGCGGGCGTGGGCATTGGGGATGATGTCCAGGTTGCCCGTGGCCATCGCCGGCGGGAGGTGGACGGTGGTGGACTGGTAGTTGGCCTTGATGTCGCATCCCCGTCCGCACGGCGTCGCCCAGAAGCAGGCGAGGCGGCTCTTCATCGACTGGCCGACGATTTTCTGGGCCCACGCGTTTCCCGGGTGCAGCTTGGCCGGGATGTTCTGCCAGTCCTGGGTCCTGGTGAGCACGGCGCGGTGAATCGGGATCACCGGGACGCCGATCTTCCTGCCGGCCTTCTGGCTCAACAGCTCCGCCGCGCGGCCCTTGGGCGGCGGAAGGAGCACGTCCGGCGGCGAATTCGGCGTGTTCTCCAGCCCCTCGTTCGACCCGTACACGCCGATCAGCATCTCCACCTTCGTGTAGTACGGCTCGACGTCGTCGTAGGTGATCGGCCAGTCGAACCCCAGCCCGTCGCGCGAGCGGGGCTTGAAATCGTACGGGCCGTTGCGCAGGGAGATGCGGCCCCAGTGGTTGGTGCGCCCGCCGAGCATGCGCGGCCGCCACCAGGTGAACTGCTCGTGCGGCTGCGTGTGGGCGCTGGTGTACGGCTCGCCGGGCACCTCCCAGCCGCCGCCGACCGTCGCGTCGTAAAACCCGAACGGCTTGTCCGGCGTCCGCTCGCCCATGAGCGGCGCCTGGTGGGGCGGGTTGAACATCGGCGTCTCGCGCAGCGGGTCGTAGCTGCGGCCGGCCTCGAGCATGACGCACTTGAGCCCCGCCAGCGTCAGCGTGTACGCCGCCTGCCCGCCCGCCGCCCCCGAGCCGACGATCACGACGTCATACTCGGCCTTCGCTTTGGCGGCGGGAATCGTGGGCATGGCGGCGATTATGAACGGCGCCGCACGGCCGTGCAACGCGGGACCGGAGGGACCGGCCGAGCTTTTCCGGCGCTAGCAGCCTCGGCGGTTGGCGCTACAATTCCGCTGATGCCAACCGACCGCGGGGTGATGTTTCAGTACTTCGAGTGGAACTGTAAGGCCGAGGGGAGCCTCTGGCGCGAGCTGGCCGGGCGCGCCCGCGAGCTGAAGAACCTCGGCACGACCGCCGTCTGGATGCCGCCGGCCTGCAAGGCGATGGGGGGCGCGGCCGACACCGGCTACGCGCCCTACGACCTGTACGACCTGGGCGAGTTCGACCAGAAGGGGTCGGTCCGAACGAAGTACGGCACGCGCGACGAATACCTGGCCGCCGTCAAAGCGGTCCAGGACGCGGGCATGCACGCCTACGCCGACGCGGTGCTCAACCACAAGATGGGCGGCGACGAGACCGAGGAGGTCGAGATCGAAGAGGTCTGCTGCGACGACCGCAACCGCTGCCAGAGCCCGCCGTACAAGATCAAGGCGTGGTCCCATTACAAGTTCCCCGGCCGCGGCGGGAAGTATTCGCCGTTCAAGTGGCACTGGCCGCACTTCACCGCCTTCGGCGCCAACGCCGACGCCCCGGACGAGAAGGGAAAAATCTACCGCGTCAAGGGCAAGACCTTCTCCGGCGAAGTCTGCTTCGAGTTCGGGAATTTCGACTACCTGATGGGCGCGGACGTCGACCACTACCACCCGGATGTTCGAGAGGAGCTGCTGCGCTGGGGCCGCTGGTTCGTCGAAACGACCGGCGTCAACGGCTTCCGCCTCGACGCGGTCAAGCACATCCCCGCCAGCTTCTACAAGGAATGGCTGGCGCGGCTGCGCAGCGAGATGGCCGGACGCGAGGTCTTCGCCGTCGGCGAGTACTGGAGCGGCAGCCTCGACGAGCTCCAGGCGTACCTCGCCGCCACAGATGGCGCGATGCGCCTGTTCGACGCGCCGCTGCATTTCAAATTCCACCGGGCGTCGCAGGACGGCCGCAACTTCGACCTGACCAAAATCTTCAACGGCACGCTCGTACAGGCCAACCCGCTCATGGCTGTCACCTTCGTGGACAACCACGACAGCCAGCCCGGCCAGTCGCTCCAGTCGTGGGTGGACGACTGGTTCAAGCCTTTGGCGTACGCGCTGATCCTCCTGCGCAACGACGGCTACCCCTGCCTGTTCTACGGCGACTACTTCGGCAATCCCGGCGACGGGCAGGGCCGCAACAAGCTCACCAGCCACCGCAAGCTCATCGACGACTTCCTGCAGGCGCGCTCGAAGCACATGTTGGGGCGCCAGGTGGACTACTTCGACCACCCCGCCTGCGTCGGCTGGCTCTGGACCGGCGACGAGCAGCACGCCGACCCGATGGCGGTCCTCATCAGCACCGGCGACGCCGGCGCCAAGCGGATGCAGACCGGCCAGCCGGGCCGTACCTTCCGCGACCTGACCGGCCACTGGCCGGAGCCGGTGACGAGCGGCGGGGACGGGGCGGCGGAGTTCCGCTGCCCCGCGGGGGGCGTGAGCGTGTGGTGCGCGTGCTGAGCTAAGACGCGCCCGCCCCTCGCCTTGCACGCCGGGGGCGGCCGGCGGGTTTGCGCGGCGGTGGTCCTCGACCGCCACTGGACACGGCGTATAATCCCACGCCGCCGTGCGTTAGCGCAAAGGGCGTGCCGCGCGTGCCGCCCCAGGATCAGCAGCAGCCAGGCTCTTGCGGAGTTCCCATGCCCACTTATGCGTACGAGGCGATGAATTCCTCCGGGCAGGAGGTCAAGGACGAGGTCGATGCCGATTCGCAGGAAGAGGCGATCGCCAAAATTCGCGCCAAGAACTTTTTCCCCACCAAGGTGCGGGAGAAGGCCGCCAAGAAGGCCGTCCGCAAGAAAAAGGAGGTCATCGAGACCGGCCCGAAGCGCAAGATGCCGCTGAGCATCGGCGGCGTGCCGCGTAAGCAGCTGGTGGCGTTCACGCGCCAGCTCTCGACCCTCCAGGACGCCGGGTTGCCGATCCTGCGCAGCCTCCAGATCCTCGAGCAACAGCAGAAGCCGGGGTTGCTCAAGGCGATCATCGGCGGGGTGGCCGAGGAGGTGGAATCCGGCGGCACGCTCTCCGACGCCATGAGCAAGTACCCCAAGGCCTTCGACAAGCTGTACGTGAACATGATCAACGCCGGCGAGGCCGGCGGCGTGCTCGACCTGATCCTCGCCCGCCTGGCCGACTTCATGGAGAAGGCCGCCAAGCTGAAGAAGAAGGTCATCGGCGCCATGATCTACCCGGCGGTGGTCATCAGCATCGCCGTCGGCATCGTGTCGATGATCATGATCTTCGTCATCCCCAAGTTCGAGGACATCTTCAAGGACTTCGGCGCCAAGCTCCCCGGCGTGACCGTGCTGCTGCTGAACATCAGCCGCTGGTTCGCGCAGCAGTACGGGTGGGCGTACGTGATCTGCACGCCGGTCGTACTGACGCTGCTGATCAAGCTCATTCGCCTCAGCGAAGGCGGGCGCTACGCGGTGGACGCGGTGAAGCTGAAGATCCCGATCCTGGGCAGCATCCTGGCCAAGACGGCCATCGCCCGCTTCACCCGCACGCTGGGCACGCTGATTTCCGCCGGCGTGCCGATCCTGGACGCGATCAACATCACCAAGGAAACCAGCGGCAACGAGGTGTACGCGCGGGCGCTGCAGAAGGTGCACGACGCGATCCGCGAAGGCGAATCCATGGCCGACCCGCTGCGGGCCACGAAGGTGGTGGACGCAATCGTGGTCAACATGGTGGACGTCGGCGAGGAGACCGGCGACCTGGACAAGATGCTGATGAAGGTCGCCGACAACTACGACAACGACGTGGACGTGCTGGTCGGCTCGCTGATCTCGATCCTGGAGCCGGTGATGGTGGTGATCCTGGGCGTGATCGTCGGGTTCATCGTGATCGCGCTGTTCATGCCGATGATCTCGCTGATCCAGGGGATCTCGGGACAGGGGTCGAAGAAGTAGCAAAGCACCAGCAGCACGGCGGCGCCGGTGGCTAAAAGAAATCCTGTGGAGGCCGTCAATCCATGAACACCAACCCCCGCCCGCGTTTGCCCGGCACAGGGCCCGTTCTGACAAGCCGCCGCGCCGGCGCGTTCACGATGGCCGAGCTGCTCGTCGTGATCACGATCATCATTTTGTTGATGAGCATCCTGGTGCCGGTGGTCAGCAAGGTGCGACAAAGCGCCCGCAACGCGGACGTGCAAAACCAGATTGCGGAGCTGGGGTCGGCGATCGACCGGTATTACAACGACTTTCAGGCGTATCCGGGGCCGCTGAGTAATGACCAGATTCGCAACAACGCTACGCAGGGGACCACGGCGGCGGGCGTTAGTTTTATTTCGCCGGTGCCGACGTCCGATTCCGATTTTGACACGACGACGACTGCCGCGTTCAATCGCGTCACAATGGCGGAGAACCTCGTACTCGGGTTGGCGGGCGGTCTCCGCCTGGATCCCGCCGGCACTGGCAAGGTGATGTACGACCCCGGCTTAGTCGGGAAGGGGCCGGCCAGCCTCAATCAACTATCCCCGCGCAATTACCCTCCGTACCTCGACGTGCAGTCCGCCGGCAATGGCAGCAGCGGCGGGCAGCCCTTGTCCTGGCGTCGCAATGCTGCCGCATCCGGCCATTGGACGGGCCAATTCAAGGACGAGGCCGCGACGGCCCAGGACAGCGCGATCCCGGAGATCCTGGACCGCTTCCCCGACGGCCTGCCCATCCTCTACCTGCGGGCCCGTACCGGTCTTCCGGCGTTCAGCGGCACGCCGGCCAAGACTTACAACGGCGTGATCTCCAGTAAGAACAATCAAAACATTCAAACCACCAACTCATTGAGCGGCTCGCTGGACCCGTATGACCTTTCACAGATATACGGTTATACGCGACAACAGACGGGGGGGAATTTCATCGGCGTGAGCAAACGGCCTCCCAGGTCAGACTATCCGCAGGGCACAACGCCCAATCCGCCGTACGCACATGGGCTGGCGACTGCCGACCCGAGTCACCTCCTGAATCCCGGCCAGACGCCGCCGCCCGGTGTGTCGTCTCCGTCGTACGTCTTTCCTCTGGATGCTTACCCATATTTGGCTGACCCGCAGTTCCCCAACACCGCTCGGCGCAAGGACAGTTACATCCTCATCAGCGCCGGGCCGGACCGGATTTATGGCACCTTTGATGACATCACCAACTTCGGCAGCGTCAGGCCTTAACCGGCCCGCTCGTCCCGGGCGGCCGCCGCGGGGCGCGTTCACGCTCATCGAGATGCTGGCCGTGATCGGCATCCTGGTGCTCCTGGCCGGACTGCTGTTCCCGATGGTCGTGCGCGTCCGGCGGAATGCCGACCGGTCGCGCACGCGCGGAGACCTCAACGCGATCGCTTCGGCGCTGGAGGCGTACAAGGCGGATTTCAACGACTATCCCCGCGTCATTCAGCAGCGGACTACCCCAACCGCTGGTCTCCCGCCAACCTTCTACTACCGATACCGCTACGGCGCGATCGTGCTCTGCTGGGCGCTGATCGGGCCGTATCCGGGAAACAAGCCCGTCGCCGGCCCCACGAACACCCAGGCGCTGAACGATTGGCAGGACGGCCCCGGTTTTCGCACGGTGCCGTCGATCCCCGACCCGACCAATCCCGGCAGGTTCATTCCGCAGGGGAAGGTCTGGGGCCCATACCTCGCTCCGGACAAGTTCAAGCTCGCCGACCCGTTCAACAGCAACACCGATCCCAAGCAGCACGACATCGGCAAGTGGTGCATCATCGACCGGCAGGATTTCGTCGGGATCGAGAACAGCCCCACCACGCCCACGTGGCCGCAGTGGGCGGGAATCTTGTATTTTCCCTCCAATCCTTCCAAGCCGGACCTGCACGCCCCTGTGGGAAGCACCAAGCTTAGTCCTTACGTCGCCAATTCCGAACTGTGTCTGTACGATTCGGCGGACAACCTTGACTTCTTCGTCCGCCTGGGCGAAACCGCCCCCGGAAGCGCCGGCCTTCCCGGGAGCATCTCGAGCAACGAGCGCGCGCTGATCCGCCTGCGAATGATGGTCGGCGATTTGAGTGACGCTTCGGGGACCGGCCTGCCGGACGGGATAGTCAACGGGAGCGAGGTCGCGTCCGCCGCGGATTTGCCGTTCATTCTTTGGGCGCCCGGGCCCGACGGCAAGTACGGCCCGGATTTGCCGCCGGCTGCCTCCATTCAGAGCATGTCGTACGGTGAAAAGCTCAAGGCCGTGCGGGCCTGCGACGACGTGACCAACTTCAACATCAACCCGTGACGCCCCCGATTCACCGGACCCCCATCGCCCATCCAGACCCGGCGGGCTACACCCTCATCGAAATGGTCACCACCGTGGCCGTGCTTGTGATCGTGCTGGGCCTCATGATCAGCCTGGCCCGCGACGTCCGCGACCGCTCCTCGGCGCTGGTGACCAAGGACCTGCTCCGCCGGCTCGATTCGCTCATGACCGCTTACGTCCGGGCCAACGGCGCGGTCCCCCCGGTGACGCCGCTGATCCCGCCGGATCCTGCCGGGCCCTCCACCCGCCCCGCGATGCCCCTTGCGACGCGCCCGGCGACCCCCACCCCCTCGGCCAACCCCACCGCCGCCCCCCCCGACGAGCCGGCCCTGCTGCGCAACGCCGTCAAGAACAACGAGGACTTCATCCGCGCCCTCCGCCACCAGGGGGCGATGTCCCAGGCCCTGTTCTCCAACCTGCCGCTAAGCTACTACGACGAGCGGACCCTGCGCGACGCCTGGGGCAACCCCATCGTCCTCATGCCCAGCCAGCACCCGGCCATCGGCATGGCGCCCGGCGACCGCTTCTTCTTCTTCTCCGCCGGCCCCGACCGCAAATTTCTCACCCGCGACGACAACCTCTACAGCTACGAGGCGGGCGCGACCGCAAACGCCGTAACCCCAGGCGCCGGGGGGGAAAACGACGCTCCACCGGTCCGGCCGTGACCGGCTGGCGGTGGACACCGCGAATAATCCCCAAGACGGCCCAGAGGAGATCCGCCGTGAATCGACACCGAACCGTTACATCCCGTTTGCACGTTCCCAGCCCCGCCCGGTCCGGCTTCACCATCATCGAGCTGCTGGTGGTGATTGGCATCCTCATCATCCTGGCCGCCCTGACGCTGGTGGGCATGAAGCACGTGCGAAATTCCGGGGCGGCCAACGCCACGCGGACCGTGCTAAGCAATTGCGACGGTTTGGTGGGAACCATGGAGGCGGCGGACGCGACGCGCGTGCCGAATCCGTTCAACGCGACAAGCGCCCCCGGGCTGTCGTTTCCTATATTCGCGCAAAACCCCGACTTTCCCTCAGGTGGGACTGCAGTGGCGTTGCCGATCAAGGCACCTGCCGGTTCGCTGGATCCTAACGCCACGACGGGAAAATTCATCGGCCGTTACTGCGTCCAGGTCGTGTGGACGCAACGTGTCATACGAACACTGATGTCGGTTCCCGCGAACCGCGCCGCCGTGCAAGCATGGCCGCAGAACCAAAAAATGTTGGAAGTGCGTGGCGTGAACGGGGTCGCGTATTGGCCGGGCGACGTGATCGCCGACTCCGACGGTAAGCAATACATCTGCACCGCGGCGACAACCACCCCCCCGGCAGCCGGCGGCGGCGGATCATGGAATGCAAACTATGCGGACGGCAGCCCGGTAAAGAATGACGCTCCCGTTCCGCTGGACGGGTGGGGAAATCCCATCATTTACTGCCCGCAGGGCGGCTTTCAGGTCGTGGACGCAGCCGCCACGCCGCAACCGTTCAAGGACCCGGACAACAGCAACCAAGCCGTCAAGACGGTCGTCGCGCGTGACAAACGGCCGTTCTGGGCATCGGCCGGGGCCGACGGGATTTTCGGAACCGAACTCGATGGCACGGGCAAGGCCGTGAAGAACCGCGCGGGGGACAACCTGTACTCGTTCGAGCACTAGGAAAGCTGACACGATGCGAACATCCCGGCCCAACCGCCCGCTTCTACGCCCGGTGAGTGATCATCGGCCGAGCAACCGCGCGTTCACGCTGCTCGAAGTCGTTACCGTCGTCGTCATCATCGTCATCATGCTCGGCCTGGCCGTGCCGGCGTTCAACTACATCACCGGCAGTCGCAGCGTCGATGCGGCGCAGAACACCGTCGCCGCCGCGCTCTCGCGGGCGCGGGCGGAGGCGATCTACCGCGGCAGG
>Ga0308175_100000733_pt1 | contig 21766 bp, 14 predicted proteins | sample PhyCR1_3_FD_203893 | JGI IMG/M metagenome (GOLD analysis project Ga0308175, IMG submission 203893) | Soil microbial communities from UC Gill Tract Community Farm, Albany, California, United States - DLSLS.C.R1 | ecosystem: Environmental > Terrestrial > Soil > Agricultural land | place: USA...
TCGGCGATTCGCGCGGGCACGTCGCGTTCGGTGGGCAGCTCGGCATCTGGGTGCCCGGCAAGAACGCGCCCTCGGTCGTCGCGTCGGCGACCTCGGTCGACGCCCGGGGCCTGCTCTCGATCGACGCCGGGTTCGGCCTGCTCTCGATCGACGCCGGGTTCCGGCTCGACAACAGCAAGAAGTCGGTCGATCAACCGGGCAGCCTGTCGGTCGAAGATCGCGTGTCGCTCGGCGTGTCGGACTGGAGCGCGATGCTCGGCGGCGTCTCGCTGCGCGTCCCGATCGGCGCGAGCGCGTACGTCTCGTTCGAAGGCTCGACCGATCTGTTCGTCGGCAGCGGCGCGCCGGGGCCGATCCTGCGCGGCGGCGCCGAGGTCGGCATCGCGGTCTCAAGCGCCTTCACGCTCGTAGGCTTCGTCGAGGCCGCGAAGGTCCCGGGCGTTTCGTACAGCGACGTGATGGCGGGTAACGTCGTGCTCGTGCCCTACGAGCCGACCGTCACCGGAGGCCTCGGCCTCCAGGCGCGGTTCGGCGGGCCCAGGCGGACCGCGGTGGGGAGCCGGATCGTCAAGAACCCCACGCCGGTGCCGGTCATGGTGATCGAGACCGCCGACGTCGCGGGCAGCGTGTTCGACGATGCCGGCAAGCCCGTGGTCGGCGCCAGGATCACGGTCAAGCTCAAGAACAACACCGGCACCGCGGTCACCGACGGCAAGGGCGCGTACACCATCGGGAAGCTGCCGATCGGCAAGACCGTGGACGGCAAGACCGTGCTCGACGACACCGGCGCCGAGGTCGCGGTCGAGGTCGCGAACAAGAAGCCCGGCTCGGCGACCCTGACGCTGGGCAAGGGCGCCAACGCGGTGCCGCCGATCACGCTGGACCCGATGTTGCCGCCCGGTCAGCTGCGCGCGGTGATCATCAACGTCGGGACGAGTCGCCCGGTCGCCGGCGCGACGGTCACGATCGATCCGGGCGGGGTCACCGCGACGTCGGGGCCGGACGGCAAGTTCACGGTCGATCTGCCGCCGGGGCGCTACAAGCTCACGGTGACCGCGCGCGGCCTCGCCCAGCAACAGCTCGACGTGAATATCGAACAGAACGGTGTCGCGATCAAAAACATCGAACTGCACAAGTAGCGTGCGCTACGCGTGCCTGCTCGGCCTCCTTTTGTGGGCGTGCAGCAAGAAGCCGGCGGCGATCGCCGAGCTGACCAAGGCCGACGGACCGGTCGAGCGTCAGACCGACGGCGCCGCGTGGAACACCGCCGTGCTCGGCACCCGGTACTTCATCGGCGACGCGGCGCGCACGGCCGATGGCGCGGCGACGCTGACGATCGGCGGCGGGGCGCAGATCATCATGCAGGGCCACACCGTGCTCAGGTTCGGCGGCGAGGCCGGCGCGAGCAAGATCTCCGTGGAGGCCGGCGCGATCGACCTCGCCGGCACCGGCAGCTACGCGCTCGATGTCGGCAACGTGAACCTGTCGCCGAAGGCCAAGGTCCGGGTCACGTTCCAGGGCATCGGCCGGTCGAGCGTCGAGCTCACGCTCGGCGAGGCCCAGGTGGCGGCCAACGGGCAGACCTTCGCGCTCGCCGTCGGCAAGTCGGTCGATGTCGAGGCCGCCGGCAAGGCCCCGGTCGATGCCAAGATCCGCGACGCGCGAGTCGTGACGCCGGATGCGGCGGAGACGGTCGACGCCGGCGAGGCGGGACAAGACGCGGCGACCGGCGCCGCCGAGGTGACCGGGACCGCGACGATCGAGGTGACCGGCCGGCGGGCGGAGGTGCTCGCGCCCGGCCAGACCGCGTGGAAGCCGCTACCGGCGGGTGCCGGGCAGCTCGCGAAGGGCAGCGCGGTCCGGGTCGGCACGGGCACGACGGCCAGGCTCGTCGCCGGCGGGACGACGCTCGAGCTCGGCGGCGGGGCGCGGGCCAAGCTCGGCGATGACCTGGCGTTCTCCCTCGAGCTCGGCGGCGCCAGGGCAGCGGCGACCGCGCCGGCCACGATCGCGGTCCCCGGAGGAGCGGTCGCGCTCGCCGGCTCGCCGGAGGCACCGGCCGAGGCGAAGATCGATACCACCAGCCGCGAGACCAAGGTCACGATGCAACGCGGCGGCTCGAAGCTGACCGGCTCGGACGGCGCGTCGCTCGTGATGAACCGCGGCGAGACCGCCCAGCTCACCAAGGCCGGCCAGATCCGGGTCGTCGAGGCGATCCCGAACTTCTTCGACTTCCGGGTGCCGGCCGGCGAGTCGCTGACGATCCACGATCCGAAGCCCCCCACGGCCGTGCAGTTCCAGTTCGACGGCAAGTGCCCGGGCGGCGGGATCATCGAGTTCGATCGCGATCCGCGGTTTCGCACCGCGAAGATCAGCAGCGGCCACGACTTCGCGAACGTGATGGTCGCCCCCGGGACGTGGTCGTACCGCCTGCGCTGCACGGCGAACGGCACGGAGGGCAACGCGGTCGCGTCGGGGCGGGTCGGGGTGGTTCGCGACGATGGCCGGCGCCCGCTGCCGAAGAACCAGGGCGTCAACGACATCGACGCCGACGGGCGCAACTACCGCATCTCGTACCAGAGCGCGATCCCCAACGTCGTGGTGCACGTCAAGGCTCCCGGGGCCGCGCACGAGCTCCACCTCGCCGCGGCGGGCAAGGAGCAGACGTTCGACTCGAGCACGCCGTCGATCACGGTGCCCGGCGCGCAGCTCCACGAGGGGACGTACTCCTACTGGATCGATCGCGACGGCGTCAAGCAAGACAAGGTCTCGACCCTGATCATCGACTTCGATCAGACGGCGCCGCAGGTGTATATCGAGTCGCCGATCAACGGCCAGCCGTGGACCGGCGACATCGATGTCCGCGGCGCGGTGCTGCCGGGCTGGTCCGCGGCCGTCGATGCGATCGCGATCCCGATCGACAAGCAGCGGCGGTTCTCCGCCAAGGTCGGGATTCCCGGAGGCAGCGCGCTGGCGATCCGCCTGTCGCATCCGCAGCGCGGCGTGCACTATTACCTGCGTCGCGCGAAGTAAGCCGGCTTCCCCGGAACCCGCGTTCAGCGAGCGCCATCGCCCTCAGAATCGCTCTCAGAAATCCTCCAATAGAGCGCCGCTGCCACATGTGCTTATTTGCTCGGGATGCAATCCGCATATGTACTCGCAGTTGTTCTGGCGACCACGGCGTGCATGAGTGATCCGGGCGCCGGGGAGCCCGGGGGAATCCCCGATGACCCTGGTGGCGCAGCGGGCGATGGCGCTCCAGCGCCCGGGATCGCCGCCGCCGCGGGACCGTACTTCACCGCGCCGATGTTCTGGAACGTCGATGTCAGCGCGGCCGCCAAGGCGGCCAACTCGGCACAGACGATCGCCGCGCTCGCGGCGGCCGGCGGCTGGGGCAACGGCAACAAGATGCAGATCGATTTTGCGCTCGACGTCCTGGCGGCGAACGCGAGCACTCCCCAGCTGGCGTTCACGCCGACCGGCGACTTCTTCACGCCGGACTGCGATCACACCACCGTTCCGGTGCCGCCCGGCGGCAACGTCGAAGACGAGACCGGATATGCCTGTACGGGTGACGGCGATTGCCACCTCCTCGTGTTCGATCCCAGCGCGAGCCGGCTCTACGAGATGTGGCGCGCGAACATCACGTCGACCTTTCAAGGCGGCTGCCTGGCGGTGTGGGACGCGACGCGCGCATACACCAGCACGCTGCGCGGCGACCAGTGCACGAGCGCCGATGCCGCGGGGTTCCCGATCTCGCCGCTCCTGTTCACGGCCGACGAGGTCACGGCGGGCCATATCGATCACGCGATCCGCTTCATCCTGCCGAACAGCCGCGTCAAGCGCGGGTTCGTGCGGCCCGCGACGCACGGCACGAACACGACCGGCGGCACCAGCGCGCCGCTCTACGGCGTGCACCTCCGGCTGCGCGCCGACTATCCGATCGCGAGCCTTCCGGCCGGTGCGCGCGTCGTCGCCCGCGCGATGCAGAAGTACGGCATGTACCACGCCGACGGCGGCAACATCGCGCTCACCGCGCAGAGCGATCGCCACACCGCCGCGAAGTGGACCGGCCTGCTCGGCCCGAGCGACCTCGCCGCGCTCAAGGTCACGGACTTCGAGGTCATCGATCACGGCGCGCCGATCGCCTTGACCGACAACTGCGTGCGGTAGGCGCGCGTGGCGCCGGACACGAAGGACCGTGCGCGGCGGTGCTAGGATGTGGGGGTGCGCTGGGTCTCGCGGCTGACGACGGGTGCGGTGATCTTGATCATCGCGGCCAGCGTCGGCTTGTTGATCCGGGCGAAGGTGCCGACCACCAAGGTCGCCGGCTCCTTCCTGACCTACGCCAAGTTCCGCGACGGCTCGCGGCTCGCGGTCGGCTCGGCGGTCGTGATCGCCGGCGTGCGTGTCGGCGTCATCGAGAGGCTCACGGTCGAAGGTCGGGTCGCGCGGGTCGACATGCGGCTGGTGAACGGCCTGGATCTCCCGGTCGATTCGTTCGCGACGCGGCGCGCCGATTCGCTGTTCGGTGACAGCTACGTCGAGATCATCCCGGCCGGCGGTGACCAGGGCGCGGGTAACGCGCGGCGCCTCAAGTCCGGTGAGCCGATCACCCACGTCATCGAGGGCAGCTCGACCGACGCGATCCTGCGGAGCATGGCCGAGGCGCTCCCCAAGATCGACAACGCGCTCGGGGTCGCCCACGGCGCCGCGGTCAAGGGGCGCAAGTGGGTCAGCGGGCCGCTGGACGACCGGCTCGGCGCCGGCGGCGACTGGCTGTCGCAGGGCCACATCGAGGGCCCGATGGCGTCGGCCGATCGTGCGATGATCGCGATCGACGGGCTGACCACGCGCGGGGCCGGGGCGCTCGCGAACACCGGGCCGGAGGTCACGCGCACGCTCGATCGTATCGATCAGGCGATCGTCACCGCGCGCGCGCGGATGCGCGATACCAAGCAGGGGCTGTCGTCCGCGCTCCACGACGTCCGCGAAGGGATCGACGGGATCGATCCGCAGATCGACCAGGCAACCGAGCTCCTGTCCGCGGTCAACGACGGCCGCGGCGACGACTGGCGGGGCACGCTCGGCCGCATGGTCAACGATCCGGGGCTCGGCGACACGCTCGAGGACGTCACGAGCAGCGGGCGCGAGGCGGCCGCCAGCTTCAATCGCTTCAAGACCTGGCTCGGCATGCGCCTCGAGTACGACGTGTTCTCGCACGCCTTCCGGTTCTACGCGACCGCCGAGATCCACGCGCGCGACGACAAGTTCTACCTGGTCGAGCTCGAGCGCGGCCCGCTGGGCGGCGTGCCCAACGACGAGCTGTCCGAGGTCGCCGGCACCAATGCGTACCTGCGCCAGCAAGCGATCCACGATGCGGTCCGGTTCACGGCGCAGTTCGGCAAGCACCTCGGCATGTTCTCGGTGCGCGGCGGGCTCAAGGACTCCACGTTCGGGGTCGGCGGCGATGCCCTGCTGTTCGGCGATCGCCTCAAGCTGTCGGCCGATCTCTACGGCGCGTTCCAGGCCACGCCGCGGCTCAAGCTCGCGGGCGCGCTGGCGGTGTTCCGCTCGGTTTACATCCTGGCCGGCATCGACGATGCGCTCAACTCGCCGGGCTATCTCTCAGTGGTCTCCGGCAATACCAGCGTGCCCAGGACGTTCGACCAGGTGCGCTACGGCCGCGACTACTTCGTCGGCACCACGCTGGTGTTCAACGACGCCGACATCGCCGTGCTCCTGCGGGTCTACGGCGCGCTCCTCGTCGGCCTGCTCTGACCAGGAGCCCCGCGGGTCGCGGCCCGGCGGGGCTATTTGCTCTCACGAGCGGCAAGCCCGGCGGTGGGGGCCCGCGCCTGCGAAATAACTCGTATGCTCGCTCGACGCACGTTGAGACATACTCGCACAGATAGGCGAGCACAACGACGTACGTTGGCAGTTATGCTCGCAGCTTTGGCGGCATCGGCTCATATTACCCACAAGCAGGCCATCACCTTTAGCACCAAGATGCCGCAAGCAAGAGCAGCGCTGTGAAACAGACGACGAACGACGAGCGTCGCGATCCGCAGGGAGATGCGGGCTCCGCACGATCGCGGACCAAGGAGATCGAGGAGCAGCAGGCATTCCTGCTCGAGCTCAGCGACGCCCTTCGATCGCTGTCCGATCCCGTCGAGATCCAGGCGGCGGCTTCCCGCCTGATCGGACGGCACCTCGGATTAGCTCGCGCCTGTTATTACGAGCACGACGAAGACGCCAGGCGGGCCGTCATCCATCGCGACTATGTTCGGGCGGGGGAGACCAGCATCACGGGCGTCTATCGCATCGAGGACTTTCCGGTCATCGCCCAGCGCGTCCGAGAGCAGACGCTCGTCGTCTCGGATGCAGCAAACTCGCCGCTGCTGGGAGAGAAGGAGCACGCCGCACTCCCTGCGCTCGGGATCGCTGCCGTGGTCATCGCGCCGCTGATCAAGGGCGACCGGCTCCGCGGCGGGTTCGTGGTCAGCGATCCGTCGCCGCGCGACTGGCGACCCGGCGAGATCGCGCTCGTCGAAGCGGTCGCCGAGCGGACCTGGGAAGCCGTCGAGCGCGCCCGCGCCGAGGCGGCGCTGCGCGACGGCGAGAAGAACAACCGCTCGCTGTTTGACGCGATGGACCAGGGGTTCGCCGTGCTGGAGTTGGTGCGCGATGCCGGGGGACGGGCGGTCGACTTCCGGTGGCTCATGAGCAACCACGCGCTCGAGCGCCTGATCGGACTCGACAGCAACATCGCGATCGGCCGCCTCGCGAGCGAGTTGTTCCCCGATGATTATGCATGGTGGCTCGGGGTCTACGCGGAGGTCGTCGACACCCAGACGGCGAAGCGCTTCGAGCAAGGCGTCGCGTCACTTGGTCGGACGTGGGACCTGACCGCGTTTCCCTACGGCGGCGACCGCTGCGCCGTGGTCTACGACGACATCACGCAGCGCAAGCGGATCGACGCGGCGCTGCGCGACCGCGAGGCGTGCAAGACGTTCCTCTTGAAGCTGAGCGATGCGCTCCGGCCGCTGCGTGAACCCGCCGAGATCGAGCTCGCCGCGTCGCGCGTGCTGGGCGAGCACCTCGGGGTGAACCGCGTCTTCTACATCGACATAGTCGACGAGAACGAGGCGGTGATCGAGCGCGACTGGGTGGACGGCCTGCCGTCCATCGCAGGACGTGTTCCGGTCGCCGCGTACGGTCCGGACGTCGCCCTGGCGCTGCGGCGTGGTGAGACCTTGGTGCTCGCCGACGTCGCGACGGATCCTCGGCTCTCGGAGTCGTCGCGCCAGGCGTTCGCGGCGTCCGGCGTCGCCGCCTCGATCGGCGCGGGCCTGCTCAAGGACGGCCGCTGGGTCGCTGCGTTCGAAGCACACAGCACGACGCCGCGGGCCTGGACCGAGTCGGAGATCACGCTGTTCCACGAGACCGCCGAGCGAACGTGGGCGGCGGTCGAACGGGCGCGCACCGAAGCGGCCTTGCAGAGGAGCGAGAGCATCCGGCGCGTGGCGCTGGAGAGCGGCCGGATGGGAGCCTGGCAGTGGGACCTTCGCGAGCGCACGGCGACGGGCGATCCGGTGTTCATGGCGCTGTTTGGACTGCCGCCGTCGAGTGAACCGCTGCCGCTCGCGGTGCTCGCCGACCGGATCCCGCCGGAGACCCTCGAACAGCTCGTGGCGGTCGCGCGCGGGGTCGCGGTGCCGCCCGATCGGGAGTTCGAGATCGAGCTGCAGCTGACCTCGGGATCGCGAGCCGGACGGTGGCTCCGGTCGCGGGGACGCGCGAGCGTGGTTGATCCGGCCGTGCTTGCCGGCGTCACCATGGACGTGACCGAGCAGAAGCGAGCCGAGCAGACGCTGCGTGACTCCGAGGCGAGATACCGCTCGCTGTTCAACTCCATCGACGCGGGATTCTGCGTCATCGAGATGATCTTCGATGACGGGCAAACACCGATCGACTTCCGCTTGCTGGAGGTCAACCCGGCGTTCGAGAGCCAGACCGGGATCCAGCACGCAGGCGGGCGAACGGTAAGCGAGATCGCTCCACAATACGGTGCGCGCTGGCTCGAGATCTACGGGCAGGTGGCCCGGACCGGCGAGTCCGTGCGGTTCGAGAATCCTACCCTGGAGTTCGGCCGGTACTTCGACATCTACGCGTTCCGTGTCGGAGCCCCCGAGCGGCACCGGGTGGCGGTGCTGTTCAACGACATCACCGAGCGCAAGCGCTACGCGGAGCAGCTGTGCGAAGCGGATCGCCGCAAGGACGAGTTCCTGGCCATGCTGGGACACGAGCTGCGCAACCCGCTCGCGGCCATCCGCAACGCGGCGGAGCTGCTGAAGCTCACCGCTCCCGAGGATCGCCGCCTTCAGCGGGCACAAGCCGTGCTGGAGAGACAGTCGGCGCACATGACCCGACTGATCGACGGCCTGCTCGAGGTCTCGCGCATCGCTCGCGGCAAGATCCGCCTCGACCGGGAGACGCTCGACATGCGCCAGGTCATCGAGGGGGCAGTGGAGAGTCGGCTCTCGGAGATCACGGCTCGAGGTCTCGAGCTCAGGACCCACGTCCCGCCCCAGCCGCTGTGGGTCTGGGGTGATCCCGTTCGGCTGACGCAGATCGTCGATAACCTCCTTGCCAACTCCATCAAGTTCACCGATGCCCCGGGCACGATTCACGTGGGGCTGCACGAGGAGGCCGGGGCCGCCGTGATCTGCGTCCGGGATACGGGCGTCGGGATCCGGCCGCAGATGCACGAACGTCTGTTCGAGCCGTTTCAGCAGGATACCCAGGATCTCGCGCGTGCCGCGGGCGGGCTGGGCCTGGGCCTGGCGCTGGCCAAGGGGCTGGTGGTGCTCCACGGCGGGAGCATCGAGGCCCATAGCGCCGGGCCGGGAACCGGCGCCGAGATGGTGGTCCGGGTGCCGCTCACGTCCGCCCCAGCCGTCGATCCACGCGGCAAGCCAGCAGTGGACGTCAAGGCGCGTCGGGTCCTCATCATCGAGGACAACCCCGACGCAGGCCAGACGCTGTGCGATCTCCTGGAGATCTTGGGTCACGACGTTTCCATGGTGGAGACCGCCGCAAAAGCACTCGACGTCCTTCATACCCGCGGTGCGGACATCGTGCTGTGCGACCTGGGCTTGCCCGACATGAGCGGTTACGATCTGGTGCGGATGGTTCACAACGATGCCTCATTGCGAACCATCCCTGTTGTCGCGCTGACCGGCTACGGTCAGCCCGAGGACCGAAAGCGAACCGCAGAAGCAGGCTTCGACGATCACCTCACCAAGCCGGTAAACGTCGAGATCCTGAATGCCGTGCTCGGCCGACTCGCTGGTGGATAGGACCCGCGAGCGGCAGGCGCGGGGGCCTCGGATGCACGGCGCTCGCGATCTAACGCGTTCAGCGCCTCGCTAGCCGCCGGCCAGCGGGGCGAGCAGGTAGATCTCGTCGCCCTCGGCGAGGACGCGCTCGGCGTTGTCGTGGAACGGGCAGCGCTCGCCGTTGAGCATCATCGTGTCGGTGAGGTGAGGCGAGTGCTCGAGCGCTTCGCGGAGCGGGATCTGGGCCGAGTCGGCGATCTCGAGCAGCTTGCCGAGCGTGGTGCCGGCCGGGACCCGGACGTGCTCGTCGACGTCGTGCCAGCCCCCCCCGATGCGGCCCTTGATCAGGATGTGGATGCGGACGCTGCCGCCCCGGAGCCGGTCGAAGATTCCCATCTGATTTGGCGATTCGTCTTGGCTTCGGAGATGAGCGCTACTCGAGGTAGCCCTCGAGCAGGTCGGCCATGCCGAGCTCCTGGGCGCGCGCCTTGGCGAGGTGGCCGGTGGTCGTGCTCCACTGCATCGACTTGTAGTAGTCGTCGCGCAGGACCGGCAGCGGGACGCGGATGCCCTTGAGCGGCCCGGCGTCGAGGTTGCCGTCGCCCTCGCCGAGCATGCGGCGGTGCGGCGTGAAGTCCTTGGGCCCCAGGCCCTCGCGGCGGTTGAACGCCGCGCGCAGGTTCTGGATCCGCTCGCCGCAGGTCAGGATGTCGGCGTCGGTCATGCCCCACCCGGTGGCGGCGTCGAGCAGATCGGCCCAGGGCAGGGAGCCGGTGAGCATCGTGAACATGCAGAGCCCCAGGCCGTTCATGGCCTGGTGCGCGTTCGAGAACAGCGCCTGCGACTTGCCCTTGCCGGTGGTGCCCTTCCACTTGACGTTCCAGTCCTTCTTGTCGGCGGCCTTGGGCAAGGTGAAGCCGGCGCCGAACGTCTCGTTCCACGACGCCGATCCGGCGGTGTGGCGGCCCGGGGTGGGATCCGAGATGTAGGTCACGCCCATCAGCGAGGTGAACCGGCTGTCGTGGTAGGCGGGCTCGCCGCCGTGGACGTGGACCGCGAAGTCGGAAGTCTCCTTGCCGACGTGCTCGGCGGCGCGCTTGACGCCGTGGCCGAGCCACGCGCCGCAGCCGTCGCCGGTGCCCATCTTGATCGTGAGCGCCAGCGCGGCCTCGCCGGCGCCCCATCGCATGTCGATCCCGTCGAGATCTTTGGCCGACAGCGCGCCGCGCTCGACCGCCTCGCAGACCCACGCGAGGGTCGCCGATGACGACACCGCGTCGATGCCGAGCCGGTTGCAGGCGTCGTGGCACGCGGTGACCAGCTCGATGTCGTCGTTCAGGAGGTTGGCGCCGAACCCGACGATGGTCTCGTAGTCGGGCCGCCGCACGTCGGTGAGGTTCCGCGACTTGACCTTCACGATGCCCTTGCACGGCATCGGACAGTCGCCGCACGACAGCTTCTTGGTGATGTAGTTATCGACGACCGCGCCGTCGATCCGCATGCCCTGCTTCGCGAGCGGGAAGTCGCGCGAGCCGACGCCGCGCCAGTTCTTGATCGGCGCGTCGCCGTTCTCGATCGAGAGCGCGACGGCGGCCGTCGTGCCGCGCTGCGTCCACAGCTGGCGCATCGCCGCGGTCGGTGACTGCATCTTGCTGCCCATCCGCGTCATCAGGCGGTACAGCCAGCCGAGCCAGCTCTTGGGCTTGGCGAAGTAGGCGAACACCCGCGCGACGAAGCCGAGGTCGCGCTTGTACTCGTCGGTGATGGTCTTGCAGAGCGCCTTGAACTCGGCGGGCTTGGCGACCTTGAGCTCGCCGCTCCCCGACACGACGATCGCCTTCAAGTTCTTGCTGCCGTAGATCGCGCCGAAGCCCTGGCGGCCGAACGCGTGGTAGCGGTCGTTCATCACCGAGGCGATCCGCAGCTGGCGCTCTCCCGCCGGGCCGATCGCCGACACGCCGACCTCGCGCTTGCCGCCGAACCGGGTCTTGAGCGCGTCGAAGGTCTCGGGGATCTCCTTGCCCCACAGCTTGTCGGCGGGCTCGAAGCTGATCTCGCCGTCCCGGATCACGAGCAGCGTGGGCTCGGCCGCCTTGCCGCGCACGACGAGCGCATCGTAGCCGGCGAGCCGCAGGTGGCTGCACACGCTGCCGCCGGAGTTCGAGTCGGCCCACGTCTCGGTGAGCGGCGACTTGCCGACGATCTGGATCCGGCCCGAGAACGGGGTCCGCAGGCCGGTCAGGAGACCCGAGCAGATCGCGAAGCACGCCTCGGGCGCGAGCGGATCGGTGCCGGGCGGGAAGTGCTTCCACATGAGCCACGCGCCGAGGCCGTAGCCGCCGAGGTAGGCGCGGTACACCGACTCGTCGACGTCCTCGACCCAGTGGCGCTGCTCCGTCAGATCGACGAACAGCACCTTGCCGAGATGGCCATACCGCGGACGTGCGAGGGCTTTGTCACCAGGATCTGCGAGCGACGCCATGCGCGGCAGTGTACCTCATGCGGGCGCGCCGCCGGCCCCGCCTCACCTACGCATGCAACACGATCGCCGAACCATCGACGGCAACCGTCGGCGACATGTCGGGCGTGAACTGTACGGCCGTGAGGGTCCGGCCGTCCGGAGCTGCCACCCGATCACCGGGCTCGATGCGCTCGCCGGTGGCGAGGGTCGCGGCGAGGTCGCGCAAGACGAGCGCGGCCTCGGTCGCCGCGTCGGGCGCGACGCCGAGCAGCACGAGATCCGGCCGGCCGAACTTGCGGAGGCCGAGCGACCACGCTGCCAACGTCCCGTCGGGTTCCTCGTCGAAGAACAGCGTGACCTCGTGCATGACGTCGAACGCGCGATCGGGCGGCAGCGCGGCGACCTCGCGGCCGAGGTGGGCGCGCGCGGCGTAGACGTCGATCACGATCGCGGCACCCTCCTCGCACACGCACTTCGCGAGCGCCCAGGCGGCCTGGACGTGGCCGAGGTCGTCCGGATCGTCGAGCTCGGCCTCGATCACGTAGGCGTGCGCGGCGGCGAGCGCCGTCGCCGCCGCGTCGGGGCCCAGATCGCTCGCGACCAGCTCGGTGAACGGCGCGAGCACCTGGTCGGCGAACCACGCGGGGTCCAGGGCGCGGTCACGCGCGACGAGCATCACCGCCGTGGCCCCGTCGCCGTCGTCGGGCATGCCGTGCCGCCCGCGCGACACCGGCAGCGGATCGGGCAGCTTGGCCGAGGACAGCGCGATCAGCGCGATCGCCGCCCGCCCGCCGCCCACCACGTAGCCGTCGCGTGGCCAGGGGGCGGCCACTAGTCACCGTCCTTGTACATCGCCTCGATCTCGCGCTCGTACAGCGTGGCGATCGCCTTGCGCTTGAGCTTCAGCGTCGGCGTCAACTCGCCGGTCGCGATGCCGAACGGGCGCGCCAGGATCGTGAACTTCTTGATCTGCTCGACGCGGGCGAGCGCCTGGTTGACCTCGTCGATCCGGTGCTGGATCGCCGCGCGGATCGGCGGCGCGGCGACGAGCTGGTCGGCGCCGGTGATCCCGGGCGCGAGCTCGCGGGCCCGGGCCTCGTCGAGCGTGACCAGCGCGCTCAGGTACTTCCGGCGGTCGCCGATCACGACCGCCTCGCCGACGATCGGCGCCTGCTTGATCGAGGCCTCGATGTTCTTGGGCGTGATGTTCTTGCCGCCCGCCGTGATGATGATCTCCTTCTTGCGGCCGGTGATCGAGAGGAAGCCGTCCTGGTCGAACGCGCCGAGATCGCCCGAGCACAGCCAGCCGTCCTTGAGCGCCTCGGCGGTCGCCTCGGGGTCCTTGTAGTAGCCGGCGAACACGTTGGGGCCGCGCACCAGGATCTCGCCGTCCTCGGCGAGCCTCACCTCCATGCCGGGCAGCGGCGGGCCCACCGACCCGATCCGCGTGCGGCCGATCAGGTTGCGGGACGTCGGGCCGCTGCCTTCGCTCTGGCCGTAGATCTCGGTGATCGGCAGGTCGATGCTCGCGAAGAATGCCAGGACGTCGACCGCGATGGGCGCCCCCCCCGAGACCAGGACGCGCGCGCGGTCCAGGCCGACCGCGGCCTTGAGCTTGCGGAGGACCAGCCGATCGGCGAGCGCGTACTGGGCGGCCAGGAGCCAGGGGATCGGCGCCCCGCGGTCGTGCCGCGCGTGGACCTCCGTGGCGACCTTGCGCGCCCAGTCGAGCAGCTGTCGCTTGGGGCCCGTGACCTCGCCGAGCTTCTGGGTGATGCCGGCGTGGAACTTCTCCCAGATCCGCGGGACCCCGAAGAACACCGTCGGCCGGCACTCCTTGAGGTTGTCGGGGACCTGATCGATCGACTCCGCAAAGTACACGGCGCTGCCCGCCGTCGTCGGCGCGTGGATCGTCCCCATCTGCTCGGCGATGTGCGACAGCGGCAGATACGACAGCGAGACGTCCGACGGGTTGCCGCCGGCGACGTCCGTGAGCAGCTGCGCCGTCCACGCCAGGTTATCGTGCGACAGCATCACCCCCTTCGGTGGGCCGGTCGTCCCCGAGGTGTAGATGAGGGTCGCGAGCGACGACGGATCGAGCGCGTCGAGCCGGGCGTCGAGCTCGGCCTGCCGCGTCGCCTCCGCCTTGCCCAGGAAGTCATCCCACGACAGGGTGCCGGCGTCCGTCACCGCGGCGCCCCGCATCATCACGATCCAGCGCAGCAGCGGGAGCGCGGCGCGCCGCGCCGTGACCTTCGCGAGCTGCGTCGCGTCCTCGACGAGGATGGCGTGCGCCTCGCTGTGGTGCGCGATGTACGCAACCTCCTCGGGAGAGTTCGTGGTGTAGATCCCCGCGGCCGCGCCACCGGCCATCATCGCCGCGTTGTTGAAGATCATCCACTCGGGCCGGTTGAAGCCCAGGATCGCGACCTTGCCGCCCGGTGGGAAGCCGAGCGAGATCAGCGCGCGCGCCGCCGTGCGAACCTGTTCGGCGTAGGTATGCCAGGTGGTCGGCTGCCAGCGCCCATGGAGCTTGGCTTGATAGGCGATCGTCGACGGGCGCTCGGCCGCGTGCCGGAGCAGCCGATGCGGGATCGTGTCGCGGGCTTTCATCGTATCCGGCATGGTATCCGGCCTGGCGTCCGGCATGGCCTCCAGCGCTAGTTCTTCGCTTTCTTCCGGCCGGGGAAGTAGGTCGTCGACCGCTTCTGGCCCTTGGCGCTGATCACGCCCTCCGAGATCAGCTTGCGGATCGGCAGCGCGAGGTCCTTGGTGGTCGTGCCGAGCTGCTTGTTGATCTGCTCGATCCGCAGCCCCGGGTTCGCCTTGACGAACGACGCGAACTGCTCCGAGAGCGCCTCGAGATCAGCCGCGCTGCGCTTGGCGCCGCGGCCGCCGCGGGGGCGGCCCACGCGGCCAGGGCTCGGTCCGGCGGCGACCGCGACCGGCGCGGGACCGCCGCCGCGAACGGCGCGACCGCCGAACGCCGACTCCAGCGTGTCGATGGCCGCGCGGCGTGCGAGCTCGGTGATCTGCCCGACGAAACCCTGCACGACGCGATTCATCTCATTCTGGAAATCACTCATTCGGTGCCCTCGTTCGAGAGTAAAGATAGGAGATCAGGGATCGGCGGCATTCGAGCATAGAAGTGCTCGCTGCACAACATTGGTAAGGAAAATCCGCGGTAGGAGGTGATACGCAATCTTCGCGCACGGACGACACCAGCACGTAGTCCACGGACGCTGCCGTCAAATGCGCCGCTCCCGCGACGCCGGTGTTTGATAGCTCATGAGGCTGATTCCACTGGCGATCCTTGCCGTGTGGGTCTCCCGCCGGCGCGAGCCACGGGCTGGGTAAGGCCCCGAGGCTCCACGCGAATGCCGGCAGGTAGGCGCTCCGCTCCGCAGGTGGGAGAGCGCGGGCCCGAAACGGGCAACGGCCCCGAACCGCGGGGCCGTCACGCAGGCGAGGGGGGACCGAAGGCTAGCGGGGTCCCGTTCCGTTGACCGGATCCACGGTGGCGGCGGGCAGCCGGGCGGCAGCTGGGTTGTTATAGATGATCGTCGCGCCGCTGCCCGCGACCGGGGCTCCCTTGGAGAACCAGCCGTGGCTGAAGTCGCCGCCGGCGCCGGGGTAGGTATCGACGTCGGTCTGGTTGGAGAACCAGTTGTCGTAGGTGAGGTCCACCCCGGTGCCACCGTAGAGCATGATGCCGTACGCCGCCGTGCTGACGTTGGAGTGGGTCACCTTGATCGACGCGCCCGCGGAGCCGAAGTGCATGTCGCAGTGGGTCGTGTCCGTGCCCGCGTTCGGCTCGATGCCGATCGCCGAGTACGAGACGTCGACCGTGCCGGTGCCGACCACGAGGAAGTCCCCGGAGGATTGCGACATCAGCGTGTCCGCGATGGTCACCTTGCCGCCGTTCACGTCGATGCCGCCGCCGACCTGAACGCCGTAGGTCATCTTCAGCTCGCCGCCGTCCGGGATCGAGAGGCCGTTGTGGTGGCCGCCCGCGGTCGCCGGAGACAGGTGGACGACGGAGGCCTTCGTGCCCTGGATAGCGAGGGTACCGTTCACGGTGATCGACGCTCCGGGCGCGAACGTGACGGTCGTTCCGGCCGCGACCGTCAGCGTGACCCCCTTGTCGATGGTCAGCTGCCCCGGGACCGGCATCGTTCCGGTCCACGTCGTGGGGGCCGAGATGTGCGCCGCGGCACTATCCCCGCTGCCGCTACCGCTGCCGTTACCGCCGCCGCCACCACCGCCAGCACCGCCAGGGGCATCGGCTCCGACCACGCAGGCCACCAGGGGCAACGACAGGGACAGGGTAAGCAGCTTGTTCATGACAGCGACGTTAAGCAACCCACGTGCCGCCGGCGCTCGCGGTCCCGAGCTCGTATCACGCAAGATCATTGGAGATCGCCGGGATGTAGGCAAACCACCGCAAGGTGACATCGGGGGCAGCGGCCCCATGGATGGCGACTCGAACCACCGCTTCGCTGGGCAAGGTTCACCCCAAGGTTACGTCGCAGCCGACCTGACCCGGCTTCGGGGGGCCCCGATCCCTGCCTGTTGGCGCGTGCTATAGGCGAGCCGTGGGCCGTGACGAGGAGATCCAGGCGATCGTCGAGGTCGGCCGGCGAACGCGCCAGCCGGTCCCGCGCCCGCTATGGATCGTGGCCGCGGCGATCGGTGTGATCTGCGTCGTGTGCTTCGCGGCGATGATGCTCGGGGACCGTGAGCCACCGCGCCCGCGGCCGAGCTCCCTGGCCGATCACCGGCCGGAGGCGGGTACCGGGCTCGGGGGGCTCGCCGGGCTCGGGAGCGGGCTCGTGATCGGCGCCGGCGTGGGCATCGTGATCGGCCTCGCGATCGGGCGTCAGCGCCGCAGCCACTCGTCGCGCAACAGGCCGTAGAGCACGACGTCGTGGAGGCGTCGGGCCTTGTTCACGTGCTGGCGCTTGACGCCTTCGTTCACCATGCCGAGCTTGTCGAGCACGCGCAGCGAGGCGCGGTTGCCGGCGAGCACCTGCGCGTAGACGCGCGCGAGGCCGAGCCCGCGAAACCCGAAATCCACCGCGGCCTGCGCCGCCTCGGTCGCGAAGCCGTGCCCCCACGCCGGATGCGCCAGCCAGTAGCCGAGCTCGGCGCGGCGATCACGGACGTAGCACCGCAGGCTCACCGTGCCCAGGAGCATGTCGGGCTCCTCGGGGAGCGTCACCGCGAGCGTGAACCCGCGCCCGAGGGTCCACCACTCGATCCGGTGGAGCACCCAGCGCCGGGCGAGCGCGATCGGGTACGGCGACGGCACCTGGATCAAGTACTGGGCGACGCGGTGATCGCCGGCCCCGGCGGCGACGGCCGCGGCGTCGCCGGCGCGAAGCTCGCGAAGCACCAGGCGCTCGGTGACGAGCTCGGGCGGCCGTGGGCTGGACAAACTCGCGGTGATCACGAGGGCGCACCCATTGTACGAGATATGTTCCGGGGGGACTTACCAAAAGATGCCCGGCGCCAGGCCTCATGCCTATGCTCTTGCCGCCTTCGCGCTCGTCGCTCTTGGCGCTCTGGTCGCTCCGGGCGCGGGTCGCGTGGTGAGCTCCGCCGTGCACGACGTCAAGACACATCGGTTCGATAACGGGTTGACGCTGCACGTCGCGTCCGGTCACGCGGCGCCGGTGGCCGCCGTGCAGGCGTGGGTGGGGGTGGGGTCGGCCGACGAGGCCGCGGACGAGGCGGGGGTCGCGCACGTCGTCGAGCACATGCTGTTCAAGGGCTCGGCGGGGTACGGGCTCGGCGAGCTGGTGCGCGTGATCGAGCACGGCGGCGGCGAGATCAACGCGTGGACCGCGTTCGACCACACCGTCTATCACGCGGTGCTCGGGCCGGGCCACCTCGACGCCGCGATCCACGCGCTGGGGGATGCGCTGATCGAGCCCCTGGTCGACCCCGACGAGCTCGCGCGCGAGCGCGAGGTGATCCTCGAGGAGATCCGCCAGGGCAGCGACGATCCGTCGCGCAGCGTCGCCCAGAGCCTGTTCGCGACCGCGTTCGTCGCCCACCCGTATCGCCGGCCGGTGATCGGGACGGCCGGCAGCGTGGCGCGCATCGGCGAGCGCGAGCTCGTCGAGTTCTTTCGTCGCTACTACGTCGCCGATAACCTGACGCTGGTCGTCGCCGGCGACGTCGATCCCGAGCGCGTGCAGCGCAGCGTCGCGCGGCGGTTTCGCGCGATGCCCTCCGGCCGGCCGGTGCGCCGCGCCTGGGTCGAGCCACCGCAGACCGAGCCGCGCGCGACCTGCGCGCATCGCGAGGTCAGCGAGGCCTACCTCGCGATCGGGTTCCACGTGCCGGCGGTGCGCCACCCCGACGTCGCGGCGCTCGACGTCGCGGCGATCTTGCTCGGCCAGAGCGAATCGGCGCGGTTCGTGCGCGTGCTGCGCGACCGCGATCAGCTGGTGACGAGCGCGTACGCCAACCTCCACGCGCTGCGCGATCCGGGGCTCCTGGTCCTGTCGGCGACGGCCCGGCCCGGCGACGCCCCCGGCAGCGTCACGGCGCTGGTCGATCACAGCGCGGCGCTCGCCGACGAGCTGTCGTCCGGCGAGCTCGACAAGGCGCGGATCGCGGTCGAGAGCGCGTTCGTCCGCCAGCTCGAGACCGTCCAGGGCCGCGCCCGCTCGCTCGGCTGGCACGCGACGGTCGCCGGTGACCCGCAGTACGGCCACGTCTACCTCGATCGGATCCGCGCGGTGCGCCGGCACGACGTCGCCGGCGTGATGCGGCGCTACCTGCGCCCGGGCAACGCCAGCGTCGCGGCGATCTTGCCGGTGACCAAGCGGGGCAAGCCGCGGCACACCGCGTGGGCGCAGCAGGCCGAGCGCCGGGTGCGCAAGGCGCTCGCCACGACCGCCGCGACCCCGATGCCCGCGGCCGAGCAGCGGGTCGTGCTGGCGAACGGGCTGGTGCTGCTGGTGCGCCGCGATCCGTCGGTGCCGATCGTCGCGATGCGCGCGGTGTGGTCGGGCGGCCAGCGGATCGAGGACGCCGATCACGCCGGGGCGTCGACGCTGGTCGCCCGCATGCTGACCCGCGGGTGCGGCCGCCGCGATGCGCAGGCCACCGCGGACCAGATCGATCGGCTCGGTGGCTCGCTCGCCGGCGTCGCGGGCCGGAGCAGCTTCGGCGTCGCCGCCGAGTGGCTGGCGCAGACCTGGCAGCCCGGCTTCGAGCTCATGGCCGATTGCATCCTGTCGCCCGCGCTGCCCGGCGCCGAGCTCGTTCGCGAGCGCCGGCTCCTGCTCGACGACCAGCTGGCGCAGAGCGCCAGCCCGAGCCAGGTGGTGTTCCGGCTGTTCACCGAGGCGCGCTACGGAGCGCACCCCTATGCGCGTGACGTGCTCGGCACCGCCGAGGCCGTGGGCGGGCTGTCGCGCGCCGAGCTGGCGGCGTTCTATCGCGAGCGCTACCCGGTGTCGGCGATGACCCTGGCGATCGTCGGGGACGTCGAGCCCGGCGAGGTGATCGCGGCGGTCCGCCGGCGGTTCGACGGCGTGCCGCGGCCCAGCACGCCACCCGCCGCGCCGGTGATCCCGCCGGTTCCCGACGGCGGGCGCAGCGAGGCCGAGCGCGAGGTGTTCCGCTACCTCGATCGCGCGCAGGCCCACCTCGTGATCGGCTTTCCGGGCGCGACCGTGGACGCGGCCGATCGGTTCGCGCTCGAGGTGCTCGTCGCGATCCTCGGCGGTCAGAGCGGCCGGTTGTTCGCCGAGCTGCGCGACCACCAGGCGCTCGCGTATCGCGTCTCGGCGCATTCGGTCGAGGGCGTCGATCCGGGGTTCGTGGCGATCTCCCTGTCGTGCGCGCCCGACAAGCTGGCCGCCGCCGTCGCGGGCGTGCGCGCCGAGCTCGCGCGGCTCGGCCGCGACGGGGTCACCGCCGCCGAGGTCGAGCGCGCGCAGAGCTACCTCATCGGCAGCCACCAGATCGCGATGCAGCGTCGCGCCGCGGTGGCGAACGCGATGGCCTATCACGAGGCCTATGGCCTGGGCTGGCAGAGCTGGGCCGGCTACGACGCGGCGATCCGCGCGGTGACGCCGGCCGACGTCGCCGCCGCGACGGCGACCTACCTGAGGGACGATCGCGCGATCACCGCGACGGTGCGCCCGCCGGTCGCGACGCCGGCGGCGACCCGGCGATCGAAGCTGCCTGGGCCGCCCCCGCCGCGGCGACCCGCGCAGCCATCCCCCCGGGTCCCCCCGTCTCCCCGGTCTCCCCGGTCCGCCCGGTCGCGGGGCACCCCATGAAGCGGATGCCGCGGGCCGACGCCACGTACACCGGTCACGGCGAGCTCGGATCGAGCCTCGTCCTGATCTTTCCGCTGCTGCTCGCCTACGAGATCGGCGTCCTGTTCGCCGGCCGCGTCAACGGCGCCGACCTCGTGACCCGCGCCGTGTTCAGCGTGGCGGGGTCGCGCACGGTCTACCTCGCGATCTACGCGACCGTCGCGTTCGGCTTCGTCTTGTGGATCCGGTACACCCGCCGGTGGGGCACCCTGCAGCTCGCGCTCGCCGGCCCGGTGGTCCTCGAGGCCGCGGTCTACGCGCTCACGCTGGGCGCGGTGGTCTCGCTGATCGTCGAGCGCCTGCTCGGGCTCGGGATCACCGCACCCTCGGTGATCTCGGCGCTCGGCGCCGGGGTTCACGAGGAGCTCGTGTTCCGGCTCGCGCTGATCGCCGGCCTCCTCGTGGTCCTTGCGCCCGCCGGTCCGCTGATCGGCCGCCGGTTCGCGGTCCTTCTCGCGATCGCCGCTTCATCGGTCCTGTTCGCGGCGGCCCATCACGTCGGGGCCCATGGCGAGCCCTGGGCGGCCCATGCGTTCGCGTTTCGCGCGGTCGCGGGCGTCGCGTTCGGCGCGATCTTCTGGTTCCGGTCGCTCGCGCACGCGGTCTACGCGCACGTGCTCTACGACGTCCTGGTCGCCGCCACGTCCTGAGGCGCTTGGGTGCCGGGGGGGCCGCCTGGACGGCCGGGCTAGGCGAGGCCGAGCGCTCCCGGGATCTCGAGCTTCATCGTGCCGACGAACAGCTCGAACTTTACGCGCTTGATCTCATCGGCGTTCGCCGACGCCGGCATGACCGCGGCGTTGGCCAGGCCGACCTGGTCCAGGGAGATGCGGAAGATCACGCTGGCTCGGTCCGGCGACAGGAACTCGAGCGCGCCGGTCATCTGGGCCTCGGGATCCCGGGTGTTGCCGTCGACGATATAGTCCTGGTGCCACTGGAGCAGGCCGTCGGCGTAGCCCAGCGCGATCGTGCCGGAGATGCTTGGAAACTCGATCTTGGTCGGCTCGATCTGGGGGAACCGGTGGGTCCCCGTATAGAACTTCTTGATGCCCTGCTTGATCGTGAAGGAGTCGATCTTGTTCGCGTACTCCAGGCCATCGATGTGATCGAGCGTCAGGCGGAACGCCGACGGCGTCCAGTACTTCTGCTTGATGTTGTAGTCGCCGGAGATCGTCGGGCCCGGGGCCTTCTTGGTGACCACGCGCTCGGGCTGGAGCTTGCACTTTAGGTACCCGTTGTCCTTCGCGGCGCCGTCGAGGGCGGGGAACGTCGTCTCGGTGATCAGCGCGTCGTAGAACCAGTGCTCGTAGGTCTGCTTGAGGTTGAAGTCCGCGTGGCTGATCTGCCCGTTCCGGCGGGTGTACTTGCGATTCCACGAGTCCTGGATCCACTCGAGGATGTGGGCCGAACCGGACAGCCCGAACTCGACGGACAGCGGGTCGATCTCGAGGGACGAGACGTGCTTGATGCGGTTGGTCTCGCCGCCGACCGGATCGTCCACGACGTTGGCCTTGGCCCAGCCGCCGTCGACGGACTTCAGGTAGGTCGTCGTCTTGTGACCATCGATCAGCAACTCGAAGTGGCCTGCCGTGTAGCTCTTGCTTTGTGGGATGGTCATGGTG
>Ga0308175_100000734_pt1 | contig 21746 bp, 15 predicted proteins | sample PhyCR1_3_FD_203893 | JGI IMG/M metagenome (GOLD analysis project Ga0308175, IMG submission 203893) | Soil microbial communities from UC Gill Tract Community Farm, Albany, California, United States - DLSLS.C.R1 | ecosystem: Environmental > Terrestrial > Soil > Agricultural land | place: USA...
CTTGCTGCCCAGCGTGCGCTTGAACACCCAGGCCACCGCCATCGCCGACACGATGCCCAGCACGTACAGCCCGAACAGCACCAGGCCCTGCAGGTTGAAGATGCCGACCGTGCGGTCGGGAATGAAGGCGCCGATGATCAGCGCATAGACCGGCAGCCGCGCCGAACAGGTCATCAATGGCGCGATCATGATGGTGGCCAGCCGGTCGCGCGGGTTTTGTATGGTGCGGGTGGCCATGATGCCCGGCACCGCGCAGGCGAAGCTGGACAACAGCGGGATGAAGGCGCGGCCGGACAGGCCGACGCTGCCCATCAGCCGGTCCAGCAGGAAGGCGGCGCGCGGCAGGTAGCCGGAATCCTCCAGCGACAGGATGAACAGGAACAGGATCAGGATCTGCGGCAAAAACACCAGCACGCTGCCCACGCCGGACAGGATGCCGTCCACCAGCAGGCTGCGCAGTATGCCGTCCGGCATGGCGTCGCGCACCACGGCGCCCAGGCCATCGACGACATTCTTGATCAGGTCCATCGGCAGCTTGGACCAGGAAAACACGGCCTGGAAAATCAGGAACAGCACGGCGGCCAGGATAAGATAGCCCAGCACCGGGTGCAGCACCACCGCGTCGATGCGGTCGCCCAGGGTGTTGCTGCGGCCAGGGTTGCGGATCACGGTTTTCAGGATGCGGCGCACCTCTGCCTGGGTGTCTTCCAGACGGGCGGCATGGCCGCTGTCATGATGCGCGCCGTCGGTCGCCTGCCCCGTGCGCAGCGCATCGCCGGCAATGGCGTCGAGCTGCGCCACCAGCGCGGCCGCGCCGCCCGGCTGCACCGCCACCGTTTCAATGACCGGGATGCCGAGTTCCCGCGACAGCGCCGGGATATCGATCTCCATACCGCGCTTCCTGGCGACGTCCATCATGTTGACCGCCAGTATCGTTGGCCGTTTCAGGCGCAGCACTTCCAGCACCAGGCGCAGGTTCAGGCGCAGATTGGTGGCGTCCGCCACCAGCACCACCACGTCGGGCACGGTTTCGTCGGCGCGGGCGCCGAACAGAACCTCGCGGGTAATGGTCTCGTCCGGCGTCATCGGCTTCAGGCTGTAGGCGCCCGGCAGGTCAATTACCTGGTAGGCAAGGCCGGCGCTGGACGTGAATTGCCCTTCCTTGCGCTCGACGGTGACGCCGGCGTAATTGGCGACTTTCTGGCGCGCGCCGGTGAGCCGGTTGAACAGCGCGGTCTTGCCGCAGTTGGGATTGCCTACCAGTGCAAGGCGCAGGGGCCGGATGGCGTTCATGAAATTTCGTTCAAGGCAGCGTTACCCGCACCATGGCCGCTTCATGGCGACGCAGCGCGAACGTGGTGGAACCCAGGCGCACCGCGATCGGATCGCGGCCCGGAAACGACTCGGCGATGATGCGCACCTCTTCGCCCGGCACAAAGCCGAGTTCGCGCAGACGCACCTGCACCGCCAGCTGGTCGGCGTCCGCACCCGGTTCCATGCCGGCGACGATGGCGCTTTGGCCCTTGCGCAGTAAGGACAGCGGCTGGAAAGCCGCTTCATGGACGGTTTCGTGGATGGCGCCATCGACGCGGCCCGGCACAGCGGGAAGGAAAAAAGGACTCGTAGACATAGTTGCCTGGCTGTTTCTGTAGAGGCAAGGCGCTTCGCGCCTGTTTATATTTTAGTTTAACATCGTAATGATAATTATTCTTAATTGTATTGATGAATAAATTTGATCTGTCGGCTTGCATTTCGAAATTATCTTTTTCCCCAGAACTCATTACCCGTTAAATCGATGCCTTCGCGGTAACAAACGGTGTTTATCGCGTTCACCATGGTAATCTTTGGTACAAATCATTCTTTTCGTTATCTTTTTGTTATGTTTGTGCATTGCCGACCTTTATGAAGAACGCAAACAAACATTGGCATGGCCACCTATACATCGATTGACTCGTCGGAAAGGACAATACACCGGTCTTCGCTGGCAGTGCTGGCATGGCCTTTCCTGTGCCTTCTCGCCGGCGTGCTGCTGTGGATTTTTCTGCAGCACCGCCTGCAGCACGAGCGCGACGCCGCGGCGGTCGCCGGGATGAACAAGGCCGCGGCGCTGGCCCGCGCCTATGCCGATCAGTTGTCGCATACGCTGCATAACCTGGACAATGCCAGCCTGAATCTGCGCTATCACTGGCAAAAGAATCCGGGCGACCTTGGTTTTGCCGAACAGTTGCAGGGCGACCGCTACTCGTATGTGACCTCGATGCATGCTTCGGTATTCGGCTATAACGGCGACCTGCTGGGCAGCACGCTGGACACCAGCAGGCACAAGAACATTGCAAACAGGGAAGACTTCCAGCTGTCCAAGCTCGGCGGGGTGACTGAACTGCAAATCATCGGGCCTATGTCCGATGATTTTCTGGGCCGCGAAGTCATCTGTTTTTCCCGTTCGCTGGCGAACCAGGACGGCGGCTTCAACGGCCTGGTTTCAATCTGCGTATCGCCCGCTTACCTGGCTTCTTTCCAGGACCGCTCCAGCATGGGCAAGAGCGACTTTGTATCCCTGACCAGGCTGGACGGCAAGCTGCTGGCATCCAAGCGCGGCGACAACTCCGACGTCGCCGCGGCGTTCTACCGGGCTCCGCCGCTGTTTGGCGGCAATAACGGCGTGCTGCACATACCCGGCAGCCATTTCGTCGATGAAGTGCCGCGCGTGATTGCCTGGCAGACGCTGGAACACTATCCGCTGATATCGACCGCGGGGATATCGGAGCCGGAAATCTATGCCGGCTATGACAAGCTGGCACGCGATTACCGCTTGGGCGCAATCTCCGCCAGCGTGCTGCTGTTCCTGCTGGCGCTGACCGGCATGGTTTACTCTGCCCGGCTTGCCTGGCGCAAGCAATTGGCGGAGGACATCCGCAACACCTATCTGCTGGCCATGGAAGGCGGCCGCGAAGGCTTCTTCATGGTGCGCGCGCTGTACGACCGACGCCGCGTCATGGTGGACTTCGTGGTGGAGGACTGCAATGAGCGCGGCGCCGCCTACACCGGCTTTACCAAGGAAAAACTGCTGGGCACCCGTTTCAGTGAACTCGGTGACAGCCCCCACGTGGAGCGGGTCCTGACAACCTGCCGCCATGCAATGAGCGCCGGTTTCTACGAAGACGAGCTGGAAACCAGGCTGGACGGCCACGCCCGCCCGATCTGGCTGCACCGGCGCTTCGTGCGCTCCGGACCCGGCCTGGCGGTGACCGTGCGCGATATCTCGGATGCCAAGGCGCACCAGGAAACCCTGTCGAAACTGGCGCATGGCGATGCGCTGACCGGCCTGCCCAATCGCTACTGGCTGATGAATTACCTGCCGCAAGCGCTCGCCAGGGCTGCGGAAAGCGGGGCTATGGTCGCCGTGCTGTTCATCGACCTGGACGACTTCAAGTCCATCAATGACACATTGGGGCATGCGGTCGGCGACGAATTGCTGCAGGCGGCATCGCTTCGGCTGGCGTCGGCTATCCGGGCCGAAGACAAGCTGGCGCGCCTGGGCGGCGATGAATTCACCATCGTGCTCGAGCGGGTGGAGACCGCGGAAGTCATCCATGTCGCCGAGCGCATCGTGGAAGCGATGTCCGAACCGTTTATGCTGGCCAACTCCCGCCGCCGCATGGTCCATGCTTCAATCGGCATTAGCCTGTATCCGCGCCATGGCACCGATATCGCCACCCTGCTGCGGCATGCCGACGCGGCCATGTACCAGGCCAAGCACAGCGGCAAGGGACGCTACGCCTTCTATGCGGCGCGGGAGGATGGTACAGATCAACTGGACGCGGTAGCCTGAGCCGGCGGCGCGCCGCCGTGCCCGCGCAGCAATGGATAGGGATTGACCGGACCTGCCGCTGTGTATATGCCGTAATGCAAGTGCGGCGGTGTGCCGCGGGCATTGCCGGTGTTGCCGACATAACCAAGCACATCGCCAGGCGCTACCCGCTGCCCGGCGCGCACATCGCCATAACGGTCGAGATGCGCATAGTAGTGACGCTGGCCGCCGGGACCCAGCACCCAGACTACCTGGCCGCCCAGCCGGTTATGGCCGACATTCATCACAATGCCTTCGGTAGCCGAAAGCACCGGCCGGCCGCGCGGCGCGAAAATATCCAGTCCCTCATGGCGTCGTCCGCCGCCATCCCGCGGCGCATGCCAGTTGTCGCGCAGCGCGGCCGGCGCCACGCCCTGCACCGGCATGGGCAGGAATTGCGGCGCCGGCATCGCCGCCAGCCGGGCCGCATACCACGCCAGGCGCAGCGGCTCTTCGGCCAGCAATATGGCAGCAAGCAGCAGCACCGCCCAGAGAACGCTGCGCAGGAGGCGCACGACCAGGTGCATGGATGGGACACAAACAAAAAGGCTCAGTCCTTTGAGTCGTCGCGGCCGCGCAGGTTCGCCAGTTCCGGCGCATAAAAACGGTAACCGCCGGCCCGGTCCGACTTGGCGCTGTACATTGCGTCACGCGGGTACAGCGCAATGCCGACCGACACGCCGACCGCGCTGCGGCCACGGGACAACTCGAAGGGGTTGCGCACCGCGTCCGCCAGCCGCGCCGCCACGTGCGCGGCATCGCTTTCATCCCTTACCTGCTCGACCAGCGCCACGAATTCGTCACCGCCCAGGCGGGCGATATGATCACCGGGCTTGAGCACCGCCTGCAGCCGGTATGCCACCGCCTGCAGCAGGTCATCGCCGGCCGCGTGGCCGAGGCTGTCGTTGATAGCCTTGAAGCCGTCCAGGTCCATGTACAGCAGCGCCAGCATGCAACCGTTGCCGCGCGCGCGTTCCATCGCCGCCGGCAGGAAGGACAGCAGCCAGTTGCGGTTAGGCAGCCCGGTCAGCGCGTCTTCATTGGCGATGCGCGCCAGCGCCTGGGTCTGCGCCAGCGATGCATTGGCCCGGGCCTGAGCATGGGCCAGGCGGCGCTGCAGGCGGGCCATTTCATCGGCATGTTCGGCAACCATACGCTGCAGCCGTCTGCGCATGGTCTTTCCAACCCGGCGGCCGTGGATGAGCATGGCGGCAAGGTCGGCGCCCATGCGCTGCAGAGTGTGGATTTCGTCGGCCCGCTGCAGCGCAGTCTCGATAGACGGCAAGACATGACGAATATCGGACGGCTTCACCAGGTAACCCAAGGCTCCGTGCGCCGCCGCCTGACGCGCAATGGCGGCGTCATGGCAGGAAGACAGGAACAGGAAGGGAATACCCCGGCGGCGCAGATGAGGCGCCAGGTCCAGACCCGACATGCCTGGCATGGAAACGTCGACCAAGGCCAGCGCAGGCGTATCGCCCGTCATCAGGGACAGCGCCGTCTCAGCGGAGGGCGCAGCGATTAGCCGGTAACCGGCTGCCGATAAGCAGATGCGCAGCTTGGCCAGCAATATGCGGTCATCGTCGATCGCCATGATGGACTGCGTTCTGGAATTGTCGGTATCGGGCAAGGCAGGCATCCTGAAAATGGCGCTGCACTGTTGTAGCCGCAGCATCATTGCCGCGCCTTGATTTTTCCCAAGCCGGGCGAAGCGCGCATGCGGGTGTTTTCCTTTGCCGCTTTCAGGCTATACTTCTTTACGTTGACGTTAACGTCAACGCAGATTCGGGCCGCAATAAGCCGACACCATGCCCGTGCGCCGCGCCGTCCGCGGCCGGGGCGTTACAAGAACTCCGGAGACTTCATGACTGACCTGTCCGTCACCCAGAACCTCGCTGCCTGGAAACCGGTCAACAAGGTGCGCTTCGTCACCGCCGCCTCGCTGTTCGACGGCCATGACGCCTCGATCAACATCATGCGCCGCATCCTGATGGCCAATGGCGCCGAAGTGATCCACCTGGGCCATAACCGCTCGGTGGACGACATCGTCACCGCGGCGCTGCAGGAAGACGCGCAGGGGATTGCGATCTCAAGCTACCAGGGCGGCCACCTCGAGTACTTCAAGTATATGGTTGACCTGCTCAGGGAGCGCGGCGGCGCCCATATCAAGGTGTTCGGCGGCGGCGGCGGCGTCATCGTGCCGGCCGAGATCGCCGAGCTTCATGCTTACGGCGTGGCCCGCATCTTCAGCCCCGAGGATGGCCAGCGCATGGGGCTGGCAGGCATGATCCAGTTCATGATCCAGGCCTGCGACAGTGACCTGTCGTCCTATGCGCCGAAGTCGCTTGCGGCCTTGACTGGGAGCGACATGGCGGCGCGCCAGCGGCCGCTGGCGCAGCTGATCACGGCCCTGGAAAACGGCAAGGCCGACCCGGCGCTTGCGACGCAGGTGCGGCGCATGGCGGCGGACATCGGCACGCCGACCTTGGGCATCACCGGCACCGGCGGCGCCGGCAAGTCTTCGCTGACCGATGAACTGATACGCCGCCTCCGCCTTGACCAGGATGACAGGCTGCACATTGCGCTCATTTCCATCGACCCTTCGCGCCGCAAGTCGGGCGGCGCGCTGCTGGGGGACCGCATCCGCATGAACGCGATCGGCCCATGGCAGGGCCAGGCCAGGGTCTTCATGCGCTCGCTGGCCACGCGCGAAGCCGGCTCCGAGGTATCGCAGGCGCTGCCGGACGTGATCGCGGCCTGCAAGGTGGCGGGCTTCGACCTGGTGATCGTCGAGACTTCCGGCATCGGCCAGGGCGACGCCGCCATCGTGCCGCTGGTGGACCTCTCCATGTATGTGATGACGCCCGAATTCGGCGCCGCCTCGCAGCTGGAAAAGATCGACATGCTGGACTTCGCCGACTTCGTCGCCATCAACAAGTTCGACCGCAAGGGCGCGCAGGACGCGCTGCGCGATGTCGCCAAGCAGTACCAGCGCAACCACGAGTTGTGGAACAGCAAGCCGGAAGACATGCCGGTGTATGGCACCCAGGCTTCGCGCTTCAACGACGACGGCGTGACCGCGCTGTACCAGGGCGTGCTGGCGCGCCTGGCCGAACGCGGCTTGCCGGTTGCTGGGCCAGGCAGGCTGGCGCCGCTTTCCAGCCGCTGCTCCTCCGGCCGCAATGCGATCGTGCCGCCGGCCCGTAGCCGTTACCTGGCCGAGATTGCCGATACCGTGCGCGGCTACCACCGCCAGGTCGATGCGCAGGTGAAACTGGCGCGCGAGCGGCAGCAGCTGCGGGAAGCGGCGCGCATGCTGGGCCAAGCCGAAACCGGGGCCGATGTTTCCGCGCTCGCTCGCCTGGCTGAACAGCGCGACGCCGCCATGGACGCCGGGGCCAGGAAGCTGCTGGCCATGTGGCCGGCGCTGCAGGCTGCCTATGCCGGCGATGAATACGTGGTGAAGATCAGGGACAAGGAGATCCGCACCGGACTGATTCATGAAACCCTGTCCGGCAGCAGGATACGCAAGGTCGCGCTGCCGCGGTTCGAAGAGCATGGCGAAGTGCTGCGTTTCCTGATGCTCGAAAACGTGCCCGGCTCCTTCCCGTACACCGCCGGCGTGTTCGCCTTCAAGCGCGAGAACGAAGACCCGACCCGCATGTTCGCCGGCGAAGGCGACGCCTTCCGCACCAACCGCCGCTTCAAGCTGCTGTCCGAGGGCATGCCGGCCAAGCGCCTGTCGACCGCATTCGACTCGGTCACGCTGTATGGCGCCGACCCGGCGCCGCGGCCCGACATCTATGGCAAGGTCGGCAATTCCGGCGTATCCATCGCCACGCTGGACGACATGAAGGCGCTGTACGACGGCTTCGACCTGTGCAGCCCCAACACCTCGGTGTCGATGACCATCAACGGCCCGGCGCCGACCATCCTGGCGATGTTCATGAACACCGCGGTCGACCAGCAGCTCGACAAGTTCAGGACGGAGAACGGCCGCGAGCCGAGCGACGATGAAGCGCAGAAGATCCGCGCCTGGGTGCTGCAGAATGTGCGCGGCACGGTGCAGGCCGACATCCTGAAAGAGGACCAGGGCCAGAACACCTGCATTTTCTCGACCGAGTTTTCGCTGAAGGTGATGGGCGATATCCAGGAATATTTCGTGCACCACCAGGTGCGCAACTTCTACTCGGTGTCGATCTCGGGCTATCACATCGCCGAAGCCGGCGCCAACCCGATCTCGCAGCTGGCGTTCACGCTGTCCAACGGCTTCACCTTTGTCGAAGCGTATCTTGCGCGCGGCATGCACGTCGACGACTTCGCGCCCAACCTGTCATTCTTCTTTTCCAACGGCATGGACCCGGAGTACACGGTGCTGGGCCGGGTCGCGCGCCGCATCTGGGCGGTGACGATGCGCGACAAGTACGGCGCCAACGAGCGCTCGCAAAAGCTGAAGTACCACATCCAGACCTCGGGCCGCTCGCTGCATGCGCAAGAGATAGACTTCAACGACATCCGCACCACCCTGCAGGCGCTGATCGCCATCTATGACAACTGCAACTCGCTGCATACCAATGCGTATGACGAAGCGATCACCACGCCGACCGACGAGTCGGTGCGGCGGGCGCTGGCGATACAGCTGATCATCAACCGCGAGTGGGGCCTGGCGAAGAACGAGAACCCGAACCAGGGCAGCTATATCATCGAACAGCTGACCGACCTGGTTGAGGAAGCGGTGCTGCAGGAATTCGAGCGCATCGCCGAGCGCGGCGGCGTGCTGGGCGCGATGGAGACCGGCTATCAGCGCGGCAAGATACAGGAAGAGTCGCTGCTGTACGAGCACAGGAAGCATGACGGCAGCCTGCCTGTCATCGGCGTCAATACCTTCCGCAACCCGCATGCCAGCCAGGCGCCGCAGCAGATTCAACTGGCGCGTTCGACAGAACAGGAAAAGCAGTCGCAGTTGAAGCGCCTGGCCGACTTCAAGGCGCGCCATGCGGGCGAGGCGCCGGCCATGCTGGCGGCGCTGCAGCAGGCGGTGATCAATGACGAGAATGTGTTCGCGCGGCTGATGGATGCGGTGCGGGTATGCTCGCTGGGGCAGATCACGGATGCGCTGTTCGAAGTGGGCGGACAGTATCGGCGCAGCATGTGAGGAAGCAGGCTGGACTTGCATCCCGGCCTACCGGTCCTGAGCCGGCCGCTTTACTTCAACGCCTGCCACGGCGCGCTGTCGCGCCACTGCCGCACCCACTCCGCCGGCATCACCTGGCTGAAAGCGCCAATGTCGGCCACCAGGCTGCCCAGCGCCGCCGGCACGATGTCCACGCCGTCGGTCAGCGCATGCAGGTGGCTGGCCAGTTCGGCGCGCACCATGGGCAGCAGCCAGTCGCCATGGTGCTGCCAGACGCTGCCGCCGACCACGAACACCCGGGTGTCCAGCGCCACCGTGACGTTATAAAGGCCGCGCCCGAACCAGCGCGCGGCATCCTCCGCGATTGCGCGGGCACTGGGCTCGCCGTTACGGGCGGCGTCGAACACGTCGGCAGTGGACTGACCCAGCCGGTTGGCCAGGTTGCGCCCGGAGATCAGCGCTTCCAGGTCGCCGCGGTTGCCGCAGCCGCACACGGCATTGGACGATTCGCTCATCAGCATGTGGCCCGAATGGCCGGCATTGCCATGCTTGCCATGCAGCACCCGGCCATCCACGCAGAAGCCAAAGCCTATGCCGGTGCTCCAGGTCACATACGCGCAATTTGCTTCGTCGCGCACCGCGCCAAAGGCGCGCTCGGCCACCAGCGCCGACACGCAGTCATTCTCGATCGCCACGTGGGCGAACTGCTCGCGCAGCGTGCGCTCCAGCGGGATCACCTCCCAGTCATTGGGCAGGTCGGCCGACTGCGTCTGGCCGCCGCAAATGTTGGGCGTGGCCAGGCCCAGCATGCCATCGAGCCGGGCGAACGGGCCGGCGGAGGATACGCCCACCGCCTGCAGCGCCGCGCGCGGCACGCCGGCCTGGTCGCAGACAGCATGCAGCATCGCAACGCACTGGCGCGCCACCGTGTCCAGCGGGCCGCTCTTGGGAGTGGGCGCCGTCACCCGCGCCAGCGGGCCATCCATATTGGCGACGCTGGCCGCGATCTTGGTGCCGCCGATATCAAGCGCGCCAAGCAGGGTCTGGTTCATGGTGGTCGCTCCCATCAGTAAGCTTCATCCCAGGAAATGCTGAGCCGCGCGGCGCACTGGATCAGGCCCACCATGCTGTAGGTCTGCGGGAAATTGCCCCACATCTCGCCACTCTCGGGCGCCACGTCTTCCGACAGCAGGCCGAGATGATTGCGCCGGTCCAGCACCTGCTCGAACAGGCTGCGCGCCCGCTCCTTCTCGCCTATCTGCGCCAGCGCCAGTATCCACCACAGCGTGCAGACCAGGAAGGCGGTTTCCGGCAAGCCGAAATCGTCTTCTTCATCGTAGCGCAGCAGGAACTCGCCGCGCTTCAAGTGCCTTTCGGTGGCGTGCACCGTGCTGGCGAAGCGCGGGTCGTCCGGCGCCAGGAACTGGAACTCGCCCATCAGCAGCAGGCTGGCGTCGAGCCGGTCGCCGCCGAAGGTGGAAACAAAGCTGCCCAGCTTCTCGTTCCAGGCCGACTCGCAGATGACGCGGTGGATGTGCTGCGCATGAGCGCTCCAGTAGGCGGCGCGCTCGTTCTCGCCGAGCCGGCCGGCGATGGTGGCCAGGCGGTCGCAGGCGGCCCAGCACATCATGCTGGAGAAGGTGTGCACCCGCTTCTGGCCGCGCAGCTCCCAGATGCCGGCGTCCGGCACGTTGTAGTTCAGCACCGCCTGTTCGCCCAGCCGCTCCAGGTCATGGAACATCTGGCGGCCGGCCGGGCGTTCCATCCGGGTGTCGAAGAAGGCATGGGTGCTGGCCATGACCGCCGCGCCGAACACGTCGTTCTGCACCTGGAAATAGGCCGAGTTGCCGACCCGCACCGGACCCATGCCGCGATAGCCCGCCAGGTGCGGCTCCTCGCGCTCGTCCAGCACGACTTCGCGCCGGATGCCGTAGACCGGCTGCAGCGGCGCGTCGCGGCTGTCGGCGATGATGTTCAGGATGTAGTCGAGATAGCGCTCCATGGTGCCAGTGGCGCCGAGGCTGTTCAGCGCATTGACCACGAAATAGGCGTCGCGCAGCCAGCAGAAACGGTAGTCCCAGTTGCGCCGGCTGTGCGGCGCTTCCGGGATGGAAGTGGTGACGGCGGCAATCACGGCGCCGGAGTCATCGAAGGCATTGAGCTTCAGGGTGATGGCGGCGCGTATCGTCACGTCCTGCCACTCGAAGGGGATGGCCAGGTTGCGCACCCAGCGCCGCCAATAGGACAGGGTCTGCTCATGGAAGGAACGGCCGATCTCGCGCGGCGAGCCGGCCACGGTTTCATCCGGGCCCAGCAGCAGCGTCACCGAGTCCTGCAGGAAGAAGGCCTTTTCGTCGGTGATCGCGGTAATGGCGGCGTCGGTGGTCAGTCGCATCGACTGCGCCGAGCCGACATAGGAGATATGGTGGGCGCCGGCGCGGGTCTCGGCGCGCGCGCGGCCATAGTCAATCGACGGCCGCACCCGCAGCGCGATGCGCGGCCGGCCGGCGGTGCGGCGGACGATGCGCACCAGCATGGAAGGCGAGAACATGCGCCCATGCAGCCGGAAGCGCGGCGCGAAGTCGGTGACTTCGATCGCGTTGCCGGCATCGTCCGCAAAGCGCGTAACCAGGATGGCCGAGTTGCGCTCGTACTGCTGGTCCACCAGTTGCGCGCGCTCGAACAACACATCAACGCGGCCATGGCTGTCCTCGTCCTGCTTGCCCTGCAGCAGCGCATTGCACAGCGGGTCGCTGTCGAAATAGGGATAGCACCACCAGACGATGGCGGCGTTCTTGTCTATCAGGGCATTGGTGCGGGAGTTGCCGATCAGGCCGAGGTCGAGTGTATTCATGCATGAGTCCTGTTTGAAAGCGCTTGCGACTGGCGCGCAAGGCGGCGCACCAGCTCGTCCAGCAATTGCACAATGTCCGGCATGGCCGGCAGGTAAAATTCGGCGGCGGTGTCGGGATGCGGTTCAATGCGCACCGTCAGCAAATCGGGCCGGCGCAGCCGGAACACGTCTTCGTCAGTGACGTCGTCGCCGACATAGATGGCGGTGCTGGCGCCGGTCTGCTGCATCAGCTCCTCCAGTGCGCTGCCCTTGTTGGCGGCGTCGCCCGGCATCAGGCTGAAGACGTATTTGCCGGCGATCACGCGCGGCGGCGGCGTCAGGCTCTCGAACAGCGCCGCCAGCCGCTGCTCCGCCTGGGCGTGATCGCGCGCCATCCGGTAATGCACGGATAGCGAATAACGCTTGTCCTCGATCCGGATGCCGGGGTCGAAGCGCTGCTGGTCGCGCAGCGCCAGTTCCAGCGCGGCGCGCCAGGCGGCGCATGCGGTCGTATAGCCGGCGCTGCGCTGTTCCCAGCCCGGCACGCCTTCCAGGCCGTGGTTGCCGACCACGTAATGCGGCGCTAAACCAAGCCGCTGGTGGATATCGGTCAGCGAGCGCCCGGTGAGGATGGCGACCGGCGCCAGCGTGCACAGCCGCACCAGCCGCTCGCGCACTTCGGGCGGCAGGCAGGCCTTGTCCGGCTGCGCCACGATGGGCGACAGGGTGCCGTCGAAGTCGAACACGCACAGCATGCCCGGTTGCACGATTTCGTCGAGGCGGCGCAGGCCCATTTCATCGAAAAGATGGCACATGGTCACATCACCCGGCGCAGCGAACGCCGGCTATGAGAATGGATCTTGGCGGTGATGCGCTCACGCCGCCGCAGCCGCGCCGCGTCCAGCAGCATGCGTCCGGCCCAGCGGTAGACATTGAAGTCGCGCACCAGCGTGCGCATGCTGCGCATGCGTTCGCGCTGCTCCATGTCGGGCATGGTCAGTCCGCGGTACAGCGCATCCGCGCCCTGCTCCACGTGGTAGGGATTGATGATCAGCGCCTCGTGCAGTTCGCGCGCCGCGCCGGTGAACTGCGACAGGATCAGCACCCCGCGCTCGTCGTCGCGCGCCGCGATGAATTCCTTGGCCACCAGGTTCATGCCGTCATGCAGGCTGGTCACCACGCAGATGTCCGCGGCCCGGTAATAGCGGGTCACCTGGTCGGACTCGTAGTGCTCGATCTTGAGCATCACCGGAGGGATGCCGCTGGCGCCGAAGCGCAGGTTGATGCGCTGCGTCAGCGTGCGCACCCGTGTTTCCAGGTTCTGGTACTCCTCCAGCGAAGTGCGGCTGGGCGCGGCGATCTGCACGAAGGTGAAACGCCCCGCCATCGACGGATGCAGCTCCAGCATCCGCTCGACCGCCTGCAGCCGCTCAAGGATGCCCTTGGTGTAATCAAGCCGGTCCACCCCTATGCCCATCAGGTGGTCCCTGGGCAGGCCCAGCTCCTTGCGCACGGATTCCCGCGCCTCCGGCACCGTTTCCGGATAGGGCTCTTCCGGCCAGGCGATGGAAATCGGGTAAGGCTCCACCTGGGTCAGGTCGCCGCCATAGGAAATGGTGGAGGCTTCATGCTCGATCCGGGTTTCCAGGTAGCGGTCCACGGTTTCCAGGAAATTCTTGCAGTGGAACGGCGTATGGAAGCCCAGCAGCGTATTGCCCAGAAGGCCTTCCAGGATTTCCTCGCGCCACGGGCAGATGCCGAAGGATTCCGGATTGGGCCAGGGAATGTGCCAGAACATGATGATGGTGGCGCGCGGCAGTTTCTCGCGCACCATGCGCGGCAGCAGCGCGAAGTGGTAGTCCTGTACCAGCACCACCGGGTCCTCGGTATGCGCCTCCTGCACCACCGCGTCGGCGAAGCGCTGGTTGACCTTCACGTACTCGTCCCAGTCGGATGAGCGGAACACCGGCCGCACATGGGCGATATGGCACAGCGGCCACAGGCCTTCATTGGCGAACCCGTAGTAATAGCCCTGCTCCTCTTCCTTGGACAGCCAGACCCGGCGCAGCGTATAGGAAGGATTCTTGGGCGGCACCTGCACCCGGTCATGGTCATCCACCGTTTCGCGGTCGGCGCTGCCGGCGCCGTGCGCGATCCAGGTGCCCGAGCAGGCGCGCATCACCGGCTCGACCGCGGTCACCAGGCCGCTGGCGGGACGCCGCACCTCGATGCCGCTGCCGGTGCGAGTATGGATATAGGGCTCGCGGTTTGACACCACCAGCACTTCATCGCCGGCCAGTTCGTCATGCAGCAGCGAGCGCAGCTTGTCGGCATTCCACTGCTGGGCCGAATTCTCCTGGCCGCGCCGTTCGACGTTGTACTCGTGCAGCAGCGCCCGCAGGTCGCTCACCAGCGGCTGCACCTCGGGCGGCGCGTTGCGCGACTGCGTCTGCTGCGGCGCATTGGCATTGGGCCGCAGCAGGCGGCGCATGGAATTGATCCAGCCGCGCCAGCTCAGGTGGGCGACGAACACGGTGATCAGCGATATCACCACCGCCAGCAGCGCGAACAGCGTGATCACATACTTCTTCGCATCCTCGCTGCGGCGCTCGATATAGCTCATGTCGTGCACCAGGATGAGCTTGCCCAGGTATTGCGCGCCATTGCGCAGGATGCTTTCGGTGACATGGACCCGGGCGCCGCGCGGCAGCTTGACCATGGACTGGCGCATGGGCTCGGTAAAATTGCTGGGCGGGCAGCCGAGCGCATCCGGATAACTGGCGGTCTTGTAGACCAGTACGCCCTGCGGGTTGCAGAATGCCAGCGCCGACAGCCGTCCTTCCTGCACCGAGCGGTCCAGCAACTGGGCAATACGACGGTCCGCTCCCTGTGGCACATACTCCTGCAGCGGCTCCTGCAGCGCCGATGACACCATCTGAGAACGGGCATCGAGGTCGCGCACAAACCAGCGCAGCGTCATGTCGTCCACCAGCGGCACGACGGCATAAGCGAACAGGCCGAGGGCCAGCGCCAGCGGCAGGATGAAGCGGATTGAAAGGCGGAAAGATTGCAGTGACATGGACTCTTCTGTTGATATACCTCTATGAACGGACAGCAATGGAAATGAACAGTTCCGGGGATAGGGACGGGGCCGGAACTAATCATGTAACAATACAGCAGCCATGTCTGTTCGGCAGTTCGCTTAAGTCAATAACATGCCGCTTAATGCTGACTAACTGAAGAGATGGATCGCCTACAGGCAACAGCCTGCAGCGCACAGCCTCATCGGCTGATGTTCATCGCATGGCTTTAACGGGGGCTATAGGCGCCTCGGTTAAAGACAAATCCCGGCGGCGAAATCCATCACCCGTTGCAGGCCAGTCCAGATGGTCTTGACGCCAGGCTTACCGTCGCCTTTGCGTCCCAGGAACCCGCCGAAGCGGGCGATGAGCCGTACCACGCGGTGTTTAACGATGGCCAATGGCATGGCTATTCGCCGCTCCCGCACCGTCAAACGGCATGCCGCCGACATTCCGGTCAGGCCAGTGCCAGGCAAAGAAATCCATCAATCCATTTCTTGCGTTACAGGCGGGCGGCAGACAGGCGCAATCCCTGCCGGGAAACCGGTTAGCCCGCCTGGAAATTCCGCAACCCATCCATATCCAGTATGGTCACCCCGCCATACTCCACCTTCAGCAGACCTTCCCTCTCCAGCAACTGCAGCGCCTGGTTGGCCCGCTGGCGCGAGGTGCTGCACAGGTAACCGATTTCCTCCTGCGAAATCTGCAACTGGCGGCTGGGGATAGGGTTCAGGTAGGGATTGAACAGCGAAGCCAGGCAGCGCGCTACCCGGGCGTCGGTTTCCAGCATGCGGTCGTATTCCACCAGCGAAATGAACAGGCCCAGCCGGGCATTGAGCTGCATCAGCAGGAAGCGGTTGAACGGGATGCTGGTATCCAGCAGCCACTGGAAAGTGGCGCGCGGCATCAGCGCCAGGCGGCTGTCGCGCAAGGCCACCACGTCGTACTTGCGGTTCTCATTGTTGAGCAGCGAGCCTTCGCCGAACCAGCCGCCGGACAGCATGCCGGTGAAGGTGACGGTCTTGCCTTCCGGCGACACGCTGCTCATTTTGAGCAGGCCATCGGTCACGCCCATCCAGTGCTCGACCGGCTCGCCCTTGCGGCAGGCATAGCCGCCGGCGGGCACGAAACGCTCGACGATGTCGGCTTCGACCCGCGCCATCTGCGCGGCGTCCAGCGATTTTGCCCACATGGTGTGGACCAGCACTTCCTTGAACGAGGGTTTCGTGACGGACATGGTGCGTCGCAATATCAAAAGTCGGTGGAATTGTCTTGCAAATGACAACCGGCGTCGGGGCAACAGCCTTACTATCATCCCATAAAAATTCAGCGTCACCCGTCCGGCCGCCGTTGGCTTTCCGTAAGACCAATGTAAGCCGGACAGGACAGACTCGACACACGGACCATATCCATTAAAGGAAGGCCATGGTGGAGACGACACGAAGCGCGGAGGCGGACACCTTCCCGCGGCTCTTGCTGCAGCATGCGCAGACACGCCCCCAGCGCCCGGCGTTCCGCGAGAAAGACCTCGGCATCTGGCAGGCATGGAACTGGGCGCAGGTCGCGGATGAAGTGCGCGCGCTGGCCTGCGGACTGGCGGCCCTGGGATTTAAGCGTGGGATGAACCTGGCCATCGTCGGCGACAACCGGCCCCGGCTGTACTGGGCGATGTCGGCGGCGCAATGCCTGGGCGGCGTGCCGGTGCCGCTGTACCAGGATGCGCCGGCGGCCGACATGGCTTTCGTGCTGGACAATGCCGAGATCGCCTTCGCGGTGGCGGAAGACCAGGAACAGGTCGACAAGTTGCTGGAAATAAAAGAAACCGTGCCGCGCCTGTCCCGCATCATCTATGACGATGAACGCGGCATGCGGCATTATGCCCAGCCCGAGCTGTGCGCCTACGAGAAACTGCAGCAGATCGGTCGCGACTACGACCGCGCCCACCCGGACTTCTTCATGAACGAGGTGCGCGCCGTCAGCCCGTCCGATGTCGCCGTCATCCTCTACACTTCGGGCACCACCGGCAAGCCCAAGGGCGTCTGCCATACCCATGCGGCGATGATCACCACGGCCAGGGTGCTGGCCGAGTTCGACCACCTCGACGACAGCAATAATGTGCTGTGCTACCTGCCGCTGGCCTGGGTCGGCGACTTCCTGTACTCGTACGGGATGGCGCATGTCAGCGGCTTTTGCCTGAACTGCCCGGAATCGCCGGCGACCGTGATGACCGACCTGCGCGAGATCGGTCCCAGCTATTACTTCGGCCCGCCGCGGGTATATGAAAACATCCTGACCCAGGTGATGATCAGGATAGAAGACGCCGGCTGGCTCAAGCGCCGCATGTTTCATAGCGCGATGAAGCTGGCGCGCCGGGTCGGCATCCCTATCCTGGATGGCCGCGGCAATGTGTCGCTGCGCGACCGGCTGGCCTACGCGCTGGGCGAGCTGCTGGTGTATGGCCCGCTGAAGAATGTGCTGGGCATGTCGCGCATCCGCACCGCCTATACCGGCGGCGAGGCGATCGGCCCCGACCTGTTCGACTTTTACCGCTCGATCGGCATCAACCTGAAGCAGCTGTATGGCATGACCGAGACTTGCGTGACGGTCTGCATGCAGGCGTCCGGCGATGTGCGGCTGGACACCGTGGGCAAGCCGATGCCGGGGGTGGAAGTGACCATCGCCGACAGCGGCGAAGTGCTAGTGCGCTCGCCCGGCCTGATGCAGGGTTATTACAAGCGGCCCGACGCCACCGCCGAGGCGATCGACAGCGCCGGCTATTTCCATACCGGCGACGCCGGCTTCTTCGACGCCGACGGCCATCTGAAGATCATCGACCGCGCCAGGGATGTGGGCAGGATGGCGGACGGCACGCTGTTCGCGCCCAAGTACATCGAGAACAAGCTCAAGTTCTTCCCCTATATCAAGGAAGCGGTGGCCTTCGGCGATGGCCGCGACCGCTGCATGGCCTTCGTCAATATCGACATGGATGCGGTCGGCAACTGGGCCGAGCGGCGCGGCCTGCCCTATAGCGGCTATACCGACCTGGCCGCGCAGCCGGCAGTGTATGACCTGGTGGCCGAGTGCGTGGCCAAGGTCAACGCCGACCTGGCCGCCGATGCGCTGCTGTCCAACTCGCAGGTCCATCGCTTCCTGATCCTGCACAAGGAACTGGACCCCGACGATGAGGAACTGACCCGCACCCGCAAGGTACGGCGCGGCTTCATCGCCGACAAGTACGCGGTGCTGATCGATGCGCTGTATGGCGGCAAGCCCTCGCAATACATCGAGACCCAGGTGCGCTTCGAGGATGGCCGCCGGGGCATGGTCAGCGCCGAGCTGAAGATACGCGACGTGAAACCGCAGGGCCCGGCGCAGCCGCCCGGCACGGCGGCCAAGCGCCCGGTGAAGGAGGCCGCATAAATGAACGCAGTCACGGAAGCAGGCTTGATCGATGCGCCGGCGCCAGGCGCGCGCCGCATCGGCGAAGTGATACTCGACCTCAGGAACATCTCCCTCTCGTTCGGCGGCGTCAAGGCGCTGACCGACATTTCCTTCGATGTGCGCGAGCACGAGATCCGCGCCATCATCGGGCCCAATGGCGCCGGCAAGAGCTCGATGCTGAATGTGATCAACGGCGTCTACCATCCGCAGCAGGGCGAGATCGTCTATCGCGGCCAGCCGCGGCGCGGCATGAACACCCATGACGCCGCCAGCAGCGGCATCGCCCGCACCTTTCAGAACATCGCGCTGTTCAAGGGCATGACGGTGCTGGACAACATCATGACCGGCCGCAACCTGAAGATGAAGTCCAGCTTCCTGCTGCAGGCGCTGTACTGGGGACCGGCGCAGCGCGAGGAACTGGCGCACCGCAAGGAAGTGGAAAAGGTGATCGACTTCCTGGAAATCCAGCATATCCGCAAGACGCCGGTGGGCCGCCTGCCCTATGGCTTGCAAAAGCGGGTCGAGCTGGGGCGGGCCCTGGCGGCGCAGCCGGAAATCCTTTTGCTGGATGAGCCCATGGCCGGCATGAACGTGGAAGAGAAGCAGGACATGTGCCGTTTCATTCTCGACGTGAACGACCAGTTCGGCACCACCATCGTGCTGATCGAGCATGACATGGGCGTGGTGATGGACATCTCCGACCGGGTGGTGGTGCTGGACTATGGCCGCAAGATTGCCGATGGCACGCCGGACGAGGTGCGCGCCAGCCAGGACGTGATCAATGCCTACCTGGGCGTGGCCCACTGAACCGCTGAAGCAAAGGAAGCCGCATGAACCTGAATTTCTTTTTCGAGGTGCTGATAGGCGGGCTGCTGTCGGGCGTGATGTATGCGCTGGTGGCGCTGGGCTTCGTGCTCATCTACAAGGCGTCCGGGGTGTTCAACTTCGCCCAGGGCGCGATGGTGTTCTTCGCGGCGCTGACCTGCGTATCCATCGTCAACCGCTTCGGCCTGTCGCTTTGGTTGGCGGTGCCGCTGACGATGGCGGCGATGGTGGCGCTGGGCCTGGCGATCGAGCGGCTGGTGCTGCGGCCTCTGGTGAACCAGCCGGAAATCACGCTGTTCATGGCCACCATCGGGCTGTCTTTCTTCATCGAGGGACTGGCGCAGATGCTGTGGGGCGCGCAGGTGCAGCGCCTGGACTTGGGCATAGAAGACGTGCCGATGGAAGCGCTGATGAACCGCTTCAACATCGTGGTGTCGCGCTTCGACGTCGCGGCGGCCGGCATCTGCGGCGTGCTGGTGGCGGCGCTGGCCTTTTTCTTTTCCCGGACCAAGGTGGGCCGCGCGCTGCGGGCGGTGGCGGACGACCACCAGGCCGCGCTGGCGGTGGGCATACCGCTGCACCATATCTGGGGCATCGTCTGGGCCGTGGCCGGCTTCGTCGCGCTGGTGGCCGGCATGCTGTGGGGCGCGCGCAATGGCGTGCAGTTCTCGCTGACCTTCATCGCGCTGAAGGCATTGCCGGTGCTGATCCTGGGCGGCTTCACCTCGGTGCCGGGCGCCATCGTCGGCGGCCTGATCATAGGCGCGTCCGAGAAGATGGCGGAAGTCTATATCGGCCCCATGGTGGGCGGCGGCATCGAAGGCTGGTTTCCCTATGTGCTGGCGCTGCTGTTCCTGCTGGTGCGGCCCGAGGGCCTGTTTGGCGAACGCATCATCCGGAGGATATGAACCATGTACTACCGTGAAGCAGGCCAGTTCAAGACCAGCTATGCCGCCGACAGCCGCATCTTTCCCATCCGGCAGGACCGCACCGGCATGCTGCTGTTATGCGTCGTCGCCTTCGTGCTGGTGCCGTTCTGGGCCACGCCCTACGCCTTCTCGGCGATCCTGATCCCCTTCCTGATCTTTTCGCTGGCGGCGCTGGGCCTGAATATCCTGACCGGCTATGCCGGCCAGCTGTCGCTGGGTTCGGCCGCTTTCATGGCGGTGGGCGCCTTCGCTTCCTACAACTTCGTGCTGCGCATCCCCGGCATACCGGTGCTGCTGGCCTTCGTGCTGGGCGGGCTGTGCGCGGCGCTGGTCGGCATCGCCTTCGGCCTGCCTTCGCTGCGCATACGCGGCTTCTATCTCGCCGCCGCCACGCTGGCCACGCAGTTCTTCGTGGTCTGGTGCCTGACCAAGATACCGTGGCTGACCAATCACAGCAGCTCGGGGGTGATCACCGCGCAAAAGATCGTCATCGCCGGCTATGCGATCGACACGCCGGCCGGCAAGTATCTGCTGACGCTGGCCATCGTCGGCATCATGGCGCTGCTGGCCAAGAACATGGTGCGCTCCAATGTCGGCCGTTCGTGGATGGCGGTGCGCGACATGGACGTGGCGGCCGAAGTGATAGGCATAAGGCCGATGCGCACCAAGCTGCTGGCGTTCGCGGTCAGTTCCTTTTACTGCGGCGTGGCCGGCGCGCTGTATGCGTACGCCTATCTCGGCACGGTGGAGCCGGAAGCCTACAACCTCGACCTGTCGTTCCGCATCCTGTTCATGATCATCATCGGCGGCGTCGGCTCGATACTCGGCTCTTTCCTGGGCGCGGCCTTCATCGTGCTGCTGCCCATCCTGCTGAACGTGATCGCGCATGCGCTGTCATTGCCGACCTCGGTGGCGTCCAACCTGGAGCTGATGGTGTTCGGCGCGCTGATCATTTTCTTCCTGATCGTCGAGCCGCATGGGCTGGCGCGGCTGTGGCAGATCACCAAGGAGAAATTGAGGCTATGGCCGTTCCCGCATTAAGAAGTTCGTAGTTCGCAGCTTGGGCTGGCAAGCCCAACGTATTGGACGTAGCTGACGCTGATGTTGGGCTTGCCAGCCCGACCTACAAAACCAAGCAAGGAGAAGACGATGAAGACCTTCAAATCAGTATTGCTGGCCGCGGCGCTGGCCGGCGCCTGCGGCAGCGCCGCGGCGCAGGAACAGTATGTGCCGCTGCTGTCCTACCGGGTCGGCTCGTACGCGGCCGGCGGCACCGGCTTCTACGGCGGCGTGATCGACTACTTCAACCTGGTCAACATGAATGGCGGCATCAATGGCGTCAAGCTGACCTGGGAGGAATGCGAGACCGAATACAACGCCTCGCGCGGCGTGGAATGCTATGAGCGCCTGAAGACGCGCCATGGCGGCGCTTCGCTGGTGGAGCCGCTGTCGACCGGGATTGCGTACGGCATCCTGGACCGGGTCGCCACCGACAAGATACCGCTGACCACGCTGGGCTATGGCCGCTCGGACGCCGCCAACGGCAAGGTTTTCCCCTACGTCTTCCCGCTCATCACCAGCTACTGGAACCAGGCCGCCGCCATGATCAAGTACCTGGGCGAGAAGTCCGGCGGCATGGACAAGCTGAAGGGCA
>Ga0308175_100000735_pt1 | contig 21743 bp, 19 predicted proteins | sample PhyCR1_3_FD_203893 | JGI IMG/M metagenome (GOLD analysis project Ga0308175, IMG submission 203893) | Soil microbial communities from UC Gill Tract Community Farm, Albany, California, United States - DLSLS.C.R1 | ecosystem: Environmental > Terrestrial > Soil > Agricultural land | place: USA...
TTCGTTCCGCAAAACCCTGCTTGAGCGCGGTCGAAATGACGCCCGTCCCAATTCGTTTCGTAAAAACGAGGGTGTCCCCCGCCCGCGCGCCTGCATTTGTCCAGATGCGACGCGGATCGATCAGCCCGGTCACGGCATAACCGAACTTGATCTCGTCCTCAGCGATGCTGTGACCCCCCAAAATTACGGCTTCTGCCTCGTGGATCTTGTCCGCTCCGCCCTTCAAAATGGCTTGCAGATCTTCGATGGGTGCTTTCGGAGGGTAGACCACCAAAGATAGCGCCGTGACCGGACGGCCGCCCATGGCGTACACGTCGCTGAGTGCATTCGCCGCTGCAATTCCGCCAAACGTATACGGATCGTCCACAATCGGCGTGAAGAAGTCGACAGTTTGAACCATGGCAAGGGGCTGTCCACCCGCCTGCGTTAAATCGTAAACTCCCGCGTCGTCCGCAGTGTCATACCCGACCAGAACCCGATCATTTGTCTGGCGCGGAACGTCCTTCAATGCGCGATCAAGAATTTTCGGACTGAGCTTCGACGCGCACCCGCCAGCCTTGACGTTGGCGGTCAGTTTGGTTGCCATCAATCATTAGTGTAATGACCGGCGGTAAGAGTAGCCTCGTCTTCAAAGGCCCACTCGCGCCACTCATCGAGCAGTGGAAAATACAGCCCCAGATAAATGGGTCCCGACTTTAGTTGGGAAACCAGCGTACCGTAGTTTTGGAGCTGGGGTGTGTACCGGGCCTGCTCGCGGTCCACAAAGCCCTGGAGGTCCGCTCCCTGATGTTCGCTCGTTTTGAAGTCAACAATCCAAAGCCGACCATCGTCGTCCCGGAAAACACGGTCCACGGTTCCGGCAATCAACTGGTTTCCAATCCGTCCTTCGAGCGCCCACTCCGATCGCGCCTCCGGATGCGATTGCAAAATCCATCGCCCTTTTTCACTGTGGAGCGTGTTGCCTATTGCCCGCATCACGTGCGTGAACGCCAAGTCCTGGTCGGATGGCCTCACGCCCAGTCTTGCCAACTCGCTCCGAATTACCGCACCAGTCCGCGAAAGCCGCTCGGCATTCCAAACCGATAACCCGTCCGCCGCAATCCGCTTCAGCACGTCGTGGGTGACGGTCCCTACATGGCGCCCAATGTCGCTAACCCACCTATAGGTTGGCTTGCTGGAAGAGGCGGTCGTCCGCTCGCAGGCCGGCTCCCAATGAACCGAGTGCTCCAACACCACAGGACGCCAGTTTCCCGGCAAGCGTCTCACCACAGGCATGCTTGACTTCTCTTGATCTGCCGCCGAAGGTCCCTTTAACGCCGGTTTGAGGCGGAGCTCCGTCTCGAATTGATCCTTGACCGAATCCCAGATGAGCCCCAGGAAGGTTCGCTTGTCGACCGATCCAAACTCGCCGTTCCTTTTCGGGTTCGCATTCCCCAGAAGATACAGATCGTCCTTCGCTCTCGTCGTGGCCACGTAAAACAGGCGCTTCAGTTCGTGGGCCTCCCGTTGGTCGAGATGCTCGCAAATTCGCCGGTACGCTTCATCCTCTACTCCCGCCTGAGGCTTAGCGGCTATGAGCAGGCTTGCCGTTCCATCCTCTTCGAGTCGTTCGGTCCAGACAAGAAGATCCCGGTCAGGAGGATTCGTCTTCGCTCCCAGCTTGGGAAGAATAACGGTTTTGAACTCCAGGCCCTTGGCATTATGAATTGTCAGAACCTGAACCGCGCCCTCGCCTTTAGCCGGCTTTGCCCACAGGCATTGAAGCCGTTCGTTCAACAAACCGAAATCGCGAATAATGCCGCCCTGTTCGCAGTCCTCAATGAGAGCAAAAAAGGTCTCCGCATCGTCCAGGTAGTTTGCCTGACTCCATACAGCAGGACCGCCCAACGCAAACCATGTCTTTTCGACCAGACCTCGAAGCGGCACTCGTCCCACCCATTCGATCGCGGCTCCAAAAATCTCCTGCACTCGTACCGCGCGGGGCCGCCCGTCGGGAGACAGAGCGGCGATCTTTTCGGGATCGGACAGCAGATCGAAAATTGTTCGATTCCCATCGGCTTCGGCGAGTACGGCGAGATCGCTTAAGGCCAGCCCGCACCACGGAGCCCGAAGGCAAGCGAGCCACGACAGGCGATCGCCCAGGTGCAGGAGCGCTCGGGTGAGTGACACCAAATCGAGAACGTGCTGCTCCTCTTTGAGACTGTCGAAGTCGATCGCTTCATAAAGGATGCCTGCTGCTCGCAACGCCGGCAATATCGCCGCCACCTGAGACCGGCTACGAACCAGGATGGCCACATCGTTTTTCACTGGCGCACGCCGAAGAATTTCAACGATCGCCTGAGCCTCTGCCTCGCCGGAGTCTCCGGTTAGGGGAATCAGCCTGGGCACGCTTGTTGAGGAGGGCCGCGCCGCTCGAACGGGCCTCAGCTTGACGGCGCCGCAGGACGGATCGTCTTCACACATGATTGGCGCGAACGTAGACTGCGTCCAATCGACCACCTCCGGAGTGGAGCGAAAATTCGAGGTAAGCCTCACCGGGGTCAGGCGTACTGAGCCGAGCTGTTTCCTTTCACAACACTGAAGAAAGAGCGAGACCTCCGCTTCCCGGAACCGGTAAATGCTCTGCATTGGATCGCCAACGAGGAACAGAGTGTGTCCATCGCCGTCCGACCACTGCTCCGTCAGTGCTTGCAATAACCGGTACTGGCGGCGCGACGTGTCCTGAAACTCATCGACTAGCAAATGCTCGATTTTGTAGTCCAGCCAGTAGAGCAGATCGGTGGGATGCTCGGGGGATCCAAGTGCTTGAATCGCGGCATTCGTTATCTCGCAAAAGTCTACCTGCCCATGCTCACGAAAGACGCCCAACAGCATTTCGCAGGCGCGCTCATGAAGTATGCAAAAGTCGTTAATCCGCTCATCGTGTAAGGCGCCGGCCGGTACACGCCACTGATCACGTTTGCCAAGCATTCGGACGATCTGGGTTTCCAGACGCGCCATGTTGTTGTCCACATGAAGCGCTATCCGACGAAAAAGAGCCCGGCTCGCTTCATCGCGGTCTGTTAGTTCACGCAGGGTGCGCCGAGCGGCGACACGGTAAAGATCGTCCGGGTTATCGGCTACGTTGGCGACCCCGCCCAGCCCGGACGTGACAGGCATCTGGCGAACCAGCATATAGCAGAAGGAGTCGATGGTTTGAATCTGCAGTCGATTGCCATTGGACAGCAGGTCCCATCCGCAAGCATTCGCATTTCGAAGCGCCTCACGCGCCAATGCGCGCGTAGCCTGCTCATGTCGGTTTTCCAAAGGCGCATCCTGCTCAGCCGTCTCCAGGACAGAGAGCACCCGCTCCCGCATCTCCGCTGCCGCTTTGCGCGTAAACGTCATGGCTACCACGCATTCCGGACGGTCAACGGCACTCAGCAAGCGCAGGAATCGCTGGACTAAAAGGCTTGTCTTCCCGGAACCGGCGGGAGCCTCCACGATCACCGATCGGGAAGGATCTATCGCCTGCCTACGCTGGGCTTCATCCGAGAGGACTGTATCCGTTACTGAACTCACTTCCCATTTATGGTATCCGTATGGGCAGCATTCAACCGGGCTAAAAGCCCCAGGCAGCGCTGTTGCTTCTCTGGGCTGTTTGCATACTCTTTGGCCGACTCGAGAGCAATGCGAGCCTGCTCAAGCTTTCCCGAGGCGTAGTTGCTGTATGCCAAGGCCGAGTAGTAGCAGTAGGCCTGCTCTGGTTTCACCGCCTTGATGCGGGATAGCTCTGTGGATGCTTCCCCATAGCGGCCGGCGCGAAATTCCACCAGCGCAAGTTGCAGCCGGGCTTCGCCGTAATCAGGTCGCAGTTCGAGCGCCCTGAGGAGGGCCGCGCGGGCCGAGTTCCCTTCGCGCTCTTCTCCTTCGGCGCTTGCCTCCACAAAGCTTGCATACTGGCACAGCATGGTGGCATTAGTCGAACCACTCTCAAACGCTCTCCGAAAGTGAAGTCGCGCCTCTTCCGTCTTGCCCTGCTGCCAAGCAAAATAGCCCAGCATCTCTTCCACATCGGCGTTCCCGGGCTGCTCCGTTGCAAGCATCATGAAACTGCCGCGCGCTTCACCGACTGTTTGCGGACGCGCAGCCAGCAGGCTGGACAGGGCCAGATCTCGTTCAAAGGGACTAAGCGGAGACATTGTTGGCTGGAGTTTCGTAGTGGCCAAGTTCAAAGCGAAAGAAACCGTCGCCAGATTCGGCCGGTTCAGGTAGGTGGCGGCTTCCCGCTGAATTTCAGCGATGCTTTTGCCATAGATCTCTTCCAAACAGCGCGCGCTCGACTTTCCCATTGATACAGCCGCAAGAAACTCCATGAAGTTCGGGCGATACTCTGGCGACAAGGAAAGCATGTGGCACAGGACCCAGGACTGCGCGTAAAAAATTCTCATCTTGCCGGGCTCCTGGTAATAGGGCGATCCGCGGTCCACCGTCAGGAGGGTTTGCAAACTTAACCATTTCTCGCTTTGCAGGTCGGCGAGCCGCCCTGCCGGAATGCGTCCGGCGATCACCTGATCTCTATCGAATTCCAGCGATGAGTAGACCTCCGCGAGTCCCTCATTCACCCAAAGCGGCAGCTTCAATCCCGCGTGTTCGAGTGCGAGGTGCGTGTACTCGTGAATCGCGGCCGCATAGTGCGCTGGGGCGATATCCTGCATCACAATGTAATCGCGATTGTAGTTTCGAAGGTAGTAGGAGAACGCCCCCGGGTTGAGGCGATAATGAGCGTATTCGTCTTCCGAGCGAAAGGCAATGATTCTCACGGGAGTTTCCGGGAGCCGAGCGGGACTTACACTCACCTGTGAGAAAAACGAATGTGCCTGCTCGAAAATCTGCAGCGCTGCGGCTGCGCTTCTCTCATCGTTCGTCGTGTACATCTCAAAATGGCTTGTGGTCAGCTTGATCCATTGCGGGTCCGCCGCGAACAGCTTTCCGCCACAGCTCACCAGCAAAATAAGAAGCATCGACCAGGAACGTAACATGGCAACCACTGTTCCTATCGGCAGAAAAGAGGGACTTCTATATACCTCCGTAGGCCTACAGGTGGCCTCTTGACGAGAATCGGTTATCATTAATGGATGCCGGGCTCAGATAGTGAACACCGCAGCACGCGCCAAAAATCGGCGATTCGTTCCGCGTTTGAAGGGGTGGACCGGCCACTTTCACCGCAGCAGGTACTCCAATTGGCGCAAACCGAGGTAGGTGGACTTGGAATTGCCACTGTTTACCGCAACATCAAAGCATTGCTGGAAGTGGGATGGCTCTCGGCCGTTGAACTGCCCGGCGGCGCTGTAGTTTACGAACGGTCCGGGAAAACCCATCATCATCATTTTCAGTGCGACAACTGTAACCAGGTGTTCGAGCTCAGCGGCTGTGTTCCGGAGGTAAACCGGCTTGCAGGACCAAAATTTCAGGTCCGAGCGCATGAAATCGTTTTATACGGACTTTGCACGGATTGTAAGCGCGCGGATCGACCGTGAGCGAACCGGCTGCAACGGCTGGTACGCTGCTGGCGCTAGCGGGCGTAATTGCTGTTTCGTTCGGTGGGATGACGACGTTCGTCCTGGGCCGGCGCTTACAGAATGCGTTGCCTTATCTGGTGAGCGCTGCCTCCGGCGCCCTACTGGGTACGGCGTTTGCCCATCTACTGCCCGAAGCAATACAGGAGACCGGTTCCGGGCTTAGGTTGAGCGGTTTGTTAGCGGCAGGATTCCTCGGATCTTTCGTTTTGGAGCGCATTCTCGTGTTCCTTTTTCGCAACAGGGAACAATACGGCGGCGCAATATCAGGATTGGTGCCGGAGTACGGCCATCCCGGGTATGAACACCAGCACGTGATGAGAAGGATGCTGGTTCCCAACATTCTTCTCGGCGGGGCTGTTCACAGCTTTATCGATGGGCTCGCAATCGCAACGGCGTTTTCGGTAACGCACGAAGCTGGACTGGCGACCACCATCGCGGTAATTTTGCACGAAGTACCGCATCATATAGCCGACGTGGGAGTGCTGATCTATGGTGGGTTGCCAAAGACCCGGGCCGTATTGTTGAATCTGCTAGCCACGAGCGCCTGCGCGGCAGGAGGCGGCCTTTTTCTCCTGATAGGCTTACATGCTGCAGACCTAACTGCGACGCTGCTCCCGCTGACGGCGGCCAATTTCCTCTACATCGCGACAGCCATCCTGCTACCCGAGTTGCAAAAAGAGCAGGATGGGTGGCGCTCCGTCAAGCAGGTCGCGTGCCTGTTCGCCGGCGTGGCGCTGATGTTCGGGCTGAGTGCGCTTGCGCGAGATTAGTGGAGCCGGTCTCGATCGTTAGGGCAAAGGCTTTGACCCGGGAGCCCTAGGACAATCCCGAGCATCTGTCCCCAGAGGCTGGATTTGATATCGGTTTGAACCTGCCGTGAACCGGCCATGGGGCTCGCCGAATCAGATCCGCCGCGCCCAGTATGGACAAACTCCCTAACCCGTTCTGGCCTATTTAATGGTTGCTCAAATTCACGCTACATTGATAGGGAGGTGCTCATCATCGGCGACGAGAGTTCAATTGGGCCATCTGAGTCTGTCGGAACCGTGCACGCCCGTCGCGGCGAATCGGAGGCCAGAATTGATGCTCCGAACGGCCAAGGTCTGACTGGCGGTTTTGATCTTTTTCTCAATAACCCCACGCCGGGAATTCTCTATGACGGCAACTCGCTGCAGATTCTAGATGCAAATCAAGAGGCGGCGGCTCTTTACGGTTATCCTCCGGAGCAACTCTGCGGGATGAACATTCTCGACCTGTTTGTTTCCCTGTCTGAAATAGAAGCGCTGCAACTTCGGGCTGAACTTCTCGAGCCATCCCGTTCGCTTGGACCGTTTCTCCATGTCGGAGCTTCTCAACAGCTAACTGTAAACTTATGGACGTTTTCCGTTCGGGCGTGCGACGTGGATGCCCGCCTGGCCTTTGTCAAAAGCGTCGCTGAGGGCCACGGAGCGGAAGAGGCCCTCCGGGGCAGCGAAGAACGGTTTCGCGAACTGTTTGAAAACGCCAACGACGTTATTTTTCTGCAGGACCTACAAGGGAAAATATTAACGATAAACCGCGCCGCGGAATCACTCACCGGTTATTCCCGGCAAGAGGTGCTTGGACAGTCCATAGACAACCTGATCGACCCGGACGCACGGCCTCTGCACCACGACAGCATTCGCGCCCATCTTGGCGGCAGTGCGACACAGCACTACGAGCTGGCTTTCCTCTCCAAAAAGCACAACCGGCGTTTCCTCGAAGTGAGTAGCCGGATTCTATATCGCGCGGGCCAACCCTATGCCGTTCAGGGGATCGGCCGCGATATCACTGAGCGCAAGCTTGCCCAACAGCGTCTTCAGGAGTCCGCTGAAGCGCTAAAACGAACGAACGAAGATCTTAGTGACGCATTGCGCCTGGCTCGCGAAGCTACTCAAACCAAAGAAAGGTTTCTCGCCAACACTTCTCACGAGTTGCGTACACCTCTGAACGGGATCATGGGAATGATCAATCTGCTGAAGTCTACAGATCTGACAACTGATCAGCGTGACTATGCCGATACGGTCGGACAGTGCGCCAACGACCTTCTGATGATCATCAACGATCTTCTGGACCTTTCGCAGATGGATGCGGGCCGAATCGTACTCGACGAAGAAGCTATCGACCTGCAGGAATGCCTGGAAGCGGTGCTGAAGATGCTTCGCGTGCGGGCGGCTGCGAAAGGCCTCTCGCTTTCGTCGGAAGTTGAAGACGGGCTACCCAGGCACGTCTATGCGGACGGGCTCCGATTGCGCCAGGTGTTGACCAATCTGATCGCCAACGCCGTTAAATTTACTACGACCGGCGGCGTGCATGTTCGGGTTTCTTGTGCTCCCTGCGGGGCCCGCTTCCGTTGTGAGGTCATCGATTCCGGTATCGGCGTCGATGAGACAGTGCATGATCGTATCTTTGAGGCCTTTTTTCAGGCCGATGGAACCACTCGCCGCCGCTTCGGAGGGAATGGCCTCGGTCTGGCAATTTGTAAGCAGCTTGTGGGGATTATGGGCGGCCAAATCGGAGTCCATTGTAATCACGACGGCTCGCGAGGAACTACCTTTTGGTTTGAGCTTCCGCTTCGGACCAGCGAAACGCCCACGGGCAGTGGCCGGTCCGTTTGTACAACTCCTCAGGCCGTCTAGCAACAGGCTGGCAGCCGCCGGTTTGGTCAACACGGGAAGTGCTAACTTCAAGGCATTGCGATGTTGCAGTTTCTCCACCTACTTCTGGTCAGCCCCACCCTCGCGTTTGTTTTGCTCATCATTGGAGTGCTAGGAATTTACCGTGAACTTGTGAATCCCGGACGGGTAATTCCCGGCGTAGCTGGACTGGCGTTGACCGTGATTGCCGCGTATTGCTTATGGCAGCAAGGGCCCACGCTGCTAGGTCTGGCTCTGATCGGCGCGGCCGCTTTATTGTTCGTTGTGGAGTCGCTTTGGGATCTCTATTTTCTTCCCGGAATTCTCGCGACGCTTTTGCTGATGGACGGCTTTCGCCGCCTGATTCCCGGACCGCGCGGCATCAGTTTACCTTTCGCCATCCTAGGCTCGTGCATTGTGGGATCCGTCACCATTCTGCTGGCGTATGGCGCCCGCCGTGCGAGGCACAACAAATGGTCCGATATACCGCCAGCACAATAATCCGGGAACGTTATTGAGTTTGAACTCGTATGTTCTGGAGAGGTGTTTTATGCGCCTATGGCTTCTACCCGCACTAGTGGCATTCCTTCCTGGCAGTATTTTTGCGAGTATCGATTCCGCCTTGTTAACGCTGGTTCCGCCTGATTCCCGGCTTATCACGGGCGTAGATGCCGATCGCGCGCGATCGTCTTCGTTCGGCCAATACATGCTGAACCGGGTTCGGACCAATGACCCGCACTTCGAGCAGTTTGTGAACGATACAGGATTCGATCCGCGCCGCGACCTTCAGAGCCTCGTTTTTGCCACGAATGGCGGAAAGGGAGAAGGACACTTCGCGATACTTGCCCGTGGAATTTTCGACAGCGAGCGGCTGAAGGTGGCCGCCAGGGCGCATGGATCCACCGTACAGAGCTACAACGGAACGGATATTTTCCTCAGCTCCAAAGGGCAATCCACAGCCGGTTTCGCGTTTCTGGACAGCACGACTATCGCACTGGCGGACACGGCCACTCTGAAGCAGATTCTCGATAGCCGTAACGCCCCTTCGGCGCTCGATCCGGCGCTGCTGAAGCAGATGGAGAGCGCGAACGCGACCAATGATGTCTGGTTCGTATCGAGTTTACCGGGTTCGTTCCTCGCTTCGAATCTGCGCCGGCAGACGGGGGAGGCTCCTGACAACTCCGGCGCGTTTCGCGGTGTGGTTCAATCGCGCGGAGGCGTACGTTTCGGAGATATCGTCCAACTGTCCTTCGATGCGCTCACACGCTCGCCCCAGGACGCCACATCACTGACCGACGTTCTCCGGTTTCTGGCGAGCGCCACTCAGATGGAGCGGAGCAGTGATCCCCGGGCCGCCATCCTCGCTAATTCTTTAGATGCTATGCAATTGACCAGCAATGGCTCCACTGTTCATGCGGGACTGGCACTGACGGAAGCAAATCTGGAGCGGCTTATCGATCTTGGTCCCCGCCCTAAACAGACAGCGCAGTCAAGGCCAGAATAGCTCCGGCGATTGCCGAGCAGACGGCGCCTGCAAATAACAGAGGCCGCTTCATGAGGATGGAGAGCGACGAAAAGACGATCGCGATTTCCAGAAACACCTCGCCCAAATGGTAGCGGTTTGCCTGGCGGCCGTGCTCCTGACTTTCTTTCTCCAGCTTTTGCGCTTCCCTGGTGATTTCCTCCCCATCGTTTTTGTATTTTTGCTCGGCCGCATCGTACTTTTTGACCAGTGATGAGTCACCTTTGATCTGCGATACTGTGTCGCTGGTGGTACGAGAGATAAAGCGGCGGATTGATTTCGCCTGGTAGTACGACCACTGGTCGGAAGCCCGTTGCTGCAACAGTAATTCTTCGGTCGTATAGTGCTGGCCGGCCACCGAGACGATTGCCAGTAGCGCTCCGATCACGGCCATGGTGCCCGCTACGGTTTTGTCGAACGAATTGCGTGCATGCTGGACGTGTTCCTGAACTTCGTCTTCCGCCGTCATGAGCACAACCTACCACGGTTCAGGTCCGGACGTTAACTCCGGAAGGAGAGGCGGTTCCGGTCGGCGTCCGATCCTTCGACATCTTCGATAGCTCACGGACCAGCTTCCGGTAGTTCAGATTGTTCAAGCTGCGGAACGGGAACCACTCGCCATCCCGCCAGGAGGAAAAGTACCAGCGGGAAAAAACGGCGAGATCTTCGGCTTGCTGTCCGTCCTGCCAAGGGTTGGCAAAGCTCTCGGTGAGTCGCTCGCGTATTTCAACGTCGAGCGGTTTCCGACGGTCCCCCGCAGGGGTGAAGTCAAGCACAACGGGAGGCTGCCAGAGGCCCTGCCACATGGGCCACAGCTTAAACTCCTGTTCCGCGCCGCCCCCCGTCAAAGCCACGCCGTTAAATTCCCGCACCTCGAAGACCGTTTTATCGCGCGCCGAGATTGCCGCCTGTATCTTCTCGATCCGCTTGTGGATGAGTGCCGCCTGCTCGAAATCCATCGCCTGGGAAGCTTGATCGCGCGCCTCAGACAAAGCCGCCGTGGTGCTCTTTCCGTTATCGGCGAGAAACTGTCGAACGCGAACTTCCTCGCTTTTGTATTCTTCAATGCTGACGCGGGCCTGGCAGGGACGGAGGCACTGGTTCATTTCGCCATAGATGCAGCCCGGATGCTCGGCGTGCGGGGCGAGCACATCAGTACAGCGCCGCAATTGAAAAAGGGCGGAAACTTCTTCGCCGTACCACTCAGCTGCTTCGCGGCTGGGAAACGGTCCCCAAAGTCCGGCACCGGCGTCCTTGCGCGGAACGTCCCGTACCACTGCGAGCCGGGCGAATCCATTCCCGTCCAGTATGGCCAGGAAAGTGGGTAACCGCAGCCGTGTCCGCTTCATGTAATCATGGGGAAAATATTGCTTTGCCAAGCGGCACATGAGCAGCATAGATTCCAGCTTTGAACCGGCAGGCCAGCACTCGATCTGCGCCATGCTTTCACGAATGCGCCGTACGAGCGTGTAGGATGGGTCAAGTAGGCGAGTGATGCGTTTGCGCAGATTTGGACACCAACTAAGATGGGGTGGTTTGCCCGGTGTTTGCAGCAGGTAGATTCCTGGGGTCAGAGGAAGATTTGCGATTTGCTCGGCTGAGTTATCGAAATGGACCTGGATGTGAACGGATTGCGAGATCATCGCTTAAGCAAGAGAGATAACTTCCAATTGAATTGTACAGACTCTAAGAAAGGAACCACGCGGCGCCCGGCTTGGGTACCGTATAGGCCGTTGGGGGCTTGACACCCGCGTCCGTCATTCTAGAATAGGTTTAATTTCCGCTATGCAGGGTTGCCAGCACGAGCGAATCGAACTCCTCTACCGTCGAGATGGCGTAGATTATGTCCGCTGCCTGGATTGCGATCAGGTTTTTGAAGAGGAGGACCTCGAGTCCGTTCCCGTTTACGACGACGAGGAAGAAGAACCCAAGAAGCCGCATCGGCAGTAACATGGGCTTCCGAATAGATCAGAGCTCAACTCGGCGAAAGCTTTTCTTTGCTGGGCCGTTTCCGGGCGGCTTCCAGCGGATGCATCATTAATGCGCCGTGCTTGGGACTCATTGGCATGCCGAGTCTGACCCGCGTCTCGCCTCTCAAAAGAAGCTCATTGAAAACCCCGCTTCGGATCGTGTCGATTGGTGGCGGGACGGGGCTTTCTACGTTGCTCTCGGGCCTGAAGAGACACGCTCGCGGGGGGCAGCGCTCCACTTCGGGGCTCAGTGTGCCAACGGTGGACATTACCGCCGTGGTGACCGTTACTGACGACGGCGGCAGTTCCGGAAGGCTGAGGCGCGATTTCGATATTCTTCCTCCGGGTGATATTCGCAACTGCATGACCGCTCTTTCAGAGGACGAGGCTCTACTTGCGAAACTATTCAGATACCGCTTCTCCGGAGGTCGTGGCCTAAAGGGGCACAGCTTCGGAAATTTGTTTCTGGCGGCAATGAATCAGATAACCGGAGATTTTGCCCATGCGGTAAAGCTTTCCTCTGAAATTCTCGCGATTCGCGGCCGAATTTTTCCGGCCACTTCAGCGAACGTGGTGCTGGAAGCAACTTTGGCTGATGGCTCGGTAGTGCGCGGCGAGAGCAAGATCAGCAAGAGCCGCCGCGAAATCGACCGCCTTCGCCTTCATCCGGCGCATTGCGATCCGCTGCCCGAGACCATTGAAGCCATTCGTACGGCTGACCTGATTACGCTCGGCCCTGGGTCTTTGTACACGAGCGTGATACCCAATCTGCTGGTCGACGGCATTTCTGAGGCCATCGAACGCTCCCCTGCCCTGAAGGTTTACTTCGTGAACCTGATGTGGCAGCTAGGCGAAACGATTAATTTTTCCGCTTCCCGTCACGTCGCGGAGATCCATAAACATGCCGGACGCAAGTTGACCGACTGCGCTGTGCTGAATACGGCTCCCATTGCCCCGGAATTGCGACACAGATACGCGAGAGCAAAGGTTCGCCCAGTGGAAAACGATTTTGAGACCCTTGCGGCCATGGGCCTGAAGGTGGTCACCGCCGATCTGGTTTGTGATTACTCCACGTCAGACCGCAAGGTCCGGCATGACCCAGCTTCCCTGGCGAGGGTGGTGATCGACCTCGCGAGCCGTTCGCGTGCTAGGCAAGTCAGGCGGGAAGCGTTGGTCGTGCAAGGCAAAACACTCCTATGCAACAAAATGTAACGGCTGTCATCCTCGCCGCCGGGCTGGGAACGCGCATGAGGTCGAAAAAGGCCAAGGTCCTGCACGAAGCAGGCGGGGACACACTGCTGAACCATATCATCCGCGCCGCACTGCATGTCGCCCCTGCAGAACGAATCGTCGCAGTCGTGGGGCATCAGGCGCAACAGGTGCGGGACAGCGTGACCGTTCCCGGTGTCCGGTTTGCTGAACAGACCGAGCAGAAGGGGACCGGACATGCCGTTCTTTGCGCGCGAGAGATGGTTCCTGCTCACGAAGGAATTTTGCTCATCCTCAACGGGGATGGACCGCTGCTACGGCCCGAAACGCTGGTAAGACTGGTGAACGAGCAGCGGGGGAAAACTCTTGGCGGAACCATTGTCACGACCGAAGTTGCTGACGCCACCGGCTACGGGCGCATTGTGCGCGACCGTCACGGTCTGATAGCGGCCATTGTTGAACAGAAGTCCGCCAGTCCGGAACAGCTTTCCATCCGCGAGATCAATCCAGGGCTTTATTGTTTCGATGCCGAACTGTTCTGGAAGCACATCGGAGAAGTGACACCGAACAATGCCCCCGGAGAGTACTACCTCACCGATATGGTCGAGATTTTGACTCGGCACGGTTATGGAATCGCTCCTTTGCTGGTAGCAGATGAAACGGAGCTTCTCGGTATCAACACGCGCGTAGAGCTGGCGTTTGCCGACAAGATTCTGCGCTCCCGCAAGGTTCAGAGTCTCATGCTGTCTGGAGTCACGATTGAAAACCCGGACTCGGTTGTTGCCGACATTGATGTGGAGGTAGGGCAGGATTCCCATATCGAACCCAATGTGCAACTGCGCGGAGCCACCCGCATCGGATCCAATTGCCGCATCGGGACTGGTTCGGTGTTGCGCGACTGCCAAGTGGAGGAGGGAGCGACTATTCTTCCGTACGTAATCGCGGAGAATTCATATATCGGACCCCAAGCCTCAGTAGGACCGTTTTCGCGTATGCGCATGCAGGCACACGCGGCAGAGGGATCGCACATCGGCAATTTCGTAGAGCTGAAGAAGACCAGGCTCGGCGTGGGATCCAAGGCGAACCACCTGGCGTATTTGGGTGATTCCGTCATCGGATCAAAGGTAAATATCGGAGCAGGAACCATCACCTGCAACTACGACGGAAGCAAGAAACACCAGACCGACATCGCCGACGGGGTGTTTGTTGGTAGCAACTCCACGCTGGTGGCTCCGCTGACCTTAGGGGAGGGGTCGTTCATTGCGGCTGGTTCGGTGATTACAAAGAACGTCGATCCGGACGCATTGGCCATCAGCCGATCTCTTCAGGTGGAGAAACCAGAATGGGCGAGGCGGAGGCGCAAGCCGAAGGAAAACGCCTAGACCGTCGCCGCAGGCCGCGTTCGTTTGGGTCGAACTTGAATTTCCAGCGCAACATCGCCCTCGATGAGTCGCTGGAAACGGACAGTGACCCTCAAACGCAGTCTTAACCCCCCTGGCCTCTTGGTTTGCGGAGTGACGAGAAACGTGCGGTGCTCGGGAGGGCGGCCGGGAATTGTGCGCGAGACGACGACCAGTCCGGGACTTAACCCGGTTACCACCCCTGCGAAGAACTGAGATTTTGGCTTCGGCGTGGAGATCGACTGCAGCACATTTCCGTTAAGGACGTGCGCACTGATGCAGGGCAGCCACAAACAGAGAAAGGCGCCAGCCAGACCGGTAGCTTTATACCACATTTTCGAAAGCAATGAGCGCGTTCATTTTTGATTCTCCGTACAAATACTGATTTCGGCATCGCATAACGGCCCTAGATGACAGGAGATCACAAAACGACGCTCGGGTGGTAGAGATTAGGGATTTTTAACTCCCCAATGGCGATTAAATCGCCTGAATGGGAGAGAGCCCTGACGAAAGGAGCGGCGGAGGAGACAACGAATGGAGAGGTCCGGAAGTCGCGGCCTTGCCGGATTCTGCTTTCAGCAAAGACGTCAAAGTGTTCGGCGGGAAACTGCGGCAGGAGCCTTCCGGTCGGAATCAAGGCTTCTGCAAGCCGCCCCTGCTGCGCCAGTATGGTGAGGACGTCCAGCGTTCTGGCCTCTTCTACAGTAAAATGGCCGCTTTGGACGCGCCGAAGGTCGCTCAGCAGTGCTCCGCAACCGAGCTCAACCCCAAGATCGTGTGCAATTGCACGGATATACGTGCCGGCCGAGCACGTTACGGCGATCTGGAGGTTGTTCCCGTCGAGCCTGCGGACCGTGAGCCTTTGGACTTCCACTTCGACCGGCTTCAGCTCTACCGGAACCTGTTTGCGCGCCAGCTTATAGGCGGCTACGCCATTGATTTTCTTGGCAGAGACCGGAGGCGGCGTTTGCCAAAACCGGCCTCGAAAACGCTGGAGCGCCGACAGGACCGCGTGCTCGGAAGGTATGGCGCTTCCCGTCTCGACCACCTCGCCTTCGCGATCGTAGGTATTCGAGACGAGTCCAAACGTGATCTCGGCAAGATAGGTCTTCTCACTCGTTCCATAAAACTGTGCGAGGCGGGTGGCCTTTCCCGTCATGACCACAAGCAGACCTGTGGCCATCGGGTCCAGTGTTCCCAGGTGTCCAGCGCGTTTCGTACCGGCCAGTTTGCGCCAGCGATTAACAACATCGTGGCTGGTGCAGCCTCCGGGCTTATCAATAAGTACAAATCCGTCCATGGAAGATGGCTACGTTAGTCTGGTAGCGAGGATTACTGTTTCTTGGAAGAAGAGGTATTAGGCAAAGCTTATGACGGCCGCTTGATGAAGCGGTTGCTGACCTACATGCGGCCATACAAAGCGATTGTTGCCGCTTCCTTGATCCTACTGCTAGTCGACTCTCTCCTTCAGATTATCGGACCGTTGCTAACCAAGTTAGCCGTGGACCGGTACCTGGTACCCAATGGGAATGCGCATACTGTTCTCGACCGGTGGCTTTCGCACGATCCTTGGACCGGAATTTCACAGCTGGCCGGAATCTACCTCGTCGTTATCGTGCTGGGTCTCCTGTTCGACTTTGGCCAAACGTATCTCATGCAGTGGACGGGACAGAAAGCGATGTTCGATCTGCGCCGGCAACTGATGGCGCATTTGCAGACCCTGGATATTTCGTATTTCGATAAAAATCCGGTCGGCCGCCTGGTGACGCGTGTCACTACCGACGTGGACGTCCTGAACGATCTGTTTGCCTCGGGGCTGGTGACGATCATCGGCGACGTGCTGATGCTCTCCTTTGTGATCGTGGCGATGGTCAAGCTAAGCCCGGGCATGACCGGCTTCATGTTGGGCGTGATGCCATTTGTGATTCTGGTGACTATCCTGTTCCGGCGCTCGGCGTCCCAAAGCTACCGGCGGATCCGGGTGGCGATCGCCAAAATCAATGCTTACTTGCAGGAACACGTGGCCGGCATCGCGGTGCTCCAACTGTTTAATCGCGAGGAGCGCAGCAAGCGCGAGTTCGAGAAGATCAATCGCGATCACATGATGGCGTTCAAGGACTCGATTACGGCCTATGGATGGTTTTATCCGGTGGTTGAGTTTCTTGGGATGCTTGCGTTGGGTCTGCTGCTCGCTTACGGCGGAATCCGTATCCGGCAAGGCGCGCTCTCGCTGGGTGTGCTGGTCGCTTTCTTTCAGTACGGTATGCGCTTTTTCCGCCCGATTCAAGATCTCAGTGAAAAATACAATATCCTGCAGGGCGCGATGGCCGCTTCCGAACGGATTTTCAGGCTCTTGGATACCAAGCAGGGTGTCGTCTCGCCGTCGGTCGCAGCATCATTCCCGGATGGGCCGGTTGACATCGAATTCGATCATGTATGGTTTGCCTATAAGGGCGAAGACTGGGTGCTGCGCGACGTGAGTTTCCGCGCCGCTCCCGGCGAGACAGTCGCGATTGTGGGGCACACAGGCGCAGGCAAGACGACCTTGACAAACTTGCTGCTGCGTTTCTATGACGTGCAGAAGGGCGCCATTCGAATCGGTGGAGTCGACGTACGGGACTTCGATCTGGTTGATCTGCGCCGCCATTTCGGTGTCGTGCTGCAGGATCCCTACCTGTTTACCGGAACGGTCGGAAGCAACATCCGCCTCGGGACTCGGGAAATCTCAAGCCGGGACGTGCGGGAAGCAGCCGAGCAGGTGAACCTGCTGGACTTTATTGAGGAACTGCCCGAGCAGTTCGATACACCTGTGCGCGAACGCGGCAACGGGTTCTCTACGGGCCAAAAGCAGTTGATCAGCTTCGCCCGCGCACTGGCGCACGATCCGCGTATTCTGATTTTGGATGAAGCAACATCAAGCGTGGATACAGAAACAGAGTTGCGCGTCCGCGAGGCCCTGACGAGGCTGGTGGAAGGGCGTACGTCGCTGGTGATTGCGCACAGGCTATCCACCATTCAGCGCGCCGATCGTATTATAGTGATGCACAAAACCCAGTTGCGTGAGATGGGCACACACCAGGAGCTGCTGGCGCGGCATGGCATCTATTGGAAGCTCTATCAACTGCAATACAAGGAGCAGGAAATTGAGCGCCGCGAAGAACTCACGCCGCAGTAAGGTCTGCAAACCGCCCAACCGATTGGGACGGGCCTTCGGCGGGCTCAAGGTACGCCCCAAGCTGGTTCTGCTTCATAACCTTTTCTTCTTCCTGCTGGCCGTTTCCGTGTATCTGGCGGTGATTCCGGTCTTTTCCGCGCATATCGCCAGCGCGCGCCAACGTGAACTGGAGCTGGCGAAGCAAATTTTCGGCGCAAACCTGCCGCTAAAGAATAGCGACACGCAGCCAGGATTGGAGATCTACCAGTTTCGGGAAGGCACCTGGACCCAACTGGGGCTTTCACCGGAGGGTCAACAATATTTAAGCGCCCATCCCACGCAGCTATGGCAGCAGGGGCCGTATACGTTGTTCCGGGTGGGCGAGCACCCCGGCTCGTTCCAACGCATACGCTTGTCTCCCGAGTTCTATGAAAAGGCCCTGTGGCAGGCGCGTGTGAGCTTGTTTGTAGTCCTGGGGCTCATTTACGTGCTGGCCGTAATTGTGATGGAGTTCTTCATCATGCCGCAATACGTGTACCAGCCGCTCCAGTTGATGCTGGACGCCGATGAAGCCACCCAGCAGGACGACCGAAGCCGCGAAATGATCGATGACAGGTTTATTCTGGACGATGAGATCGGCCAGATTATGCGATCCAGAAATGCCGTGATCGCTAAGCTGCGCCAGCACGAAGATCAGCTTGCCGACGCCCTGCAGAAACTGGAGGAGCAGGATCGGCTGGTGAGCCTGGGTCTGTTAAGCACCAGTGTCGCGCACGAATTGAACACGCCGCTGGCGGTGCTACAGGGCTCCATCGAAAAGCTTTCCGAGACAACACGGGACGGACAGACGCAGGACCGCCTGGCGCGCATGCTTCGTGTTACCCAGCGGCTGCGCAAGATCAGCGAGAGTCTGGTCGACTTTGCGCGAGTACGGAAGCAGTCCATGGAGCTGGTTCGTTTGAAACCGCTGATCTGCGAGAGTTGGAATCTGGTTGCCATTGACGAGAAGGCCTCGACGGTCACCTTTCAGAACGAGGTAAACGAACCAGAAACCGTGATGGGGAATCCGGACAGGCTGATTCAGGTATTCGTCAATCTCCTGCGGAATGCGCTCCTTGCGGTGGCGGGGGATGGCATTGTCCGCGTGGAATCGAAGCTGGTAAAAAAGGGCGGCCGCCATTGGGTCTGCTGCCGGGTGCTGGATAATGGGACCGGTATTCCGGAGCATGTGCTGCCGAACTTGTTCGAGGCATTTGTCAGTACCCGGCTGGATGCCCGCGGGACGGGGCTCGGCCTGACCGTTGCGGAAGGAATTGTGACGCAACATGGTGGCACCATTAGCGCTTCCAACCGTCCCGAGGGAGGAGCCTCGATAGAAGTGCTGCTGCCGGCAGCTATCTGAAACGCGCCATGAACGATTCAGCCGCCCTAGCCACCAACCTCATCGACGTCGCCGTATTGGACGATGACCTGGATTTCCGTAACTATATTGAAGACCTGCTCCGTGACGAGCGCAGATACCTCGTTCGCACCTTCGCCACCCCCGATGAATTGTTCGCTTCGGCAGAAACCCGGGTGCCCGACATTGTTCTGCTGGATATGAAGATGGGCGAATCGACGGGAGACCAGGTCGTCGAGCAACTTCTGGCGCGCTGGCCCGAGCTCTGCATCATCGTGGTGACTGGCTATCCGTCCTTTGAAGACATGCGCACTACTTTTAAATTGCACGTCTTCGACTATCTGGCGAAACCCTTCTCGCTGGCGGAGCTGAGAAAGACTCTGCAGAATGCCGTCGAGAGATTTGGCCTTGGGCAGGCACTGCAAGATCGCCTGCGTGAACGACTGGGCCATCGCATCAAGCTGCTTCGGGTGGAGCGTGGCTGGTCATTGAAAGACTTGGCGACATCGGCGAAATTAAGCGTGTCACAGATAAGCTCCATTGAGCGCGGCGCAAACCTGCCCAGCATCGAGAGCCTGCTTGCGATCTGCCGCGCATTTGAACGCAGGCCCTCTGAGATACTTTCTTCTATTGGCTTTTGATGAATTTTATTTTTTTGAGACGCGCTGTTTGCGCCGGCCCTGTTTTTGTATTCGGACTAGGGGCATTTACCTCGGCCCTTTCCCAATCGGCGACCGAGCCGCCAGCCAAACCGAGTGCTTCCGCGTTTCCCTGTCCCGAGAAGCTCACGTACCGCATTGAATGGCACTCGGTCGCCGCCGGCACAGCCGTTGTCCAGCTCTCCAAGTCTGCTCCCAGCAACTGGCAGTTCGATCTCAATCTGCAGAGCGCAGGTTTCGTGACCCGATTGTATAAAGTGCTAGACACGTACAAATCGGTCACAACCAATCACTTTTGTACGTTGAGTACCTTCCTGGACGCCCAGGAGGGCAAGCGCCATCGCCAAGGCCAGCTGACGTTCCAGCCAGCCCAACACAAGGTCAATTACTACGAGCACGACCTGGTGAAGAATACGACGGAGAGAAAGACCCTCGATATTGCGCCCTGTACACACGATGTCGTTGCCGCCCTGGCGACCCTGCGTGCGCTGAACCTTCAGCCCGGCAAGACGGCGATGCTCCCGGTCACCGATGGAAAGAAGATGGTGAATGCAAGAGTTGATGCACAGGCGAAAGAGAACATCACGGTGGGGGGCAAGACGTACTCCGCGATCCGTTACGAGGCGTTTCTCTTCGACGACGTCCTTTACAAACGACGGGGCCGCTTATTCATCTGGACAACGGACGACGCGGATCATTTGCCGGTTCAGATGCGAGTGCAGTTGGGGTTTCCTATCGGTACCGTGACGCTGGAACTGGATAAACAGGAAAAGATGTAAGCTGCAGTTCGCTGAAGCGAATTGGTTCTTCACGCAACATCCAGGCAAATTGATACGTCATCATGTAAATATGAAGCTGCGTCTTGGCCTGCTGGCCGTGTGTTGTGCGTTCGTTTTGCAGGCACAAATGCAAATGAATGCCTCGCAACTGGCTGATTTTCTGCGGTCCGAGCTAGCGCTGAAGTATCACACTGACAAGCAGATTGCGGAGTACTTGAAAAAGGTTACCTTGACGGAGAAACTGACCGACAAGGAGATCCAAGATCTGGAAGCGCAGGGCGCCGGTCCAAAGGTGACACAGGTCCTGAAACAACTCCAGACGAAGTCGGAGACTCTGAAGGCGCCTCCGAAAGACCCTACGTATTCGCCGGCTACTGCTCCGGACAGTAGCGCGCCCGCGAGCGGACCGGGTTCGGTCCGAATCGGCCCGAAGCGAGAATTTCCGCCGCCTAGCTCTGTCCGGCAACAGGAGATCCTGGACGCCATCAAGCAATACGCGCTGAACTATACGCAGAATTTGCCGAATTTCATCTGTACGCAAGTTACGCGCCGCTACGTGGATTTTGACCGTAGCGACCGCTACCGGATCATCGACACGGCGTTCACGCACCTGAGCTACAACGGGGGCCACGAGGACTACCGGACGTACTCCGTCAACGGCCAGATGGTCGACTACACAAGCATGGATCAACTGGGTAAGCGGGGAGGAGCGGTTTCCAATGGCGAGTTCGGTAGCCTGATGCGAGAGATCTTTGAGCCAAAGAGCCAGGCGGAATTCAACTGGGACCATTGGGGGACGATTCGCGGCAAGCTGATGGCGGTTTACAACTATTTCATCGATAGCGGCCATTCCCAGTACTCGATTTCTTATGAAGACACGCAGAGAATCATCACGGCCTACAAGGGATTGATTTATGCCGACCAGAACACGGGCGCCATTTCGAGAATCACCTTTACTGCCGTCGATATTCCGAGTTCATTTCCAGTCAGGTCGGCGGTGGAGATCCTGGACTACGATGACGTGGAGATCAGCGGACAGTCCTACATCTGCCCTCTAAAGGCCGACGTACGGCTCACGGCAGGAAATCAAAAAACAAAGAACGAAATTGAATTCCGGAATTACCGGAAGTACGGGACCGAATCAAGCATCACGTATGACACTCCGGATGCGTTACCGGCCAGTCAAACACAGGAGCAACCTGCGGCTGCGGCCAAGAATGCGACTGGCGCAAACCAGACCAAGCCGAAACCAGTCCCCCAAACGGCGCGGGAAACTTCGACTCCTCAAACGCAGCAACCGGCGAAGCCGTCTAGCCCCTGGTCGCTGCCGACGCCACCCCCGCCGCCTCCGCAATAGCACCGACAGTGCGGTCGAGAGCCGTGGAGCGATCACTGTCTTCGACTGTTACAACATGGGCCTTCGGTCCAACAGGGCT
>Ga0308175_100000736_pt1 | contig 21724 bp, 20 predicted proteins | sample PhyCR1_3_FD_203893 | JGI IMG/M metagenome (GOLD analysis project Ga0308175, IMG submission 203893) | Soil microbial communities from UC Gill Tract Community Farm, Albany, California, United States - DLSLS.C.R1 | ecosystem: Environmental > Terrestrial > Soil > Agricultural land | place: USA...
GTTTGACCGAAAGAACCCCGAACCTCAAACTTCAAATCTCAAATTAACGTATGGCGACAGTTGACCTGGTAATGCCGAAGATGGGCGAAAGCATCATGGAAGCAACGATTTTGAAATGGCTTAAAATGCCCGGCGATTCGGTAAAAATGGACGAAACGGTCTTGGAAATTGCTACCGACAAAGTAGATACCGAAGTGCCGTCGACGGCAGAAGGTGTGCTGGATGAAATCCTTTACAACGTGAACGACGTGGTGCCGATTGGAACGGTGATTGCGCGGGTGAGAACGGGCGGAGAGAGCAATGAGCAACCGGCAACAAGCAATCGGCAATCGGCAGTCAGCAATCAGCAGTCAGAGTTACAAATTCCTGCCCAACAACAGCCAGCCAACGAGCAACAACCAAGAGCGGACAACGAAACCACAAACCACACCCTTCGGCAAGCTCAGGACCAAACTACAAACGCCAATCGTTTTTATTCGCCGCTTGTGCTAAACATTGCCGCGCAGGAAGGCATCAGCATGTCGGAGTTGGAAAACATTTCCGGCACCGGTGCAGAGGGCCGCGTTTCTAAGAAAGATATTCTGCAGTACGTAAGCCACAAGCGCAGCGGCAAGGTTGGCGAACCGGCCGAAAGAATTGAACACGCCGAGCACAAAGCACAACACGAAACGCGGCAGGAGATGGTGATCCCAATGGACAAGGTGGAACAAAAAGAAGGGCCTCAGTCCAACCAGATCGGAACCTACACGGGCAACGTGGAGATCATTGAAATGGACCGGATGCGCAAGCTCATTGCCGACCACATGGTGCGCAGCAAACACACGTCGCCACATGTAACTTCTTTTACAGAAGCCGACGTAACCAACCTGGTGATGTGGCGCGAAAAAGTGAAGAAAGATTTTGAAAAGCGCGAGGGCACGAAGATCACGTTCACGCCTTTGTTTGTAGAAGCCATTATTCGTTGCATCAAACGCTTTCCGCTCATCAACAGTTCAGTTGACGGCAACCGAATCATTGTTAAGAAAGACATCAACATCGGTATGGCTGCGGCACTGCCAAACGGCAACTTAATTGTGCCGGTGATTAAAAACGCCGATGGTTATAATTTGGTTGGCCTGGCCAAGCAAGTGAATGGTCTAGCCGACAATGCCCGCAACAACAAACTGAAGCCGGAAGATATTTCCGATGGAACGTTTACGCTGACAAACGTGGGGACGTTCGGAAGCTTAATGGGAACGCCGATCATTAACCAGCCGCAAGTGGCGATACTGGCCGTTGGCGCCATTAAAAAACGTCCGGTGGTGATTGAAACGCCGCAGGGCGACAGCATCGCTATTCGTCACATGATGTATTTGTCCATGAGTTATGACCACCGCATTGTGGATGGCAGTTTGGGCGCAACGTTTTTAACGGCGGTGGCGAATGAGTTGGAATGTTTTGATGCGAACAGGCAATACTGACGGCCTCCCCGCCCTCCAAGGAGGGCGGGGCTGATGCACAGACCCTTGCTTTTATGCGATAATAAAAAAGCGCAATCAGTTTTAATGATTGCGCTTTTTCTTTTTTGTGTTATCGGCAGAAGAATTTCTGTTCAGCTTTCGTTGCATCGCAAACTTGTACATTCAGTAATTCTATTTGGCAAGTCCTTCTTTTTTCCTGCGGCGTTGAATTGCTGTTGTGTTTGAACAACCAGCCTTCACAAAAAAATCAACGTACAATCAATATCTCAATATCTCAATATCTTAATATCCCAATATCCAATTCCTACTCCACAAACTTCGCCACCTTGCCGTTGCTTCCCGCGAGGTAAACCGCCGTTCCGTCTTTCGCTTTGCGCACAACATGATAGCTTTCTTTGTTAAGCATATTCCATGTTTCGCCACCATCGGTTGAGTAATCAACGCCGCTGGTGCCGCAAGTGATCAAATGTTTCTCGGTGATGTATTCCACGCAGCTTTTGTAACCATGCGGCGAAACCTTTGGCGCTGTCCAGGTTTTGCCGCGATTGTTTGAATAAAAGCAATTGTTCACCGATGAAGTGTCTTTGCTAAAATTACCGCCCACGACAATCATCTTCTTTCCGCCGTTCTCTTTTTTGTTGTCCCACACTGCGATTGAGTTGGCGCCGGTTGTTTCTTTTCCCTGTATGATTGGCAACCTGATTTTATCCGCACGAATAAAAATGTTTGATGACGTTCCGCCGGTTACAAAAACGGCTTCGTCTCTGTCCAGTGCACGAACATTGGTGCCACTGGCCGCAAAGCAGGCTTCGCCTTTGTCGGCTTTGGGTTTGTATTGCTCCGGAAGTTCTTTCCAGGAATAGCCGCCATCGAAAGTGCGGGCAATAAAAATTTTGCCGTCAATGGGGTCGCCTATCACAATGCCCGATTCGCTGTTCCAGAATTCCATCGCGTCGAGGAACATGCCGGGTTTGTGATTTTCGTACACCACTTTCCAGTTGTAGCCGCCATCAGTTGTGCGCAAAATATAAGCGGGTGTGTCCACTGACATAATGATGGCAGTAGCGCCGTCAAAGGCTTCAATGTCGCGGAAATCCGCCTTCTCAAACCCCTTTACCTGAAACCATTTCCAGTCTTTACCTCCGTTGAGTGACGTGCCCACCGTTCCATTGCTGCCGCTCACCCAAAGCACGTTGTCGGTTACTACGCTCAAGCCGCGAAGCGATGTTTTTTTACCCGAGGTCAACGCTTCGATTTTTGGTGTTTGTGCAAAGGCTGTTAAGGCAACAAGGAAGGAAAGAAGGAAACAAAGTTTTTTCATCGGTGTCCTGATTTGGGCAGCAAGATAGGCAAGAGAAAAGTCAAAGTTCAAAACGCAAAATTCAAAAGACTGTTGCGTGAAGAAGATTTTTTGGCTTTTGATTTTTTATTTTTGACTTTTAACACAAACCTTCAGTCATGCCTTCTTTTGACATTGTTTCCAAAGTAGATGCGCAAGCCCTCGACAACGCGGTTAACGTGACTAAAAAAGAGATCACCAACCGCTTTGATTTTAAAAATGCCCACGTGGTGATTGACCTCAACAAAAAAGATTTCAAGCTGAACGTAGAAACCGACGGCGACATGCAAATGCGCCAGTTGGTTGACGTACTCATTAGCCGGGCGCACAAGCAGGGCATTGCGCCGGAAGCATTCGACACGTCGAAAGAAGGCTACCAAAGCGGCAAGATTTGGAAAAAAGAAATTGACGTTCGCAACGGTCTGAAGCAGGAAGACGCAAAGAAGATTGTGAAGTTGATAAAGGATGGGGGCTTCAAAGTGCAGGCCTCTATCAACGACGACCTGGTGCGGGTGACCGGCAAAAAGATTGACGATCTCCAAGCCATTATTCAAGCCGCCAAAGGTTGGGATCTGGGCCTTGCGCTTCAGTACGAGAACATGCGGAGCTAGAGCAGTTCACTTGTTCACGGGTTCACGGGTTTGCCTGTTCGCTTGTTAAGTGCCCTTGCAGGAAATATCCTCCTCTCGTCACGCCAACCCGTGAACCCGTGAACAAGTGAACAGGTAAAACTGTTCTTTCAACAAGGGCTTAACAAAATTTCTTTTGTTCTCGCTTCGTTTTTAAAGCTCGTTTCCCTACTTTTGCGCCTTCAATCAAGCAACAACAACCGCAGTTAAATAGATTTTTATGAAAAAGGATCTTCATCCAGCCAATTATCGTTACGTGATTTTTAAGGATATGAGTAACGGTTACAGCTTTTTAAGCCGTTCTACGGCTGCCAGCAAAGAAACAGCCAAGTGGGAAGACGGCAACGAATATCCCCTGATTAAATTGGAGATTTCCAATACCTCACATCCTTTCTTTACCGGCAAAAACGTTTTGGTTGACACTGCCGGCCGTATTGACAAATTCAACAAAAAATACGCGAAGAAGTAATTCTTCTTTCAGCAACATACTTATCCCGTTCGCCTAAGGCGAACGGGATTTTCTTTTTGGGCCTGTATCGTCGAGGCTCCGTTCTTTTCCTTTCCGTTTTACGCATACCTTCGGCTCTTCAAAATTTCCGGTCAAACCCAATAGCCTTTGCCATGCGTAAAATTGTATTCACCGAAGAATTTTGCAACCCCGGAAACCTTTTTCCCTTCACCCTTACCCGCCAGGTGCAGGACATCCGCGTGGGAATTTTAACCATCCGCGAAAAGTGGGAACGCTACCTCGACAGTCCTTCTTTTGACAAGTTTGAAGACGATTACAAGGATTTGGAACGGGCCTTTCGGCTTAACGAAAAGATAATTGGCAAGGACACGATTTATCTTGTTCACGGAAATGTACTGCCGACAAAAAAAATAATCAAACAGGTTAAGAAGCTAAAGCCCGGCGAGTTTTTGTCGGTTCCCGAAAAGGAAAGCTTTGTGTATTGTGTTTCAAGAGCGGAAGTGATTGACGAGCACAACATCAAAGTAGGAAAGCCGGTTGAAATTGACGAGGAACTCAACGAAATAAAGGCACCGTGGAATATTTTTGGCCTCAACGCCCGTGCCATTGCACAGGATTTTGAACTGCTTACAAGAGGTCGCAAGTCGGAGAAAATTTCCGCTACCAACAACGTCTGTGATCCCGCTAATATTTTTATTGAAAAAGGCGCAACGGTAGAATGTTGTTTTTTGAATGCGCAGGCTGGTCCAATCTACATCGGGAAAAACGCGGTAGTGATGGAAGGCTCGCTGCTTCGGGGACCGGTAGCCGTTTGCGACGAAGCGGTGGTAAAGATGGGCACACGGCTTTATGAAGGCACAACCGTTGGGCCCAAATGCACCGTTGGCGGCGAGATAAAGAACTCTGTTTTGTTCGGTTACTCAAACAAAGCACACGATGGTTACATGGGCGATTCAGTCGTGGGCGAGTGGTGCAACTGGGGTGCGGGCACGTCTAATTCAAACCTGAAAAATACCGCGTCTGGTGTGATCGTCTGGACACCGGCCGGGCCGGTAAACGTGGGCTTAAAATGCGGTGTGTTCATGGGCGATTATTCCCGCACAGCCATCAATACGTCCATCAATACAGGAACGGTAATTGGCGCTTGCGCCAACGTTTACGGCAACGGCTTAACGCCAAAATTCATTCCTTCATTTTCTTGGGGCAGCGACGGTTTGCAACGCTATGAATTGGACAAAGCATTGGTTGACGTCAATAACTGGAAAGTTTTGAAAGGAAGCGGGTTGACGTCTTCGGAAAAAATTATTCTCAAACATATCTTTGAACACTACTAAAACCGCTTCACTTGTTTACCTGTTCACACATTGAGCGTGATGTGCGCAGATAAGCCGCAAGAAGGGCTCAGGGGTAAGTAAGAACAAGCGAACAGGTAAACAAGTGAACACGTAAACTTTAATCTTATGCGTAAACAAATTGCCGCGGCCAACTGGAAAATGAATCTTACCCTTGACAAAGCGGAAGCCTTGCTTGACGGAATTTTATCGGAGAACATAAACCCAACTGAAAACGGACAGGTCGTTTTTGCTGTGCCGTTTCCTTACCTGATGATGGTCAACGAAAAAGTTGCCAAACGAAAGGGTTATGCCGTTGCCGCACAAAATTGCGGCAACAAAAAAAGCGGCGCCTATACCGGCGAAGTTTCGGTAGAAATGTTGTCGTCTATTGGCATTGAATACTGCATCGTCGGCCACAGCGAGCGAAGGGAGTATTACGGCGAGATTGACGAGATACTGCAACAAAAACTTGTCCTCTGTTTAGACGAAAACATTACTCCCATTTTTTGCTGCGGCGAGGCGCTGGACGTTCGGGAAAAAGGGGCGCAAAACGATTTTGTAAAGACGCAAATGGAAAAAGCTTTGTTTGATTTTTCAGCAAGCGAGCTGAAAAAAATCGTGATTGCTTACGAACCCATTTGGGCCATCGGCACAGGCAAAACGGCCACTTCGGAACAGGCACAACAAATGCACGCTTTTATGCGTTCTGTATTGGCCGGCAAGTGGGGGGAAGACGTGGCGCAAGACGTAACGATTTTATACGGCGGCAGTGTAAAGGCTTCCAACGCAGAAGAACTCTTTCACTCGCCGGATGTTGACGGCGGTTTGGTTGGCGGCGCTTCGCTCAACGCGGCAGAATTCATTCAAATCATAAAAGCCTTAAAGCATTAAGCCCGCCCAGCAATACCAGATTGTTGTCGTCCAGAAAAATCACTTACTCCTGCGCTTTTTAAGCCTGCGGCTGGTGGTGAACGGCATGCATATTTACCCATTAAAAAAAGGCAAGCCGGTTGTGGTTACTGTGCCCACCAATCCGGCGCGGCTTGTGGTAACTGATGGCTTTCACATTACCGCGCCGGTGCAAATAAATTACGCTCCGCAGCGTACGCGTTATTTTGCCATTGCGTGCATTGTTGAAAACGATGTGTTGATTGGTGGTGCAATTTTCATGATGATGCTTTTTTTTATGGGCCTGTCGTCTGGCTTGGTTGTTCTTTGGTTGTTCAGCGTTGCGCCTCTCCTTTATCTTCTTTTTCTTTATTACATAAAACGAAGAGAGTTTATTCGCATTCGGCCGGTGTAGATATGCAGAGGCAGTGGGCATCGTTAAGCGTTTGCAATGATATTTCCTGCCATTTCAAAACCGTTTGCTTTTAATTTGTGCGGTGGTCACAAATCATTTGCGGCCAAAAAATTCAAATGCTCATATCCGCCATTGTTCGTACGGTGTATCTGCTCCTGACCTTCCTGGCCGGGCTGGTATTAAGCAAACTTGTGCTGCCCGGACAATTTGGAATTATCTCGCTGGTTATTTTAAATGCGTCCTTGTTGAGCATTGTTACCGGTTTGGGTACAGACAGCCTTATTCTTCACAAGGTGACGAATAACAAATGGGGGTTTAGCCAAGCCGCGCAATTCACCCTTGGGGCAGTGGCCGTTCAGCTAGTTTTGTTTCTGGCGTTGGAGTTTGGCAGCCTGTTGGTTTGGAAAAAAACCTTGCTTTCCGATGAAAGCCCAGCTTATTTCTGGACAGACACTTTGTACTTTTCGGGACTGCTGCTCACCGAGAAATATTTAGCCCTGCTGTATGCCTTTCAAAAAGCCCGTATTGTAAATATTTTTTTGGCAATTGTTGCGCTCTTTTACTTGATTGTTTTGTTGTTGCTTTCGTTTGTTGCGAAGGCGGACTTTGCAACGGTTATGGAGTTGTTTGCGCTGCAAAGCTTGTTACAAGGTCTTGGACTGTTGTCTATTTTATACCTGCATTACAAAACGGAGGAGAAGCAAATCTTCAAACTCGTTGAATTTGCACAGGCGCTTAAATTGTCTTCTGTTGTTATGGTAACGAACGTCATTCAGCTTTTGGCTTACCGGATAGATTTTTGGCTGATTAAATATTTTCACGGAAATGCCGATGTGGGTATTTATGCGCTGGCAAACAAGTTTGCGAACCTTGTTTGGGTAGTTCCTAACATTATGGCGCAACTGCTGATCCCAAGATTTGCGCAGATGTCGAAGAACGAAATATCAAAAATTTTCAGCACGGCCTTTTACGGGAATTTAATTGGTGCTGTTGCCGCCCTAAGCGGCGCAACCATTATTTATTTCTATTATCTGGACCCTGTGTACCGAACGGGTTTACCGGCTTTTTTTCTAATGTTGCCCGGCTATTTCTTTTGGGCGGCCGTTGTTTACTACGGCGCTTATTTTTCCTGGTCGGGAAGGTTTTCGGACAACCTGCTTTGCAGTTCCTGTTGTTTTGTATTGGTATTCCTGGCTGATATGCTGTTGATTCCACGCTTTGGTATTAGCGGAGCGGCGTGTGCCAACTCGTTTGCTTACACACTTGTTTTTATGCTCTATCTTTTCCTTTTAAGAAGCCGCTTTTCGTTTACGTGGAAATCTCTATTATTGCCGCCGCAAAAAGGCCTATTAAAACTTCTAAAGTCAGTTGCCGGTTGAAAAACGCACAAGCATCTTATGTTTTATGGTTGCCTTCGTGGTACCCAAATAAAGTTGAGCCTTACAGCGGCGATTTTATTCAACGGCACGCCAGAGCTGTTTCGTTAACGGAGAAAGTACATGTTATTTATGTGCTGAAGGACCCGTCGGCCGCGATTACTTCCAGTACATTAACCGAAACAAAATCCGAAGGCGAATTAAAAGAAACGCTGATCTATTATTACCTGCGGCCAATGAAATTTAAATGGCTGGAAAGGTTGTTGTCGTTTCGGATTTACGTGAGGTTATACAAGGCTGCTGTGTTGAAGTGCCTGAAAGAAGAAGGAAGACCAAAACTTGTGCATCTGTACATTGCGTTCAAAGCCGGTGTGATTGCGCTGTGGCTTAAAAAGCATCTCGGATTGGCGTATATTCTTTCGGAACAATGGACAATCTATTTACCCGGAGCAGAACCCAACTTTTCCAACCTTCCTTTTTTCAACCGCTATCTCATTAAAAAAATTATGAGACAGGCTGCTGGTGTAATGGTCGTATCGGATTATTTGGGTCAACGGCTTCAACAACTTTTTGGGGTTTCCAAGCCAGCGGTTATTCCAAATGTAGTTGACGAGAAGATATTCTTTTACAGGAAAGACAACAGCCATTTCGCAAACCGTTTTGTTCACGTATCTACGTTAACCTATCAAAAAAACCCCGAAGCCATTATTGAGGCCTTCTCAATTTTGAAACAGAAAGGCTGTTTGTTTACACTTGACGTTATTGGTCCGCAAATACCCGAATTGAAGGCGCTAGTGTGCCGGTATGGTTTGGAGAATGATATATTTTTTCGTGGTGAAATGCCGCAAGAGCAGTTGGTTAAATTTGTGCAAAACGCCGATGCCTTGATTCTTTATTCGCGTTACGAAACGTTTGGTTGCGTGTTGATTGAGGCAAACGCCTGTGGCGTGCCCGTAATCGTCAGTGACATTCCCGTTTTGCGTGAAAACGTAACGGACGGCTTCAACGGAATCTTTGCTGCTGCGGAAAATGGGGTTGCGCTCTCCGATCAAATCATTTATTTCATTCAAAACAAAACGCAATTTGACAAAGAGGAAATAGCCGGTTACACAATTAAAAAATTTAATTATGCCCGTATAGGAGCGCAGTTTGAAGTATGGTACAAAGAACATGCGGCGGATTGCTAAACGGGTTGATACTTAGAATGGCATTATGATAAACCTCCAGCCAATATCGAAGTTTAAACAACTGTGGTGCCTTTTGCTTTTGCCTGTTTTTTTCCTGCTTCACGGCTACAACGAAAATTTTGGCTTGCTTTCGCTATTGGTTGTGCTTCGGTTGTTTTTCTTTTACGTGCTGATAACCGTTGGCGTGGCGGCCATGGCTGTTTTGTTGTTGCGGTCACCGGCAAAGGCAACTGCGTTTTCTTTTTTTCTCTTGTTTCTCTTTTTTTTCTTCGGCGCTTTTCACGACGGGTTAAGGTCAATCGCGGGAAACCGTTTTATCAGTTCGTATAAGTTTTTATTGCCTTTTTTGTTCATTCTTGTTGTTAGCGTTTTTCTATGGCTTAAACGAACGCGGCACCAACCGCAACGGCCGGTGCTGTACGTTCGCAATTTACTTGGAGTTTTGGTTGTTTTTGAACTGATAATAATGGTGTACGCTGCACTGAGCGGGAAAGCCAAAGAAAACAATTTGGCAGGGCATAATGCGTGGCAGCAAAACACTGCATGCGAGGCAGAAAAGCCCGATATTTTTTTTGTAGTGTTCGACGGTTACACAAGTTCGCAGTGTTTGAAAGAAGAATTTAGCTACGATAACAGCCCGACAGATTCTACTTTTCAGGCAAACCATTTTTTTGTATCTAGGTCATCGCGGAGCAATTACAACGCAACACCCTTTTCGCTTTCGTCAACATTTGAGGGGCAATACCTTAAACCCGCACTGGAAAAAGACAAGGTAACCAGCAAAACTTTTGTACAGGCAATGGAAACCTTTCGAAACAATCATTTGCTTTCCTTTTTAAAGAAGCTGGGTTACGGAGTAAAAAATTTTGGATGTTTCGATTTAAAAGATGCTCCTTTAAAGACAGACCCTTACTTCAAAGACGCTTATTCAAAGCAAATTGACGATCAAACGCTTTATTCGAGAATCAAACGAGACATTGGCTGGAATTTTACCGTTAAGAATATTTTTACCGGTGCTTCCCGCATTCCTGAAAGCTACAGGCAAAACAAGGCGTATCATCTTTACCGTAACAATTATAATTGGCAGGCTTTGCTTAAAGAGTTGCAGACCGCAGCAGAGGAGCCGCGATTTGTTTACGTGCACCTGATGTTGCCACATGAGCCATTTTATTTAAACGGGGAGGGAAAGGAAGTTCCTGATACGGCGGTGCGCACGCTGAAAGAGGCCTATCTTGAACAAGTCAAATTCTCCAACGCATTGCTAAAACAGCTAATTCCAATTGCCGCGGCAAAGAGCCACCGGCCAAAAGTGGTATTGATAGAAGGCGACCACGGGTTTCGGGACTACGATTCGGTTACCAGTCGCAACAAGGAATTTATGAACCTGAACGCCTATTTCTTTTCCGATCAGGATTACAATCGGCTTTACGACGGCATCAGCCCAGTCAATTCCTTTCGTGTGGTGCTGAATAAGTATTTTTGCCTATCCTACCCAATGTTAAGAGATAGTAGTATTTACCTTATCAACAACTAATTTGTTTCCCAAGTGTGATGTTTGTCCGCAAGCCATAGCCTTAACAAAATTATTCAGCTTTCAGTGGGCCTGTTTGCACGTGGGCCTTATCTTTGCGCCTCTTCTGTAAAAAGAAGACATTGCTCCAAAAAGGCTCCCCAAGTTTCTCCCGGTGGAGAACGCCTCAAGGGCTAAACAACAAAAGCATTTTAAAATGCCAAAGGTTAAAACAAACTCCAGTGCCAAAAAGCGTTTCAAAGTAACGGGCACGGGTAAGATCACGCATCAGAAATCTTTCAAGCGTCACATTCTCACCAAAAAATCAAAAAAAAGGAAACGAGCTTTGCGCATTGACGGCACCGTTGCAAAAGCAAACCTCGATTTTGTAAAACGCCTCCTGCGCCTGAAATAAGCTGCCGGGCATCTGCCTTCAGCAGAAATCACAAATCATTAATCTAAAATTATTTCAATATGCCTCGTTCCGTTAACGCCGTTGCTTCCAGAGCACGCAGAAAAAGAATTTTAAAGCAGGCCAAAGGCTTTTACGGCAAGCGTAAAAACGTTTACACCGTTGCCAAAAACGTAGTGGAAAAAGGGATGACCTACAGCTACGTGGGCCGCAAACTGAAGAAAAGAGAATACCGCCGTTTGTGGATTGCCCGTATCAACGCGGCCGTTCGCGAAGAAGGGTTGACCTACTCGCAATTCATCAACCTGTTAAACCAAAAAGGCATCACGCTTGACCGCAAGGTGTTGGCCGATTTGGCGATGAACAATGCCGAAAGCTTTAAAGCTTTGGTTGCCCAGGTAAAATAAGCCTGTTCAGAAATTATACGCAAAGCCGTCCTGTAAAATCAGGGCGGCTTTCTTTTTACAGAACCGTTATTTTTGTCCATCTTAAAACCGATCAACCCACTTGCCCGTCAATGAACAATACCTACATTGATCTCGTTCAGCAGACTTTTAATTTTCCCCAGGAAGGCTTGCTTGTTAAGGATGGTTACCTGCAGTTTAACGGCATTGATTTAAAAGCGATCATTGAAAAGCACGGCACGCCGTTAAAGCTTTCTTACCTGCCAAAGATTGGAATGCAGATAAACAAGGCGAAGGACATGTTTGCCAAAGCGTTTAAAAAGCACAAGTACGAAGGCGAATATTTTTATTGCTATTGCACCAAAAGCTCGCACTTCAGCTTTGTGGTGGAAGAAGCTCTGGAGCACGGCATTCATTTGGAAACATCGTACGCTTACGACATCGAAATCATCAAGAAGTTGTACGAAAAGCGAAAGATCACCAAGGATATTTACATTATCTGCAACGGCTTTAAGCAAAAGGGTTATACCCGCCGCATCGCCCAACTCCTGAACACAGGCTTTAAAAACGTCATTCCAATTTTGGACAACAAAGCTGAATTGCAAGCCTATCGGCGCTCGGTGAAAGGGCCTTTCAAATTGGGTATTCGCGTGGCGGCGGAAGAAGAACCAACCTTTCCATTTTACACTTCGCGTTTGGGCATTCGGGCCAAAGACATCCTTGAGTTTTACGTGGACAATATTGAAGGTTACGAGGACAAATTCCAGCTAAAGATGCTGCACATCTTTTTGAACAAAGGCATCAAAGACGATATTTATTACTGGTCGGAGTTGAACAAAATCATCAACCTGTATTGCCAGCTAAAAAAGATTTGTCCCGAACTGGATTCGCTCAACATTGGTGGCGGCTTTCCCATCAAGCACTCGCTTGGTTTCGAATACGATTACCAGTTCATGATCAACGAAATCGTGAGCAACATTAAAGCCACGTGTAAACGAAACAAAGTGCCCATGCCGAACATTTACACAGAGTTTGGAAGTTACACGGTAGGAGAGAGCATGGCGCACATTTACAGCGTTATCGGCGAGAAGGTGCAGAACGACCGCGAGAACTGGTACATGATTGATTCGTCTTTTATTACCACGCTGCCCGATACCTGGGGCATTGGCGAAAAATTCTTAATGCTGCCCATTAACAAGTGGGAGAATGAATATCAACGAGTGGTACTCGGCGGCATTACCTGCGACAGTCACGATTATTACGATTCGGAAGAGCACATCAACGAAGTGTTTTTGCCCAAGCTAAACGGCAATGAACCTTTGTACGTTGGCTTCTTTCACACCGGTGCTTACCAAGATCAAATCAGCGGCTACGGCGGCATAAAACATTGCCTGATTCCTTCGCCCAAACACGTGATTATTGAACACGACAAAAACGGAAAGCTGATTGATTGGGTTTATGCGAAAGAGCAATCAGCGCAAAGCATGTTGAAGATTCTTGGTTACATCAAATGAGCTTTCACAAGGCCACATAAAAATCCCGCTCAACGGCGGGATTTAATTTTTTAGTTTCCCAGAACTTTTCTTCGTGCCTCTTCTCTTGGTCCCTGGGCCTGTTGCGGAGGTCTTTGATACGTTCCTTTATTCGGCTGGCTGTACACGCGGTTATTGTATCCGCGGTAAACCCGGTTGTTCCAACCGTTGTAAGGATAAGAATAATAACCTCTGTTATAGCCGTTGGTCACGTCGTAATAACGGCCGGTGACAGGGTTTCTTTCCAAAATCACGGTTCCGTAATAAGGGTCCTCAACGTAAACACGGTCTCCAACCCGGCGGGTTACAGCGCCGTCAAACTCATCGTCGTACACTCTTTGCGTTGTTGTACAACTGGCGAACACAATCGCCGCCGCAAACAGAGACAGTAAATATTTCACAGCTTTCATATATCACCTCGTTTTCTTTATTATTGTCAAATAACCCGCCAGTATTGGTTAAAAAGCCTTGCCCAGCGTGGGTTCTAATGATATTAACAGTACGCTTTTCTTGCCCCTAAGCGGCGGAAATAGACCAGAATAATAAAGAAGATGTTAACCTTTCAGGCGGTACTTTTTGTTCACTTTGGGGCTGTTAAAATAGCGGTTCAGTTCCTCTTCTGACAGGTCATTTGTCAGTTCAATGGGCACGTCAATAAGCTGCATCTGTACTTGTTTTAGTTCGTCTTTCAGCTTGGCGGTTTTGCGCAAAATGTCCGGGTCTTTTCTTCCTACAAGCTGATTTTCCTGCCGCATATATTCAAGGCGTTTAATGTTGGACCGTATTTGCGATGCCTGGTTTTGATCAACGGCCTTGTTGGGCACGGCGGCTTCTTTAATGGGCACCAGCGCAAGGCCCACGCTCGGCAATATCTTTCCTGTACGCTGCGAACCCTGGTCGCTTGACGTTGATAAAATAGTTCCTGTTAGCGAGGTAGAAGCCGAGGTCAGGTCAAAGGTGGTTCGGGCACCTTTGGTTTTCCGCAGCTTTTGATCCAATTGAAGAAAGGTGAATTTCAATTGCAAAACGTAACGGTCAACGTTTTTTGCGGCTTGCTGAAACTCCTCTACGGCCACCGGATAATTCAACGCATCGCGAACGATAATGCGCACTGTCGCGGTGTCCTTAAAACCCATCTTGGTCGTTCCTATAAAGCTTAGCAGAATGTTTTTTGCTTTGCCTGTGTCCGATTCTTTCGCTACGTCATAATCGGGCGTCCAGTTAAATTCATCGCCGCATTTTTGAACAACACTGTAATCTTTGATTGGCAACGACGAGGTCATCAAAATGGACTCAATTGGGAAACTGCCCGTTTCGCACATGATGCGGAAGCTAACGGGTTCACCTTCTTCTACCCAAATGTTGCCGTAAACCGTGGGCTTTAGTTTGGAAGGAACAATGTCGGTGTTAAAGAAAACAACGCTAAAACTTGTGTCCACTCTTTCTTTCGGGTCGTTGAGGTTTTGAACCCCGGCCATCACCTTGTAAGGCACGTCGTATCTTAATTTTCCAGAAAGAAAATAAGCCTTGTCAGCCCTGAACGTTATAAGTCCGTTGTCCTTGCCAATCTTCAAACCGACCGGCGCATTTTTCAGGAACCAGAAATAGTTGTCTGGGTTTTTATTGATCTGCAATTGATAGCTTAATGTAGAGTCAACGTGCAGGGTGAAATAAGGATTAAGATTTATGATGCGCAAGGGTATATCCGGCGGCGGCGGCGCAAGAGTATCCGGACGGAAAATGATGGCTGTGTCTTGTGCCCTCGCACAAAAAAATGCAACAAGAAAAAAGAAAGACAAAAATGGTTTTCGCATGGCTTATGACAAACTTGGCGCAAAGTAAACTGAAAATAGAAAACCCCCGTGGAAACGGGGGTCGTTAAACCAAAACCAACTGCTTATGAGAAAATCGTTATTGAATCGAAATTTGTTTTGTTGCGGGTTTGACTTCTTCTTTCTTCGGAAGGTTTAGCGTCAAAACACCATTAACATATTGTGCAGAAATGGCATCCGCGTTAATTTTTTCATCCAATGTGAAAGAGCGTTTGAACGATTGAAATTTAAATTCCTTGTGCACAAATTTTTCTCCTTCGTTTGAAACCTCTTCCTTTTTCTCCGCTGAAATTGTCAACAAATTGTCATCAATTTTTACAGAGAAATCTTCTTTGTTCATTCCAGGCGCAACCAATTCCAGCACATATTCTTTTTCCGTTTCGCGGATGTTTACAGGAATCGAATTTTTCAAATCTTCCTTATACAAAGACGGCATTTGCGGAAAAACGTCGCTTAGCAAATTGTTAAAAGAAGAGTAGCCGTTCGGTCTGTTTTGAAAGCGTACGAGTGTCATAATAAATCAGGTTTTATAGTTAGTAATTTTTGAATTCACTTCTTGTTTTTCAAACGCTGTACCAGTGCGAAAAATCGTGCAAACGCCTGCCAGAACTGCATTTTAGCCGACTTAATACTGTCAGATTGTAAGAAAAGCTAAGATTGGCTTGCTATTGTTGCAGTTTCGTAGATTTGCGAAAATTTTTTACACATGTATCCAATTCAAATAGTGCAACCCATGAAGGAAGAACTCACGGAAAATGGGTTTAAAGAAATGCTCAGCAGCACAGAAGTAGAAGAACAACTAAAACAAGAAGGAACCACGCTGGTGATGATCAATTCGGTTTGTGGATGTTCTGCAGGCACCGCACGTCCGGGTGTTTTGATGGCTGTGCACAACGCAACCAAAAAGCCCGATCACCTGACAACCTCTTTTGCGGGTTATGATACCGAGGCTATACAAACTTTGCGTCAACACTTGTTGCCTTATCCGCCGTCTTCACCGGCCATTGCACTTTTTAAAAACGGCGAGTTGGTTCATTTCATTGAGCGTCATCAAATCGAAGGACGTTCGGCGCAAATGATTGCCAGCAACCTGATTCACGCCTTTGAGCAATATTGCAACTAACAAAGTCCGTTCGAGGTTTGAGGTTTGAGGTTCAAGGTTGTGCTGAAACAACTTCAAACCTCGAACTTCGAACCTCAAACTTTTTTCTGCATGTATCCAAACCTCTACTACGTTTTCGAAGATTTTTTTGGTGTTAAGATTGGTTTTCTCCGTTTCATAAATTCGTTTGGTTTTTTTGTAGCGATTGCTTTTTTGGTGGCGGCTGCTTTGTTGTCAAAAGAACTGCGGCGAAAAAGCGAACAAGGCCTGTTTAAGCCCACCGAACGCAAACTCGTTGTCGGTGGCCCGGCTACAACGACCGAACTGGTAGTGAATTTCCTTTTGGGATTTCTTTTCGGATTTAAAATATTGGCGCTTTTTCTCATCGGCTCTGATGCGGTGAAAGATCCGCAGGCATATATTTTTTCGGGCAATGGAAGCCTTTGGCTTGGCTTGCTTGCTGGCGGTTTGTTTGCCTGGATGAAATGGCGCGAACGCAAAAAGCAACAACTCAAAACTCCTGAGGAAAGAGTGGTTCGCATTTGGCCGCATGACCGGGTAGGAGAGATAACAGTCATTGCCCTGATCGTGGGACTTTTGGGTGCCAAACTGTTTGACATTTTCGAAAACTGGGATGATTTTCTAAACCACCCCTCAGATTATATTTTTTCAGGCGGCGGACTTACTTTTTACGGCGGCCTTATTTGCGCCACCATCGCCATTGTTATTTACACCCGCAAGAACGGCTTCAGTGTGCGGCATTTGGCCGATGCCATTGCGCCGTCACTCATGATTGCTTATGCTATTGGCCGCATTGGTTGCCAGGTGGCAGGCGATGGTGATTGGGGCATTTACAACACAGCTTACAAAGTAGATGCAAACAGCAAGATTGTCTTGGCCACTACAAGCGACTTTGGAGATACCGTTAAAGCGCATTCGGCTTATTTTTTTCAGCATTACGGACGCCTTGATTCACTGCCCAATAAATCTTTCGAAAAACCTTCTGCGCTCGGGTTTTTGCCCAACTGGATGTTTGCTTACGATTATCCACATAACGTAAATAAAATGGGTATTCCCATTGCAGGCTGCAACGACATGTACTGTAACCGCCTTGCGGTTCCTGTTTTTCCCACGCCTTTCTACGAAACACTGATGTGCGCCGCTCTGTTTTTTATTCTCTGGTCATTGCGCAAAAGGTTAAAACTTGCCGGCAGTCTTTTTTGCCTTTACCTAATTTTAAACGGAGTAGAACGTTTTTTCATTGAAAAGATCCGGGTGAATAACCGACTGCATTTCTTCGGCCTTAATCCAACGCAAGCAGAAGTTATTTCTCTGGGATTGGTTATCGCGGGCATTTTGATTTGGGTTATTCTCGCGCAAAAGAACCGGGCCATACCCAAAACGGTGTGAATAAAGTCTTGAAATCACCTCTCTTTATTACCGCACAAGTCTTACGCAGTAACGGATGCGTTAAAAATATGCATAGTACAATTTTTGTAGCAAGAATTGTTGTAAATGGTTATGATGTTTGCGCTTTGCCGTTTACCTTTGCAGACAGTCTCGGACGGTATTAACTTATTTGTTGCAACTTTCTGCAATTGAACATTGTCATCTATTTATTCATTTAATAACAAGGAAATTCATTTATGAGGCAGCTTAAAATTGCTACCCAGATAACCAACAGGGATTCGCAAGCGGTCGAAAAATATCTTCAGGAAATCTCGAAAATACCGATGATTACGCCTGAGGAGGAAACGACTTTGGCGCAGCGGATTAAAATGGGCGACCAGCGGGCACTGGACAAACTCGTTCAAGCCAACCTGCGGTTCGTGGTATCTGTGGCAAAGCAGTATCAACACCAGGGTTTGTCGCTCAGCGATTTGATCAATGAGGGCAATCTTGGTCTAATAAAAGCCGCCCAGCGTTTTGATGAAACCAAAGGTTTTAAGTTCATTTCTTACGCTGTGTGGTGGATTCGACAGTCCATTTTACAGGCTTTGGCTGAACAAGGCCGCTTGGTTCGCTTGCCCCAGAATAAAATCGGAACATATAATAAGGCTAACAAGGCCTATATGGCTTTTGAACAAGAACACGAAAGAGAGCCGTCCACCGAAGAATTGGCGGACATACTGGAGATGAGTGAAACGGAGATCAACAACATTTTTCAAAGCAATACCCGCCACACATCGCTTGACGCACCGGTACACGAAGCAGAAGATGTAGCGATGGGGGATTTGCTTGAGGGAAGCGACGATACGGATGAAGACGTAATGAAAGATTCGCTGCGCAACGAAATTCGCCGTGTGTTGAAATCTCTCTCGCCTAGAGAAGCAGAGATTGTGAACGCTTATTTTGGTTTGGACGGCGAGAACGGAACTACCATTGAGCAGATTGGCCAGAAGTATGATTTGACAAAAGAAAGAATTCGCCAAATCAAAGAAAGAGCAATTAAACGCTTGCAAAAAGCCCGCTACAGCAGCGCTCTGAAAGCTTACCTGGGATAATTCTTTCGCCGCAGGCGAAGATTAAAATAGCAAATTGATGGGTTTTAAAACAGCCTTTGTCTTTGTTGACAGGGGCTGTTTCTTTATGCGTTTGCGGCAAGTGATTGTGAAGGTTGGTCGTCTAAAAACGAGTCGAGCATTTCTTCCTTCTCGGCTTCCGCCTCATAGCGTTTGTATTGAAGAAAAAACAAAGCAGAAACAACCAGTCCGAAGATCAGCGAGAGTTCATTAGGGGTAGCCATGCGTTTCAATTTTAATTCGTGAACAAGAATGGCTTTCCGTTCGGACTGGACAGTTTTTCTAGAACAAATGATTTGCCAGTTTAGACTGGTGCATCAAATTGCGTGATTCTGTTTACGCAAGACAGCAGAACCTTGCCTTTTGCTGCGTTTATTCAGTCACTCGTGAAAATTGCGAAAGAATACGCGACTCTCTGGCTTAAACCTAACCTTTGACTGTAACCTTTTCTGCTTTCACTTATCTTCGCACCCGCTATGACACAAGAACAATTGAAAGATATGAGGGACCGCGTTCTCGTCCTGAGGAGGTTTCTTTGACGTCGCTAACCGCGAAGACAAAATTAAAAACGACAAACAGTTATCGCTTTCGCCCGGCTTTTGGGATGATAATGCCCGCGCCACATCTATCTTAAAAGAAATTAAGCTGAACGAGTATTGGGTTAATCTTTACGAGCAGGTAGAAACCGCCGTGGAAGATTTTGCCGTGCTCTTTGAGTTTTGGAAAGAAGGTGAAGGAGCGGAAGAGGATGTGAAGGGGGCTTACGACAAGGCCATCGAAGCTATAGAAGAAGCCGAATTTAAAAGTACGCTCAACCAACCCGAGGACGAATTGACGGCGGTGCTCCAAATTAATTCTGGTGCCGGTGGAACGGAAAGCCAGGATTGGGCTGAGATGCTGGCCCGCATGTACCGTATGTACGGGGAGAAACAGGGTTGGAAAGTTGATATTTTAGATTGGGTGGACGGTGACGGTGCCGGAATAAAAACCTGCACGATTCAATTTGAAGGACCTTTTGCCTATGGCTTCTTAAAAGCAGAAAGCGGCGTTCATCGTCTCGTACGCATTTCTCCATTTGATTCCAATGCCCGGCGTCACACTTCTTTTTGTTCCGTGTTTGTTTATCCTTTGGTAGATGACACTATCAATATAGAGATTAAACCGGCCGACGTAAAAATGGAGACATCCCGCAGCGGCGGCGCCGGTGGCCAGAACGTAAACAAGGTAGAAACGAAGGTTCAGTTGACCCACATCCCGACAGGCATCGTCGTTGTTTGCCAGCAAGATCGTTCGCAACTTGGAAACAGGGAAAGAGCAATGGAAATGTTGCGCAGCCGCTTGTTTGAATTGGAGCTTCGCAAGCGAAACGAAGCAAAAGATGCGGCCAATGCAAACAAGAAAAAAATTGAATGGGGCTCACAAATCCGTAGTTATGTTTTTCATCCGTATAAGATGATAAAGGACCACCGCACCGACTATGAAGTAGGCAATGTGGGGCCGGTAATGGACGGCGATTTGGACGGTTTTATAAAGGCGTATTTAATGATGGAGAAAGAAGCGGAAGCGTAAAATTAAAAAGTCAAAATTCAAAACGAAAAGCGAATGAAGAGTTCTGCGATTACTACAGCTTTTTGACTTTTTAATTGTGACTTAATAGAATTCTTATAAAGAAAAATACTACACCATGAGCATCGGCACATTTTCATATCCCATCCCGATCAATGAACCCGTTCATTCTTATGCGCCAGGTTCTGTTGAAAGAAAAGCTTTGAAAAAAACATTGGCAGAATTAAAAAGCCAGCAGATTGATGTGCCAATGTACATTGGCAGTGATGAAGTGCGTACGGACAAACTTGTTGCGTTAAATCCACCGCACGAGAAAAAGTTTCTTCTCGGTCATTATCATGCAGGGGACGAAAGCCATGTGCGACAAGCCATTAATTGCGCACTCGAAGCAAAGGAAGCCTGGGCAAACATGAACTGGGAAGACCGTGCTGGTATCTTTTTAAAAGCCGCTGAACTCATTTCTACCAAGTACCGCTATCACATGAATGGAACAACCATGTTGGGCCAAAGTAAAAATGTTTACCAAGCCGAGATTGATAGCGCTTGCGAGTTGATTGATTTTCTTCGTTTCAACGTTCATTTTTTAAGCGAGATATACAAGCAACAACCCATTAGCGCAGCGGGCATGCACAACCGCACCGAATGGCGGCCGCTGGAAGGTTTTGTGTTGGCCATAACACCGTTCAACTTTACGGCCATCGGTGGCAATCTTCCAACCAGTGCTGCGCTTTGCGGAAACGTTGTGGTGTGGAAACCGGCACACACGCAAGTTTATTCGGCGCAAATGTTCCTGCGCATTTTAAAAGAAGCGGGCTTGCCGGATGGCGTTATCAACCTTATTTACGTTGATGGCCCTACACTCGGCAAGGTTTGTTTTTCGCACCGCGATTTTGCTGGCATTCATTTCACCGGTTCAACGGGTGTGTTTAACCAAATGTGGAAGACTATAGGAGAGAATGTATCCAACTATAAAAGTTATCCACGCATTGTTGGCGAAACCGGTGGAAAAGATTTTGTGATTGCACACGGTTCAGCAGATCCGCAAGTGGTTGCTACAGCTTTGCTTCGCGGCGCATTTGAGTACCAAGGTCAAAAATGTTCGGCAGCTTCGAGGGCCTATATTCCATCAAACATTGCCGAAGAAGTAAAGCAACTATTAATTGCCGGTGTAAGTTCTTTCAAAATGGGAAGCGTGGAAGACTTTGGCAATTTCATCAACGCAGTGATTGATGAAAAAAGTTTTGACAAGATTGCGAAATACATTGACAACGCAAAGGCTTCTTCCGATGCAACCGTACTTGTTGGCGGAACCTACGATAAATCGGAAGGTTACTTTATTCATCCCACCGTCATCGAAGCAAAAGATCCGAAATATGTGACCATGTGCGAAGAAATTTTTGGCCCTGTGCTTACAATTCATGTTTACGATGCCGACAAGTTTGGCGAGACATTGCATCTGGTTGATGAAACATCGCCTTATGCATTGACCGGAGCTGTAATTGCCCGGGACCGCTTTGCTGTTGAATTGGCAACTGAACGGTTGCGCAATGCGGCGGGCAATTTTTATATTAACGACAAACCAACGGGAGCCGTTGTAGGTCAGCAGCCATTTGGCGGTGCAAGAGCCAGCGGCACCAATGACAAAGCAGGCTCCATGATCAACCTTTATCGTTGGTTGAGTGCGCGAACCATTAAAGAAACTTTTGTTCCCGCAACGGATTATCGCTATCCTTTTTTACGAGGGGAA
>Ga0308175_100000737_pt1 | contig 21721 bp, 18 predicted proteins | sample PhyCR1_3_FD_203893 | JGI IMG/M metagenome (GOLD analysis project Ga0308175, IMG submission 203893) | Soil microbial communities from UC Gill Tract Community Farm, Albany, California, United States - DLSLS.C.R1 | ecosystem: Environmental > Terrestrial > Soil > Agricultural land | place: USA...
CTGCGCGACATCCCGATCGTCACCTTCATCAACAAGATGGACCGCGAGGCGCAGGACCCGTTCGAGCTCCTGGACGAGATCGCCTCGAAACTCGCGCTCGATCCGTCTCCGCTCTACTGGCCGGCGGGGTCCGGCGGGCGGTTCAAAGGCATGCTGGACCTGCGCGCCGACCGGTTCCTGCCGTTCGCCAAGAAGCAGGGCGGGGCGGGTGACGACGAAGGCCATCCGCCGGCGATCGCCTTCAAGGGCAACGCCATCGTGAGCTACCTGGAGCCCGACGAGCAGGAGGAGCTTTCCGAGAACGCCGAGCTCGCCCAGGCCGGGCTGAAGGAATTCGACGTCCAGTCGTTCCTCGAGGGGCACATGACCCCGGTGTTCTTCGGCTCGGCGCTGCGCCACTTCGGCGTCGACCAGCTGCTGGAAGGCCTGGGCGCCTACGCGCCGCCGCCGAAGCCGGTGGCCGCCGCCAAGGCCGGCGAGGCCACGCACGTGGCCCCGGGCGACCGCGAGGTCTCGGGCTTCATCTTCAAGGTCCAGGCGAACATGGACCCCAACCACCGCGACCGGATCGCCTTCCTGCGCCTGTGCTCGGGCGAGTTCGAGCGGGGCATGAAGCTGAAGGTGCAGAACACCGGCCGCCAGCTTTCCGTGAACGCGCCGATCATGTTCTTCGCCTCCGACCGGGAGCTGGCGGAAGAAGCGTTCGCCGGAGACGTGATCGGCATCCCGAACCACGGTGTCCTGCGCGTCGGCGACAGCCTGTCGGAGAGCGGGACCCTGCGCTTCGCGGGCCTGCCCAACTTCGCGCCTGAGATCCTGCAGCGGGTGCGGGTCAAGGACCCGCTAAAGGCCAAGCACCTGAAGAAGGCGCTGGAGGGCCTGGCCGAGGAGGGCGTGACCCAGCTCTTCCGCCCCGTCGTCGGCGCCGATTTCATCGTGGGCGCGGTGGGCCAGCTGCAGTTCGAGGTGATGGCCGATCGCCTGGCCAACGAGTACCAGCTGGAGGTGATCTTCGAGCCGGCGCCCTACGCCGAGGCGCGCTGGATCGTGGGCCAGGCCGCCGACCTGGAGGACTTCCAGGGCAAGCATCGCATGCAGATGGCCACCGACATCGACGACCAGCCTGTCTTCCTCGCCAAGAGCGCCTGGGAGACCGGCTACGTGGGCGAGCGCTACCCGAAGGTCCGCTTCGACCGCTCGAAGGAGCGCGCCTAGCCTTCCACGTCCAAGTGGAACCGCAGGACTCGAGGGGCGCTCTACTGCAACCTCTTGTTAACCATACTTGCGAAATTAACCACTTGTTTACGTCTTCGGCTCCGGCTTTGCTCTTGTCGTTGCAAGCGCGAACTCAGCGTCTCATCCCGGGACGATGCGTTCGGTGGAGTAGCGGCATGTTCGAGTTGGGGCGGGAGTTCATGAAGCTGTTCGCGGGGGATCGCCCGCGTTCGGTGGCCGATGGGCTGACCGGCGGCGACTCCGCGCTCCTCGAACTGCTCGACCTTTCCATGCTGCAGACCGAAGCCCGCTCGGCCGACGTCGCCGCCGGGCGTGTCGGCGCGACCGACAAGGCCCAGCGCCGGCTGGACGCCGCGGTGGTATGGCGCGAGGTCGCCCGCCGCTCCGGCGACGTGGTGGCCCTTCGCAAGGCCGCCGCCACCGCCGAGACCGCCCTCGCGGCCTTCGATCCCGCCCGCCGGGCCGACGGCTGGGCCCGCGCCCGCGTGGAGCAGGGGCTCTGCGGCCTCCTGGGCGCCGAGCTGTTCGGCGACCCCGGCCTGAACGCCGCGGCCGCTTCGGCCTTCCGCGAGGCCCGCGCCGCGGCTCGCCAAGGTCCCGCCGCGCCACTGGCCGACGTGGGCCTGGCGCTGGTGGCCGCCCGCGAGCTGATGGCCAAGGGCGACGCCGACGACGCCCGCGCCGCCGCCGCCAGCTTCGATGCGCCCATCGCCGCCCTCGATGTGCTGGCGCGCCGGCTGACCGCCGCCCGCGCGCTGGCCGCCGAAGCGCGCCTGGCCCGCGCCGACCTGCTCTGCGGCTGGGGTGCGCGGTTGAAGGACGAGGGGCTGCTGAAGATCGCCTTCGACGACGCCGCGGCCGCCGCCGAGCGGCTGGACCTGGCCTACGAGCCGCTGACCTGGGTGCGCGCCGAGGTGATGCGCGGTCAGGCGCTGGGCCTGCTGGGCGAGGTGCGCGGCGAGGTGGACGACATCGCAGGCGGCGCGAGCGCGCTGGCCGGCGCCTTGGATCACCTGGTCCGCGACCACAGTCCGCTGGACTGGGCCCGCACGCAGATCGCGCTGGCCCGGGCGCTGTCGGCGCTGGGCGAGGCCTCGGCCGACGAGCGGGCGTTCGAACAGGCGGTCACCTGCTACGACCGCGCCGACCTGGTGCTGAAGGCCCAGCCGTCGCTGCCGCTGCGCGGCATGGCGGCCGGCGAGCGCGCCCTGGCGCTGGCCCGCACCGCCGAGCTCACCGGCGACCTGGCGGTGCTCGACGCCGCCGAGGCGGCGCTGAAGACCGAACTCGCGACCCTGAAGCCGCGCCGCGACCCCGTCGCCTGGGCGCTCTGCCAGATGCACCTGGCCCGCCTCTACGAGGCGCGCATGGAAATCACCGGCAAGGACCGCGGCGAGCGGCTGAGCGGCGTGATCGCGCTGGACGCCGCCCTCGACGTCTTCGCCGACCAGGGCCTGCGCACGCTCTCGGTGCTCGCCAGCGAAGCGCTCGAGCGCCTGAAAGCCGGCCCGGCGCCGAAGCGCACCGCCGTCTGAGCCAGCGGCCCTAGCGGGCCTCCCATCCCTCGTGCCAACCTGCGCTCCGCCAGCACAGGAGTGCAGCGATGCTGAAGACGTTCGCTTTGCCCGCGGCCGGCCTGGCCGCCCTGTTGGCCGGCGCGGCGTTCGCGCAGGGGACGCCCACCTGGAACCAGGCGCCGTCGGTGGCCGACATGGCGGCCGCCTATCCCGCCAAGGCCAAGGCGGCCGGTGTCGGCGGCATGGTCAACCTCTCCTGCACCCTGAACCACGAGGGCCGGCCGACGAACTGCGCGGCCATTGGCGAAAAGCCCAGCGGCATGGGCTTTGGCTTCGCCGCCCGCAAGCTGGCGGAGAAGCTGAAGACCGACGCGCCCGGCATGAACGGCCAGGAGGTCGGCATTCCGGTCACCTTCGACCCGAAGATGCTTGGCGGCGACCCAACGGTGCGCGCGCCGGCCTGGGCGGCGCTGCCGTCGGCCGAGGACTTCCAGGCCAGCTTCCCGAAGAGCGCCAACGGCGTGAACGACGTGCACGTCACCCTGGTCTGCGATGTCGCCGCGGGCGGGGCGCTGAACGGCTGCGCCGTCGACCGCGAGGAGCCGGCGGGCCAGGGCTACGGCTCAGGCGCGCTGGCGCTGGCCCCCAAGATCCGCGTCGGCCTCTGGAGCGCCGACGGGGAGCCCACCATCGGCGCAAAGGTGCGCGTGCCGCTGCACTACCAGCTGACCCAGGTCACGCCGCCGAAGAGCTAGTCTAGTCTAGCGGCCGCGCCACCATTTCAGGCCGGCGCGCTGCACCCACTCCAGCAGGGCGTGCAGCACCACGCCCATGGCGCCCAGCACGCCCAGGGCGGCGATCATCCGGGCGGTCTGCACCTTGTTGCCGGCGTCGAGGATCTGCCAGGCCAGGCCGTTGACGCCGCCGGAGCCCGCGCCGAACTCGGCCACCACCGCGCCGATGATGGCCAGCCCCGCGCCCACCTTGTGGCCCTCCAGCAGGAAGGGCACGGCCGAGGGCAGCTTCAGCCGCGTCGCGCGCTGCCAGGCGGTGGCGCCATAGAGGTCGAACAGGCGCTCGAGGTCCGGGTCGGCGGCTTTCAGGCCCGCGACGGCGCCCGAGAAGATGGGGAAGAAGGCCACCAGCACGGCCAGCACGACCAGCGCCACGCCCGGATGATCCAGCCCGGCCCAGATCAGCACCAGCGGTGCGATGGCCACCACCGGCGTCACCTGGACCACCGAGGCCAGCGGTGTCACGGCCCGTTCGATCAGCGGCGAAAGCGCCACCAGCAGCGCCAGCGCCTGGGCGATCACGCTGGCGATCACCAGCGCGATAAGCGCGGTCGAGAGCGTGCGCCACGCCGCCGCGGCCAGCGTTGGCAGGTTTTGCACCAGGGCCTCGGCCACCGCCGACGGCGGCGGCAGCAGGAAGGCGCTGACGTGCAGCGCCCGGCAGGCGACTTCCCAGCCGATCAGCAGGATCGCGGTCAGCGCCAGCGGCGCGGCGATACGCAGGGTGCGGCTCATGCCGCGACCTGCCCGCCCATCGCCCGGGCCAGGTGCTCGGAGACTTGCTCGGCCGTCGCACGGAACACGGGCGTCGTGCGGAACTGGGCCGGCCGGGGCAGGGGCGCGTTCACGGCGACGTCCGCCGCGATGCGGCCAGGCCCGGCGGTCATCACGACCACGCGGCTGGCCATGTAGACCGCCTCTTCGACGTTGTGCGTGACGAAGACGATGGCGGGCCTGGTCTCGGCCCACAGCGCGAGGACGTCGTCGGCCAGGGCGCGCCGCGTGATCTCGTCCAGCGCCGCGAACGGCTCATCGAGCAGCAGCAGGCGCGGGCCGGTGACCAGCGCGCGGGCCAGCGAAACGCGCATGGCCATCCCACCGGAAAGCTGCGCCGGGCGTGCACCCTCGGCGCCCTTCAGGCCCACCCGCGCCAGCGCCGCATCGGCGCGGGCGAAGGCTTCGCCTTTGGCCACGCCCGCCAGTTCCAGCGGCAGCGCGGCGTTCGCGCGCGCCGACAGCCACGGCGCCAGTGTCGGGGCCTGGAACACCACCGCCGTCTCGCCGCGCCCGGCGGCGCGGGCCACCTCGCCGCGGGTCGGCGCTTCGAGCCCGGCCAGCAGGCGAAGCGCCGTGGACTTGCCGCAGCCGGACGGCCCCACGAGGGCCACGATCTCGCCCTCGGCGACCTCCAGGGACACGGGGCCCAGCGCGCGACCGCGCGGGTAGTCGACCTCGACGTCGCGGAGGGCGGCGGCCGCCACGGTTACTTCGCGGTCTGGCCGGGCTGCGCGGGCAGGAACTGCAGCGTGTAGGCGCTGTGGTAGTCCATCGACGGCGGGTAGACGCCGTGGCTGGAGGCCATGTCGAAGAAGTCCTTCCAGCGCGCATCGGTCATCACGCCGACGCCGGAGGCCTTCGCGTCGCCGCCGTCGACCATGCCCGCCTCGCGCATCTTCGCCCGGGCCTGGTCCAGGACATCCTGGGTCATCTCCGGATTGTCCTTCTTGATCAGGGCGTCGGCGGGCTTGGGGTCGCCGTAGAGGTAGTCATGCCAGCCCTGGGCCGTGGCCGCGACAAAGGCCTTCACGGCCGCCGGGTTCCTGGCGATCAGGCTGTCGGGCGCCATCACCATGGTGGCGTAGCCGGGGTAGCCGTTGTCGGCCAGCAGGAAGACCAGCGGCTTCAGGCCGGTCTGCTTCTCGATCGAGTAGGGCTCGGACGTGATGTAGCCCTCCTGGGCCGCGCGCTTGTCGGCCAGGAACGGCGCGGAGTTGAAGGTGTACTTGCGCACCTGGTCGTCGGTGAACCCGTACTTGGCTTTCAGCCACACCCAGAACGCGCCCACCGAGGCGTCGCCCAGCAGGATCGGGTGGCCCTTCAGGTCGGCGATGGTCTTCACGCCGGTGTCGGGGTGGGCCAGCAGCACTTGCGGATCCTTCTGGAAGACCGCCATGACGGCCTTCAGCGGCGCTTTCTGCTGCGCCAGGTTCATGACGATGAAGGCGTTGGAGCCCACGCCCATGTCCACCGAGCCCGCGGCCAGCAGCTGCGGCACGTTGGAGCCGGGGCCGCCCTGCACGATGGTCACGTCCAGGCCCTGCTTGGCGTAGAGGCCCTCGGCCAGCGCCTCGTAGAACCCGCCCTGCTCGGCTTCGGCCTTCCAGTCGGTGGCGAAGCGGATGGCCGTGCGCCCGCCCGCGGCCGGCTTGGCGTCCTGCTTGCTCGGTGAACAGGCGGCCAGCGCGACGGCGGCAAGGACGGCGAACGAACGCAGAGCTTTCATGGGCACCCCGAGCTTGAGCGGGGCGAACCTAGGGCGATGCGGCAGGGGTGGGAAGCGGCTCCTCTATCACTCCGCTCATCCCCGCGAAGGCAGGGACCCAAGCTGAGGTGGGTCGATCCTGATGAGTGATGCGAAGGGCTGACTTCGCATGGATCCCCGCCTTCGCGGGGATGAGCGGAGTCCAAATAGCAAGAGGGCGGCGCTCCGGTCGCCCGGTGCGTCGCCCTCTCATCCAGATCCGTTGGGGGATCTGTGCCTCTAAGGTCGATCGCGGCTCTGTTTCGCGGGGTCGCCCCCGTTCGGTGTCCGTCGCGTCCGGTGCCGCCTGGATTTCCGTCCCGGGTCGCCCCGGTCCTTCCGTCCAAGAAGCCTTCTGTTCGCTTGGCTGACTGTTCCGCCGTTTCCAGCTTCACCGTCTACCCGCGCCGCAGTCCCTCTCGGCAAGTGGACGGTGCGCCCGATCCCGGTACCCCGCAAGCCGGGGATTCGAGGGGCGTGTGTGTCGAGCGTCAATAAACTGTGACCAAACTGTTAACAACTGGTGGGGAACCTGCGGATTCCCCAACGATAACAGCACCCGAAGTTGTCCACAGGAAAGCGGGAGGACCCTATCGTCCGGCGCTCAGGGCCTCCCGGCGCGCCTCCAGGGCGAGCCACTCGTCCTCGGCTTCGGCGAGCTCAGAACGGGCCTGTTCGAGCGCCTGCGACAGCCGCTCGAATTGGCCGCGGTCCCTAGCATAGAGGCCGGGATCCGCAAGCCCGGATTCGAGTTGCGCGATGCGGTCGGGAAGGCCGGCGACCAGCGCCTCCAGGGCCTCCAGCCGGCGCTGGTCCTTGTAGCTGAGCTTGACCGGGGGGGCCGCCGGGCGTGGCGGGGCGGGCTGGGCCTTGGGCGCCGGCGGCGGCGCCGCGGCCGGACCGAAGAAGCCCGGGTTCTGGCTCATGAAGTCCTGCCAGCCGCCGGGCGTCTCGACCGCGCGGCCGGTCCCGTCCAAGCCGATGGTGGACGTCGCCAGCCGGTCGACGAAATCGCGGTCGTGGCTCACCAGGATCAGCGTGCCTTCGTAGTCGGCCAGCAGGTCCTCGAGCAGGTCCAACGTGTCCATGTCGAGGTCGTTAGTGGGCTCGTCCAGCACCATCACGTTGGCCGGCTGGGCCAGCGCGCGAGCCAGCAGCAGGCGGTTGCGCTCGCCGCCCGACAGGCTCTTCACCGGTTGGCGAAGTTGGGCCTCGGTGAACAGGAAGTCCTTGGCGTAGGCGTTCACATGCTTGGGCTGTCCGCGCACCAGCACCTGGTCGCCGCCCTGCGGGGTCAGCACGTCCTTCAAGGTCAGGTCGGGCCTCAGGTCGCTGCGCGCCTGGTCGATGTAGCGGACCTCAAGGTTGGTCCCGAGGGTCACGGCGCCGGCGTCGGGCGCGATCTCGCCCAGCAGGATCTTCACCAGCGTGGTCTTGCCGGCCCCGTTCGGCCCGACCACGGCGACGCGGTCGCCGCGCAGGATGCGGGTCGAGAAGCCCTTGAGCAGGGTCTTGGCGCCGAACGCCTTCCCGATCCCCTTGGCCTCGGCCACGCGCTTGCCGGAGAGGCCGGAGTTCGCGATCCCCAGGTTCAGCCCGCCGCGCATCTCCTTCAGCCGGTCGGCCTTGTCCTGGCGCATCGACATCAGCCGTCGCCGCCGGCCCTCGTTGCGCGCGCGCCGCGCGGTGACGCCGCGGGCCAGCCAATGCTGCTCGCGCTCGATGGCGCGGTCGAGCCGCCTGGCCTCCTCGGCCTCCTGCGCCTCGATCTTGGCCGCCCAGTCGTCGAAGGCGGCGAAGCCTTTGTCCAGCCGGCGCACCTGGCGGTACTCCAGCCAGAACGAGCGGCCGGTCACCCGCTCCAGGAAGGCGCGGTCGTGGCTGACGATCAGCGCCGCCGCGCGGCTGTCGGCCAACTGCGCCTCCAGCGTCTCGATCGCCAGGATGTCGAGGTGGTTGGTGGGTTCGTCCAGCAACAGGACGTCGGGGTCCTCGGCGAACGCGCGGGCCAGGGCGCAGCGTCGCGCTTCGCCGCCGGAGAGACCCTGCGAAGGCTTGGCGGGATCGAGGCCAAAGGCCTGCAATTCCGCCTCCGCGCGATGCGGTTCGGCGCCGCCGGCGGTGGCGTGGTCCAGCAGGGTCGCGCCCACGATCTGCGGCTCCTGCGGCACGAAGGCGATCCTCGCGCCCGGCGTCACGGCGCGTTCGCCGTCGTCCGCCTCGAACTCGCCGGCTAGCACCCGCAGCAGGGTCGACTTGCCCGCGCCGTTGCGCCCGACCAGGCAGGCGCGCACGCGGCTGTCCAGGGCCAGGTCGACCCCGTCGAACAGCATCAGCGGCCCGTCCGCCAGGCGGACCGCCTTCAGGGCGAGGATCGGCGCTCTCATCGGGGGCGGGACATATAGGGGTGCGGCCTAAGTGCAAGCCCTAGGACCGCGCACACGAACACCCGCTCATCCCCGCGAAGGTGGGGATCCAAGCGGAGTTGGCGGATGACGACGCCCCACCCGTCGCCCTGAGTCAGCTTGGGTCCCCGCCTTCGCGGGGATGAGCGGAGTTGTTACCGGTCCAGGTTGCGGTCGATCAGGCGGCTGACGTCGCTGTCGCCGTGGTCGTAGCCGCCGTGATGGTCGCGGGCGCTGTGGAACTCGGCCACCACCAGCGGGCCGGTCACCGGCCCCTTGGCGACATAGCCCGCCGCGCGCAGGCCAGACGCGGTGCGGTGGTTGGCGGCCAGCACATAGACCAGCGAGGCGTTGCTCCGGCCCAAATCGTCGGCCACCACCTCGGCGCCGCGCATGCCGGCGTGGACGACCGAGCGCTTGTGGCCGTGGTCGACGCTGACGTCGGTGTTGGCGCCGTGGTCGTGGATGTGGATGCCGAACAGGCGCACGTCGGCGTCGTCGCCGACGGCGTGAACGTGCAGGAACGGCAGGTCGACGTCGGCGCGGTCGCCGTCGTCCTCCGAATAGCTGACGGGCGTCGACTTGCGGTAGACGGGCACCAGCGCGTGCAGGTCGTTGCGCAGCGGCGCCAGCGCTTCGCTGGGCGTGTGGCCGCGCAGCGCCGTGAGGCTCAGGCGCACGGTGTCGCCGTCGCGGCCCTGGTAGTCGCAGCTCTGACCGTCGCTCGCCTGCGCGACGCGGGTCAGGCGGCCTTCGAAGGCCGGGCAGTCGAGCCTGGCGGCGACCTTCAGCGGCCTCCCGTTCGCCGACACCCCGGCGTGGGCCGGCAGTGCGGCGAGGGCGAGGAGCGCGACGGCGCCCGCCGCAAGGATCGCCGGATGGGTCGTGGTCATGGACTTGGCCTCTCGCCTGAACAGCCGCGGCCAGGGTCGGACCGCGTCCGGCCCAAGTCCAATGAACTCGCGGTAAGGCGAGCCCTAGCGGCCCTTGAAGTCCGGCTTGCGCTTCTCGCGGAAGGCGGCCAGGCCCTCGCGGACATCGCCGGATGGGTTGGTGATCATCACCGCCATCTGGGCGTCGACCTGGCTGTTCTCGAAAGACTGGTCGGCGGCCTTGGCCATCATCATCTTGACCGTACGGATGGCCAGCGGCGCGCGGCCGGCCAGCGCGTCGGCCAGCTCCAGGGTGCGCGCCTCCAACTCGTCGTCGGCGGCGACCTCGGTGACCAGGCCCAGCCGCTCAGCCTTGGCCGCGTCGTAGATCTCCGAGAGCCAGGTCATCTTGAGCGCCCGGTCCAATCCCATGGCCCGCGGAAACAGCCACGCTCCGCCTTCGTCGGGAAGGAGGCCGAACTTGTTGGAGGTGTCGCCGAGCTTGGCCGAGGCGGCGGCGATCCGCAGGTCGCAGGCGAGCGCGAGCGCCAGGCCGCCGGCCACCGCATAGCCACGCACCATGGCGATCGAGGGCTTGTCCAGCCGGCGCAGCGCCAGGCAGACGGCCTGCATCCCGTCGCGCATCTCGCGGCCGTGGCCCATCGGCTGTTCGGCCACCCGCTGGCGGGCCGCGGGGTCCGAGCCGGAAACGTCGCCGCCGGTGCAGAACGCCCTCTCGCCCGCGCCGGTGATCACCAGCGCCCGCAACGTGTCGTCGTCGCGGAAGGCCGCGATCGCGTGCTGCAGCTCCTCGCTCATGACTTGGTTGTAGGCGTTCATCACGCCCGGCCGGTTCAGCGTGATCCGCGCCACGCCGGGCGCCGGCGCGTCGCAGATCAGGGTCTCGCGTTCGGTGGCGAACATCGGCGGCCTCCTCATCGGTCCTGCACCGTAGTCCTTCAATCCAAACCCCGTCATCCCGGACGGGCGCCAGGCCGATCCGGGACCCGTCGCTCAAACCTCACCGCGCCGTGATCCCAATCGCGCCGAAAGATCTGAGCTGCTGGGTCCCGGCTCTCCCGCCCGCCTGCGCCGGCGTCCGGCCGGGATGACGGGCTTTTGGGGGTGAACGCGGAGGGCTTTGGCCCTACATGAGCCCCATGGCCGGTGAACCCTTCTGGCGGCGCAAGTCCCTGGCGCAGATGACCCGCGCGGAGTGGGAGAGCCTGTGCGACGGCTGCGGGCTCTGCTGCCTCGTGCGCTTCGAGGAGGAGGACAGCGGCGACGTTGTGCCCACCCGGGTGCACTGCAAGCTGTTCGACGCCCAGGCCTGCGCCTGCACCGACTACGCCAACCGCAAGCAACACGTGCCCGATTGCGTGAAGCTGACGCCGGGCAACATCGATGCCCTGCCGTGGATGCCGCCTTCGTGCGCCTACCGCCGCCTGCACGAGGGCCGCGACCTGGCGCCCTGGCATCCGCTGATCGCCGGCGACCGGGAGAGCGTCCATCGCGCCGGCGTCTCGGTCCGCGGGCAGACGATCAGCGAGACCGTGCTCTCCGATCCCGAAGACGCGCTGGAGTTCGCCGCCTGGGACCTGATCGCCGAGCGTGGGCGCTAGCTTCCTTTCTCGCCGCAAGCGGGAGAGGGGGACCACGCCCCGCAGAGGGCGTGGTGGAGAGGGAGGGCCTCAAGCTCAGCGCCCGCCGCCCGCCCTCTCCACCACTCGCTCTCCGCTTTCGCTCGGCGAGCGGTCCGTCTCTCCCGCTGCGCGGGAAAGGAGATGTGGCAGAAATGCAACATCGGGCCTTGCGCCGGGAACCGATCCCTACAATCTAGGCCTTCAGAGTCACCACACGCGTTCCAAGGGCTTTTCCGAAGTTGGCGAGCGATCCCTACACGGTGCTGGGCGTGCCCCGCAGCGCGTCCTCGGACGAGATCCGCAAGGCGTTCCGCAAGCTCGCCAAGCAGAACCACCCCGACACCAATCCGAACAACAAGGCCGCCGAGGAGCGCTTCAAGCAGATCTCCGGCGCCTTCGACATCCTGGGCGACGCCGAGAAGAAGAAGAAGTTCGACGCCGGCGAGATCGACAACGACGGGCGCGAGACCTTTCGAGGCTTCGCCGGCGGCGGCGGCCATGGGCCGTGGGGCCCACCACCGGGCGGCTTCCAGGCCGGCGGCCCGTATCGCGCCGAGAGCTTCGAGGGCGTCGACCTGGGCGACATCCTTGGCGAGATGTTCGGCGGCGGACGCGGCGGCCGCGGCGGCGGCGGGCAGGGCGGCGGCTTCGGCGGCTTCTCCCAGCGCGGCGGCGACGTTCGCGCGCGCCTGGATATCGATCTCGAGGACGCCATCAAGGGCGCCAAGCGGCGGATCAGCTTCTCCGACGGGCGCACCATCGACGTCACCATCCCCAAGGGCGCCCAGGAGGGCCAGACGCTGCGGCTGAAAGGCCAGGGCTCGCCCGGCCGCGCCGGCCCCGGCGACGCCTTCATCGAGCTCAGCTTCGCGACCCATCCGATTTACCGGCGCGAGGGCGAGACGCTGGTGATGGACGTGCCGATCACGGTCTACAACGCGGTCCTGGGCGGCAAGGTCGAGGCGCCGACGCCAGACGGGCCGGTGACGCTGACCATCCCCAAGGGCGCCAACTCCGGCGCGCGCCTGCGCCTGAAGGGCCGCGGCATGCCCGACTCCAAGGGCCATCGCGGCGACCTGTTCGCGCGCCTGATGGTCACCCTGCCCGAAACCCCCGACGCCGAACTGGAAACGTTCGCCGAGACGTGGAAGGCCAAGCGGCCGTATTCGCCGAAGCGGCGCTGAACTCCACGGAGGAGGGCGCGTGACAGCGGTTTCCCTCCGCTCCATAAGCTTGACGTTCAGGCCCGGTTCAGTCCGGGCTGCGTAGGTGATGGGCCCATGAAACGCATCCTCCTTGCCGCAGCCCTGGCGTGCGCCGCCGTCACGACGACGCCCGTCGTGGCGCAGCCGGGAGCCCAGCCGGCCGCGCACCAGGCGCCGCTTTCGCGCGTTCTGGCGATGCTGGCGCAGCGTTGGCCAGGCAAGCAGCTGAACACCCAGATGGGTGAATCCGGCGGCCGGCCCACCTATGTGATCCGCTGGCAGATGGCGAAGGACGGGCGCGTCGTCGAATTCGTTGTGGACGCCGAGTCAGGCCAGGTCCTTGGCGGACCGACCGGCTAGGCGGACAAGGAGGCCGAGCCCATGCGCATCCTGTTGGTGGAAGACGATCCGGACCTGTCGCGGCAGCTGAAGGTGGCGCTGGCCGACGCCGGCTACGCCGTCGACCACGCCCCAGACGGCGAGGAGGCCCAGTTCCTGGGCGAGACCGAGCCCTACGACGCCATCATCCTGGACCTGGGCCTGCCCAAGGTGGACGGGGTCTCGGTGTTGGAGCGCTGGCGGCGCGAGAACATGGCCTCACCGGTGCTGATCCTGACCGCGCGGGGCGCCTGGAGCGAGAAGGTGGCGGGCTTCGACGCCGGCGCCGACGACTACCTGACCAAGCCCTTCCACACCGAGGAGCTGCTGGCCCGCCTGCGCGCGCTGCTGCGCCGCTCGGCCGGCCACGCCGCGCCGAATCTTTCCTGCGGCGGCCTGCGGCTGGACCCGCGCGCGGCGCGGGCCAGCGTCAACGGCGAACCCCTGCGCCTGACCTCGCTGGAATACCGCCTGCTGCACTACCTGATGATGCACCAGGGCCGGGTGATCAGCCGCACCGAGCTGGTCGAGCACCTCTACGACCAGGACTTCGACCGCGACTCCAACACCATCGAGGTGTTCATCGGCCGGGTACGCAAGAAGATCGGCGCCGACCGCATCGAGACCGTGCGCGGCCTCGGCTATCGCCTGACCTGCCCGGAAGAGGAGCGGGACGGCGAGAAGACCTCCTAGGTTCTGCTCTCCCCCGAAGAGAGGGAGAGGGAAGGGAGAGGGAAGGGAGAGGGCGGCGCAAGCCGAGGAACGGCTGTAGAGGTGACCCGAGGAGTCTCGTTCCAACGCCCATGACGCCGCTACGCCGAGCCGCCCTCTCCCTTGCCTCTCCCTCTCGGCTGCGCTGGGGGAGAGGACTATAATGGACGCAGGGGCGCTGACCCGTCCGTCGCTGGTCCGGCGGCTGGTGCTGTTCGCGCTGGCCTGGAGCCTGGCGGCGCTGGCGATCACCGCGGTGGTGCTGGTGTTCCTGTTCGAGCGCGCCGCCGTCAGCCGCATCGACCAGACGCTCACCGACCTCTACCTGAACCTGGTCGCCAACTCGACGGTGCAGGACGACGGCGAGGTGTTCGCCCCGCTGTTCACCGACGAGCGGGCGCTGCGCGTCTATTCCGGCCGCTACTGGGAGATCGCCGAGTTCGGGCCCGACGGGAAGATCCGCCCGATCGGCAACCAGAAGTCCCACTCGCTGTTCGACACCAACCTCGCCGTCCCGGCCGACCTGGCCCAGCGGCTGAAGGCCAAGCCCGGCGCGCCGGTGCGCTACGAGACCGTCGGGCCGCAGAACGAGCCCCTGCGGGCGCGAGCTCAGCAGAACACGCTGCCGGGCCGCAAGGCGCCTGTGATCTTCCTGGCCGCCGAGGACCGAAGCCCGATCAACCGCGACGTCCGCGGCTTCGTGGCCGCCACGGCGACGGCCTTCATCCTGCTGGGCGCGGGCCTGGTGGGGGCGATCGTCTTCCAGGTCCGCCTGGGGCTTCGGCCCCTGTTCGCCCTGCAGGAGGAGGTGGCCGGCGTGCGCCGCGGCAAGCTGCAGCGCCTCGAGGGCCACTATCCCAGCGAGCTGCAGCCCCTGGCCCAGGAGCTGAACGCGCTGGTCGCCCACAATCAGCAGACCGTCGAGCGCCAGCGCACCCACGTGGGCAACCTGGCGCATGCGCTGAAGACCCCGATCTCGGTGATGCTGACCGAAGCCAGCCAGCGCCCCGGGCCGCTCGCCGAAGTGGTGAGCCGCCAGGCCGAGGCCATGCGCCAGCAGGTCGACCACCACCTGCGCCGCGCCCGCGCCGCGGCCCGCGCGCAGGGCGGCCAGGGCGAGCGCACGTCGGTGGCCGAGGTGCTGGACGAGCTGTCGCGCACGCTGGAGCGCATCTTCCGCGACAAGGGCGTGACGATCGACTGGGACGCGCCGGACGAGCTGTGGTTCCTGGGCGAGCGGCAGGACCTGATGGAGATCGCCGGCAACGCCATCGAGAACGCCTGCAAGTGGGGCAAATCGAAGGTGCGGGTGCGCGCCGAGGCGGTCTCGCCGGAGCGGCTGACGCTCACCGTCGAGGACGACGGTCCCGGCCTGCCGGAGAGCCGCCGCGACGAGGTGCTGCGCCGCGGCGCGCGGCTGGACGAGAGCGCCCCCGGCTCGGGGCTCGGCCTCTCCATCATCGACGAGCTGTCGCGCGCCTATGGCGGCGCGCTGCGGTTGGAGGATTCGGCGTTGGGCGGGTTGCGGGTGGAAGCCGACCTGCCACGCGCTGACGCCTGATTTTCCTTCGGATTTTGTCAGAGCCTTAACCCGCGTTCGCCAAACTGTGGCCTGCTCGGCCCCTCGCGCCGGGCGAGGAGCCGACTGCGGATGCCCGTCCTCTCCGATCGCAAGATCGAGATTGTGCGAACCCTGGTGGAATCCGCCCCCGACACCATCGTGGGCGGCCTGCAGCGCGCCTTGTCCGAGACAGGCGGGGAGTCCGCTTTGGCGCCGGTGCGCCAGCTGGTCGAGGCCGAGGCCGCCGACCGCATGCTTCGCAACGCCATCTTCATGCCGATCGCCCCGCTCTGCGTCGGCGACGGCGCGGCGGCCGACCGCCTGACGTTTCCCGCCAAGGCGCTGGCGCTCCTTTGGCGCGGCCTGAAGACCGCAGCCCCTGAGGAGGTGGCGGCCGCCGCCCGCGCCGCCCAGGCGCTGGCCTCGGCGATGGCCGCCCAGCAGCGGCTGCCCGATCCCACCAAGATCTTCGACGGCGTCGTGGCCGCCGCCGCCGAGGCGCTGCGCGACGGCGAGGTGCGCGACTTCCGCTCGGCCGCCGAGCTCTGCGAGCGCGCCCGGCCCGGCGGCGCCAAGGCCTTCCTGTCTTGCCTGGACATCTCTCCGGTCGTGCGCCGCGCCGTCCCGCGCCTGACGGAGTGGGTGGAGAAGCCCGCCAGCGAGACCTCCGCCGGCGCGCGGCTGTCGTTCAAGGACGCCGTCGAGATCGACGAGGAGGCCGGACCGCGGTTCTTCGAGATGGTCGCCGCCCACGTCGCGCCGTGGTGGATGGTGCTGCGGGTGATCTCGGCGGTGATGGACAAGCCCACCGAGCGCTACCTGCACGACTCCGAGCTCGGCGGCTTCGCCGAACGGGTGCTGGACGGCATCGACGAGGCGCTGAAGGCGATCGCCAAGCTGGACCTGGACGCCGGGCCGAAGGTCGGGCGCGCCGTCGCCCAGCGCGTCGGCCTGATCACCGAGCAGACCTACGAGCTGGAAGTCTGCATGGAGCTCTACCGCGACCACGGCTGGGGCAAGCGCATCTTCGAGCAGAAGAAGACGCTGGCGAACCTCGCCGAACGCATCCTGAAGGACGCCGAGAAGCTGGTGGGCCTGGCCTTGCCGATCGGCGCCTCCGGCTTCGGCAAGACGCGCAAGTCCACGCCGCGCTTCGACCAGCCGCCGGAGGGTAAGGCGGTGACCCGAGCCGTCACAACGCTGGCCTTCGTGCAGGAGGTGCGGCCCTTCGCCGGGCCGGGCGGCTTCTCCGCCGCCCACAGCAAGACGGTGGAGAAGCTGGGGGATTCTCTCGACCACTACGTCGAGGAGTCGGTGGATATCGCCCGCACCGGCCACGGCGACCCCGTGCTGGTGCAGTCCTACCTGCTGGCCGCCGCCGAGCTGGCCCGCTTCATCCGCGACGAACAGGCCGCCGAACTCATCCGCCGCCGCGCCGCCACTGCCAAGCCCGACGAACCCGAAAAGCAGTACGTCGAGATCTAGGCCCGGCGCGCGCGTCCGGATCCGCGGGAAGCGCGTCCGTTCGCCCTCTCGCGCGGACGTCGGCTTTCGGATACACGCCCGGGCATGATCGCCTTCTGGGTCGCCGCCGGCCTGATCTCGGCCGCGACGGCCATCCTGATCCTCTACCGCGCGGCAAGCGCCGCGGGGCGGCCGCAGGCCGACGTCACCGGGCTCTTCTACCGCCGCCAGCTGGCCGAGATCGCCGATCTCGCCGACCGTGGCCTGATCGGCGAGGCCGACCGCAAGGGCGCCGAGGCTGAGGCCGGCCGCCGCCTGCTGACCGCGGCCGACGCGCCGCACGCCGAGTGGTCGGCCGGCGGGAGCCGCGCGCCGGTGCTGGCGGCTGCGATCCTCGCGCCGGCCATAGCCGTCGCGCTCTACCTGGCCGTGGGCGCGCCCGGCGTCGCCGACCAGCCCTTCGCCAAGCGCCTGGCCGCCTGGCGCAAGGAGAGCCCACAGGCGCTCTCGGCCCCGCAGATGGCCGCGGTGCTGCAGGCGCTGGTCAAGGAGCGGCCCAACGATCCCGACGGCTACCGCTTCCTGGCGCTGGCCGAGGGCGCCTCCGACGATCCGGCCCAGGCGGTGCAGGCGCTGAAGCGCGGCCTGCGCGTGGCGCCCGAGCGCACCGATCTCTGGGAGATGCTGGGCGAGGCCCTGGTGTTCGAGAGCGGCGGCAAGGTCACCCCGGAAGCCGAGGACGCCTTCGCTCAGGTGCTGAAGCGCGATCCCGGCAACATCGCGGTCCGGTTCGAGCTGGCCCAGGCGCAGGTGCTGAAGGGCGACAAGGCCGGCGGGCTGGCCGCCTTCCATGCCCTCCTGGCCGCCCTGCCGCCGGGCGATCCGCGCGCGGCGCCGATCAACGCCGCCATCGCCCAGGCCGAGGGCGTCGCCGCCCCACCGCCGGCCGCGCCGCCGGGCCTCAGCGCCGACCAGCTGACCGCGGTGCGCGGCATGGTCCAGGGCCTGGCCGACCGGCTAAAGACCAATCCGGAGGATTCGGAGGGCTGGGTGCGGCTGGTGCGGGCCTATGCGGTGCTGGGCGATGCGGCCAAGCGCGATGCAGCGCTGAAATCCGCCCGCCAACGCTATGCCGCAAAACCGGATATCCTCGCGCAGTTGAAAGAGGCCGCCGCCGCGGCGCCCCTAAAGCAAGAATCCGGGCAATGAGCTGGCTCCCGAAATCCCCGAAAGCGCGCCGCCGCCTGACCCTGGTGCTGGCCATCGCCCCGGTGCTGGCGCTGGCCGCCGGGCTGACGCTCTGGGGCCTGCGCAGCTCGATCTCGTTCTTCTACACGCCCTCGCAGGCCGCCAAGGCCAACCCGCCGGCGGGCCGCACCGTGCAGCTGGGCGGCCTGGTGAAGATGGGCAGCGTGAAGAAGGCCTCCGACGGCCGCGTGGAATTCGTCGTCGCCGACCGCACCGCCCAGGACCAGGTCACCTACCAGGGCGACCTGCCCGACCTGTTCCGCGAGGGGCAGGGGATCGTGGCCACCGGCGCCTTCCGCAAGGACGGGATCTTCGAGGCCACCCAGGTGCTGGCCAAGCACGACGAGAAGTACATGCCGCCGGATCTGGCCAAGGCGCTGAAGGAACAGGGCGAGTGGCGCGGCGACGGCTCGACGCCCGACTATGCGAAGGCCGAACATCCATGATCGCTGAACTGGGCGCCTTCTCGCTGATGCTGGCGCTGGCGTTCGCCATCGCCCAGGCGGGCCTGTCCGCCGCCGGCCGTATCCGCCGCTCGACCGTGCTGGCCGCGGCCGGCGAGGGCGCGGCGGTGGCCAGCTTCGCCGGCGTCGCCATCGCCTTCGGCTGCCTGATCCACGCCTTCGTCACGTCCGATTTCTCGGTCGCCAACGTCGCGGCCAACTCGCACACCGAAAAGCCGCTGCTCTACAAGGTGGCCGGCGCCTGGGGCAGCCACGAGGGTTCGATCCTCCTCTGGTGCCTGGCGCTGACCGGCTATGGCGCGGCGGCCGCCACCCTGGGTCGCGGCCTGCCGCAGGGCCTGAAAGCGGTGATGGTGGCCACGCAAGGCGTGCTGGGAAGCGTCTTCCTGGCCTACACGGTCTTCGCCTCGAACCCGCTGACCCGGCTGGCCGCCCCGCCGGTCGAGGGCCGCTCGCTCAACCCGCTGCTGCAGGACCCGGCGTTGGCCGTCCACCCGCCGTTCCTCTACTCGGGCTACGTCGGCATGAGCGTGGTCTTCTCGCTGGCCGTCGCCGCGCTGATCGAAGGCCGCGTGGACGCGGCCTGGGCGCGCTGGGTGCGGCCGTGGGCGCTGGCGGCCTGGAGCCTGCTCACCGTCGGCATCATGCTGGGCAGCTTCTGGGCCTACTACGAGCTGGGCTGGGGCGGCTGGTGGTTCTGGGACCCGGTGGAGAACGCCAGCTTCATGCCCTGGCTGATGGCCACGGCGCTGCTGCACTCCGCCGTCGTCACCGAGAAGCGGGGCGCGCTCTCGGGCTGGAGCCTTTTCCTGGCCCTGGGCGCCTTCACCTTCTCGATGCTGGGGGCGTTCCTGGTGCGCTCGGGCGTGCTGACGAGCGTCCACGCCTTCGCCGTCGACCCCAAGCGCGGCGTCCTGCTGCTGATCATCCTGGGCCTGACCGCCGGCTCCGGCTTCGCGCTTTTCGCCTGGCGCGCGCCGCAGCTCGCCAAGGGCGGCCTCTTCGCCCCGATCAGCCGCGAGAGCGCGCTGGTTCTGAACAACATCCTACTGGCGGCGGCCACCACGGCGGTCTTCCTGGGCACGCTCTTCCCGCTGATCCGCGAGGCGATCACCCACGAGGCGATCTCGGTCGGCCCCGGATTCTTCAACATCGCCTTCGTGCCGATGATGGCGGTGCTGGCGATCGTGCTGCCGGCCGGGCCACTGCTCGCCTGGAAGCGCGGCGACCTGGCGGGCGTCGCCCAGCGGCTCTGGATCGCCGCCGGCGTGGCCCTGCTGGCCGGCGTCGCCGCGTACGCCTTCGTCAGCCCGAAGAAGGCGCTGGGCGCGCTGGGCCTGGCCCTGGGCGCCTGGCTGATCGCCGGCGCGCTGGCCGAGCTGGTGGAGCGCACGCGGGCGTTCCGCGTCTCGGCGGGCGAGAGCGCGCGTCGCCTCGTGGGCCTGCCCCGCGGCGCGTGGGGCATGACACTGGCGCACCTGGGCCTTGGCGTCTTCGTGCTGGGGGCCTGCTTCGAGCTCGGCTGGCGGGGCGAGGCGGCCGAGACCCTGCCGGTGGGCGGCGCCATCGACGTCGGTGGCTACCACATCGTCCTCGACCGCGTGGGTGCGGTGGAGGGCCCCAACTTCGACGCCGACCAGGCGATCCTGTCGGTGACTAAGGGCGGCCAGCCGATCTGCGTCGGCCGGCCCGAGCGCCGCGTCTACGCCGTGGGCGGCCAGACCACCTCGGAGGTCGCCATCTGCTACCGCGGCTTGAGCCACCTCTACATGGTGCTGGGCGAGCGCCGCGAGGGCGCGGCCAGCCAGGCCTGGCTGGTGCGCGCCTACTGGAACCCGTTGGCGACCCTGATCTTCGCCGGGCCCATCCTGATGGCCCTGGGCGGGGTGATCTCGCTGTCTGACCGCCGGCTTCGCCTGGGCGTCGCGGCGCGACGGCTGCAGGAGCAGCCCGCGTGAAGCGGCTTTCCGTCGCCGCCGCGGCGCTGGCGGGGTTCCTCTGCATCGCCGCCGCGTCCGACCCGGCCGAGCGGCTGAAGGACCCGGCCGAAGAGGCCCGCGCCCGGGCGATCTTCAAGGATGTCCGGTGCCTGGTCTGCCAGAACGAGTCGATCGACGACTCCGAGGCGGAACTCGCCCACGACCTGCGCCAGCTGGTGCGCCAGCAGGTGGCCGCCGGGAAGTCCGACGCCGAGATCAAGCGCTTCCTCACCGACCGCTACGGCGAGTTCGTGCTGCTGACGCCCAAGTTCTCGCTCACCAACCTGGCGCTGTGGGGTGGGCCGTTCCTGGTGGTCGTTTTCGGGGCAGGTTTGCTGGCCGGGCGCCTGCGGAACCGAACCGCGGACGAGGACCTTTCGCCCGAAGAGGCCGAACGCGTGAGGCGCCTGTCGCAAAACGACGCCGCCTGACATGATTGCGCCCTACTACGGCCGGAAGCCGGCTATAGGGATGACACAGACGTAACTTGAGGGCCGTTGCGCTTCGGTGCATCGAACCTAGTTTTACAATTGGGCGCGTAACATCGGTTCGGGCGCGCACAGGGAACAGACGCCAGATGACCTCGAAGAAGACCGGCTATCTCCTGGGCGCCGTGGCCGGCGCGGGCGTCATGGCCGCCGCCGTGGCCGGCGCGGGCATGCGGCTGCCGGCCGCGCACGCCGACAACGGAGCGCACCTGATCAAGGCGTCCACGGCCCCGATCTTCGCTCCGCCGCCGGGCGCGCCGATGTCGTTCGCCGACATCTTCGACAGGGTCTCCCCGGCCGTGGTGTCGATCAACGTGACCAGCCGTGTGGACGCCAGCGCGCTGCGCCGCATCCCAGGCTTCGAGAACTTCCCGTTCGAGCTGAATCCGCGCGGCGGCCAGGGTGGCCAGGGCGGCGGCGACGACGAGGACGGCGCCGGGCCCTCCAATCCGCCGCAGGGCGGGCGCACCGAGAAGGGCCAGCCCAAGCTGCCGACCCAGCAGTCCGCCGGCTCCGGCTTCTTCATCTCGCCCGACGGCTACATCGTCACCAACAATCACGTCGTCGAGAACGCCGAGAGCATCAAGGTGGTGCTCAAGGACGAGAGCGAGCTCGAGGCCACCGTCGTCGGCCGCGACGAAGGCACCGACTTGGCGGTGATCAAGGTCAAGGGCAGCCCGCGCCAGTTCCCGTATGTGAACTTCGAGAACGCGGGCAAGCCACGGGTCGGCGACTGGGTGATCGCGGTCGGCAACCCGTTCGGCCTGGGCGGCACGGCCACGGCCGGCATCATCAGCGCCTACGGCCGCGACATCGGCGAGACCTTCGTCGACTACATCCAGATCGACGCGCCCATCAACCGCGGCAATTCCGGCGGCCCGACGTTCGACATCTACGGCCGGGTGATCGGGGTGAACACGGCGATCTTCTCGCCCAGCGGCGGCTCGGTCGGCATCGGCTTCGCCATCCCCGCGGAGGTGGCCGACAGCGTCACGAAGCAGCTCATCACCGGCGGCAAGATCCAGCGCGGCTACATCGGCGCCACGATCCAGAACTTCACCACCGAGATGGCCGAGGCCCAGGGCATGGGCGTCCAGAAGGGCGCGATCGTCTCAGACACCGTGCCCGGCGGCCCCTCGGCCCGCGGCGGCCTGCAGCCCGGCGACGTGATCGTCGCCGTCAACGGCGCCGGCGTGAAGACCTCCACCGAACTCACCCGCGAGGTGGCCAAGGCG
>Ga0308175_100000738_pt1 | contig 21715 bp, 20 predicted proteins | sample PhyCR1_3_FD_203893 | JGI IMG/M metagenome (GOLD analysis project Ga0308175, IMG submission 203893) | Soil microbial communities from UC Gill Tract Community Farm, Albany, California, United States - DLSLS.C.R1 | ecosystem: Environmental > Terrestrial > Soil > Agricultural land | place: USA...
CTGCTGGGCGCGGGCGGCCGGGTCGTCGTGCGTCCAGTACGAGTGGCCGGCCAGCGTGGTCGGGATCATCGACGCCAGCAGGGCCGCGGCCGACAGCCGGGGCAGCCGGCCCAGCGCGAGCGAGGTGCCGGCGACGACCATCGCCGCCGCGTTGGCCCGGACCAGCAGCTCGTCGTCCTCGGGCAGCGGCGCCACCCGGCGCATCGACGCCAGCAGCGGGCCTGCCGTGTTCACCCGCTTACCGGGGGTCCGGAACGCGTCCATCCCCAGCAGCGCGTAGGTCGAGCCGGTCAGCACCCGAGCAACGCCACGCACGCCACGAGTCGTCACACCCATGTCCACCTCCAGGCACCGCGGTGCAAGTCGTCCCCCGCGCGGTCACACCGTAGGTCCTCCCCGGATCCGGCCCCACACCCGGGCGCCACCGGCCGCCGGCGGCGGTCCCTATCCTGGCCGGGTGAAGGTGGAGTTCAGCGGCGAGGTCTGGTTCTGGAAGGGACCGTCGCCGTGGCACTTCGTCACCGTCCCGGACGAGAAGTGCGGCCCAATCGAGGCGGCCGCGCCGGCCGTGTCGTACGGCTGGGGCATGATCCCGGTGGCCGCACGGATCGGCGCGACCGGGTGGCGGACGTCGCTGTTTCCCAAGGACGGCCGGTACGTGCTGCCGCTGAAGGACCGGGTGCGCGCGGCCGAGGGCCTCGAGATCGGCGACAGGGTGGACGTCCGGCTGACCGTGGACGTGTGACGGTCAGCCCGCGGCGAGCGACCATCCCGCCAGCCGGCCGGGACCGAGCACCGCCGCCGCGCCGACCTCGCGGTGCGGCAGCCGCAGCGCGAGCCACCGGCCGTCTCCGGTCCACGCCTCCACCACCCCGCGGTCCACGACCACCCGCAGCCGGTCGGAGCCGGTCAGCACCTGGACCGTCCCGGCCACGAGCCTGCCGTCGTCCCGCTCGAGGTCCACCGCGCCGTCCAGCCGCAGCACGCTACCCCGTGGCAGCTCGACCTCGAGGTCGGCGGCGCCGCCCACCGCGCACCGTCCAGCGAGGACCGGAAGCGGCGCGGCGCGCAGCGTGTCGACATCCGGGTGCGGCGCCACCGACACGCCGCCGTCCGGGCCGGCCGACAGCAGCACCGGCAGGCTGAGCATCCCGGCCCAGCCCGGCGGGCTCTGCACCGGCGAGCGCAGCCACGCCGACCCGACCAGCCGATCGGCCCGGTCCCGGTACGTCGTCAGGGCGTACACCGACCCGCCGTACCCGAGCGTCCGCCACGCCCCCGGCCGGAACCGGCCGTCCACTTCGGACCCTCGGCTGGCCGCCACCCGGTCGGGCCGGCCGCCGGCCCAGACTGAGACGATCAGCGCCGGCCCGTCCAGGTCGACGTACTGCGGGCACTCCCAGATGTCGCCCAGCCCGGCCGCGGTGGCCAGCACCCCGTCGGTGATCCAGGAGCGCAGGTCCGGGCTCCGGTACGCCAGCACCGCACCGCCGCGGCCGCGCAGCCCGGCGCCGACCACCATCCGCCACTCCCCCGGCCGGCCGGAGACGTACGGGTCCCGGAACGCGACGACGTCCGGGTCGGCCGGCGGCCGCAGCACCACGCCGTCCTTCCGCCAGCGGACGAGTCCGGCGTCCAGCGGCCGGGCCAGCGCGACGGCGCCGCGGTCGAGGTCGTCGGCGCCGGCGCTGGTGTAGATCAGCACCGGCTCGTCGCCGTCGAGCACCGCCGAGCCGGACCACACGCCGTCGTCGCCCTCGCCCGGCGCCAGCGCGGGCGGCAGGTGTCGCCAGCGGACCAGGTCGTCGCCGACCAGGTGCGCCCAGCCGCACGCCGGCTGCCAGTGCGTCGCGTCCGGGACCGACTGGAAGAACAGGTGATACCGGCCGTCGTGCACCAGCCCGCCGACCGGATCGTTGAGCCAGCCGCCCGCCGGCGTCACGTGCACCCGCGGCCTCGGCTCCATGCCGCCAGGATGGGCCAGCGCGCAGCCGGGCCGTCCGGCGGCTCCCCGTCGAGGCCGCCGCCGAGCACCGGGCGGGATCAGGCCGCCGCGAGCTCCGGGACGACCGCCGGCACCGACGCCGCCTGCCGGGTGCGCAGCGCCAGCCACGCCGCCACCGCGCCGAGCGCGACCAGCCCGGCCGAGACGACCAGCCCGAGCCGATAGCCAGCGAGGAACGCGTCCAGCGGCACGGACCCGGCCCGCAGCGCCGACGACTGCCGGGCGGCGAGGATCGCGCCGATGACGGTGATGCCGAGCAGGCCGGCGACCTCCCGGGAGGCGTTGAACAGGCCGGAGGCCACGCCGGCCTGGGCCGGCGGCATCACACCGAGCACGGTCGCGGTCAGCGGCGTGGTCAGCCCGCCGCCGATGCCGATCACGATGAACGTCCGCATCAGCTCGCCATACCCGGCGTCCGCGCCGAGCAGCGCCGTGCCGGCGATGCCGACCGCCATGAGCACCATCCCGGCGGTCACCGACCGGTGCGCGCCGACCGTCCTGGCCACCCGCTCGGACAGCACCGAGCCGGCCACCAGGCACAGCGCCATCGGCAGGAACGCAAGCCCCGCCTCGGTCGGCGAGAACCCGAGCACGTTCTGCAGGTAGAGCGAGGTGAAGAAGTAGATGCCGAACAGCCCGAACGCCCACAGCATGAGCGCCGCGATCCCGCCGGAGAACACCCGCTCGCGGAACAGCGACACAGCGACCATCGGCTCGGCGGCACGCTGCTCGATCGCGACGAACGCGATCCCGCCGAGGGCGGCCAGCGCGAACGCGGCCAGGATCGACGGGGAGGTCCAGCCCTGCCCGCTGCCCTCGATCAGCGCCCAGGTCAACGTCGTCAGCGCGACCGTCGACACGACCAGGCCGGGCACGTCCAGCCGCTTGCGCTCGGCGTCCCGCGACTCGCTGATCGCCCACGCGCCGAGCGCCATCGTGGCCAGCCCGATCGGCACGTTGATCTCGAAGATCCACGGCCAGGACGCGTGCTGCGAGAGCAGGCCGCCCAGCAGCGGCCCGACCGCCAGCGCCAGGCCGCCGACGCCTGCCCAGATGCCGACCGCGGCGGTCCGCTCGCGCGGGTCGGGGTAGGCGTGGCTGATGATCGCCAGCGTGGTCGGCGTGACCAGCGCGGCGCCGACGCCCTGCACCACCCTGGCAGCGATGAGCACCTCGATCGAGCCGGCCAGCCCGGCGGCGAACGAGGCTGCGGTGAACACCGCCAGCCCGACCAGGAACAGCCGGCGCCTTCCGTACGCGTCGGCGAACCGGCCGCCGGCCAGCAGCAGGCCGGCGAACGCGAGGATGTACCCGCTGACCACCCACTCGAGGCCGGAGGTGGACAGGCCGAGGTCCCGCTGGATGGCCGGGATCGCGACGTTGACGATGTTGTTGTCCAGGTACGTCATGAACGTCGCCAGCGCGACGGCGAACAACGCCCACGGACGTCGGCTGATGGTCACGACCTGCTCCTCGCTCTACGTCGTACATTTACGTCGTACATCTACGCTGTATAGGCGACACCATACGGTGTATAGTTGTCAAGCGTGAGCGTGAAATCGAAGGCGGCGAACCGGCCGGCCCTGTCCCGCGAGGTGGTCGCGGACCGGGCCGTCGCGCTGGCGGACGCGGAGGGTCTGGAGGCGGTGACGGTCCGCCGGCTCGCCACCGAGCTCGGCGTCACGCCGATGGCGCTCTACTGGCACTTCCGCACCAAGGAGGAACTGCTCGCCGGCCTCGGCGACCGCGTGCTCGACTCCGTGCGGGCGCCGGACCGCACCGGTGACTGGGCCGCCGACCTGCGGAACGCGCTGGTCGCGCTCGTCACCGCGATGCGGCCGCACCCTCAGCTTGCCGATCTGGTGGCCGAGCGGATGCTGCACCACCCGCACGGCCGGGACCTGACCGAGCGCGCGCTGGGCACGCTCGCGGACGGCGGCTTCGCGCCGGCGCCGGCCAGCTACCTGGCCATGCTCGCCATGCGCACCGCGATCGCCCTGGTCACCGGTGACCAGGTGGACGACAGCGGGATGACCGCCGAGGAACGCGAGCAGCAGCAGCGCCAGAAGACCGCGATGATCCGGTCGCTGCCGCCGCGGGACTATCCGGCGCTGGTCGCGCACGCCGACGCGATGACCTACTGCTCCGATGTCGACATGTTCTTCGAGCTCGGCATCGACCACTACATCGCCGGCGTGACGGGAATGGCCCCGGTCACCGGAGCGCGGACGCGCTGACGGCGACCGGGACCGGCGGGCTCAGCGCCTGGTGGCGAAGGCATGCAGCTCGGCGTTGAAGCGGTCGGGGGCCTCGACGAAGGGGGCGTGGCCGACGCCGTCGTAGTACGAGGTCTGGGCGTTGCGCAGGATCCGCGCATGGTGCTCGGCCATGCTCGGCAGGACGACCTCCTCCTCGCGGCCGTGGGTGACGAGGACCGGCACGCGCAGGCCAGCGAGCAGGTCGTCGTAGTCGAGCGTGCGGCTCAGCAGGGCCTGGCGTACTCGGGGTGACGTCCCGGCGGCGATGCCGAGGATGCGGTACGCCTCGTCCGGCGGCAGGGGGTCGCGGGTGAGCAGGCGGCCGAAGGCCTGCAGCGCGGCCACGCTCTCGTCGACCTCGGTAGAGAACAGGCCCGGCAGAACGGCCAGGAAGCGCTCGCCGAGGTACGGAATGACCGACTCGCCGAGCCGGCTGATCGCGCCGACCAGCTGGATCCCACCGACCCCGTCGTCGCCGTAGCGGCTGAGGTAGTCGCAGATGACGACCCCGCCGTACGACCAGCCGCTGAGGATCGGCCGGACCAGCTCGAGCGACCGGATCACCGCGGCGATGTCCAGCGCCCACACCTCCGAGTCCCCGTACGCGTCTCCGTACGCGTCGGCGGGGCGTTCGGACCGCCCGTGGCCGCGCAGGTCGAGCGTGATCAGCCTGAGGTCGCGGGCCAGGTCCGAGTGCAGCTGCCGGTGCCAGGCCAGCCCGGACTGCGAGAGCCCGTGGACGAACAGCACCGGCTGCCCGGACGGGTCGCCGGTCTCCTCGACGTGCAGCCGCACCCCGCCGCCGCCGCTGACCTCGTGGGTCCGTACAGTGGATTCGATCGTTCCGGGCGTCATCGTGTCCTCCTCGTGTCGAGGGCACCGACCGCGTCGGTGCGTCCACAGAGGACGCTAGGAACGGGCCTCCGGCCGGGCATCGGGAGAATTCCGTGACGTCGCCGGGTCGGGAGCAACCCCCACACCGTGCTCGATCGCCCAGACCGCAACGCGGGTGCGGGAGCGAAGGCCGAGCTTGGTCATGATGTGCTCGACGTGGCTGCCTACCGTCTTCTCGGTGATGACGAGCGCCGCGGAGATCTCCCGGTTGGACAGGCCGCGGGCGATCAGCGCCGTCACCTCGCGCTCCCGCGGGGACAGGGCCGGACCGGCCTCGGGACCGGACGGCGGCGCCGGCACGCCGGCCACGGCCAGCTCGACCGCCTCGTCGATCGACGCCGGCTCCGATGGCCGGTCGCCGAGCCGGCGCCGCAGGGCCGCCGTGTCCCGGTCCATCATCGCCTGGTCGGCCGGCGCGAGCGGAGCGCCGATCTGCTCCAGCAACTCGGCGCTCGCCGCGAAGACGCGGGCCGCATCGCGAGGGCGGCCGGCGGCGGCGAGCGTCCCGGCGAGACCGGCAAGGCACTCCGCGATCCCCTGCGTGTTCCCGAGATCCCGTTGCAACGCAAGGCTTTCGGTGAAGTACGTCCGCGCTGCGGCCAGGTCGCCGGTCGAGCGCGCCACCTGACCGAGCTTGTGCAGCGCGGAGGCGATCCCGGGGGTGCCGTGCAGCTCGCGCCACAGGTCCAGGCTCTCGCCGTACAGGGCGGCGGCGCGGTCCTGCTCGCCGGCCAGCCGAGCCAGGTCGCCGAGCACGTTGAGCGCGCCGGCCATGCGGTCCTTGAGCCCGTGCCGGCGGAACTCGGCCAGGCTCCGCTCGAACACCCGGCCGGCCTCGGCATGGTCGCCGCGGTGGTAGGCGACCAGCCCGAGGTCGGCCATCAGCGGCAGGCGCCCCGGTATGTCCGCCGCCTGCTCGTACGCGGCCAGGCTCGCCTCGAACAGCTGCTGTGCCGCGGCGTGGTCGCGCTGGTCGAACTCGACGTGCCCGAGCACGTGCAGCGCCTCAGCGAGCCCGCGGCCGTCGGAAGGGGCCGCCCGCCACAGCGCCACGCTCACGTCCAGGTGCACCCGGGCAGCCGCGAAGTCGCCCTGCCGCCACGCCAGCGTCCCGGCTCCGAGCAGCGCCTGCGCGCGGTCGGTCCCGGCGGTCGGGACCCGGGCCAGGGCGCGGGTGAGCCAGCGCCGGCCCTCGCCGGGCAGGCCCCGCTGGAACCAGAAGTACCAGAGCGCGCCGGCCAGCCGGAGCCCGTGAGCGGCGTCCTCGTCGTCGGCCGAGTCGATGCTCCAGGCCAGGGCGGCCCGCAGGTTGTCCAGGTCGACCTCCAGCCGGTCCCGCCAGTCCTGCTGGTCCGGGCCGCGCAGACCGGGCTCGGCGCTCTCCGCGAGCCGGCGGAAGTAGGCGGCGTGGCTGCGCCGTGCCGCCGTCTCCTCGCCGCTTTCGACGAGCCGTTCCAGGGCATACTGGCCGATCGTCTCGAGCAGGACGAAGCGGGACTCGACACTGTCCGGCGTGACCCGCTGCACCAGGCTCTGGTCCACCAGCGCGGCGACCGTGTCGAGCGCCGCGGACCGTGGGCCCGGGCACACGAACTCCGCCGCGGCCAGCCCGAACCCGCCGGCGAAGACGGCCAGCCGGCGGAAGAGCGTCTGCTCGGCCTGGGACAGCAGGTCGTAGCTCCAGGCGATCCCGGCGCGCATGGTGCGCAGCCGTTCCGGGACATCCTGTGCGCCGTCGGTGAGCAGGGCCAGGCGATCGTCCAGCCGGGCCAGCAGCGCCTGCGGGGTGAGCACGGTCATCCGGGCCGCGGCCAGCTCGATCGCCAACGGCAGGCCGTCCAGCCCGCGGCAGATCTGCGCGACCGTGGCCGCGTTCTCGTCGGTGAGCGCGAACGCCGGACTCACCGCCGCGGACCGCTCGACGAACAGCCGCACGGCCTCGTACCCGGCGAGCGCCGTCGCCGGCAGCGACCTGGCCGGCTCAGGCAGGGCCAGTGGCGGTACGGCGAGCACGTGCTCGCCGGAGACCCGCAGCAGCGTCCGGCTGGTGGCCAGCAGCGTGACACCGGGGCAGTCGACCATCAGCTCGACCAGGACCGGCCCGGCCGCGAGGACGTGCTCGACGTTGTCCAGGACGAGCAGCAACCGCCGCGGTCCGAGGGCGCGGACGAGCGCGGCGACCGGCCGGCCGACGGTCTCGGCGACCTCGCCGAGGCCGAGCGCCTCCGCGATCCGGGCCACGACCAGGTCGGCATCGCGCACGGGCGCGAACTCGACGAACGCCACCTCGTCGAAACCGCTGTCGAGATCGGCCGCGACCTGGACGGCGAGCCGGGTCTTGCCGACGCCGCCCGGCCCGGTGAGCGTGATCAGCCGGGCGGCCCGGCCCAGCAGCAACGTGCGGAGCCCGGCGGTCTCCTGCTCGCGGCCGACCAGCCCGGTCAGGTATGCGGGTCGGCGGCCGATCCAGACCGGCGCCGGTGGGCGGTCGTCGGGAGCGCGGGCATCGGCCATCGGCGCAAAGCTTCCCGTCTGGCAGGAGGTTGGCCGGATGCTACGGCCAGTCAGCGGTCGCTGACGACCGGACCTGTTCGATGGTGGGAGCCGGCAGCCGCCGCCACATCGGGAGAATGCCGGATGTCGCAGCCCCGAGGAGCCGCTGGCAGCTGTGACCGCCGGCCGGTGCCCGCTGACGGCCGGCTCAGCCGGGCCGGACGGCGAGCTGGCCGGGGGTGGTCAGGGCGACGCCGAGCTCGGTGGCGGCCCCGGTCGCCGGGTCGATCGCGCTGACCATGCCGGTGTCCGCGATGGTGAACAGCCAGCGGCTGTCCGGGGACCAGACCAGGTTGTCCTCGCTGGGCGGGTCGATCGACACCCCGACCGGCAGGCTCGCGCCGGTGGTGAGGTCGAGCAGGTAGGGGACCGGGGTGCCGTCGCGGCGGAGCCGGAACAGCGCCGCGGTGCGGCCGTTCGGGGCGACGAGCCCGCGCGGCACGTCCGCCGACAGCACGGCCGGCACCGCCCGTCGGGCACCGCTCGCCCGGTCGATCCCGTACGGCCGGCAGCGGTGGGTCGCGTCGCAGTCCAGCGTCAGCCACCGGCTCGGGCCGACCGCGAGCAGCGCGCCGGTGGTGATCCGGCGCAGCCCGGCCGGGGTCGCCGCGTACACGCCACCGGTGGCGCGGAAGACGATCCCGCCGGCGCCGTCCGCGGAGATCTCCGGGGTCGACTCGGGCACCGGGACGTACGACCTCGGCCGCCCGTCCGCCACCCCGCGCAGCACCATCGTCGCGGCGCCCTCGACCCACACCGTGCCCGGCGTCGGGCCGGGGAACGCCACTCCCCCGCCGTCGAGCCCGGCCGGCAGCGGCCGGGCCGGCAGCCCGTCCGGCACCACGTACCCGGGGACCTGGTCCATGGACCGCACGACGGCCCGGTCCGGCCCGACGACGAACGACACCGGCGCGCCGCTGAGCAGCGGCGCGACCGCGGTGCGGGTGATCCGCCCGCGGGCGAGCTCGATCCGGACGACCTCCTCGGCGCCCCGGCCGAACAGCTCCCAGCCGGCCGTCACCCCGAGCAGCGGGTGGCCGAGCGTTATCACGGCGACCGGTGTGGCCGGCGGGCTGGACGGCAACGTGGTCGGCAGGGCGGTCGGATCGGGTGCCCGCACCGGCTCGACCGGACCGGCCCGGCCGAGCCCGACCGCGACGAGCACGACGGCCAGCGGCACCAGCAGCCACCTCGACCACCGCGGCAGCGTGACCCGACGCCGGTCCCGCCCGCTGTCGAGAAGCTCAGGCCGCGGCTCCACCGCCCCAGTGTCGCCCCTGGAGCGGCGGATGACCCTTCGACTCCGACCGGCTCCCGACCGGTACGTCCAGGTGCCCGGTGGTTCGCCGCGATCCGGTCGGTCCGGGACAAACCGGCATGCTGACCGCGGAGCAGCTGGGCCGGTCGCGGCGACACGTTCATCCGGGGACTCCCGCTGGCCCGCTCGGCGATGCATCATCTAGGCGACTACGTCCTGGTACGCCTGGAGGACGCGATGACCGAGGGCCTGCAGCGGCGCAGTGACGATGCCGAGACGTGGCCGGGCCGGGGTCGACGACCGGTGGTGGTGGTCGGCGTGGACGGCAGTCCCGCCTCGCGCTGCGCCGCCCTGGCGGCCGGCAGCTCGGCCCGGGCCCTCGGCGGCAGCGTCGTCGCCGTGCACGTGCCGACGCTCTCCCCCTGGCAGTCGATCGCGGCCAGCCTCGGCGCCGCCCAGGCGCTGGCCGAGACCAGGGAGCTGACCTGCCGGCAGATCGAGGCGGAGCTGGCGACCCTGTTCGACCTGGTCGACGTGCCGTGGCGGTTCGTGGTCGGGCACGGCGCCGTGGACGCGTCGCTGACCAGCATCGCCGCCCAACTGCACGCGGCCGTGGTCGTCGTCGGCACGCCCCGGCGGACGCTGCGGGCCCGGCTGGCCCACCTGGTGGTCCCGAACGTGCCCCGGATGTTGCTACGGTCGGGCACCGACCGCATCCTGATCGCCTGATTTTCGCCGGACGAACGTCATGCTGCCGGCGCTGTGCGGTGTACCTGGAGGGGCCCTGACCAGGGTCCGCTAGGTGACCAAGGGGGTGGGATGCCGTTCGCGGTGGAGAGCCGGCAGGCCGACGGCGTGACGGTGGTCGACGTGGGCGGCGAGGTCGACGTCGAGACGGCACCGCGGATGCGGGCCGCGCTGGCGGCGGCGGTCGACGCCGGGCTGCCGGTCGTGGTCGACCTCGGCGAGGTGACCTTCATGGACTCGTTCGGCTTCGGCGTGCTCGCCGCGGCGCACCAGCAGGGCGCCCGGGCCGGTACGCCGGTGCTGCTGCGGTCGGTCTCGGCTCGGATCCGCCAGCTGCTCGCCCTGCTCGGCCTCGACGCGGTACTCACCATCGAGCCGGCACCGGACGCGCACCGGTCGGCCAACTAGTCCTCTGCCGGCGGCCGGGTGCCTTCGAGGAAGCCCCGCTGCGCCATGTCGGAGGCGGCCAGCACCTCGACCAGGAACGCCCCGGCGGCTTCGGCGACCTCGAGCCGCTCGGTCTCGCCGGTCGCCCGGAGCAGGTCGAGCGTGACCGAGTTGTGCACCTGCACCAGCTCCAGCAGCCCGACCCGGTCGTTGATCGCCGACCGCCCCAGCTCGTACGCGGAGTGCAGCTGATGCTCGCCGCGCCGGGACAGGTAGCCGACGAGCGCGGACCGGTAGTCCAGCCGGAGCCGGGCGAGCGCGGGATCGGTCACGGCAGCATCGCGGTCCCGGTCATGGCCCGCAGGTAGGCGAGGCCCTCCTCGAGGTCGAGCGCGGTCGGCATCTCCAGCTGCAGCCCGAGCCGGACCATGCTGACCGCCAGCTCCGGCGCGATCCCGACGATCACGGTCTCGGCCCCGCGCAGCCGGCTCATCCGGGCGATGTCGCGCAGCGTGCGCGAGCCGAACGAGTCCAGCACATCCAGCGCGGCCACGTCGATGACCACCCCGCGCGCCCGCTGCGAGCCGATCCGCTCGATGAGGTCGCGCTGGAATCGCAGCAGCTGCCCGTCGTCCAGCGCGGTGTGGATGGACGCGATGAGGTAGGAGCCCTGGCTCAGGATCGAGACCCGCAGCGGCTCCGCCGGCACCTCACGGTCAGCCATCGTCCCGGTCAGCCATCCTCGTCGCTCGCCCTCGTCACCCGGAACCCGAGCAGCCGCTCGGCCTCCTCGAGCCCGCCCTGCAGATCACCCACCGTGTTCATCTTGGTCAGGTCGACGCCGATGGTCACCAGCGTCTGGGCGATCTCCGGCGACAGCCCGGTGATGATCACGCCGGCGCCCATCAGCCGGGACGCGTCGACTGCCTGCACCAGGTGGTTGGCGACCTCGGCGGTGATCTCCGGGACACCGGTGATGTCGATGACCACGACCTTGGCCCGGTGCCGCCGGATCCCGCCGAGCAGCTGCTCGGTGAGCTGGTCGGCCCGCTGGTCGTCGAGCACGCCGATGATCGGCAGGATCAGCAGCCGCTCGCGTACCTGCAGCACCGGGGTGGACAGCTCGCGGATGGCGTCGGCCTGCTGCCGGATGACGCGCTCCCGCTCCTCTACGAAGCTCACGGCGACCGTGTTGGCGATCCGGTTCGCCGCCGGCTCGTACGCGTCGAGCACGCGGTTGAGCAGCCCGAAGTCGTCGTGATACTTCTCGAACAGCGACCGGGCCAGCACGTCCCGCAGCAGCAGCACGATGCCGACGACCTCGTTGGTCTCCACCCCGCGCGGAATGATCCGCTCGGACAGGTCGCGCGCGTAGTCCTGCAGCGCCTCGACGCTGCCGGTCTCCAGCACCCCGACGTAGTTGTCGTACACCGAGGTCGCCTCGGTGAAGACCTCCTGCGGTGTCATCGCGGACAGCAGGCTCTCGTCGGTGATCCGGTTGGCCCACTCCCGGCGTAGCTGGGTCCGGTGCTCGCGCAGGTGGGCGACCAGCTCGGGCAGCAGCAGGTCGTCGCCTGCCGTCGCCTCCGCCCCGGCCAGACCGTCCGGTGTCGTGGACGTCATCGCACTTCCTTCCTGTCGCGATCATTGCCGTCAGCTGCGCAGCCACCTGGTCATGGTCACGGTCGTGCCCTTGCCCACTTCGGACACCACGTCGAACTCGTCCATCAACCGCCGCGACCCGGGCAGCCCGAGCCCGAGGCCGCCCCGATATGTGCTGTAACCGTCCTGCAGCGCCGATCTCACGTCCTGGATCCCCGGCCCGACGTCCCGCGCCACGATCATGACGCCGATCCGGTCATCCTGCTCGATCTGGCACACCATGATCTCGCCACGCTCGGCGAACTGGACGATGTTGCGGGCCAGTTCCGAGATCACGGTCGCGACCAGGGTGGCCTCGGTCGGCGAGAAGCCGGTCCGGGCGGCCACCTCGCGGCCCTTCTGCCGAGCGGTGACCACGTCCGCGTCCCGCTGCACCCGCACCCGCACCTCGCCGTCGTTGCCGGCCGCCCGGCGGTCGAACAGGGCCGGCGCGAGCGCCGAGCAGTAGTCGCATTCGAGCAGGTGGCCGGCACAGTCGAGCTGCCGCTGGCGCCGGCGCTCGCCGCTGGACAGCGCGATGAGCACCGGCCGGCAGGCCTCCGTCGGCGGCTCTCCGGCCTGCGCGGTCAGCACCTCGACCCGGAGCTTGGCCCGGCTGCGGGACAGCTGCGCGGCGATCGCGCCCGGCGTCGAGTTGCGGCCGGCGGCCAGCGTCGCGGTGTCGGTGCCTTCCACCTCGTGCGCGACCAGCAGATCCCGCTCCCGCTCGGGCAGCCGCTGCAACGCCTCGCCGAGCAGCGAGCGGCGCTCCTCGACCAGCACCTCGTCCTCCGGGGTCGGCGTGCCGCCCGGGTCGGCGAGCAGGTGCGCCTTGCGCCGGTCCCGGTCCTGTTTCTCCAGGTGGGACGCGATGAGGTTGCGCGCGGTGACGATCGCGTAGGGCACCAGCGCCTCCGGCTCCAGCCGGGCCCTGGCGCCCATGATCCGGGCCAGCGTCTCCTGGACCAAGTCGTCGACGAGGTGCGCGTCCCGCATCCGGGCGGCGACGACGCGCCGCACCACCGGCAGGAGGTCGAGGATCGCCTCGTCCTCCCCGCCGACGGAGGCGGCATCGTCCTCGCCCACGAGCGCCTCCCTACCCAGCCCGCTCCGGGCCGATGCCCCCGGAAGGGACGGGGACGGCCCCGGTACGTGACACGGCCCACGCGATCAATCCGGATCAGGTTCGTTCCGGTGCCCGGTGGGCACCCTGTCGATAGGGCCGGGGGCCGCATCGGGAGTGAGCGATCGTGGAACGGGCGGAGGCACGACTGTCGGCGGAGCTGCGCCGGCTCTACGCCGCTGCCGGGCGCCCCGAGCTGGCCGACGTGGTGCGCTGGGGAGCCCGTCGGCGCCCGCCCGTGTGGTTCAGCGTGTCGTCGCTGGTCGACTGGCTTCGCCCGCGCACGGTGGCGGTGCCCAGCGAGGGTGCGCTGCTGGCGTTCGTCGAGTTCCTCAGCGGCCGGGCCGGGCGGCCGGTGCCGCGGCAGTGGTGGCGGCAGTTGCGCCGGGCCGCCTGGGTCGAGACCTATGGTGGCGGCCGCCCGGCCGGGTGGGTCCCCGCCTGACCGAGCGGATCGCTGCCCTCCCGGCCGCCCGGAAGGGCACCCGCCGGGCCGCCTGCGCCGGTACCGTGGCCGGGAAACCGCTAGGTCGACGGCGGGGGCAACGGCGGGGGCAACGGCGGGGGCAACGGCGGGGGCAACGGCCATGGTCACTGGCACGGGGGAGCCGGTCGCGGGTGGGTACGCGCTGGCGCTCGATCCGGCGGAGGTCGCGCGCTACCGGCTGATGGCCGAGCAGGCCCGGACCGCGGAGGCGGAGCTCTGGCGGATGGCCGGGGTCCGGCCCGGTGCCCGGGTCGCCGACGTGGGCTGCGGGCCGGGCGCGCTGCTGCCGCTGCTCGCGGGCGAGGTGGCTCCGGACGGCGAGGTCGTCGGCGTCGACGGCGACCCGGGTGCGGTCGCCGCCGCCACCGCGTACGTGGCCGGGGCCGAGCGCATCTCGGTCGGGATGGCGGCGGTCGACGCGACCCGGCTGCCGGCCGGCACGTTCGACACGGTGATGGTCCGGCACGTGCTGGCCCACAACGGCGGCCGCGAGCAGGCGATCGTCGACCACCTGGCCACGCTGCTGCGCCCAGGCGGCTGTGTCTACCTGGTCGACGTGTACGGCCGGGGCATCACCACCGAGCCCGACGTCCCGGTGCTGGCCGAGATCAACGAGCGCTACCGCGCCTTCCACGCGCTGCGCGGCAACGACCTGCGCACCGGGCTGCACCTGGGCGAGTGGGTACGGGCCGCCGGGCTGGAGCTGGTCGACTTCCGCGGCACCTACCAGATCGTGACGTTCCCGCCCGGGCTGCGGCCGCCGGCCCTGGCCGCCCGGGAGGCGATGCTCGCCGCCGGCGTGGTGACGGAGGCCGACCTCGACCGGTGGGAACGCGAGCTGTCCGCGGTGGACGCGAAGCCGGACCGGCCGACCGGCTTCATGCCGATCTTCACCGCGGTCGGCCGCGCGGCCCCCGGTCACTGACCGGTCCGGCCGCCGGTCCCTCGCCGGCCGGTCGAGCTGCCGGCCGCTCGATCAGTCGGTCCTGCTCGCGGGCGGTCAAGCTGCCGGCCGCTCGGTCAGCCGGTCGAGCACGTGCTCGGCGATGGCCAGGCAGGAGGTGGCCGCGGGTGACGGCGCGTTGCGGACGGCGACGACCGCGCCGAGCCGGCTGATCCGGAAGTCGTCGACCAGCGAGCCGTCGTGGTCGACGGCCTGGGCCCGCACTCCGGCCGGCGCGGCCACCACGTCGGCCATCCGCACCGCCGGGACATACTCCCTGGCCCGGGCGACGTACGTGCGCTTGGAGAACGACCCGCGCAGCTCGAACACCCCGGCCCGCCAGTGCGTGCGGAACAGCCGCCGCGCGCCGGGCGAGCTCAGCATGGCGGCCAGCTCGGCCGGCACCACGTCCCGGCGCCGGTAGCCCTCCCGGGCGGTCGCCGGCACCGCGTTCGGCCCGATGTCGACGGTGCCGTCCACCCGCGGGGTGAAGTGCACGCCGAGGAACGGGTACGCCGGGTCCGGCACCGGGTAGACCAGCCCGCGCACCAGGCCGGCACGCTCCGGCACCAGCCGGTAGTACTCGCCGCGGAACGGCACGATCACCGGGTCGGCGCCGTCCCCGGCCATCCGCGCGACCAGGTCCGACTGCAACCCGGCGCAGACGACGAGCTGGTCGAGCCGGTGCTCGGACTCCCCTGCCCGCACGGTCACCGTCGCGCCCGGCCGGATCGCGGTGACCGGCGCGCCGAGCAGCACCCGCCCGCCGTGCCGGCGGATCTCGCCGGCCAGCGCCCGGGCCACCGCCGGATAGTCGACGATCGCCGTGGTCGGCGAGTGCAGCGCCGCCACCCCGGCCACGCCCGGCTCGATCTCCCGCAGCGCCGTGCCGTCCAGCCACCGCACGCCAGGCACGCCGTTGCGTACCGCCCTGGACTCGATCCCGCGCAGCCGCTCCCGCTCCACCTCGTCGCGGGCGACGACCACCTTCCCGATCTCCCGGTACGCGACGCCGTGCTCGGCGCAGAAGTCCTTGAGCAGGCCGATCCCCCGCCGGCACAGGGTCGCCTTGAGCGAGCCCGGCTGGTAGTAGAGCCCGGCGTGCGCGACGCCCGAGTTGTGTCCGGACTGGTGCCGGGCGAGCTCGGGCTCCTTGTCGAACACGGTCACCTCGGCGCCGCGTCCGGCGAGCGCCCGCCCGATCGCCAGCCCGACCAGGCCCGCCCCCACGATCCCCACCCTCGCCACGCCCCGATGCTATGCGCCCGACCCGGACAACCGGGCCCGATCGACCGGTCCGCCCGGCCACGGTCCCGAACCCGGCGAACGTGGTCGACCGGGATCCGGGCCATCACGTGCGGGGGTCGTACCGGTCCAGGCGGGTGGCCGTGCGGACCCGGGCCCGCAGCGCGGCCAGGTCGCCGTCCAGTGCGCCGTGGGTGCGCGCCTGCACCAGCAGGTTGCCGAGCGCGGTCGCCTCGACCGGCCCGGCCAGCACCGGCCGGCCGGCGGCGTCGGCGGTCAGCTGGCACAGCAGCGGGTTGCGGGCGCCGCCGCCGACGATGTGCACGACCTCCACCGGCTGTCCGGACAGCCGCTCGGCGTCGTCGATCGCGGCGGCGAACGCGACCGCGAGGCTGTCGAGGATGCAGCGGACGACCAGGTCGGGACTGTCCTCGAGGGCGCGCTCGGCGGCCACCGCGATCCGCGCCGGCATGTCGCCGGGCGGCAGGAACGCCGGGTCGTCCGGGTCGATGCGCGGACCGCCCGGCGGCAGCGCGGCCGCGGCGGCGAGCACGTCGCCGAGCTCGACCGAGCGCCCGCGCAGGTTCCAGGTCCGCAGCGACTCGCTGAGCAGCCACAGGCCCATCACGTTGCGCAGGTAGCGGATCGTCCCGTCCACGCCGCGCTCGTTGGTGAAGTTCGCCCGCCGGCCGGCCTCGGTGACCACCGGCGCGTCGAGCTCGACACCGACCAGCCCCCAGGTGCCGCAGGACACGTAGCCGAACCGGGTGGTCGCCGCCGGCACGCCGACCACGGCCGAGGCGGTGTCGTGCGAGCCGACGGCGCTGACCAGCAGCTCGTGGTCGAGACCGAGCTCGGCCCGCACCGGCTCGGTCACGCCGGCCAGCACGCGGCCGGGGAGCACCACGTCCGGCAGCAGCCCGGTGGGCAGGCCGAGCGCCTCGACCACCTCCGCCGCCCAGTCGCCGGTGCGGGCGTCGAGCAGGCCGGTGGTCGAGGCGATGGTCTGCTCGGCGGCCCGGACACCGGTCAGCCAGTAGCCGAGCAGGTCCGGCATCAGCAGCGCCTGCCAGCCAGGCTCCAGCCGGCGCTCGGCGGCCAGCTGGTAGAGCGTGCTGAACGGCAGGAACTGCGCGCCGGTCAGCTGGTACAGCCGGGCCGGGTCGAGCGTGCGGTGCACGTCGTCGAGCACGGCGGTGGTCCGGCCGTCCCGGTAGTGGCGGGGGTTGCCGAGCAGCACGCCGTCCCCGTCGAGCAGGCCGTAGTCGACGCCCCAGGAGTCGATCGCGAGCCCGGCCAGTCCGCCCGATCGCCGCTCGGCCACCCGGATCCCGTCGAGGATGTCGAGGTAAAGGCCGGGGGCGTCCCAGTAGAGGCCGTCAGGCAGCGGGACCGGGCCGTTGCGGAACCGGCTCACCTCGGTCAGCTCGAGCGTGTCCGGGCCGACCCGGCCGAGCACCACCCGCCCGCTCGAGGCGCCGAGGTCGACCGCGGCCAGCCCGATCGGCCCGCTCATCGTAGGAACGCCGCAGCGACGCCGGAGTCGACCGGGACGTGCAGCCCGGTGGTCCGGGCCAGGTCGCCGGCGGTCAGCACGAACACGGCCGCGGCGACGTGCTCGGGCAGGACCTCCTTGCCCAGCAGCGTCCGCTTGGCGTAATACGCGCCGAGGTCCTCCTCCTCGACCCCGTAGACCTTGGCCCGCTCGGCGCCCCAGCGGCCGGCGAAGATCCCGGAGCCGCGGACGACGCCGTCGGGGTTGATCCCGTTGACCCGGATGCCGTGCGGCCCCAGTTCGGTGGCGAGGAGCCGGACCTGGTGGGCCTGGTCGGCCTTGGTGGCCCCGTACGCGACGTTGTTCGGACCCGCGAAGAGTGAGTTCTTGCTGGAGATGTAGACGATGTCGCCGCCGAGGCCCTGCGCCAGCAGCACCGCGGCGGCCGCGCGGGAGACCAGGAACGACCCGCGCGCCATCACGTCGTGCTGCAGGTCCCAGTCCTCGACGGTGGTCTCCAGCAGCGGCTTGGAGATCGACAGGCCGGCGTTGTTGACCACCAGGTCCACCCCGCCGTACGCGAGCACCGCGGCCTCCAGCCCGCGCGCGACCGCACCCTCGTCGGACACGTCCGCGGCGACGCCGACCGCGACGTCGGCGGACCCGATCGAGGCGGCCACCTCGCCGGCCTTGGCCGCGTCGAGGTCGGCGACGACCACGCAGCCGCCCTCGGCCGCGAGCCGCTCGGCCACGGCCTTGCCGATCCCGGACGCCGCGCCGGTGACGAACGCGACCCGGGTGGCCAGCGGCTTGGGCTGCGGCATCCGGGCCAGCTTCGCCTCCTCCAGCGCCCAGTACTCGATGCGGAACTTCTCCGACTCCGGGATCGGCGCGTACGTCGAGACCGACTCGGCGCCGCGCATCACGGTGATCGCGTTGAGGTAGAACTCGCCGGCCACCCGCGCGGTCTGCTTGTCCCGGCCGAAGCTGATCATGCCGACGCCGGGCACCAGCACGATCGCCGGGTCGGCGCCGCGCATGGGCGGGCTGCCGGCGTCGGCGTGCCGCTCGTAGTAGGCCCGGTAGTCCTCCCGGTAGCGGGCGTGCAGCTCGCGCAGCCGGTCGGTGATCTCCGCCGCCGAGGCGGTCCCGGGCAGGTCGACGACGAGCGGCCGCACCTTCGTGCGCAGGAAATGGTCCGGGCAGGAGGTGCCGCGCTCGGCCAACGGGCGCAGCTTCTCCCGGGCCAGGAAGTCGAGCACGGCCGCGCTGTCGGTGAAGTGGCCGACCTGGCGGGCGTCGGTGGAGACCAGCCCGCGCATCGTCGGGAGGATCGCGGCCGCCTTGGCCCGCCGCTCGTCCGCCGGCAGCGGCTCGTTGCCGGGCACGACCGGGCCGAACGGCTCGGGCCGCCCGCGCTCGTCCAGGAACCGCTGCGCGGTCCGGATGATCTCCAGCGAGTTGGCCTCGCACTCGACGCTGGTGGCGCCCCAGGCGGTGATGCCGTGCCCGCCGAGGACCACCCCGATCGCCTCCGGCCGCTTCTCCCGGATCGCGGCGATGTCAAGGCCGAGCTGGAACCCGGGACGCCGCCAAGGCACCCACACCACCCGGTCGCCGAAGCACTGCGCTGTCAGCGCCGGCCCGTCCGCTGCCGTCGCCAGCGCGATCCCCGAGTCCGGGTGCAGGTGGTCGACGTGCGCGGCGTCGACCAGCCCGTGCATGGCGGTGTCGATGGACGGCGCGGCGCCGCCGCGGCCGTGCAGGCAGTAGTCGAACGCGGCGACCATCTCGTCCTCGCGCTCCACCCCCGGGTAGACCTCGACGAGGGCGCGCAGCCGGTCCAGTCGCAGCACCGCCAGCCCGGGCTCGGTGAGCGTGCCGAGGTCGCCGCCGGACCCCTTGACCCACAGCAGCTCGACCCGGCCGCCGGTCACCGGGTCGGTCGCGCTGCCCTTGGCCGAAGTGTTGCCGCCGGCGTAGTTGGTGTTGCGCGGGTCCGCGCCGAGCCGGTTGCTGCGCTCCAGCAGCTCGTCCACAGTGGACGGCATCAGGCGCCCCACCCGGCCTGGGTGCCGCCGATCCGCTCGGACCGGATCCGCTCGGCGTAGCCGGAGGCCGCGTAGCCGGCCATCGGGTCCGGATGCAGGCCGAGCTCCTCCCGCAGCTCCCGCAGCAGCGGACGGACGTCGGTGTCGTACGCGTCCATCAGCACCCTGTTGGCACCGAGCACGTCCCCGGCCCGCTGCGCGGTGGCCAGCGCCTCCGCGTCGACCAGGAACGCCTTGGCCGTCGCCTCCTGCACGTTCATCACCGACCGGATCTGGCCGGGAATCTTCGGCTCGATGTTGTGGCACTGGTCGAGCATGAACGAGACCCCGAGACCACCGTGCAGCTCAGGGTCGAAACCGTTGCCTCTGCGGACCTCCCAGAGGATCCGGAACAGTTGGAACGGGTCGGCCGCGCCGACCATGAGGTCGTCGTCGGCGTAGAAGCGGGAGTTGAAGTCGAAGCCGCCGAGCTTGCCGGCCCGGAGCAGGAACGCGACCAGGAACTCGATGTTGGTGCCCGGCGCATGGTGGCCGGTGTCGACCACGACCGTCGCTTGTGGACCGAGCTGGAGGCAGTGCGCGTACGCGGTGCCCCAGTCGGGCACGTCGGTGGCGTAGAACGCGGGCTCGAACAGCTTGTACTCCAGCAGCATCCGCTGTCCCGCACCGAGCCGGTCGTACACCTCGCGCAGTGCCGCGGCGAGCCGGTCCTGCCGCGCTGCCAGGTCGTCCTGGCCGGGGTAGTTGAGGCCGTCGGCGAACCAGAGCTTGAGATCGTACGAGCCGGTCGCGTCCATGATGTCGACGCAGTCGAGCAGGTGGTCGGTCGCCTTGCGGCGGATCCGCGGGTCAGGGTTGGTGACCGAGCCGAGCATGTAGTCGTCGTCCTGGAAGACGTTCGCGTTGATCGCGCCGATGCGCAGGCCGAGATCGGCCGCGTGCGAGGCCAGCTTGCCGTAGTCGTCGACCCGGTCCCACGGGATGTGCAGGGACACCTTCGGCGCGACGCCGGTGTGCAGGTGCACCTGAGCCGCGTCGGCGATCTTCTCGTACGGGTCGCGGGGCACGCCGGCCTGCGCGAACACCTTGAACCGGGTGCCGGAGTTGCCGAACGCCCAGGACGGGACCTCGACGGTCTGCGCGCGCAAGGCGCCGCGGACAGCTTCCTGGCTGGTCATCAACTCTCCTGTCGGTGTACGACGTGCGAGTTCGTGGCGTGCGACCGGTGGTTCAGCCCTTCACCGCGCCCGCCGTCAACCCCGAGACGATCTTGCGGTTGAAGAAGATGAAGAGGATCAGCGGCGGGATGGTGACGAGCACGATGTCCATGAACAGCAGGTTGTACTGGGTGCTGAACTGACTCTGGAAGTTGAAGAGCGTCAGCTGGACGGTGGCGTTCTCGTCGCCGGGCAGGAAGTACAGCGGGTTGACGAAGTCGTTGAAGATGAAGACAGACTGCGTGAGGATCACGGTGATCGTGACCGGCCGCAGCAGCGGAAAGATCACCCGGAAGAACAGGGTGAAAGACGACGCACCGTCGATGATGGCGGCTTCGTCCAGTTCCCGCGGGATCGCTGCGACGAACGCCCGGAAGAGCAGCACGGAGAACGACATGCCGAAGGCGATCTCGACGAGGATGAGCCCAGGGAGGGTCTTGAAGAGCCCGAGGTTCTGCAGGACCCAGATGGTCGGCACTATCGCGGGCGGGATGATCAGCCCGGTCAGCACCAGCAGGTTCGCCAGGCTGGCCAGCGGTCCGGGGCGGCGCTGTATGACGAAGCCGACCATCGCGCACAGGACAACGAGGACCGCGACTGAGACGACGGTGAGGATGATGCTGTTCCGGAACGCCGTCACCAGCATGTAGTCGCGGGCGGAGAAGACGTCCTTGAGATTCTGCAGGATCGGCCAGCTGGTGGGCCAGGAGAAGGTGAGATCCAACGACTGGTCGACGGTCTTGACCGCGGTAAGGAACATGAAGACGAACGGGATGACGAAGAGGACGAGCCCGACGACGACCGCGGCGATCTCGAGGCTGAGACGACGAACCCCTCTCACAGCTCGATCTCCTTCGAGTTGAAATACCGGAACAGCGGGTACACGATCACGGTCACCAGGATGAACAGGATGACATTCCCGGCGGTGGCCAATCCGAAGAAACCGGCCTGGTACTCCTTGTAGATGACCGAGGCGATGACGTCGCTGCTGAACCCCGGACCCCCCTTGGTCATGGTCCAGATGAGGTCGAAGGAACGAAGGCCACCGATGAACGACAACAAAATGACGGTGAACGTCGCCGGTCTCGACAGCGGAAGGGTGACGTTGCAGAACTTCTGCCAGGCCCCGCCGCCGTCCACGTCGACGGCCTCGTAGTAGTCCCGCGGGATGGACAGGACGCCGGCGATGTAGATGACGGTGGCCAGCCCGACACCCTTCCACACGTCGACGAGGGCGACCGAGATGAGCGCGGTGTTGGCATTCCCGAGCCAGTCGGGCCCGGAAATCCCGACCCAGCCGAGGACGGTGTCGACCAGACCCGTGTCCGGAGCCAGCAGCACGCTGAAGGTGATGCCGACCGCGACCGTGCTGACCAGGACCGGGAAGAACACCAGGGATCGGAGCAGTCCC
>Ga0308175_100000741_pt1 | contig 21690 bp, 19 predicted proteins | sample PhyCR1_3_FD_203893 | JGI IMG/M metagenome (GOLD analysis project Ga0308175, IMG submission 203893) | Soil microbial communities from UC Gill Tract Community Farm, Albany, California, United States - DLSLS.C.R1 | ecosystem: Environmental > Terrestrial > Soil > Agricultural land | place: USA...
TGGGGACCCGCGGGCGGCGGGATGTGGGGTCGAACCGGCCCCGCACTCAGCAAAGACGGAACTATGTACACCGGGACCGGCGACGGACGCTGGGATCCGGAGAATGGAACCTTCGGGGACGGAATTGTGGGACTGAAGCAAAATCCGGAAACTAAGGCGCTCGAGCTGGAGGACTACTTCGCTCCGACGAACGCAGAGTGGCTTTACTCGCGCGACCTCGACATGCAGGTAACACCCGCCATCTTCGACTTCAAAAACAAAGAACTGATGGTGAGCGGAAGTAAAGAATGCCGCGTGTTCCTGATGGACACGGCCTCGATCGGAGGGGATGACCATCGGCATCCGCTGTTCACGACGCCACTGATCTGTAACGAGGACGTGAATTTCGCATCCGCAGGCATCTGGGGGTCGATGGCGAGTTGGGAAGACTCAAAAGGAACCCGGTGGGTGCTCACTCCGTTCTGGGGTGCGAAGCATTCGAAGTTCTCTGCACCCATCGAAAACGGCCCAGTGAAAGATGGAGCGATTGCAGCCTTCAAAGTAGAAGAAAAGAACGGCAAGTTCCAATTGACTCCCGCCTGGATCTCGCGCGACATGAACCGTGCCGAACCGCCCGTAATTGCGAACGGTGTCGTCTACGCGTTCGGCAGTGGCGAGGACACAGATCAAGCCTACCCGGATGTGGGTCTCGACGACGTGGCGGAACGCCGTATTCCGGGATCGACCCACGCTGTGCTGTATGCTCTGGATGCGATGACCGGCAAGGAGCTATGGTCGAGCGGCAACGAGATCACTTCGTGGAATCACTGGAGCGGCCTGTCGATTGCTAACGGACGCGTCTACATCGGGACGTTCGATAGCAACCTCTACTGTTACGGCATCAAAAAATAGCAGCGGCATCGGCAATGAGGCGCGTAAGCAGAACGTTGGCCACGCTGGTGCTCCTGGGGCCGCTCCTTCTATCGCAGACTCCGGACAATGGCGACAGAGTTCAAGCACTTGAGCGAGAAGTGCAGGCGGCGCGACACCGCTTAATGGATTGGGCCGGGCTCACGCGCTACGGCAGTGAGGACACGGAAATTCCTCCGCCCAAAGCCGATGAAAACAGGGTCGTATTCCTGGGCGACGACATCACCGAAAAGTGGCAAGGCCCGTTCTTCCCGGGCAAGCCGTACATCAATCGCGGGATTGAGAGGCAAACAACGCCGCAGATGCTGGTCCGCTTTCAACAGGATGTTGTGGAGCTTCACCCCAAGGTGGTTGTCATTCAGGGAGGCTCGAATGACCTTGCCGGGCTGACGGGTCCTGCAACAGAAGTGATGATCGGCCAAAATCTGACCTCCATGGCAGAGCTTGCGAAAGCCAACGGGATACGAGTTGTTCTTGCCTCGGTCACGCCGGTTTGCAACTGCTATTCGGATCAGACAGCGCGGCGGCCACAGGGAAAAATCATCGGTCTCAACGGATGGATCAAGCGATATGCTGCGTCGCGTGGAGCCGTTTACCTGGACTACTACTCAGCTCTGGCAAACGGTCGTGATTTCAAGAAAGAGCTGACTGCCGACGGCCTGCATCCGAATGAGGCCGGATACCGGGTGATAGCGCCGCTCGCGGAAGAAGCAATCTCGAAGGCGTTGGCGCAGAAAAATGAGTTTAAGTGATGTTCGAATCTGAAGGAGCTTCGCAATGAGAAAACTGAGTGGCCGTTCCTCGCTCTGCGGCATTTGTTTCGTGGCGTGTGCCAGCGTGTGTCAGGCGCAGTTCGGCCGGGGCGACTCCAGCTGGGCAACTTCAGGTGCCGATGCTCAGCGTTCGTCCTGGGTGCGAACCGATGCCAAAATCTCAAAAGAAGGTGTCACGAAGCCGGACTTCCGCCTTCTCTGGAAGCTGAAGCTCGGAGATAATTCCCAGGTCAACTCGCTCACTCCCGCTGTGCTGCTGACCAAGTACATCGGTTACCGCGGCTTCCGCGACCTGGCCTTGGTTGAGAGCAACAACGACAAAGTGTACGGGATCGATGTCGATCTTGGCCGGATTGAGTGGAGCGTTCCATTAAAAGCGGGAGGGACCGGAAGCTGCGCTGGTGACCTCACTGCTGGTCTGGCACGCCCTACCGTGACAAGTTTTCCCGCAGCGACCGCATTTACGGGTTTTGGACGTGGCGGACCGGCACACAGCGACGTGGGCGCACCCGAGGAAGGCGGAGTTACTCTGCGGCAGTCGGGCCAGCTCGCGCGCCCACCGGTTGTGCCACCCCCAAATGTTGCACCTGGGGCTCCGACTGCGCCCGGAGGAAGCAATGTGGCTCGTTTCCCTGGCTCAGGTGGAGCTCAGCCGATGCCCAGGCGTTCCCCGATCACGATGCAGGTCGTCGGCGCGGACGGCATGGTGCACACCATGTATGTTTCGAACGGTGTTGAACCGGAACCGCCGATCGAGTTCCTGCCGCCCGGTAGCGCCGCGCGAGGTTTCATCGTTATCAACAACGTGGTGTATGCGGCAGTGAACGGCTGTGGCGGAGGGAGTGGCGGTGTCAGAGCTCTCGACCTGACGTCGAAGCAAGTCGTCAAATGGGACGGAACCCACGAGATTGCCGGCTCAGAAGGCCCGGCATTCGCTCCTGACGGAACACTGTTCGTAACGACGGCGGGAGGCGAGATGGTGGCCCTCGATGGCAAGACACTTGAACCGAAAGGGAAATACACAGCGGGCCAGCCTTTCGTCACGTCTCCGTCGGTCTTTCAATTCCGCCAACGAGTGTTGGTGGTTGCCGCGACAAAGGACGGAAGCATCCACGTTGTGGATACGCGTTCTCTCGGCGGCGAAGACGGCAAGACCGCGATCGCGAAGACGCCTGCCATAACAGGCAAAGGCGGCATCGTGCCAGGCGCTCTCGCAACGTATCAGGATGTCGGCGGCCGGCGCTGGATCCTGGCGCCGGTGTCCGGACCGTTGGGGCAGGGAAGCAACTTTACCTCATCTAACGGTCCTGTGACAAAGGGCGCGATTGCGGCATGGCAGATAGACGATGCAAACGGAACGCTGTCTCTTGTTCCCGGTTGGACCTCTCGTGATCTCGCGGCACCCTCAGTTCCCATGATTGTGAATGGCGTCATCTTCGCTGTTTCGAACGCAAATCCGGAGGGAGGCCCGAAGAGCTCGCATCGTTCTTCGCCCGCAGTCGTTTACGCTTTGGACGGAGCTGCCGGTAAGGAGCTTTGGAATAGCGGCAAAACGATCACGGCCTCCGCGCATCATGGCCGATTATCGGCCGGGAACAGCCAACTGTATCTAGGAACGGATGATGGCAATTTCTATGCTTTTGGTTCCTACATTGAACGGCAATAGAAAGGTTTTCGAGCGAGGTTCATCAACTATGTCTCTCTTCCGAAGCTCTTCACCAGCAACCCGGTGCTGCTTGATTCTTTCAGCGGCTTTCGTGACGATCCCCGTCGGTACGGGATGGGGGCAGAACATGCCAGACGCTCCTGGCAAAGCCGAAACGATGAAAGTTTGTAGCGGCTGCCACGAGGTCACGCGAGCCACTTCCATGCATCTGGATCGCGCAGGCTGGCAGAACGAGATGGACAAAATGATTTCTCTGGGCGCGAAAGGCTCGCCCGAGGAATTCGAGAGCATCTTGAACTATCTTTCGAAGAACTACCCTGCGGAAGAAGTGCCAAAGGTCCGCATCAACAGTGCGCGCCCGATTGAACTCGAAGCGGGTCTCACGTTGAGGCGCTCTCAAGCCGCTGCATTGGTGGCATATCGATCGAAGCATGGCCCGTTTCATTCCATTGAGGACCTCAAAAACGTGCCTGGCCTCGATTTCGCTTACATCGAATCGAAGAAAGATCGTATTACCTTTGAATAGAGCAGCCGGCACCTCCACCCGAGGCTGCTGAACGCGATACGCGGGCTGCACGTAATGCTATGCGGCCTGAAAACCAAAAATCGCTGATCTGGCTGAGCAAGTATCTTTCGCTTGCGTTCACCCTGCCGGCTTCCGTTCTCGCCGGCTACATCCTGGGCGCGGTGGTAGATCATTGGCTTCACCTACCAATCCTGCGGGCCGTCGGTATCCTGCTGGGGATGGTGGCTGGCATGGTCCAGATCATCCGGGAAATCTCCAGGGATGAGCGGCGCACCAAGAATGGCTCCTGATGTTTAGAGGCCGATCTATCACGGTTGTCCAACTCTATCGGCTGACGCTTGTTGTCGGGCTGGCCGGAACCGTTGCTTACTTCTTTTACGGCGGCTTTCGACCGGCTGTGGCATTCGCGCTCGGAGCGGTTGTCTCTTTGCTGAATTTATGGCTGTTCGATCGTTTAGCGCGAGGAATCGGGCCTGCTGAAGGCTCGAAAAAGCCGTGGCAAGCGGGAGCCTTTGCCGGACGCTATCTCGTTTTCTTCGCTGCGGGCTATGTTATAGTCAAGGCTTTGGACGTTAGTCCTTTACCGGTAGTCTTCGGCCTTTTCGCCAGCACTGCGGCGGTCCTGCTGTCATCAGTCCTCGAATTATTCGGAAGCTTCTCCGGAAGGAGCCGTCCCTAAACTCAGCATGCACGAACTCTGGATCACCAATCTTTTCAACCGGGCTCTGTCCGGACCCGCGAACGCTGTTCTCGACGGTGTGCATTTCCCAGCTCAAGATCATGCGAACCCGTGGACCGATTGGATGGTCTGCGAAGTCGTTGTTGTGCTGTTTATTGTTGTTCTGTTCGCTTTGCTGCGCAGCCGGTTGTCCGTGGATAAGCCAGGGAAACTGCAGCACGTCATGGAACTGACTTACGAGTTTGTCCACGCTTCGGCGGAAGAAGTGGTTGGGCACGATGGCCCGCGCTATGTCGCCTTCTTCGGGACTCTGTTCATTTTTATTCTGCTGATGAACGTGCTTGGGCTAGTGCCGGGCTTTGAATCGCCCACGGCGTACACCATGGTGCCGCTCGGCCTGGCGGTGGTGACGTTCTTCTTCTATCACGGCACAGGCTTGCGGGCGAACGGAGCCGGGTATTTCAAACAATTTCTCGGTCCCATGCTCGCGCTCGCGCCCCTGATGATTCCGATCGAAATCATCAGCCACTTCGCGCGTCCGCTCTCTCTCACTATTCGTCTTTACGCAAACATGTTTGCGGGCGAAAAGGTGTACCTGACGTTCCTCATGCTGACGAAATTGCTTGTGCCCGTTGTGTTCATCGGCTTGCACCTCTTCGTCGCGTTCTTACAGGCTTACATTTTCATGTTGCTCGCTATGGTCTACGTTGGCGGGGCCGTTTCGCACGAGCACTAAAAAGAGTTCTTACCCGCTTCCAGTGTGAGCGCCCGGCGTCCCAACGTACGGTGTCGAACCACCTCCTGGCAGCAACTTACTAAGGAGAAACAATGAAGAATAAACTCATGATGCTTGTTGTGACCTTAACGGTCCTGGCAAGCCCGATCTTCGCTCAAGAGGCGAATAACGCCGGAGCAGCCGACGCAAACCGTCGTGCTGCGGCCTACATTGCTATGGGAATAGCCGCGGGATTGTGCGGTCTCGGTCAGGGGCGCGCAACCGCTTCGGCCGCCGAAGCCATGGCCCGCAATCCCGGAGCTGTAGCCGCTATCCGAGTGGCTCTGATTCTCGGTCTCGTGCTGATCGAGTCCCTGGCGTTGTACACGCTCGTTATTACGTTCATCGCAAGATAGGCTGAATCGTTCTTGTGAAGCCTGCTGATGCTGCGGCGTCGGCAGGCTTCTTTGCGTTTAGGAGGGCAAATTGAAACTCAACGGAATCTTCACAGCCTTTGCAACTCCGTTCGACTTCGCGGGAAATCTCTACAAGGCGAAAGTCTTCCACAATATTCAGAAACTCGACGCTGTTGCTTTGGCGGGGCACACCGTTTGCGGCTCTACGGGCGAAACACCATTGCTCGGAGTCGATGAGCGGATTCAGCTGATGGAATGGGTGCGCGAAGCGAGCTCCGAAGGCAAGACCCTGATTGCGGGGGTCGGAACGGACGGGGTGCGCGAAACGGTAAAACTGGCGAACCGGGCGGCTGAGATCGGATATCACTTTGCCCTGGCGCTCAGCCCGTTTTACTACAAAGTGCAAATGCACCGTCCCGACACCCAGGCTTTATATTTCCGCTCCGTCGCCGATCAATCGAAGATCCCCGTTCTCATCTACAACATTCCGCAAGTTACCGGTTATCATTTGCCGCCGGAAACGGTTGCCGAACTCTCGCATCATCCGAACATCGCCGGCATGAAGGACAGCTCGGGCAATCTCGAAAAGCTTCGCGAGACTCTTGCCCTTGTGAAGCCTGGTTTCCAGGTTCTCACCGGTTCAGGCTCAACCTTTTGGGACGCGTTTGAGATGGGCGGGAGCGGCGCAATCCTGGGCATAGCGAATGCGATTCCCTACGCATGCGTCACGGTTTGGGAGGCGTTCCGGACACGGCAAAACCTCGCCGGGCGGGACTGGCAGGATCGGATTGCCGTACCAGCCAAGCTGATCGGGACCAAGCATGGCATTCCGGGTTTGAAGCACGCCATGGATCTGAACGGATACTACGGAGGTCCTCCGCGGCTTCCCTTTATGCCGCCTTCTCCCGAGGCTCGAGATGAGATCGAAGAAGCCTTTCGGGAACTTCGAAGTTAGGACAAGCTCATGTCGAAGACAGATCCTGAATATACCGTTGTGAACGAGACGCGGGGCCTCACAGTGGCTAACCGCGTGCGTCTGGCGAAGACCAGCGCGACGCGACGGAAGGGGCTACTCGGCGTGACCCATCTGGACGAGAATTCAGGGTTGTGGATTGTCCCTTGCGAGGCCGTTCATACCTTCTGGATGCGGATCCCTATTGATACGGTCTTCCTCGACAAGGAGGGCCGGATTAAGAAGATTCGCGCGAGTCTTAAAGCTTGGCGCCTTGCAATCGACCTGCGAGCACATTCTGTCCTGGAACTCGCTGCTGGTGTCCTCGAAAGATCGGGTACACAGGTTGGCGATCGGCTGCTCTTCCAACGAAATCCGGAGGAGGGCGGCTCGTTGACTCGATAGCGCATTTACAGGCGAAGAAGACGCACAAGAGCGCGCGGTTTCATGCCACTTGCAGGCTATGCCTGGGGAACTAGGAATCGGCGAGTAACAGGCCTATCAGCCTGGAGTCACACTGAGGAGCGCGTTGGTTGAGGTCCTTAAAACGGAACGAGGCAACGAGGCTCGTTAAGGAGAATGATATGGCATTATTCCGAGCAGAACTAAACTCTCTCCAAGACTTGTTCGCAAATCAAATCGAAGACTTGTACGATGCCGAGAATCGATTGATAGATGCTCTACCCAAGATGGCGGAGGCAGCGCATTCGCCACAGCTAAAGGCAGCATTCCAATCTCACCTGGAGGAAACCCGCGGCCATGTGGGTCGGCTTGAACAGGTCTTTGAGGCCTTAGGGCGGCCAGCCAAACGTGAAACCTGCCAAGCCATGAAGGGCCTCATCGCGGAAGGCGAAGAAGCAATAAAAGCGAAAGGCGATCCAGCAGTAAGGGATGCTGCTCTGATCGCTGCTGCGCAACGAGTGGAACATTACGAAATGGCCGGATATGGCACCGCACGGACCCTGGCGACTCAGTTAGGCCATGATCGTCCCGCAACCGTTTTGCAAGAAACTCTGGAGGAAGAGAAAGCGGCCGACCGCAAGCTGACTACGATTGCTGAGTCGTCCGTCAATACACAGGCGTCGTCACGCGTGGCGTCTGCTTCAAGATAGAATCCGCGCGTCCGGGGGCGGCAATCCGTCCGTCACAGCGGATTGCCTCTCATCTGTCTAAGTAGATAAGCAGCTCTCTCTCGCTGGCTGACCAGTTCAGCGCCACTCTACCCTCCGTTACCGCTGCACAACGAACCGCGACTACCAGAATGTGACCGATGGTAGAATCCGGGATTCGAGCCCTTCAGATCACTTTCAATCCCGCCAGCGGTAAACCTTTGATGTTTCAGTTTCAAAAAGCTCTGTTCCCATTAGCAATTCCCCTGCTCATGTCTAGCGCCTTTGGCCAGTCCCCTGTGCGGCCAACCATGACTCGTCACGTTCGGCAGGTGACCCGCAGCGGTCAAGCCCGGTGGAGGCAACGGCTTCCCCTCGACCGCGTGATGCAGCTCGATCTTGTGCTGCCGCTCAGCGATCCCGGCGGCCTGCATGCCTTCCTGAAGGCGGTCAACGATCCGTCGAGCCCGTCGTATCACAATTACGTCACTCCCCCTGAGTTCACGGCCCTTTTTGGTCCTACCCAGGCGCAGTACGACGCTGTCCTGAACTTTGCGAAAGAAAACGGGTTGGCGGTCACGGGCGGCACTCGCGATGGCATGGACGTGCAGGTTACCGCGCCTGTAATGGCGATTGAAAATGCGTTTCATATCTCGATGGCGACGTATCAGCATCCAAAGGAGAGCCGCACCTTTTACGCCCCGGATCGCGAGCCAACTCTGGCCCTCCCGTTTCAGCTCTGGCATGTCTCGGGATTGAACAATTATTCGATCCCGCACGCCATGCATGAGAAGCGCACCGACTATGCCCAGGCGCACGGAATGAGTTCGGCGCGTCTGGTGTCGCACGCCACGACGGGTTCGGGGCTTTCGGCGTCCTTCCTCGGTAGCGACATGCGGGCGGCTTATTACGGCAACGGCCCCTTGACCGGTGCCGGTCAGACCCTTGGATTGCTTGAATACCAGGGAACGAATCTGAGCGACGTAAGCCTTTACTACCAGAACGCGGGACAGACCCAGCCATTAACACCCGTGCTCATCTCCGTCGAAGGCACCAGTACGGCTTGCGGAACAACGTGCGACGATACGGAGCCCACGATCGACATAACGCAAGCGCTGGGCATGGCGCCGGGCCTGAAGAATCTGTACGTCTACGTCGGCAGCAGCGACACTGCGATCCTCAGTGCGATGACAACCACCACAGATACGCGTCCGGACCTCCCGATGACCATCGGCTGTTCCTGGGGTTGGTTGCCTGCTGATCCGGAGGCCATTGATATCTATTTCCAGAAGATGCAGGCGCAAGGCCAGACATTCTTCGCAGCATCCGGTGATAACTCCACCTGGACGGCAGGGGGCTACGTATGGCCCTCAGATGATCCATACGTTGTTACGGTGGGTGGAACGGACCTGGTTACCACCAATCCAGGAGGAGATTGGTTGATGGAATCGGCCTGGGTGAATAGTGGCGGCGGCATCTCGACTAATAACGTTGCAATCCCCTGGTGGCAGCAGATTGCGGCCGTTACGAACAACAATAACGGCGCATCGGCTAGGTTTCGAAATGGCCCGGATGTGGCTGCGAACGCAGACTGGAGCTTCTACGTTTGTGCTAATGGAAGCTGTACGGCTAATCGCGTGGGCGGCACCAGTTTCGCCGCGCCAATGTGGGCTGCTTACGTTGCGCTGGCGAATGAACAAGCCGCCGGGAAGGGGCTTGGCCCGGCTGGCTTCATCAACCCGACCATCTACGCCCAGAACGCCGCATCCAGTTACGCCACTAATTTCCACGACGTGACTTACGGCACGTCCGGCAGCTACTCGGCGGTGCCCGGATACGACCTCGTAACCGGCTGGGGCAGCCCCACCCCGGCATTAATCGACTCACTCACCGCCGAAGCGGCGAGTACGCCCGCTTCATTCAGCCTGTCCCTCGACTCTCCTTCGGGAGTTGGGACCAGAAGCTCGAGTCTCATGTCCCAAGTCACCGTGCAACCGTCGAACGGCTTCCGTTCGAACGTGGTCCTCTCAGCGTGGGGCGGCCCGTCGAACACTTCGATCAGCTTTAATCCACCGTCGGTCGCACCTGGCAACTCATCCACTGTGACGGTGAAACTATCGAACGGTGATGATGTGCAGACCGGCACTTACACCATCACTGTCAGCGCAACAGGCGCTGACGTCACCAAAACTGCTCTGTTTACACTTACGGTTCAATAAACAACCGGGAGAGCGGCAGGCCTCCGGTCGGAGATTCCGCTTCTAAGCTGCGAATCCACTCTTCCGGCCGGACACCCTGCAGGCGCAAGGACCGCAAGCTGGCAGATCGATCGCGCTTCGACAATTTACGTCCGGTGCGAGCGTCCAGCAGCAACTGGTGGTGAAAGTATTCGGGCACTCCAAATCCGAGAAGCGCCTGAAGAGTTCGATGGATCGCGGTAACACCAAACAGATCCTGTCCGCGTACCACATGGGTAATGCCTTGGACGTGATCGTCCAGCGTGACGGACAAATGATAACTGGTGGATACGTCGCGTCTGGCAATGACAACGTCGCCATAATCTTCGGGCTGGACGGCGACCCTACCCGCGTTGCGATCCCACCAGAATAGCGGTCCGGTTATGGCCGCGGCCTTCTGCGCATCCAGCCGCCAGCACGGCAGTTCGCCTCTCGCGATTCGGTCCCGAGCGGCACTAGACGAAAGTTGCCGGCACACACCCGGGTAGAGCGGCTCGTTCTCTCCTTGCCCTGAGACGCGACCCAAGATCGCCACCTGCTTGCGGGAGCAGAAGCATGGGTATACCACGTGCAACGCTTTGAGCCGCTCCAATACGCTCGTATATTCCTTCACGTGCTCCGATTGGCGGCGGACCGGCATCTCCCACCGGAGACCAAGCCACGCCAAGTCCTCGTAGATTGCCGATTCGTACTCAGGCCGGCACCGCTCAGGATCAATGTCTTCGATGCGCAAGAGGAAACGCCCGCCGCCCTGTTTCGCGAATTGGAATGCGGTTAGTGCCGAAAACGCGTGTCCCAGGTGTAGATAGCCGGTCGGACTGGGCGCGAAACGGGTAACGCCTCCGCCGTCGGCCGAGTACCGCAGCCAACGCGTTCTAATAGAACGCATGAAGAGTTTTCTCCGCTATGCCCTCGTCGGCGTAGCCCTTTTCGGCCTCGGACCGGCCAGCTATGCGGCGCCGGGTACCCGCGTCATGATTCTCGATGGTGAAAGCGGCGGGCCGTACCACAACTGGAAAGCCACTACGCCGGTGCTGAAGAAGATCCTCGAAGAAACTGGAATGTTCCAGGTTGAGGTGGTGACGGCACCTCCCCATGATGGCGATTTCAGCAACTTCCATCCCAAGTTCAGCGATTACAAGGTGATCGTATCCAACCTCGATGCACCCGACGGTGGCTGGAGCGGGGCTACCAAAACTGCTTTTGAACAATATGTCAGGAACGGCGGCGGCTTTGTCGTCTACCATGCGGCGGACAACGCATTCCCCGAATGGCCCGCGTATAACCAGATGATTGGTATCGGCGGCTGGCGTCACCGGACCGAAGCTGCGGGCCCTCACTGGTACTACAAAGACGGCAAGCTGACAAGCGACACTAATCCGGGACCCGCCGGACGCCACGGCCAGCGTCTTCCGTTCGAGGTGATAGTCCGCGACCCGAAGCACCCTATCACCAAAGGATTGCCGGAGAAGTGGATGCATGCCGGCGATGAACTCTACAACACGCTGAAAGGACCGGGGCAGAATATGGACGTTCTCGCCACAGCGTTCTCAGATCCAGGGAACAAAGGTACCGGCCTTGATGAACCAATGCTGATGGCGCTACGCTTTGGCAAGGGCCGCATCTTCCACACCACCATGGGCCACGATGTTGCCGCCATCGCAAGCGTTGATTTCATCACCACATTCCAGCGCGGAACCGAATGGGCGGCAACCGGCAAGGTGACGCAGAAAGTTCCGGCTGACTTTCCAACGGCCGATAAAGTCAGCACTCGTCCGGACATACTTCAGATGGCGCCGCCCGCGCAGGGCAAGTGATCGATTACTGATCAGTCGCCGACGTCTTTGGAGTGGCGTTCTCGGGAAGCCTCCATGCGAAGAGAACGCCGCCACTTCCGATCAGCACATACTGACTCCCGTCGAGTTCATAGGTAACGGGAGAGCTTTGAATGGGCGCTCCCGTCCCGGCGTGCCACAGCGTCTTGCCGGTCGCGGTATCAATTGCAAGCGCATTGCCGTGCGAATCTCCGGTAAATGTCAGGCCTGACGCGGTCGTCATAACTCCGGCGCCTGCACCGCCCGGGCCAAGTTCATGCTCCCACCGGATGTCGCCGGTTTTATAATCGATGGCCTCAAGAACCGCCTTGCTCCAGACGCTGTAATCGGCGCCTGACCAACCGTACGTTCCGTCCGCGGGTTTCGAGAAGTAGATGGAGTAACTCGGTTTCGCGCTCACCACAAACAGCCCTGTTTTCGGGTCAAAGCTCGGCGCGCGATAATTCGTCAGGCCGCCTTCGTCCGGAGCGATCAGCCGTCCATCCGGCGTCGGCTCCTTGTCGGGATTGGGGATGGGACGGCCGTCTTTGTCGACCCCTTTGGACCAGTTCACAGGTCCGAAGGGCTTCGTCAAAAGACTCTTCCCGGTGGTCCGATCGAGCACAAAGAAGTAGCCGTTACGCGAAGCTTGCATCAGCAGTTTGCGCAGCTTTCCATCGAAATCGCCGTCGTAGAGAACCGGTGTCTCGACCGCATCCCAGTCGTGAGTATCGTGCGGAGATGGCTGAAATGACCAGACCAGTTTGCCTGTATCCGGGTTTAGCGCAACGATGCTGCAAGTGTAGAGATTATCGCCCGGACGAGGTTTGCCGGTCAGCACCGGAGTTGGATTGCCCGTTCCCCAGTACAGCAGCTTCAGGTCCGGATCATACGTCCCGGTCATCCAGGTCATGCCGCCTGTGGTTGCTCCGGGCGTTCCGGCCGGAGGCACGCTGTCCCATTGCCACTGAGTTTTTCCGGTTTCAGGATCAATCGAGCGCAGAAACCCACTGAGATTGTCGAAGTCCCCAGACACTCCAACCAGCACGTGGTTGCCAATCACCAGCGGCGACATGGTGGACCAATAGCCCGCCTTAGCATCCGCGAGTGCTACATTCCAACGCACCGTACCATCCTTGGCGTTCAGCGACAGGAGATGTGCATCCGGAGTCGTGTAGAAGAGCCAATCGCCATACATCGAGACTCCGCGATGGCCAATGTGGAACCCTTTGTTCGCAGGATACGAGTAGTGCCACAACTGGTGGCCCGAACGCGCGTCCACAGCCCAGACATTATCCGGACTCGTGAAGTACAAAATTCCGTTCACCAGAAGGGGAGTGGCCTTGAGATTGGTAATCACACCGGTTTGGAATGCCCAGGCGAGGCTGAGTTGGTGGACATTGTCGGGTGTGACTTGCGTCAACGGGCTGTGCCGCATGCCCGAGTAGTCGCCGTGGTATGCCGGCCATGAATCTTTCGGGGGCTTCAGCAGGTCAGCAGGATTGAGACCCTGACCGAATAGCGAGCTAACTGCCGCGAGCGAAAGGAAGAATCTGGAAAAGTTCATCGGAGTATAGCCCTACTTCAGGGTCTGCAGAAATGCCATCAGATTGTGGATGTCGTCGTCGGAGTACTTGGTCAGCAGAGTGTGATGTGCCTCGGCAGGATTATCGATCGTAAACTTCACGCTCGAAACAGGCCAGGATTGATACCAGCCGTAGCTGTCTTTCAACCCAATCACAAACTCATCCTGATACGCCAGCTTGCCTGTAACTTGCTTACCTGAGGGCAGCGTTACTGTTACGTTTCCGGTCGCATCTCTGGGATACAAAAAGCGCTGTTCGAGCCGGAGCCCTTGGAATCGGGATGCCACGCCTTTTAGATCTCCGGCGGCGGAATGGCACGAAGCACAGTTAGCGGCGAAGTACTTCTTGCCCTCTTCGAGGTTGCCCGTTTGCAAGTCCGAAACGTCGACACCACGGCGGCCACCCTTCTTTCTCTCCGCTTTCGTCTTCTGGTCATGGATAAAGGCAACGATCGCGGCCATATCCATCTCCGGCAAGTTAAACCGAGGCATTCCCTTCTCGGGACGCCCGTTGCGCACAACGTCACCGATTTTGTTTCCCTTCACGTCCTGTGAGACGAGTTGAGACCTGGTCAGGTCCGGCCCGCTTTCGCCGCCGCCGGCGTCTTTCCCGTGGCAAAACCCGCAGTTCTGTCCGAAGATGTCCTGGCCGTTCTTTACGAGTTCAGGCGGGTACGTGTCCGTGTCAGGGGCGGCCGTAGTCGCCTTGGAATCCTGTCGCGGAACACTGGGCGTTTGCACGGCAGGGTTCGTCGTTTGAGGAGGTGCGCCAGCGTTTTGGCCTAGAAGAAAAGACGAAGCCGCGAAGCTGGACGCGAGAGCGAGGCGCCCGAGGCGTTTGGAAAAAAGGCTGATCATCGTGGATAGGGCTTGAGAGATGCCTCAAGGCCGGTTTTTTCTAGGCTACCCTATCACTACTCGCCAGGGCCGTCCGGACCGCTCAATTCTTTTGAGACTGTGAGTAACGTTTCCAGATCTCCGGGTCGGTGAGCATCTGAATGAAAATTCCGCCGACAACAGACCGCGCCTGAAAACCCGATTGTTTGGCCGTCTTGGTGTCATACCAGTCCGTCATTGGGACACGCGACGGCGTTTCCTGAGCGAAGCGGTACGCGGGAGCAAAAATATCGGCAAATCCAGAACGAGAGCCAGACAAGCTTGCTGTCCAGGCAAGCCAGTCGATCTTGGTGTAATCAGCCCGGTTATCGAGCGGGATTCCGTACTGGTTCGTGTGCGACTTGTAGAAGGCAAGCTCGCGCTCGGCAATTGACTTTGGGAAGAGATTCAGACCGAGCAACTTATCCCAGACGAGGTTGTATTTCTGGCTCCAGGTGCCCGGCTGATCGAAGGCAAGCCGGAAGTGGTCACCTTCGAGTCCCATCTTCTCCCAGCGCGCAACATAGTCGCGGGCCAACGCGGAATATTGCTTCTGGACGTCCGCATGTCCAATCTGGCCCGCCAACTTACCGAACGCACCCATCGCCAGGATCGCCTTGATCGACAGATTAGCGTTGTGAGCCAGGTGTCCGGCGAAATCGTCCGTCGATAACTGATTTTCGGGATCGAGACCTTTGGCGCGCAGGAATTCTGCCCACTTGAACAGAAGCGGCCAATACTCCTTCGCAAAATCAGCATTTCCATTCACCTGGGCGAGACCGGCGATCATCAGCAGCATGTTGCCGCTTTCCTCGACCGGCATTTGATTTTCTTCTGTTTTTTCGCCTCCGCCATATTGTTGGCCATTCGCCAGCGGATAACGGCCGAGGTCGTGGGGCGCGAACGGGAACTTCCAGCGCGGAAGACTCGCGTAATCGAGAACCGGCTTCAGCTGCGCTTGCAGCAGGCGCGGATTGAAAAGCAGAAAGAAAGGAGAGCTGGGATAGGTCACGTCGACGGTATCAATCGAACCGTTGCTGAAGTTTTCTTTGGAGAAATAGAGCGGGCTTCCGTCCAGATCGGCAACAAGCTTGTGAGCTGCGATTGTCTGGGGGAATGCCAGTGCGCAGAGTTGCGCATATTGCTCGCCGCCAACTTTCGTCAGATCGGCCGTCAGTTGGCGGTCGAAGTCCGACGACTGTTTCTCGAGCGAGTCGTAATTATTGAGTGCGGCCGTTAAGAGTTCACCAACGTCTTTGCCGTCGCGACGCCAATAGGCACGAAGATGGCGAAAGAAGTAATCCACGGCGAAGATGTCGTCATACGCGAGCACCAGGTGACGCGACACAGGCGACGAGCCGACCGCGCCCAGCTCGAAGGTTTCGGCCAGAACCGGAAGGGGCTGCGCATACGGACGATCCGCTCCAAGTTCGTCCGAACCAGGCAAGCGGCCCGCCGAGGAGAACTCTTTCATCGCCTGTGGACGGCCCGTAGCTGCTTCCGATGAATTGCTGCCCGGGGCAGCAACGACATACAGGTAGCCCCAATCGATACGAAGATTGTCACCCGACTTCTGCAAAACGGGCTGCTCCTGGCTGCCGATACGAAGCACCTGGACGTCTCCGTGGTGAAATCTACCCCAGGTAACCGCCTGCTCCGGCACGTTTACGGTCAGCTCATACGATGCATCGAAGTAGACCTGGACGCTATGAGTTTTCGCGTCGACTGATTGAGCGCTCCAGGTCAAATACGTCACAGGCCGCGAAACCATCTCGAGGCTATCCGGAAGCGATGGGTTCAGGAACGTAAGTGACAGGCGGATCCCGGCGCCCTCGAACTCGTATTGAGTATGGGTGGGCCGAACTTCCACTTTCGTTTGCGGAAGGGGCGGCATGTTACGAGGGTCGGCACCCATGATCCGGTACGTGGTCCCATCCACCCGGACAAGACTGCTGAGCGAGTGCGCCGCGCCCGTCCAGTGCTTTGTGCGCTCATCCGTCAGTTTGTTCGCCATCGACCAGACACTGAAGTAAGGATCGTGAGCGATCAGCGGTACAGCGGGTGCGCGGAAATCTGCTGCATACAGCCCAAGCGATGCGAGCAGCAGCGTTCCGGCCGCAAGTAAGAGTTTTCGCGGGTTTGCCATGCAAGAACGTTGAGGGTTACAGACTGTAAGTGCGCCCTCTGTGAGCGCCAATCAAGATTTGGAATAGCCGATGTGCAATCAACTCGTGCAGTGAGAGCAGTTCACGATTGGCCTTCACAACAGAGTTAACGTCCTTGGGGTCGCCACCTCCGCCGGCCTTGAGAGCATCGGTGGCTTCTTTGATGATCGGGTCCGAAATGACTTCACCAGCCATCTCCCAAAGCGTGATGAAACGGTCGACCATGGTTGGCACACTGACGGCCCACACACCGTGATTGCTGGTGGTGCGCGGCGGTTTGTAATCAAGGTTGAATGGACCGTTGTAATTGTGAGACCGCAGGAGGACGAGCACGTTGAGCCAGTCCAGCGGATTGACGAGACCGATCGCGATATCCACATCGTGCTTCAACCGGTAACCGTCGTTGATGTCGAAGTGGAACAACTTTCCGCATACCAATGCGCGAGCAAGAGAGGCACGCACGGAAGCACCCCACATCAGTTCGTGCAGGTACTCGGGGTTTAGGCCAACCATGTCGGGGTACTTCAACAGACCCGATGAGATGAAGGCCAGCATGGCATCCGACGTGGGCAGCAGGATTTCGCCCTGCGGCTCAAACGGCTTCGCCTCCATGCAGTGCTTCAGGGTCGGCCGATTCTTTTTCTTCGCTACCTCAATGTCGGTTTCGCAGGCAGCGTTCAGTCCTTCGGCGAACCACCGAAGTGCTTCCGTCTCTTCTACAACACCGGCGATGTAGTAGCCGAGCGAACCGGGCCAGTAAACGCAGTATTGCGCTCCCAACTCGTGTCCGATGCTTACGGTGTTGGACAAACGCCGCTTCGCGTATTCGCGAACTTCCGGTGCCTCGGCCGCGGGCCCGGCAGCCCAGACAGCGTGGTGAAACGTCTCGGTGGTCACCATCGAGCACTTCACGTCATGCTTCGCCAGACTCTGTTTAATCTGGCCGACGATCTCCTCCTGACGGGATGTAAACAGAGCATCGGTAGGAATCACGTCCGTGTCGTGGGTGCACCAGTAGCCCACGCCCACTTTGCTGTATTCTTCGATGACGTTTTCGAAGTTCAATGGCGTTCGTACCGGCGCATGGAAGACCGCCTGTCCTTCATAAGAAGGCGCCCATTGCGGTCCGGTGATGAAATACCTGCGTCGAATTTCCGGCGAGTAACCGCCTCCGCAGGCTTGTGTGAGCCGGTCAACGAGGGCGGTCTGCTTTTCTTGTGGGATGGCGGTCATAAGCTTTGGAGCAATCAGTTAGAAGCTTACACGACGAGAAGGTTTTATTTCGAGGTAATCGAGCACCGCTCGCTCGCCCCCGTTCGGCAAACCAACGATCCGAATCTCATCTCCAGGCCGGAGTGCAACGCCCTCAACGGTCCGGCGGGTGCTGGTATGGGCATTCGCTTTGGGCGTAGGAAGATCATCATCCGCAGCCCATCCCGCCAACAACTGCTTGCCGACAAGAAGCTGAAACTGGGCAACACCGTTGTTCTGGTCGAAATATTGAATGCCGATGTCGTACCAGCCCGGCTGTCCATCGAATTGTGTGACAGCGGCGCATTTCTCTGACGGACACGTGACTGCTTTGCCACCCGAAGCGCCCTCCCAGGGCGTAATGGGCTCAACCGTGTATTCCTGAAGCGACATGGATTCCGCTTCGATTCGTCCCGGGTGGTGACCGACCCGTCCATGCGCGTCCGGTATACCGGACGTTTTGCGAAACCAGTCGTTCACATCGTCACGCCAGACCTCGGCGTAAGCGGCCTGATATTGAAGCTTCCGCAACACCGCCGCCCATCGGTCCTCGTCGATATGCGTGTGCAAAAGGCCCCACTTCTCCGGAGATTGCTGCGCTTCGGCTGCGCCGTCGTAATGGGAATCGTAAATGTGTTGGATCACGGTTTTCCCGGAATGCAGCACATGCGTGTAGGGAACGTGATGCATGAAAAGCAGCAGGTTGTCGGGACACGTGGCAAGAGACTCATACATTTGAGCCAGCGGAGGTGCGTACTGCTCGATGTAACCTGTCCCCGTGGCGACGGTGCGGTCCATGCCGATCCCCTTCTCATCAGCACGGTGCCACTGTCCCCAGCCATTGCGTTCAGAGGACTCGATACCGGGCCCATAATGAACGCCGATGATGTCGGTCAGTCCTCCAGCCCCAAGCGGACCCGTGTAATTTTCGTAAACGCGCCAGGAGCGCAGTTCAAGATCGTTCACAGTGTCCACAACCTGGGGATCATGGCCGAAGGTCATGCGCGTCCATTCGTCTACGATCTCGCGCGAGCTCAGATTTGCATCCCACGCAATACGGCCGAACCCATAGAGATTAGCCATCGCGAGGTCGTAACCCAGCCAGTTCTGATCCAGACCGACGTTCGTCACTGCGACGAGCCCTCCGACCGGGCGGCCGAACGTTTTGCCCGAGACGATCTCTTTGACAGGCGTGCGTCGCTCGTCGACGCGCAGGTCCGTGTCGAGCACCTCTTTCCACATCGGAAGAAGAAAACAGAGTTGGCGTTGCTGGCCTGTGTACTCCTGCGTCACTTGAAACTCGAGCGTTTCGTTCGTATGCTTCAGTGCGCCAATTAAGGGCGAGACCGGCTCACGGACCTGGAAGTCGATCGGGCCTTCCTTGATCTGCACGAGAACGTTGTCATCGAACTGTCCGTCGAGCTTGGCGAAATTGTCGTAAGCGGCCCGCGCACGATCGTTCTTCAGATTGCGCCAGTCCATGTGGTGGTTGTAAACGAAGCCTCGATAAACCAACACGCCGCCGTGAGGCTTCAAAGCGCGAGCAATGACGTTCGCAGCGTCGGCGTGAGTGCGCCCATAGGTAGACGGACCGACGCGGCCTTCAGAGTCCGCTTTGAGAACGACGCCGCCGAGATCAGGAATCGCCCTGTAGATCTCATCTACTTTGCCCTTCCACCATTCGACGGCTTTGGGATCTACGGGGTCGAACGTATCGAGATGGCCCAGGATTTTCGGACTGCTGAAGTCCACTGAAACAGAAAGCCTGACGCCCCAGGGACGGAATACATCGGCAATCCTGGCTAATTGGGGCAGAAACTCCGGGGAGATTGCTTTCGGGTTGGCATTGACGTTGTTGACCGTACACCCATTGATGCCGACCGAAGCGAGTAATCTTGCGTAATCGGCGGCGCGGGTCAGGTCGTTGCGAACATTTCCGCCGTCAAAGAAGATCGATCGCCCCGCATAGCCGCGTTCGATGCTGCCGTCGAGATTGTTCCATTCGTTCGTCCAGCGGATCGATGCGGAAGGCGTGTGCTGTTCGTTCAGGTAAGCAATTTCGTGATGAAGCGCCAGGTTGCGCAGCAATGCAAACGTTCCAAACAAGACGCCGCGATCGTTCCCTCCGGCAATCAGCAAAATGGGATGACCGTGGGCAGCAGTCGTCTTCAGGAGATAACCGTCCGGAGGCATCGATTGCGGAAGTAACGGGTCGGTAAGGAGAGGCCTGACGGAATCGAGCGTCCCAAGCAGAATGCAGCCGTCCTCACCGGGTAGCCGGGTTGCTTGCCGGAGATTACGCCCCAACATGCCTCGAATCCCGCGACTCAACTCGCTGCTTGCAGTCGTGAGGACCGGCGAAGCATTCGTTGTGACGACAGTCGCCGGGACTTCGGAGTACATCTGGCGAACCGAAGGATCGTCGATCGATGCGTAGCGGAGCCAAGCGTCGTACCCGGTCTCAGCCTGAGAAAAGGCCGGCAGCAGAAGCAATACCGCCGCGAGAGACGTCGTTCGACTCATGGCAGGTGGTTAGATCATATACCGCCTGCTCCGTTGCTATCTCAGTTTGGGCCGGCGTTCATCGCGAGGATCGGCCCAGCGATCGTTCGGGATGATCGGCGCCCATCCGGGGCGTAAGGGATCCTGATCGTAAGGGTAGCCGCCGCATTCTTTGTAGAGTTCCTGATACTGTCGAAGCTTCTCGCGATCGAGCTTGATACCCAACCCGGGTGTGTCCGGAACTGCGATTGAGCCGCCCTCGTATTTCATCAATCCACCCTCGATGATGTCGTCGGTCAGATGGTGATAATGAGCATCACCGGCGAACGAGAGATTCGGAATGACGGCGCCCATGTGCAGCATGGTCGCTAATTGAATTCCAAGCTCCCCCGATGAATGGACAGCTACCCCGATTTGAAACGTCTCGCAAACGCCCCCGGCTTTGATGCATGGCCGAATGCCGCCCCAGAATGTTGTGTCGAGAAGGACAACATCCACAGCAGTGTCAAGGATGTTCGAAGAAAGCTGTTCGAAATTCACCACGACTGTGTTCGTCGCGAGCGGGATTCGCACCATTTGCCGAACGCGCCGCATTCCGTTCAAGCCATACACCGGATCTTCGAGGTAATCATTGCGAAGATCCTCAATCGCCCGGCCGACCCGGATAGCCTGCTCTGTCGACCATGCTCCGTTCGGATCGATTCGCACCCCATCCTGCGGAAACGCATTCGCAAGTGCGCGAAACGCCTCGACCTCGTAATCGGGATGAAAAACACCGGCTTTCAGTTTGTGGCTTGTAAAACCGTACTTTCCCTTCAACTCGCGCGCGTACGCGACCAGTTGATCCGGCGTACGTACTTCTCCGTCTCCAGATTCGTTTCCATAACGCCAGAAGCAATACGAGGCAAACGGGACGCGATCGCGTACCTTGCCGCCCAGGATCGCGTGTACCGGCACACCCCAGGCTTGTCCCATGATGTCGAGGCAGGCAAACTCAAGCGCCGCGAGCAACTGCGTCCGGTTGTTGTAGAGAGAGGCTGTAGGGTTCGCAATTCGGAAGCGCATCTCTTCGAGACGCACGGGGTCATGACCGACAAGATACGTCTTCAACGAACGTATGGCCGCCTCGGCCGACTCACCACCCCCGCCCATTTCGCCCAGGCCCACATAGCCGTTGTCCGTCTCCACTTCGACAACGGTGCGAACGAAGCGGCCCCAGTGGCATCCGTTGCCGTGGCGCAGTGCCGCCTGCAAAGGAACGGTCACTGTATAGGCGCGAATATCTGCGATCTTCATAGCACGAGCGGCGTTTTTCAGCCTCAGTATAGCTTCGAGAACGCAGGAAGTATTTTCGGCAGCTTCAGAGGGGGACGGGGTCGAGCGCGGCGGGCCTTGAGCGCCACCCGAAAAACGCAAGAGGAGCGGCCACAAGCAGCAGGAGAGCACACGTCAGAGCCACGCACCCCGGCCAACCCGCACCCTTCCAGAACAATCCAGGCAGCACGCCGCCCACCG
>Ga0308175_100000742_pt1 | contig 21672 bp, 19 predicted proteins | sample PhyCR1_3_FD_203893 | JGI IMG/M metagenome (GOLD analysis project Ga0308175, IMG submission 203893) | Soil microbial communities from UC Gill Tract Community Farm, Albany, California, United States - DLSLS.C.R1 | ecosystem: Environmental > Terrestrial > Soil > Agricultural land | place: USA...
CGACGCGGCGAAGATGAACATGGTGATGATCGAGACGGTCAGGTTCCGGTTCTTGAACAGCCGCAGGTCGAGCAGCGGGTGCTTGGGCCGGAAGCTGTAGAGGACGAACAGGACCATCAGGGCCAGGCCCAACAGACCGGGCAGGAGGACCTTGGTGTGGCCGATGCCGCCCTCACCGGGGATCGAGGACACGCCGTAGAGGAAGAGCGCCAGGCCAGGGCTCATCATGAGCATGCCGACGAAGTCGAAGGACTCCGAGGGGTGCGGTGCGTCCTTGGCCAGCGCGAACTGCGCGTAGATGATCGCGACCAGGCCGATCGGCGCGTTGATCAGGAAGATCCAGTGCCAGCTGAAGTGGTCGATCAGCCAGCCGCCGAGGATGGGGCCGAAGATGGGTCCGAGCAGCATCGGGATGCCGAGGATCGCCATCAGGCGACCCATGCGGGCCGGGCCCGCGGCGCGGGTCATGATCGTCATGCCGAGCGGCATCAGCATCCCGCCACCGAGGCCCTGCAGGACCCGGAAGAGGATCAGCATGTTGATCGAGGTGGCGGTGGCGCACAGGACCGACCCGAGCGTGAAGAGCAGGAGCGCCAGCATGTAGAGGCGCTTGGTGCCGAACCGGTCGGCGGCCCAGCCGGACAGCGGGATCACCGTGGCCAGGGCCAGCGTGTAGCCGGTCACGGTCCAGGCGACCGTGGAGTAGTCCAGCGCAGGGCTGCCCTTCGGGACGAAGGCAGTCTGGAAGGTGCGGAGCGCGACGTTGACGACGGTGATGTCGAGGATCGACATGATGGCACCGAGGACGACGACGCCGGCGACCTTGAGGACGGCAGCGTCGATCTTCTCGGGGTACTCCACCGCCGGGGTTGTGGCAGGGGCTGACAAGAGGGTGCCTCTCGATCGTGGTGAGTGCATTGTGAAGTGGTGGATTTGGCGCCGCCGCGACGCTGCGATGCGCCGGACAAGCCTATTGGTCGGCAACGACGGACCGCCTCCAGTTATTTCGCGCAAGCAAGTATTCGCTGCGGACGCTGTGGGAACCCTGAGATGCCCGGGGCTCAGCCCTCGGCAGCAGCCTCGAGCGCAGCGATGTCGATCCTCTTCATCTGCATGAGGGCGGCGAAAACCCGCGCGGCCCGGTCGGGCTCGCCACCCGCCACCTCTTCCCAGTTCGCCGGCACGACCTGCCAGGACAGCCCGAACTTGTCCTTGAGCCAGCCGCATGGTCCCTCCTCGCCGCCGTCGGCGGTGAGCGAGTCCCAGTAGCGGTCGAGCTCGGCCTGGTCCGCGACGTCGATGGTGATGGAGATGGCCTCGGTGAAGGTGAACTCGCTCCCCCCGTTGAGGGCGAGGTAGCGGGCGCCGTCGAGCTCGAACGCGACGGTGAGGACCTGGCCCTCACGCTCGCCCGAGCCCTTGGGGTACTTGGTGATCGTGCCGATCCGGCTGTTCGGGAACAGCGACGTGTAGAACTCGGCCGCCTCCTGCGCCTGGGTGTCGAACCACAGGCAGGGATAGGTGCTCGGCATGGTGGTCTCCCTTCGTGGTGCGGGCGGTCCCCCGCACGCCAGTTCAGACCGTGGCCGCGCCACGAACTCATCGGCTCGTATGCCGGTACCGTCACCACCGTGCCCACGTCACCGCTTGCTGCGCCTCGAGGCGACGACGACGTGCCGGGCTACTGGCGGGCGCTGGGGTTGCCCGGCCTGGCCGACATCCACGTGCACTTCCTACCCGAGGCGATGCTGCGCAAGGTCTGGGACTACTTCGACCGTGGGGAGGAGCACTACGGCCAGGCGTGGCCGGTGCACTACCGGATGGACGAGGCAGGCCGGCTCGAGGCTGTGCGGCGGTTGGGTCTGCGTGCGATCCCGGCGCTGGCGTATGCCCACAAACCGGGCATGGCGGCGTGGCTCAATACGTGGTGTGCCGACTTCGCCGCCCGGGTGCCGGACGCGGTGCTCTGCGCCACCTTCTACCCCGAGCCCGGCGTGGGCGAGCAGGTCGAGGCCTGCCTCGAGGCCGGGGCCGGGCTGTTCAAGCTGCACGTCCAGGTCGGCGGCTTCAGCCCCGACGACCCGCTGCTGGACCCGGCGTGGGCCGCGTTGGAGCGCGCCGCCGTGCCCGTGGTCCTCCACGCCGGCTCCGGGCCGATCGCCGGTGAGCACACCGGAACCGCCCCCGTCGCCAACGTCCTCGAGCGCTTCCCCGAGCTGGTCCTGGTCATCGCCCACCTGGGGATGACGGAGTACGACGGGTTCGCGGACCTGGTGGAGCGGTACCCCCAGGTGCACCTGGACACCACCATGTGCGGCACCGACTTCAGCAACCGGTTCTCGCCCCTACCTCCCTCCTACGTGGAGCGACTCGCGACGCTGGCCGACCGGGTGGTGCTCGGCTCGGACTTCCCCAACATCCCCTACCCCTACGCCCACCAGCTCGAGGCGCTCCATCGGCTCGGCCTGGGTGAGGAGTGGCTGCGCAGCGTGTTGTGGCGCAACGGGGCGCGTCTCCTCGGGCTCGACCCGCAGGTGGGTGGCGACGATGCCTGACCGGCTCACCCAGGCGATGGAAGCCCTGTATGCCGCGGGGCCGGACGAGTTCATGGCGCTCCGCAAGCGGCTGGTGGCCGAGGCGAAGGCCGACCAGGACAAGGCGGTGGCGGGGGAGATCGGCAAGCTGCGCAAGCCCAGCGTCGCCGCCTGGGCCGTGAACCTCGTCGCCCACCGGGCCCCAGAGGTCGTCGAGGAGCTGGTCGACCTCGGTGGGCAGATGCGCGACGCGCAGTCGCGGCTCGACGCCACTGCGCTCACCGGCATGCGCAAGGACCGCGACGCCGCCGTGGAGGCGTTCGTCCGGGCAGCGACCGAGGCGGTGGATGAGGAGGGACGCAGGCTCTCCCCCGCCTCGCAGCAGGAGGTCCGGGCGACGGCGATCGCCGCGCTCGCGGACGAGCACGCGACGGAGGCCGTGGCCTCGGGCCAGCTCACCCGGGCCTTGTCCTACAGCGGCTTCGGCGAGGTCGACCTGGCCGAGGCGCTGGCCCGGACCAGTGGCGGGGCGATCCTCACCGTCGTCCGTGGTGGCTCCGCCAGTTCCGCGGGCAGGACCCACGCAGCAGGTGAGGACGACGCGGACGCCGCTGCGCCGACCGTGGAGGAGGGCGTCGCCACGCTGGCGGCCGCCGAGCGCGAGCTCGCCACGGCCGAGCGCGACCTCACCACAGCCGAGCAGGATGTGGCCAAGGCTCGCGAGCACGCGGAGGAGACCCGTGAGCGCCTTGCGGTCGTCGAGCGGCAGCTGGCCAAGGCGCGTGAGGCCGACGAGCGCGCGCTCGAGGCGGTGACCGACGCGGTCCGGGAGCGCAAGCAGGCCGAGGCCGCGCGGCATACGGCGCAGGAGGCACTGGACCGGGCACGCGGCGGCAGCCAGCTGTGACCAGCGGTAGGTTCGAGAGGCGACCAGGGAGGCAACCGTGACGGGCGAGCAGGCCGGCGACATCGACCCGCAAGTGCTCCCGAGCGGCACTGGATGCGTGGAATGCCTTGCGGCGCAAGGCTGGTGGGTGCACCTCCGTCGGTGCGCACGGTGCGGCCACATCGGCTGCTGCGACACCTCGCCCGGGCAGCACGCCACCCACCACTGGGAGCAGACCGGCCACCCAGTGATGCGCAGCTTCGAGCCGGGGGAGGACTGGTTCTGGGACTACCGGACCGGTCAGGCGGGCGACGGTCCACAGCTCGCCGCCCCGCTGGCGCACCCTGACGACCAGCCGACCCCCGGGCCCCGCGGCGCCGTTCCGCAGGACTGGAGGCAGCACATCCACTGAGGCCCCACTCGGGGTCGACCCTGAGAGGACTAGTCACCGGCAGGGGTCGATCTGGGTACTTGCCCCGATGTGAGGACCGCCCTGTCGCCGGAACAGTCTCGGCATGGCCCTCCAGACCGACCTGATCGCGCCGACGGCGATGACCGCACCACTGCGGCCGTTGACCTCTCGCGGTCGGGCCGCCCGCCGTGCACCGGGGGGTCGCGGCGGGCGGAGGGCCGCCAAGCTCCTGGCATCCGGTGGGCTGGCGGCCGGCATCCTCGCGGTGGCCCTGCCGCGGGTGGCCGGTGCCGAGTGGTCGCAGATCGCAGCGGCCCTCGGTGGACTGGGGCTCGCCCAGCTGGCGCTGCTCACCGTCGTCTGGCTGGCCGGGCTGTGGGCGCAGACTCCCGCGCTGACCGCCGCGCTCCCCGGCCTGTCGCACCGGCGGGCGCTGCTGCTCAACCTCACCGGCTCGTTCGTCTCCAACCTCCTGCCACTCGGTGGCGCCGCGGGGACGGTCGCCAACTGGCGGATGGCGCGGTCGTGGGGGTTCACCACCGCAGCCTTCAGCCGTTGGGCCGTGCTGACCAACCTCGTCGACACCCTCCTCAAGCTGGTGCTGCCCGGCGTGGCGCTGCTCTGGCTCGCCGCGGCCGGGGTCGAGACCCAGGGCTCGGTCGGGACTGCGGCCTACGTCGGCCTCGCGCTGCTCACCGCCGCGCTCCTGGCCGTGTGGCTGGTGGCCCGGGACGACCGTGCCGTCCACTGGCTGGGCCGGGTGGCCGACCGGGTCGCCGCGCGGGTCCGGTTCGTGCGGCCACCGGCAGAGGGGTATGCCGCGCGGGCGGCGGCGTTCCGATCTGAGAGTGCCGCGCTGGTCGCCAACCGGTGGGGCAGCATGGTGGGTGGGAAGCTCGCGTACTCGGCGCTGCAGGCGGTGCTCCTCTGGATGTGCCTGCGGATGATCGGGGTGTCGGTGCACCCGGCGGTCGTGGCGGCGGCGTTCGCGGTGGAGCGGATCCTGACCATGGTCGCCCTGACTCCGGGTGCCACCGGGTTCGTGGAGCTCGGGATGGCAGGGGTGCTGGTCGCCTTCCACGTCGACCCGGCGACCGCGGCGGCGGGGGTCCTGCTCTACCGGGCGTTCATCTTCGGCGCGGAGATCCCGGTGGGTGGGCTCTCGATGCTGGCGTGGACCATGCGGCGGCGCCCCGCCGCTGTTGCCGTCAGTCTTTGATGGATCGTTGCTGCCCTGGCAACGCGGATCCATCAAAGACTGGGCCTGAAACCCCGCAGCCGCAGGCTGTTGGTCACGACGAACACCGACGACAGCGCCATCGCCGCACCCGCGATCATCGGGCTGAGCAGGCCGGTGGCAGCCAACGGGATCGCCGCGACGTTGTAGGCGAACGCCCAGAACAGGTTGCCCTTGATGGTGCCGAGGGTGCGTCGCGCCAGCCGGATTGCATCAGGTGCGGCCCGCAGGTCACCGCGGACCAGCGTCAGGTCGCTCGCCTCGATCGCCACGTCGCTGCCGGTGCCCATCGCGAGCCCGAGGTCGGCCTGGGCGAGGGCTGCTGCGTCGTTGACGCCGTCGCCGACCATCGCGACCGACCTGCCCTGGGCCTGCAGCCGCTTGACGACCTCAACCTTGTCCTTGGGCAGCACGTCGGCGATGACCTCGTCGATGCCGACCTGCCTTGCGACCTCTCGGGCGGCAGCCTCGTTGTCGCCGGTGAGCAGCATCGGCGACAGACCCAGCCTGCGCAGCTGCGCCACTGCCTCGGCGGAGGTGTCCTTGACGGTGTCGGCTACGGCGACGACGCCGCGGGCAGCGCCGTCCCAGGCAACCACGACGGCGGTGGCGCCACGCGTCCGAGCCGAGTCCGCGGCATACGTCAGGTCGTCAGGGACCGGCACCGACCAGTCGGCGAGCAGCGCCGGCCGTCCGACCACCACCGCATGGCCCTCCACCGTGCCCTGGACACCGAGACCGGGTGTGGACGAGAAGTCCGTCACGGGCGGCAGGCCGCCCACCTCGGCCGCGGCGCCAGCGATGGCCGAGGCCACCGGGTGCTCGGAGGCGTCCTCCACGGCACCGGCGAGCCGGAGTACCTCGTCGGGGTCCTCGCCCTCGGCCGCGACGACGTCCTGGAGCGCCATCCGCCCGGTCGTCACGGTGCCGGTCTTGTCGAGCACGACGGTGTCCACCTGCCTGGTCGACTCGAGCACCTCGGGACCGCGGATGAGCAGGCCGAGCTGGGCGCCGCGGCCGGTGCCGACCATGAGCGCAGTCGGGGTCGCGAGGCCAAGGGCGCAGGGGCAGGCGACGATGAGGACCGCCACCGCGGCGGTGAAGGCGGCGGTCCACCCGCCGCCGATGCCGACCCAGGTCCAGAACGTGGCGAGCGCGAGGACGATGACGACCGGCACGAAGACGCCGCTGACGCGGTCGGCGAGCCGCTGCACCTGGGCCTTGCCGTTCTGGGCGTCCTCGACCAGCTGGGCCATCTGCGCGAGCTGGGTCTCCGAGCCGACCCTGGTGGCGCGGACGACCAGTCGCCCGCCGGCGTTGACCGTGGCACCGATGACCGGGTCGCCGGGCCCGACCTCGATGGGCACGGACTCACCGGTCACCATCGAGACGTCCAAGGCGCTGGTGCCCTGCTCGACCTCGCCGTCGGTCGCGACCTTCACGCCGGGACGCACGACGAACCGGGTCCCCACGGTCAGCTCCGACACCGGGATCCGTTCCTCGCGGACGGTGTCCCCCTCGCCGCGGAGCACGGTGACGTCCTTGGCGCCCATCGCGAGCAGGGCCCGCAGCGCCGCCCCCGAGGCGCGCTTCGCCCGTGCCTCGGCGAAGCGGCCGGCGAGGAGGAAGGCGGTCACGCCCGCGGCAGCCTCGAGGTAGATGTTCGCCGAACCGTCGGTGCGCTCGAGGGTGAACCGGAAGGGGTGGGTCATCCCGGGTTCGCCTGCGGTGCCGAGGAACAGCGCGTAGAGGGACCAGCCGAACGCCGCGAGGGTGCCGACGGAGATCAGGGTGTCCATGGTCGACTGCCCGTGTCGCAGGTTCAGCACGGCGGCGCGGTGGAACGGCCAGCCGCCCCACACGACGACCGGCGCGGCGAGGACCAGCGACGCCCACTGCCAGTTGCGGAACTGCATGGCCGGGACCATCGCCAGCGCGATCACCGGTGCGGCCAGGGCTGCAGAGACGTAGAACCGCTGGCGCAGGGTGCGCAGGTCACGGTCCTGGTCGGTCTCGGCGCCGGTTGCAGCGGGAGCCGCCTGCTCCCTTGGCGCGGGGAGGGTCGCGGTGTACCCGGTCTGCTCGACCGTGTGGACCAGGTCCTCGGGGGTGACGGCGTCGGGGAAGCTGACCCTGGCCTTCTCGGTCGCGTAGTTGACCGTGGCAGTGACGCCGTCGAGCTTGTTGAGCTTCTTCTCCACCCGGGCCGCACAGGAGGCGCAGGTCATGCCCCCGATGACGAGCTCGACGTCGCGGGTGGTGGTGCTCATCGGACCAGGCTGTAGTTGCCCGCTTCGTCGAGGGCGGCGTCCACGTCGGCCGGGGTGAGCGCGCGGTCGGTCTCGACGGCGACGTGGGAGGTGCCGCCCGCGACCAGCTCGACCCGCACGTCGGTGACGCCGTCGAGGGCCCTGAGCTCCTCGGTGACGGCAGTCGCGCAGTGGCCGCAGGTCATCCCGGCGATGTCGAAGGTCTGGGTGCTCATAGGGGTGCTCCGTTTCATGGGGAAGGGGTCAGGACCGGACCAGGCGGGCGATGGCGTCGGAGGCCTCGCGCACCTTTTCCTGCGCCTCGGGGCCACCCCTGCGGGCGGCATCGACGACGCAGTGCTCGAGGTGCTCCTCGAGGAGCTCGAGCGAGAACGACTGGAGCGCCTTCGTCGCTGCCGACACCTGGGTCAGGATGTCGATGCAGTACTTGTCCTCCTCCACCATGCGCTGCAGGCCGCGGACCTGTCCCTCGACGCGACGGAGTCGCTTGAGGTGGCTGTCCTTGAGGGGCGTGTAGCCGTACGGGGGGTGGTTCTCGGTCGTGGCCATACCAACACCATACCCCCCTACGGTATGGCGTCAACCCTCGGACTCAGCGCAGTGGGCTGAAGGGGCGCAGCTGCTCGACCTGCTTGCCGGTCACCATCGTCTCGGCGAGGAGGCGGCCGGTCACCGGGCCCAGGGTGATGCCCCACATGCCGTGCCCACCCGCGGCGAACACCCGCGGCGACTTGGTGGCGCCGATGAGCGGCAGGCCGTCCACGGTGCACGGCCGCGAGCCGACCCACTCGTCCTGGCGGTCGTCGAGGTCGGCGCCGCGCAGCAGCGGGCGGGCGGCCTCCGCGATGGCCCGGATGCGACGCGGGTCGAGGGCGGCCTCGGGCTTGCGGAACTCCATCATCCCGGCGACGCGCAGCCGGTCACCGATCGGCGTGCACGCGACACGCTCGGCCGGGAAGTAGACGGGCCCGTTCGGCACGTGGTCGATCTCGACCGAGAAGGAGTAGCCGCGCCCGGCCTGCACGACGTTGCGCACGCCGAACTGCCGCGCGAGCTGGCCCAGCCAGGCGCCCGTGGCGAGCACGACCGCGTCGAACTCCTCGATCGAGCCCTCCGAGGTGCTGACGACCACGCCGTGACCGGTGTCCCGGACCCCCGTGACCGTCGCGCCGTCGACCACCTTGCCGCCGCGCGCCTTGACCGAGTCGGCGAGGGCGTGGACGTAGGCGCCCGGGTTGACGAACCGCTGGCCCTTGAGCAGGATCGCGGCCCCGATCTCGTCCGACAGCGACGGCTCGATCGCACGGGCCTGGTCGCCGTCGAGCGCCTCGAACTCGATGTGCTGGCCGGCGGCGTGGATGTGCTCGATCTCCTCGAGCAGGGTCTTGCGCTCCTCCGCCGTGCGGAACGACGCGAGGAAGGACTTCGCCTCGTGGGTGTCGGCCTGCACCCCTCCGGCCTTGAGCAGGTCGAAGCTCTCCAGGGACAGGTCGTTGACCGGCACCAGCGAGCCCATGGCCTTCTTCCACGCCTTCATCGTCGAGTGGCGGGTGAACCCGGTGACGAACCTGAGGAACTTCGGGTCCGCGCTCGGCGGCACGTAGACGGGCGAGGAGGGCGACAAGACTGCGCGCAGGCCGTACTTGAGGACGGCCGGCTCGGGCAGCGGGGTCGCGATCCCGGGGGTGAGCCAGCCGGCGTTGCCCCACGACGAGCCCGCCGCGACGCCCTCGCGGTCGAGGACGACGACCTCGACGCCCCGCTCCTGGAGGAACCAGGCGGTGGCCAGGCCAACCATGCCGGCGCCGACGACGACGACGCGCTGGGGGACGGGCAGGCCGGAGGCGGTGACTGAAGGCATACCTCAAGCCTGACCGCGATGTCGGTATGCCGCCTCGGCCGGCTGGCACAAACCAGGGACCTCTGCTTGTGCTGAGGGCACAAACCGGGTCATGCTCGGCGCATGCTCGCCGTCACCGACCTCGTGGCCACCCTGTCGGGCCTGCTCACCTTGGGCGTGGAGCAGCCCGGCGCCGAGGTGGACGACGTCACGATCGCGGAGCCGGCCCAGGCCGTGGTCGGCCAGCCCGGCGACCTCGTGCTCGGCGTGGCGGTCGAGACCGCGGAGGCGGCGGCCGACCTGGTGTCGGCGGCCGCTCGGGCCGGGGCCGGCGGGGTGGTCGTGCGTCGTAACCTGGCGCGGCGTCGAACCGTGCGCGACCGCGCCCGCCGGGAGCGGGTCGCCCTCGTCGAGCTCGCCGAGCAGGCGTCGTGGGCGCACCTCGTCTGGCTGTTGCGCGGGGTCATCGACCGGGCCGCGGTAGGGGCCAGCCGGCGTGAGGACGCACCGGTGCAGGACGACCTGTTCACCCTGGCGGACGCGGCAGCTGCGCTCGTCGACGCGCCGGTGACCATCGAGGACGCCCAGTCCCGGGTGCTGGCGTACTCGAGCCGCCAGGACCTGACGGACCCGGCCAGGGTCTCGACGATCGTCGGACGCCGGGTCCCCGACGAGGTGCTCGCCACCCTGCGGGCGCAGGGTGTGTTCCGGCGGCTGGCCCGGTCGAGCGAGCCGGTCTACGTCCCCGCCGCGGGCAACACCAAGCCCAGGCTCGTGGTGCCGGTGCGGGCCGGCGGCGAATGGCTCGGTTCGATCTGGGCGGTGGTCGAGGAACGGCCAGCACCGGCGCTGGTCGCCGAGCTGCAGCAGGCCGGGTCGGTCGTGGCCTTGCACCTCCTGCGGCTGCGCGCCCAGTCGGACCTGACGCGACGGCTGGCCGCGGACCGGCTGCGCGGCGTCCTGGCGGGCAACGCCGCGGGCGCAGATGAGTGGCTGCCCTCCGGGCCCTGGCGCGCGGTGGCGCTGGGCGGTCTCGGCGACCCGGCCCGGCTGCCCGATGTGTGGGAGTCGGTGTGCCGACGGCACGCCTGGCCACATCCACTGCTCACCGACCTCGACGGGCGTGCGTATGCCGTGGTGCGGGCGTCCGACGACGGCTCACCCGGGTCGTGGGCCTGGGTGACCACGGTGGTTGCCATGGCGGGTGGGGCGGACCTCGGCCTGACCGCCAGGGCCGGGCGACCGGCATACCGGCCCGTGGAGCTGGCACGCTCCCAACGTGAGGCCCTCGAGGCGGATCGCGCTGCGCCGCAGGGCGATCCGGCGAGGACCCACGAGGAGCTCTGGGCGGAGGTCACCGTGATGCGAGCCGCGGCGGCGCTCGGTGAGGACGTGCTGGGCCCGGTGTCGCTGCTGCGGGACCAGGACGCCGAGCGCGGCAGCGACTACGTCGAGACGCTGGCGGCGTGGCTGGACCACCCCGGCGCACCGGCGCGGGCGGCGCGGGCGATCCACGTGCACCCCAACACCATGCGCTACCGCATGGCTCGCATCGCCGACCTGGCCGGTCTCGACCTCGACGACCCTGTCGTCCGCCTGGCCGTGCGTCTGCAGCTCGCGGCGGCGATGGGTCAGTCCTCGTCCCAGTAGTTGTCGTGGTAGCGCATGAACTCGTCGCGCTCGGCATCGCTCATGGTCTCGCCAGCGGCAGCCCTGGCGAGGCCCTCGAAGTAGCCCTCTCGCGGAGCGCCCGGCGCGAAGTGGAGCAGCATCGACGCGGGACCTGAGTCGTTGTGGAACCCGTGCAGCCCGCCGGCCGGCACGTGGACGAAGTCGCCGGGGCGCGTGGTGTTCCACCGCTTCCCGTCGAAGATGCTGACCTCTCCGGTGAGGACGTAGAACGACTCGGTCAGGGTCTTGTGGAAGTGCGAGTCGGGACCGCTGCGGGGACCCGCGAACTCCCAGTGGTACAGGCCGTAGGTGCGCCCGGTGGACTCGCCCGTCGCGAGATACCGGACGCGGTTTCCATTGGGGTACACCACATCTGGCTCGGAGTCGGCTGGACGCGGCCAAGCACTGACCTCGCCGGTGTCGTGGTCGTAGATGGGCGGTGGGTAGCTCATGCCGACCCATCCTGCCCCGGTTCCGCCGGGGGAGTCCTCCCCATTGTCCGTCTTGGGATGCATTGCCAGAGTCGCTGCAGCATCCGGAACGACGAAGAAACGGGGGAAGAAACGATGAGGACCTGGAAGAAGGCGCTGAGCGCAATGACGCTGCTGGCGGCCGCCGTGACGCCGGTGGTGGTGACCTCGCCGGCGCAGGCCGCTTCTCGCGACGGCAGGTGCGGGAGTGGTGAGTTCTGCTACTACTACAACAGCAACGAGCAGGGGTCGGTCTCCGACTTCAAGGGGTCGGTCGACGACTACGGCACGACCCAGCCGACCTGCTACGAGTTCAAGGGCCGTGGGAGTGGCCGCGGGCTGTGCGTGAAGAACCACGCCGCCTCCGCGTGGAACCGCTCGAGCCACACCGTGCGCGTGTACTACAACAGCAACTTGGCCGGGGCGTACCAGGACTTCGAGCCGGGCGCCCGCGGCAACCTGCGAGCCGCGCTGAAGAACGACAACGCCTCGCACCGGTTCCTGCCGTTCGGCCCAACGGCGCCGACGGGCTGCACGACGGACGGCACCAACACACGGCCGCCGTCCACGATCCTCGTCTACCGCGTCCAGCTCGGGCGCGTGGACCGCGTCGGCTTCAAGACGTACGTCAAGAGCGTGTTGCCCAACGAGTGGATCTCGAGCTGGCCGCAGGAGTCGCTGAAGGCCGGCGCCATGGCCACGAAGAGCTACGCCTGGTACTGGGCGCTGCACTCGACCCGCCGCACCCCAGGTGGACACTGCTACGACGTGCGCGACGACACCGGTGACCAGGTGTACCGGCCCGGCTCGGCGCGGGAGTCGACCAGCCGGGCGGTGGACGCCACGTGGGGCGTGCGGCTGACCCGCAGCGGCAACGTCCTGCAGGCGCACTACTGCTCGACCTCCACCGCGTGCGGCGCCTGGCAGGACGGCAACTGGATGTCGCAGTACGGCTCGCGTGACCTGGCCCGCGCCGGTCGCAGCTACGTCACCATCCTCGACCACTACTACCGCGATGCGCGCGTCGTCCGCTGATCCGCAGGCTGGCACTCAGCGGTGGTGGACGGTCGCCAGCAGCGCGGAGTAGCGGCCGAGCACCTCGGGCCCCCAGCCGACGTCTCCGGGGTCGAGGGTCTCCTCGACCCGCACGCCCCAGGCGGGCGGCTCGCCGCCACCGGCCAGGACCCAGGCCGCCTGGCGGGCCGCTCCGAGCCCGACGTACTCACCGGGTGCCGGGACGGCCACCGGCACCCCCAACAGGCTGGGCGCCACGGCCCGGACCGCTGCCGACGCCGAGGCGCCACCGATGAGCAGGACCCGCTCGACGGGCAGGCCGAGGTGGCGCAGGTCGTCCACCCCGGCGACGAGGTTGGCGAGCATGCCCTCCACCGCAGCCCGCGCGAGGTTCTCGGGGGTGGCGTTGGCACGGGTGAGCCCGCCCAGGGTGCCGGTCGCGTCGGGCAGGTTGGGGCTGCGCTCGCCGTCGAGGTAGGGCAGCAGGGTCAGCCCGCCGGCCCCGGGCTCGGCCGCCAGGGCCAGCCGGTCCAGGCCGGCGAGGTCCGTGCCGAGCAGCCGCGCCGCCGCCGCCAGCACCCGTGCGGCGTTGAGCGTGGCCATGAGCGGCAGGTGGGCGCCCGAGGCGCTCGCGAACGAGGCGATGAGCCCGCGCCGGTCGTGCACGGGATCGATGGCATCGGCGAACACCGCCCCGCTGGTGCCGAGCGAGACGACCACGTCGCCCTGCACCAGACCCAGCCCGAGGGCGGCGCCGGCGTTGTCGCCCGTGCCTGGGCCGACGACCATGCCCGAGTCGGTGCGGCCGGCCTCCGCCCCCGGCCCGAGCACCCTTGGCACCCCGAAGTCGCGGCCGAACGCCAGCCGCTGCAGGTCGGTTGCGTAGGTGTCGTCGACGGAGTCGAAGTAGCAGGTGCCTGACGCGTCGCCGCGGTCGGTGACCCACTCGCGGAACGCATTGCCCTGCTTGAGGATCTGCCCGGTCAGCCAGTCATGCGGGAGCACCACGTCGGCGACCCGCGCGGCGTTCTGCGGCTCGTGCTCCGCCAGCCAGCGCACCTTGGTGACCGTGAAGCTCGGCAGTGGCGACATCCCGGTGCGCCCGACCCACGCCTCGACACCGCCCAGCTCGGCGGTGAGGTCACGGGCCGCCTGCGCAGATCGCGTGTCGTTCCAGAGCAGTGCCTCGCGGACCACCGCGCCCGTCTCGTCGAGCGCGCACATGCCGTGCTGCTGGCCGCCCACCGCGATGGCGGCGACCCCGTCGAGCAGCCCGCCTGCCGTGGCGTGCTGGTAGGCCTCCCACCAGCGGTCCGGGAGCACCTCGGAGCCCTCCGGGTGCGGCGCCCGCCCTGTGCGGATCACCTCACCGGTCTCGGCATCGCAGACCACGACCTTGCACGACTGGGTCGAGGAGTCGACCCCTGCGACCAGGGTGCGCAGCGCGTCGGCCATCAGTCCTCCATCACGATGGTCACCTTGCCGGACTGGCCGGCGTCCGCAACCTGGTATGCCGCGCCGGCGTCACTGAGTGGGTAGCGGTGGGTCACCACCTCCTCCGGGTGCAGCTCCCACCGGACGAGCAGCTCGAGCAGCTCCTCCATGTGCAGTAGTGAGGTCACCCAGGAGCCGTGGAGCGCGATCTGCTTGTGGATCAACAGGTCCGAGACGGCGAAGTCGATGCGGCCGCCCTCGCCGACGAGGACGCAGCGTCCCCAGGGCCGGGTGTTCCGGAGTGCGGACTCGCGAGCGGTGGAGCTCCCCGAGCAGTCGAGGGAGACCTCGCAGCCGCGTCCACCGGTGACCTCCTCGACCGCGTCGTCGAGGTCGTCAGGCGAGACCGCGACGTCGACGAGCCCGAGCCGGGAGGCGAGCGCGGCCCGGTCCGGCGAGGTGTCCGAACCGATGACAGTGGTGGCGCCGAGCGCCCGCCCCAGCATGGCCGCAGCCAGGCCGACCGGCCCGAGCCCGGTCACCAGGAGGCGGTCCCGGCCCCCCACCCCACCGCGGAGCAGCCCCTCGTACGCCGTGCCGAAGCCGCAGGACACCAGCGCCCCGTCGACGAAGGTGAGCGGCTCGGGGAGCAGGATGCACGACGCCTCCTCGGCGAGCATGAGCTCGGCGTGCCCGCCGTCGCGCTGCCAGCCGTGCGCCGCGCGGAACGACGAGAGGCACGCGACCTGGTAGCCGCGGCGGCACTCGCGGCACATCCCGCAGCCTGCGATGTGGTAGACCACGACCCGGTCACCCATGGACAGCCGGCGGGTGCCGGGTCCGAGCTGCACGACCTCGCCGCAAGGCTCGTGGCCGGCGATCACCCCCCGGTAGGCCTCGGCCCCGTGCCCGAGGTGCTCCCGGTAGATGGCGCGGATGTCGCTGCCACAGATGGAGGAGGCGCGCATCCGCAGCAGCACGTGGCCGGGACCGGGCTGGGGGACCTCGACCTCGACGTGCTCAACCGTGCTGTTGCCCGGCAGCCGGACACCCTTCATCGTCGGCACCGGCTCACTCCTGGGGGTTGATGACGGCCTTGATGGAGCCCCGTGTGTCGCGGGCGGCGGTGAGCGCCGCCGCGCTCTCGGCCAGCGGGAACCTGCCGGTGACCAGGCGCGCGAGGTCCACCTGGCCCGATGCGACGAGCCCGATCGCCGCGGGCCAGGTGTTGGCGTAGCGGAAGGTCCCCGTCACCACCAGCTCGCGCTCCTGCACCACCGACAGGGGCAGGGCGAGCTCGTCACCGCCCATGCCGACGAGGACTGCCCGGCCTCCCGGCGCCAGGACCCGGATGGCCCCGACGGTCGCCCCGGCGTGCCCCGAGCACTCGAGGAGCACCTCGGGAGCCAGCCGACCGGCATACCAGTCCTCGAGCGCGACGGAACCCGCCTCGATGGTGCCGGTGGCCCCGAGCTCCGCTGCGACGCTGAGCCGTTCGGCGTCCAGGTCGGTGACCACCACCTCGCTCGCGCCGCACGCGCGGGACACCTGGACGCAGACCAGGCCGATCGGGCCGGCGCCGGTGACCAGGACCCGGCTGGCCGGGCCGACCTGTCCCTTGCGGCACGCCCAGACGCCGACCGACAGCGGCTCGAGCAGCGCCGCTTCCTCGTCGCTCACCGAGTCGGGCACGGCGTGGGCAAACGCCTGGTGGATGACGACGAGCTCGGCGAGCGAGCCGTCCACAGGTGGCGTCGCGTGGAAGACCATGTCGGGGCAGAGGTTGTAGTGCCCGGAGAGGCACTGCACGCACTCTCGGCAGGGGACGCCCGGCTCGATCGATACCCGCTCGCCGACGCGCGTGGGGTCGACGTCGGACCCCGCTGCCTCGATGACGCCGCTCGCCTCGTGGCCCAGGACCAAGGGGGCCTCGACGACGAAGCGGCCGATCCGCCCGTGGTCGAAGTAGTGGGTGTCGGAGCCGCACACCCCGACTGCGCGTACCCGGACCAGCACCTCGTCGGGGCCCGGCACCGGGGCGGGACGGTCGACCACCGCGACCTCGCCGGGGCGGGTGAGAACGGCAACCCTCATGGCGTCAGGCGGCGTCGGCGATCCACGCCTCCAGCGTTGCCCGGGCCCCGGCCGAGTGCAACCGGTCCAGTGCCGCGGTGTAGGCGCTCGTGAAGCGTTCGTCGTCGACGAGGTCACCGAACAGGTCGCGCTCGCGGATGAAGGCCAGCGGGTCCTCGCCCTGGCGCGCGGCGGCAGCCATGAGCCGGTCCTTGAGCCGGTCGACAACCTCGATCGGCCTGCCCTGCTCGTCGACACCCTCGGCGTAGCGCGCCCACGCGGCCACGACGAGCGCGGACAGGGCGACCTCGCCCCCCGAGGCGAGGTTCGCCTTGATGACCGGGACCAGCCACTTCGGGATGCGGTCGGAGGACTCGGCGCACAGCCGGGCGAGCGTGTCGCGGATCTCGGGGTTGGCGAACCGCTCGACCAGCTCGTGGCGGTAGGCGTCGAGGTCCACCCCGGGGACGGGTCGCAGCGTGGGGGTGCCCTCGCGCTCCATGTAGCCCAGGAGGAAGCGTGCGAACAGCGGGTCCTGGCAGACCTCGTGGGCATAGCGGTAGCCGGCGAGGTAGCCGAGGTAGCACAGCGCCTGGTGGCTGGCGTTGAGCAGTCGCAGCTTCATCAGCTCGTAGGGCACGACGTCCTCGACCAGCTGGACGCCGGCGTCCTCGAACCGCGGACGGCCCTGGCCGAAGTGGTCCTCGAGCACCCACTGCGTGAACGGCTCGCACACCACCGGCCACCCGTCCGCCACCCCGAACTCCTCCCCCAGCCGCTCGACGTCCTCCGGGGTCGTGACCGGGGTGATCCGGTCGACCATGCAGTTGGGGAAGGGAACCTGTGCCTCCATCCAGTCGGCGAGGTCGGGGTCCTTGAGCCGCGCGAAGGCGCACAGCATCCGCTTGGCGACGTCGCCGTTGTCCGGCAGGTTGTCGCAGCTCATCACCGTGAACGGCGGTCGGCCGTCACGGCGGCGCTGGTGCAGCGCCGCCGTGAGGTAGCCGAAAGCCGTTGTGGGGGAGTCGCCATTGGCGAAGTCGGCCGTGAGGTCGGCCTGGATCGACGGGTCGCCGGCATCGAACTCACCGGTCACCTGGTTCACGAGGTAGCCACCCTCTGTGATGGTCAGCGAGGCGATGCGCGTGGCCTCGTCGGCGAGCAGCTCGACGACGGCCTGCGGGTTGTCGGGGGCGAAGAGCATGGTGGCGATCGAGCCGATCACCCTTGGCTCCCGCCGGCCGTCGGGGTGCTTGACCACCAGGGTGTAGAGCCCGTCCTGGCTGTTGAGCGTCTCGACGATGCGCCGGTCGTGCGGCAGCACACCCACGCCGCACAGTGCCCAGTCGAGGGCCTTGCCGTCGTTCATGAGGGTGTCGAGGTACATCGCCTGGTGGGCGCGGTGGAAGCCACCGACGCCGAAGTGGACGATGCCGGTGGTGAGCTTCGAGCGGTCGTATGCCGGCCTGCCCACCTCGGCGTCCAGCTCACCGACCGTCTTGTCGGAGAGGGGGACAGGCATCGAGTGGGTCACTTCACCGCACCCATGGACAGGCCTTGGACGAGCTTGTCCTGGGCGGCGAACCCAGCGGCCAGCACGGGGATCGACACCACGAACGAGGCGGCGCAGACCTTGGCGAGGAACAGCCCCTGGCTCGTGACGAAGCCGGTGAGGAACACCGGCGCGGTGCCGGCCCGCGTGCCGGTGAGGACACGGGCGAGCAGCAGCTCGTTCCAGCTGAAGATGAAGCAGATCAGGGCGGCCGCCGCGATGCCGGGCATGACCACGGGCGCCACGATCGAGCGCAGCGTGCGGGTCAGGCTCGCGCCGTCCACGGATGCCGCCTCGAGCATGTCGACCGGCACCTCGGCGAGGAACGAGCGCAGCATCCAGACCGCGATCGGCAGGTTCATGGCGGTGTAGAGCAGGATCAGCCACCAGATGTTGTCGAGCAGGTGCACCTTCTGGGCGAACAGGTAGAGCGGGAGGATGCCCGCGACGATCGGGAGCATCTTGGTGGACAGGAAGAAGAACAGGACGTCGGTCCACTTCTTCACCGGCCGGATCGACAGCGCGTAGGCCGCCGGGAAGGCCAGCAGCAGGACCAGTGCGGTCGAGATGACGCTGGCCGTGATGGAGTTGAGCAGCGGCGGCCACGGGCCTGCGTCGAAGAAGCTCTTGTAGCCGTCGAGGCTTAGTGGAGCGAACAGGTCGGGCGGGTTCTTGGCCGCGTCGGTCTCCTTGTGGAACGACGTGAGGATCATCCACAGCACCGGGAGGGCGAAGAGCAGGCCGATGACCCACGCGAGCAGCGAGAGCAGGGCAGCGCCGCGTGGGGGCTTGGCGTGGGTGTACTCCTGGGTCGGGCCGGACCCCGGCACCGTGCCGGAGCGTCGGGCCGTGCCGGTGGGCGTGGCAGTGGTCTCCGGGTTGGCGGCGGTGCTCATCGCTGCTCCTCCTTGAACAGGCTGAACACGGTTCGCAGCGCGGCGGTGGCGATGATGATCGTGCCGATGACGACCACCACGCCCGCTGCCGAGGCGCGGCCGTAGTCCTGGGCGGTGTAGAAGGTCTGGTAGATGAAGTACGGCAGGTTCGCGGTGCCGAGCCCGCCAGATGTGATGGTGAAGACGTGGTCGAAGTTCTGCACCACGTAGATGGCCCCCAGCAGGGCGGACAGCTCGATGTACTGGCGCAGGTGCGGCAGCGTCATGTTGGTGAAGATCTGCCACGAGCTGGCGCCGTCGATGCGGGCGGCCTCGACGACGTCGAGCGGGCGGCTCTGCAGCCCCGCCAGCAGGATCAGCATCATGAACGGCGTCCACTGCCACACGAGTGCCGCGATGATCGCGATCAGGGGGTTGTTGGTGATCCAGTCCGGTTGGGGTGCGTCGGCGCCGAACACGGCCTTGAGCAACCCGTTGAACAGGCCGTACTCGGGGTTGTAGAGGGCGTGCTTCCACAGCAGCGCCGCTGCCACCGGCACGATCAGGAACGGCGTGATCATCAGCGTGCGCACCGCCCCACGACCGACGAACTTGCGGTCGAGCAGCAGCGCGATGCACAGGCCGAGCACCAGGCTCACCAGGACGACCGACACGGTCAGCAGGATCGTGACGATCACGGCCGAACGGGTGTTGGTGTCGGTGACCACGCGGGCGAAGTTGTCGAAGCCCGTGAAGCCACGCTCGTCCGGGTAGTAGGCGTTCCAGTTCATGAACGAGATGACGAGGGTCGCCAGGAAGGGCAGCTGGGTCATCACGATGGTGAAGACCAGGGCGGGCAGGAGGGGGGCCCTGCGCGCCCAGGCTCCCGAACGCTGCATCGCCTTGTTGGGTTGCCCCAGCGCAGGGGCGGTGCCGGTCGTGTCGGCTGTGGTCGTTGCCATCACTCACCCCTCGACTGGTAGCGCTCGGCGACGTCCTCGGCTAGCTGTTGTCCCTTCTCCAGGGCGTCGGCCACCGTCGTCTTGCCGGCGATGGCGGAGCTGACGTCCTGGCTGACCTGGGTGCCGAGGTCCGGGAACTCCGGGATGTCGACGAACTGGATCCCGATCGCCGGCCTCGACTGGACGCCGGGGTTGGTCGGGTCGGCGGCCAGGATCGCCGCGCGGGTCGGCTCGGCGAAGGCCGAGGCCACCTTGAGGTACTCCGGGTTCTCGTAGGTCGAGGCCCGCTTGCCGGCAGGGACGCGCGACCAGCCGAGCTTGCTGCCCACGAGGTTCTCGTAGTCCTTGCCACTGGCCCACGAGATGAACTTCCACGCGGCGTCCTTCTTGGTGCTCGCCTGCTGGATGCTCCACGACCATGCGTACAGCCATCCCGAGGAGTCGGTCTTGACCACGGGTGCGGGGGCGTAGCCCAGCTTGCCCTTGACGGGTGAGCCGTCGGCCTCGAGCGACCCCGCTGCGGACGTCGCGTCGTACCACATGGCGACACTGCCCTGGGTGAGGTTGTTGAGGCACTCGGTGAAGCCGGCCTGCGGGGCACCCTTCTCCCCGTGCGCGCGCACGAGGTCGACATAGAACTTGGTGGCCTCCTCGAACCCGGGCCCGTCGACCCTGGGCGTCCAGTCCTTGTCGAACCAGGTGCCGCCGAAGGTGTTGACCACGGTGGTCAGCGGGGCGAACAGCTGGCCCCACCCGGGCTGGCCGCGCAGGCAGATGCCGCGCATGCCGGGCTGGGCGTTGTCGACCTTGGCCGCGATGTCGGCGACCTGCTGCCAGGTCGGCCTCTCGGGCATCGTGACGCCCTTGGCGGCCAGCACGTCCTTGCGGTACATGAGGAACGAGGACTCGCCGTAGAAGGGCTCGCCGTAGACCTTGCCGTTGCTCGACAGCGAGGTGGTCATCGGCTTGAGGATGTCCCCCTGGTCGAAGCCGGGGTCCTTGGCGATGAAGTCGTCGAGTGGCGCGATCCACTTGGCCTTGGCGTAGATGGGGATCTCGAAGTTGCTCAGCGACGCCACGTCGTACTGACCGGCCTGGCTGGAGAACTCCTGGCTGATCTTGTCGCGGACGTCGTTCTCGGGCAGGACCGTGAAGTTCACGGTGATCCCGGTCTGCTTGGTGAAGTTGTCTGCGGTCAGCTGCTGCAGGTCGACCATCTGGGGGTTGTTGACCATCAGCACGTTGATGCTCTTGGAACCGCCACCTCCGACCCCGCCGCCCCAGCCGGCGCAGGCCGACAGGCTGAGGGCCAGCCCTGTGGCCATCGCGACCAGCACCGCACCGGACTTTCGAGTTCGCACGGGTCCTCCTCGATCGACTCCGTTGTCGTCGTGCGCTCAGATGAGCGGACACTTGCCCAAACGAGTACCTTTGAGTAAAACGGTGGTACGGGTCCCTGTCAACGGGTGTCCCACTAGGCTCCACTCCGACAGCGGGTGGGACGGCGACGGAGGCGCGGGGTGACCGACGACGGGCCTGCCGAACTGGTGCTCATGGCCGCCGTCGCGCGCCGCCACTACCTCCACAACCAGTCGAAGGTCGAGATCGCGCAGGACCTGGGGATCAGCAGGTTCAAGGTGGCCCGGATGATCGACACCGCCCGAGAGCGCGGGCTGGTCCGGATCGAGATCGCACGGCACGGCTTCCTGGACATCGACACCTCGGCCCAGCTGCAGGAGCGGTTCGGGCTCGCGCACGCCGTGGTGGTCGACCCGGCGGACGCCGACCCCGATGCGATCCGGCTCCAGCTCGGCCGGGCCGGCGCGGACCTGCTCTCGGAGGTGCTCCGGGACGGCGACGTGCTCGGACTGCCCTGGTCCCGGAACGTCCACGCCGTCGTCGCGGCGCTCACCACGCTGCCGCACGTCGAGGTGGTCCAGCTGACCGGCGCCATCGAGCGACCGGACCTCGACAGCAGCGCAGTCGACATCGTCCGGCGGGCGGCCCGGCTGGCCGGCCGGTCGGCCAAGGTCTTCTACGCGCCCTTCGTGCTGGACACCCGCACAGGCGCAGACACCATCCGACGCCAGCCCGCCGTCGCGGAAGGCCTGGCCCAGGCGTCGGCGGTCACCACGGCCGTCGTCGGCGTCGGTCAGTGGCAGCCGGGTGGCTCGACGATCCACGACCTCCTGAGCGCCGCGGAACAGCAGGAGCTGGCCGGTCGCGGCGTGATCGGGGAGGTGGCCGGCGTCTTCTTCGACCAGCGCGGAAAGCCATTGCGCCCCAAGGTCGCTGCGCGCCTGATCACCCTCGGCGCCGACACGTTGGCGCGCATTCCCGAGGTGATCGGCGTGGTGTCCGGGACCTCCAAGGCACCTGCGGTCCGCGCCGCCCTGGAGGGCAGGTTGGTCCAGGGCCTCGTCGTCGACTCGGACCTCGCGA